>Ga0105162_1000018_pt1 | contig 121120 bp, 108 predicted proteins | sample JNZ201metaG_FD_81532 | JGI IMG/M metagenome (GOLD analysis project Ga0105162, IMG submission 81532) | Hot spring microbial communities from Jinze hot spring, China to study Microbial Dark Matter (Phase II) - JNZ 20120812A | ecosystem: Environmental > Aquatic > Thermal springs > Hot (42-90C) >...
CTGTCTTCGAGTTTACCCGTAACCTCCAGCTTTGCTGATTCGAGCTTTACGCGTATATCGTCCCCTAGATCGTCGAGCTTTATGAAGAGAAGCCCGGCCGACGTGTTAACGGCTAAGACGTTGTTGTTCAATTCTACTAGCCTCCCGGCTACCTCACCTACTTTCGTTTCTATGACAACTACTCCGTTGCCGAGCACCTTAATGTCCCTGATCAGGTCCGCCAAGCCGGCCGACAGGGTTCCATTTAGCAGGACAACTAACGTCCTAGTCTTCTCAGCCTCGTTTTGTACTAGTTCACCGACATCGTATAGCCTATCAACGGCTACTACTGCGAAGCCGCCGGTACCGTAGGCGCTTATTAGTTCCGTTCCGTAACTCGCCTTGACAATAACCTTGTAAGCCCCCGGTGCCTCGGCCGTGAACTCCACCAAGTACACCCCTTCATTCAGCCTCTTGATAACCGGCTGCACCTCTGAGCCGTCGGGGCCTATGGCCATCACGGTGATCTGCGAATCCACCGGCTCCCCTCTGAACACAGTATTAACTAGTACGGCTACCTTTTCGTGAACCTCCACCGCGTTCGGCGCTATAACGTTAACGCTCAACCCCTCTTCGCCGTACACCGTTAACTTAGCCGCGAGGAGAGGTAGCACTGGTGATAGCGCTGGATCGTAGTAACCCCTTGGGAGAATGATTGTAACGTTGTATATTCCGGGCACTATGTAGGGGAGGGCTAGGGCCCAGTTCAAGTAACCTAGCGTGGGATCGACGGGTACCCTGGTTACTATTCTACCGGCTACTACTAGCTCTACCTCGTATATGTAACCGAGGATGTCGAGGCCGAACCCCTCAATGCTTACTAGCCCACCCATCTTAGCCCTCTCGGGGCTTACGGCTAAGCCCATTGATGTCGCTAAGTACCTTACTTCGCCCCATCCGGGTACGCAGAACTTTATCAACACCTTACCACTTCTCTCCCTGTCGAAGAGGGTTTCGTAGACGCCGACCCCCTCCTGGATCGACGTGCTCTCCGTGGTTATTGGTAGGTGGTAGTACAGGCCTACCGAGTCGCCGAATATCCTGTTCACGACTACCGTTACTTCCGATGTGCCACCACCCGATATGTTCATGACGCCGGCTATACCTGGTCTGTACAGTGGTACCTGCCCTTCCCCAATGAAGAACACCGTGTAGGCGTTGAGGTAACTTAGGGGGTTAACTCCCTTAATGTACCTTATCCAAGGCTTTTCAACAGCCTTTTCGGGTACCGGTAGCGCTAGCGCTGGATCCCCGAGAAGTGACAGCTTCATGACCTCGGACATGATGACGTCGAGGTCTTCGGGGTACACGATTACCCCGGAAACTGCCACCTCGGACAGGTACCTAGCTAGCCCCTCGGCAACCACCTGCCCGAGACTCACCTTTTCGCCGATCATTCTATAGCTGTTATAGGTGGATATGATCTTCCTGTGCAGTAGCGTTGCCCCGTAATAGTAGTTGTAGATGACGCCGTCCTCGAACACGAAGGGGCCTAAGTACTCCCACGCTATTCTGGCAGACCCCACATACGCTACTCCACCAGCGGGTGACAGTAGCATGGCTTGACCAATACTGGGTGGGGTGAAAGGAGTATAGTAGCTTTCCGAAGGCGGTACTAGCTCGGTATCCCATGCCGCGTTTGTGCAGGCAACACTGGACACCACGGGAACGCTTGGACTGGGCTTCATTGCTAGTAGGTCCTTTGAGGTAGCTAGGTACTCTATTGCCCTGTATTCCGGAGTCATCAGCAGGTCAGCGAATGCTGTGCCTTCACCGTGCGAGAGTAGGAAAAACCACGCAGCGTCTTCGTAGCCCTGTAGAACGGATTTAACTGTTACCGGTGAGTAGTTACCGCTAGTTCTCGTCAAGAGCACCGTGTTAAAGCTCCACGTGTCGTTGAAAAGCGTCATTGTTGAAAGCGCTGTTTCACCGAACATCATTGAAAGCCCGAAGGGGTATCCCCCGGCCATGACTAGCTTATCACTACTAGCGGCCGGAGCGTTATACCATGACCTTATCTTGTCAACAACGTAGCTAACTGATTCTGGGTTGCTGAAGGGTATCCTGCCCACGAACAGGTCCGGTACGAGGTCCCTGTCCAAGTCGGAGTAGAATATGTCCGTGGGCATCCACGCGTTATAGGGGTCCAGGTAGAAGTACATGTATGTAGAGTACTGGTAGTAGAAGCTCGGCGGCACGTCTAGGGCGTTACCGACCAGTAGTACGTGGGAGTAACTACCCAGGGTGCTTTCTAGGTACTTTATGATTTTTAGTGCAAGAGTGTAGTTGTAGAATCTTTGGAGTACTTCGTATATCCTATCAGGGAATGCGGGGTTGTAGAAGCCCGGGTAATCGCTTATAGTGCCGGCGGGAGGGTACTTCTCGTAGATGTACTCCGTATCCACCACCGTCACACTGTACCCCTTACCCCTGTAGAAGTCTCCTAGAGTCGTGTTGAGTAGCCCGGCCAGGCTCTGCGTAGTTATTATCAGTAGGCTCTTCTCATTGAACGGCATGTACGCGGGCTTAGTGTAGCTGACCTTGACGACGGCGCGATCTACGACCACGACTTCGTTCTTGAGCGGGTTGTACTGAACTGGGTACACCTTAACGGACAATACACTCCTACCCAGAAGCCCGTGGTATACATTAGCCTCTGCTAGTACTCCTGGAAAGTACTTGTCTCTACCGTACACTTCCTCGTCGGGAACGTGCTCGAGTCTATTCGGGTAGCTTGGGTGGTAGGTCAGAGGCCTCGGTGCAGGCAGTACCCGGCTACTTAATCTAATGGTCTTAAAGGATAGGGGCTCCACGTGTACCCTGGCCTCCTTCACGTACCCCTTAACTATGAACGTATAGGTGACGTAAGGCAGTAAGGGCTTACCGGGCACCATCACGTAGCCCGCATTATCTAGGCCGTCTAGGCTGACTAGCACGTAGTTGCCGGTAGCTTCCAGTACTCTTACGCCCTTAAGGGCCACTTCGTAGAGCTCGTAGTAGCCTTTTACCTGTTCTTGCGGTACTCTTATACCCATGTTTTCTAGCGCTACTTTATAGCTATAGCTGTTACCGGCGATTAAGGGGACTGGCATTGCAGACGCCAAGAGGACTAGGATGAAAAGAGGTGTAACGAGCTTGGACTTAACGACCATGTACTATTTCACCCTGTTTACTGCTAGTAATGGATACGCGTATTTAAATACCTTGCGAGAACAGCGCGGCCCCGGGCCAATCTAACCGCCTTGCCCGCTTATTTAGCGACTAAAGAGATTAAAGCGAGCTGCCTATAGTTCGTTGGTAGGGTGTTTCGCGTGAAGAGGATATGTGTTATTCCGTTCGCGTCGAGGCTTCACGGAGAAGCGTACTACGCGTCCGTGTACGAAGTCGTGAAAGGGCATGTCTCTAGGGCCGGGCTCAGCGTCGAGTTCTTGTCGCCCATATCTAGTGAAGGCGAAGTGGAGGAGTACGCTAAGAGGTACAGTGATGCAGTACCGGTACTCATAGCACTAACTGGTGGTGTTAGTGGGTTAATGCAGAAGTTCGCTTCCACCGCCAACTACAGCAGAGTAGTAGTCTTCGGCCACGGCGAGCACAACAGCCTCGCATCGGCCGTGTCCGCTAAGACTAAAATGGAGCTTAAAGGTACGTGGACGCGGCTGTTTCACTGTAGAAGCGTGAATTCCCCGGAGTGCGCCATGGAAGTGCAACGTATGCTCAGCGTAGTCGGTGCTGTGGCGTCTCTACTGAACTCCAAGGTGCTCCTCGTGGTGCCTCGCGGGGAAAAGCCTCGGAGTGCCAGGGACTTCGAGGCTAGGTTCGAGTCAGTGGTGGATGTCATGTCCATGGACGACCTCGCTTCGGGGATCGAATCCGCGAGAGGGGACTACGTGGAGCACTTCTTAGGGGTTTTCAGCAAGGTGGAATCCAAGGTACCGAGAGGTATGCTAGTCAACGCAGCCAAGGTCTACGCCTCCTTGAAGGCAGTGGTGGAGTCCGGTAACTACGATGGAATCGCGGTAGACTGCTTCCCGTACTTGGTGAAGTACGGTATAACGCCGTGTACAGCCCTAGCGCTACTGAACAGCGAGGGAATTGTGACCTCGTGCGAGGGAGACTTAGCCGCCTTGGCGCTCATGCTGATCTCCAAAGCGCTGACCCGTACTAGTGGCTGGGTAGCAAACGCCGTTGCTTTCGAGGATGAAAGAGCCTACTTCGCTCACTGCACCATTGCGCTGAACATGGTCGGGGAGCCCGTTATGACGACCCATTTCGAGAGCGGGTGCCCTTACTCCTTGACTGGTAGGCTCTTGGGTAGCGTCTACACCGTTGCATCGCTGAGCCCCGACTTCACGGTTATGGCGATGACCACGGGGCGCGTTCTAGGCAGTGGGTTAATTTACGATACCATGTGCAGGATGCAGGCCATCCTAGAGCTAGGGTTCCCGGTTAAGAAGATGCCCCTCGTGGCCGTGGCAAACCACCACGTACTAATACCCGGCGATATCCGGGAGGAATTAAAAGCCGTGGCTACTCTCCTGGGATTAAGCTATGCCGAGTATGACGACCTGGTAGCTGCTATCTAGTAGTCGCAACGCTGTCTACCGCGTCGCTACATCGTGGTGAACGCATGGTCCGTAAATAGTAGCTGAAGCGGGAGAGGCCGTTCTCGCGGATGGGATTCCGGTTGAGGAGCCTAGTTATGCTTGTTTCGAGCTTGGAGAGTCAGTACTTGATCCCCGCCATCCGAAGGCATCTCCAAGTGAAGCCGTCTAGGTACGCGTTGCATAAGTGTTAAACTCTACGTACTCGTAGAGGTACTACATCCTGGTTAGCGATGCGCAAGTAACCGCTGTATAAGGGGTGAGTCTTGAAGCGTAAACTAATGCCGTTGCTACGTAGCGCTCTCTCCGTTTAATGAATACGCCCTACTAGGTGTGGTGTTTTGTGGATTTTACCCCCAATGCCGTCAAATGTGTGTATTGGATGGTGACCTGCATGGCGCGGTCCAAGAGGCTTGGCTTGCTCACAGAGCGCCAGGTCAAGGTTTTGAAGCTCAGAGCCAGGGGGCTGAGTTTAAGGGAAGTTGCATTTTCATTGAATGTTTCACACCAGGACATAGCAGTAGTTGAGAAAAGGGCCTTGAGAAACCTCGAGCTTGCTAGGCAAACCATCATAGCGTATAAGCTAGCCACGTCGCCGGTGAAGGTGTTGTTGAGTGAAGGCACGAGACACGTTGACATTCCAGCACTAGTAATAGAGGAGGCCGATAGGGCTGGCGTTAAAATCAAAGCAGATATATCGCTCTTACTTAAGCTAATATGGCGTAGGGCGAGAAGCTGTATAGAGAGTAGACGTGTCAAGAAGCCAATAATGGTGCTAGTGGATAGGGAAGGTGAGGTAGAGGTATACCCGTACCAGGACATCCAGCACTTACACCAAGAAATAGAGAAACTTTAAAGATCCGTTTCAGCGGGCAATGCCATCTCTCCAGCAGCGAGGTGGGGAACTCGCCAGTCTTGCTTTGAACTACTATATGGCAAGAGTTCTTCACAGACTGCCCTGGAAACACCCGGGCAGGTATATCTATGCCATGATATCGAATCCGGCGTAGAGCTCTACTAAGATAATGTAGTCAAGGTAGGAAGTGGTCGGCATTCAACGGATTCTTCACTGCTCGGCGAGTACAGCCTTCTTCATCCCAAGTAAACTGTTTAGTTACCGGCATATTAAGCGTTAAGGCTGCGTAGTCCGTGCAACTGGCGCTAATAGTGGGGGTCCCGGACTACTTGTGACGCCAGCTACGTCTCCGAGAGCTGTACTCCGCTACTCTTAACTAGGCTTTACAACCTGCTTGTAGCGACGCACCGTCTCGTATATGGTGATCGTGGCCACGATCATTGTCGAAATGTACACCACCGCGTATTCCTGTACTAGTAGTAGGGGTTGGTGCCTGTAGATGTAGTCGTAGAGGAGGTAGATCTGGAGTGCTACTGCGAGCATGCACATCAAGAAATCCACGACGGTGTTCAGTACTATTAGTGGAGTCGCCCTCTTGAGCCCGCTAATAGAGCTCAGCATTATTTTAGTTAACTTACGTAGCGTTGCTACGTGCACTAGTAAAATCAGTACTAGCGAGGTAATCATGACCAGGGTTGGTACTAAAGTGGGGGCGTTAAAGTGCATTAGCGCTTCGAGGGTAACGCTGGTAACGGTGGTTATTATTAAGGAGAGCGCCGAGAACCGGATCAGCGCTGACAGCGCGTTCAGTGAGAACTCTACCCGCCCATAGTAAACCCTGGAAATGGCGTTAATGGCCTTGATCATTCGGCGGGGTAGCAGCGCCTCTATTCGTGTTGCTATGTTGGAGGACTTGGGGGTAATTGCCGAAGAGATGACCATTGTGAAGAGAACAGAAAACGTCACGAGAATGACCAGGTTAACCCCGATAAACCCCCTCTCCGCGAGCGCGTACGCGAAGATCATTCCCGTCTCGCTAATTGGTGCGAGGATCAGTGATGTGTGCACAGAGCTCCGCACATCCATGCCTGAGACGGCAAGCCCCAGCGCGATTCCAACCACTCTCGTGGCTATCGCCACGAGAGCGAAGACCGCTGCGTGAGCGAATAGGGTGAAGTCTACTCTGGGCATCCAGGGCGCGATCACCAGGCCCAGCGTTGTGAAGTAAAACAGTAAGCCCAGTTCTCTCACACCACTTAACATGTCCTTAACGTCGCTTAAATCGAAGTACAGGGATGCAGCTAACCCGGCTATGAAGGCCCCTATAAGCTCGGGCAATCCGAGTGAAAAAGCGAAGGTGGAGAACAGCATTGCTAGTACAACTAGCGTAAAGAACTTCTCCGCCCTGCCCCGAGTGAATGGGCTCTTACTAAGCAGCATAGACAAGTACCTCGCGGCAAGGAAGAGCGCTAACACCGAGCCAGCCAGCCGTAAGGCGTCGAGCAGTGCTTGAATCGCGTTCAGTCGTTGAACCTGGGGAGCCGTAACTAGCAAGCCGAGAATTACGAACTGTAGTAGGTCCTCGAGGCTGGTCTGTAAAGCGGCTCTTTCGTACACATCCCCCCTGAGACCCGACTTCCGGAGAGCGACTACCGCGAGCGTGGAGGAGTTCACGATTACCAGGAAGACTAAGAGACGCTCCAGTACACTGAGCTCCAGTAACGTGACGAGAACCCCGCTTGTAATCCACGCCACTATGAGAAAAACAAGCTCCGCTGACAAAACCACATGGGCTGACTTGGTGACCCCCCGAATGTCCAGGGAGGCTCCTACCTCGAACGAGAATAGTATCAACCCAATTAACCGGATCGGCTCGGCATACTCAACCACACCCTCCACGGCCACTCCAAGGCGTTCTAGCAAGTAGTACGAGAGTATACCGCCGAGCACAAAACCCACTATTTCTACCAGCCCGAGCCTTTTGAAGGTCCACGCTACGAGCACGGCCGGCACGATCAAGTATAGCACGGCCAAGACATCAGTACTCACATCACAGCACCTTAAGAGCTTCAAAAGCATGAGTTCCAGCTACGTGGCCTCGCCTACCCCGGTAATGGTTAGATTGTTCAAGGCTAAAAACGGCCACGGTTCCGGGTATCAAGCCGATACGTGCTTAGCTCTATAGTAAACAGGGAATGCCGGGATCAGCGCGCGGTACGCCGTGCTGAAAACGCGCGCGGAGAACTCAGTGTAGTACTATACACGTCACGCGCAACCCGGTGATCCTTTGTCCACGCTAGGCTCGGCTCCGAGGATGTCAGATGTACTGTCCAGAAGGGCTCGAAAGCGGTCAAGTCTATTGTGAGGAGTGGGGTTGCCGATCAAGGTCAATAAACGCGGTAAAAAACGCGGCCTCTACTCGTACTCTATTGTCGCAGGGGGCTTGGGCGTTACGTCAAAGGCCACAGCTTTAACTTCCGGGTTCTCTAGGATCCTGTCCGCGAGCGCTCTAAGAACACCGAGTTCTATTCTCGGGACTTCTGCGACGATGAAGTTCTCTGTTTTAACGACCCTCAGCGCAACTAAGTAGGAACCACTCTCTTTCTCGGCGAGGGTTACTAGGATGTGCGGGTATTCTACGGTGTCAAACTCCCTGTAAAGCCCATACACGTCTACATTTCTAGGCCACTTTTCAACGACTAGGGGGTGGCCATAACTACGTTTACCTTCAAAGACACCCGTGACCTTGACGCCGTGCACGGAGTATTCTACGCCGTTTGTACTGGAGCTCTCAACAACGCTATACTCCCAGACCGCGGGGAAGTACTGGCTGTAACCCTTATTTACAAACGAGTTCTCAACGACGTCTGTTAGTTTCCTGACCAATTCGAGCTTGTTCCTGCGAAGCCTCCCCACAGTTCTAACGAGGAGCCCCGGGCCTGGGAAGGGCTGTCTCTCGGTAATGTACTCCGGTAGCCCGAGGTACCTCGCAACTGCTCTCACTTCGTGCTTGTAGAGGTCAACTAGGGGCTCGATGACCATTAACCCGTACTTACCAAGAAGCTGTTCATTTAAAACGTTGTGCTGTGTCTTCACGCCGCCAACGGTTTCAACCACATCTGCCTTTATTGTCCCTTGAACAACCCAGCTACACCCCTTTTCCTCGGCCACTTTCTTAACGGCGGTGTAGAACAGGTCCCTAAATGCAATCCGCTTCTCCTCCGCGTCACTGAGGCCCTCAAGCCTCGAGAGGAAGTACTCGGAGAAGTCGTAGACCTCTAGCGTAATTAGCCCCGAAAGGGCTGCACGAACCCGCGTAGCCTCGTTCAACCTCATGAAGCCGGTATCTATGAACACGGGGTAAACCACGTCTCCGAGAGCCCTCTTGGCGAGTATGGCTGACGTGGTGCTGTCGATACCTCCGCTAACACAGGCAACTGCACAGTCAATGTTGCTCGCCACAGCCTTCAAGTTCTCGACTATACTTGCAACTAGCTTCTCAACGCCTAAAACGGAAGTCAAAGATCCCACCCGCCGATAACACTACGTAACTAGGTATCCGAGCACCCCCTTAATAAAGGCTGTAACGCATGAAGTTGTCGGGGGCCTCGGGACGCGCACCAAGAATCGTTAAACCGGCTGAAAGTAGGCCCTGGTCTCTTCGAGAGCCGGGTTACTCTTATAAGGAGAACCCAAATATGATAGTGAACTTGGATACTGTGCCTAGTAGCCACGCAACCAACGCTGAGCAAGGCTCGAGGTGCCCCGTACTTGACTGGTGATGCCGATAGCGGCTTACCACGGGTCTTCGAGGAGACCGCTACGGGTGCTTTGTTCCTGTTCAGCGGTAGCGCATTATCCACGTTTTTATCTGCCATATGCGGTATTGTCGTCGCGAACTTACTGGGCCCTGAACTTTACGGTATCTACTCTTTAGCGTTTGTTATTCCGGGGTTTCTGATAGTCTTCACGGGTCTCGGTGTAAATGCCGCCTTAACGAGGTACATAGCTTACTATAAGAGCCGTGGCGAGGATGGCCGAGTTGCTTTACTGATAAAGCGGGGCTTGCTGTTCACCACAGCCGAGTCCGTTCTCGTCTTCGTAGTGGCTTACTTTCTACTCGGCGAATTAACAGCTCTACTTACAAATAGGCCCTGGCTCGTCGAGCTGGTGAGAGTCATCCTAGTCCTCGTAGTGCTCCAGACAGCGTTTAACGTAGCTAGTAGCATTCTATTGGGATTCGGGGACGCTAAGGGCTGTAGCCTGGTGAACATCACGTTACAGTTGTTCAGGGCCATTCTAGCACCGCTCTTCGTAATTCTGGGCTTCAACGTGCCGGGCGCGCTCGCAGGGAACGCCATAGCCTACGTGATAGGGGTGGTTATAGGCTTCTTTTCAATAAGCAAGCATTACAAGGAATTAAACCTCAACGCGGGTTTTAACGCGTACTCGCTAAGAGAAGACCTTGTTTTAATGCTCGGTTACGGCATGCCACTGTACTTTGCGAGTGTCCTAGGCTCGCTTAACGACACCTTTAGAAACACCATTCTCGCGCACTCTACTCCTTCGGATTTCGTGATAGGAAACTTCAACTTGGCACTGCGCTTTACAGCCATGGTAACGCTTCTAGTAACACCGGTTTCAAGCATTCTCTTCCCTGCGTTTTCGAAGCTCAGCGGGAACTCGGAAGACTTGAAGAGGATGTTCACGTACTCTGTTAAGTACTCTTCGCTACTGGTAGTTCCCGTTTCAGTGTTTGTAATCCTATCTTCCCGGGAGCTGATAATAGCGGTGATTCGAACAACCGAGTACACTCTTGCACCTTGGTACTTATCGCTCCTCACGTTAAACTACCTATACGTTGGCCTGGGTTCAGCCGTCCTCGGGAGCTTCTTCAGCGGTCTAGGAGATCCCGGAGTATACTTGAAGTCCATGCTAGTATATACGGGCGTGTTTGTACCCCTGTCAACTGCCTTGACTTTCCTGCTCGGCGTTGAGGGTTTAATAGCCTCCATCGTAATGGCGACCGGTGTCTCGACGTTGTACGGGTTGGGAGTGGCCGTTAGGAAGTACCGCGTAAAGCTAGATTATGTGGGGGTGTCACGCATTTACTTAGCGGCGTTAGTCTCAGCACTACCGCTCTTGCCGTTAACGGTGATCCTGCAAGGCCCGCCCGTAGTTAAGCTGGCCGTGAACGCGGTAATATACATGCTCGCTTACTTAACCTTCGCGCCAATGGTAAAAGCCGTGAACGGGAGCGACGTAGAGTTCATGGCCGGGGTCTTTGCTAAGATCAAGCCGTTGAAACCGCTCGTAAAGGTAATAGCTGACCTCGAAAACATGTTGTTAGAGCTATTTGGTTAACGCACGGTAGAAGCACGCCTCGACTACGTGAATTCCATCGAAAAGCACGTAGAGGACCTCCTAATGGCGCCACGGGCGCCCGTTATTTATCCGGTAGCAGTAATGTTATAACGGGTGCAAGGCGTGGTTGGAAAGCTCTCTCCAGACATGCTTTTCAAGTATGTTTTGAGTAGAACCGGTGTTTTAGATCCCTCGGTAATCGTGGGGCCTTCAATAGGCGAGGACGCGGCCGTGATAGATATTGGCGGTGGAAAAGTCCTGGTTACGCATGTAGACCCCATTACCGGCGCTATTGAATTCTTAGGTTGGTTAGCAGTCCACATAGCTTCCAACGACGTGGCTGTGCGGGGGGTTAAGCCCCGCTGGCTTCTCTCGGTACTATACCTACCCGAAAACGCCACCGAAGAGCTCGTAGACAGGATAACGAGCCAGGTGGACAGGGCGGCGAAAGAGGTGGGAGCTATGGTTGTAGGCGGTCACTCCGAGTTTACGCCGGGCATTACGAGACCCCTCATATCCATGACGGCTATAGGAATAACCGAGAAGGATAGGTACGTGACGACAGGCGGTGCCAAGGTCGGTGACGTGGTGGTAATGACCAAGTCAGCGGGCATTGAGGGCACGGCGATCTTGGCAACGGACTTCAGGGATGTGTTAATGGAGCTCGGTGTACCCGAGGGTGTTGTCCAGCGCGGTAGCGAGTTCATCAGGGAGGTGAGCGTTGTTAAGGAGGCACTGGCTCTCGCAGACGCGGGACTAGTCACCTCAATGCACGATCCCACAGAAGGCGGTCTGCTCGGCGGATTGGTGGAAATCGCTTACGCCTCCAACACGACCATATACGTCTGGGAGGAAAGGGTTCTGTTGGCCGAGGAAACAGCCGTAATAAGTAGTGTGCTGGGATTAGACCCACTTAGGCTCATCAGCTCGGGTACATTGGTAGCAACGGTTCCCAAGGACAGGGTTGGAGAGGCTTTGAGGATCCTCCACGATATAGGTGTAAAGGCCAGCGTGATAGGTTACGTCGGCGAGAAAGCCGGCGAACTCGTAACCGTCTACAGGAGAAGCGGTACTGTTGAAAAGGTGAAAGAAGTCTACGTTAGAGATGAGCTCGTAAGGGCGTGGGAGCTCTGGGGAGGAGCGCTCAAGAAAGGCGGGAAGAAGGGTTAATGCTGTACGCACTGTGTCCTCCAAGTGGAGAGTGCTTGCAGTGCCCATTTAGAGGCAGGGCCATAGTGTACGGGCCATTTAGGTCGAGGAGACGGGGGGTTTCAATAGGGATAAACCTTTTCCCAGGCTGCAAAATCTGTAGTTTTAACTGCATATACTGTTTTCGCGGGGTTACGGAATTCAAGACGCTTAAACCGGTGGAAGACGCTTACGGCATATCGGTAAAAACGCTCAAGCAGGCGCTGGAACAGGCATATAGCGCCCTCTTAACCGTTGAAAGCAGGGTAGAGGCCTTAGATTTCTCAGGTAGCGGTGAGCCTACCCTACACGCGAGATTCCCAGAAATGGTGCAGGTCGCGTTGGAGTTTGCAAGGGAACGCGGTTTAAGTTCGGGCGTAGGGGTCTTCACCAATTCCACAATGCTGTGGCATGAAGGTGTCGTAAACGCGTTAAGCGAAGTAGAATTCGTTGAGGCAAAGCTAGATACAGTAGACCCGGAAAAATTCGTTGCCATAAACCAGCCCGTAGAGGGGTTGAGGGCAAGTAACGTAGTGGAGTGGTTGAAGAGGTTCAGAAAAGAATTCAGCGGCGTGCTCGCCGTGCAGGTCATGCTCTTAAGGTACGGTAACCTAGTAAACTACACTGAGAAAGACGCTGAAAACCTCGCTGAGGCATTACTGCTTGTAGAGCCCGATGTAGTACACGTTTATACCGTATACAGAGCGCCTAGGTTAAGCGGCGTACTGCGAGCTAGCGAGGAGTCTGTAGTGGCATTTACCGAGAGGATCCGTGAATCCGGTTTAAATGTCAGGGCATACGCCAGGTGACTCCGGCTTTGAGCTCTCCCACCACGCAGTACAAGTATGTTTTTGGACCAGTTTACTCCAGGAGGCTGGGTAGGAGCCTCGGCGTGAATCACGTACCCTACAAGACGTGTACATACTCCTGCATATACTGCCAACTCGGCAGAACAACTAATTTCACAACAACGAGGAGGTCCTTCTACGAACCAAGCGAAGTGGTTAACGAGGTATACGAGTTCATTAGTAGAAGTGGAGATGCCGTAGACTACGTAACGCTCGTCCCCAATGGCGAGCCCCTTCTCGACAAGAACGTGGGTTTGATAATGAGGGGGATCAGGGGGTTTTCCCGGAAACCCATTGCCGTCCTCACCAACGCATCGTTACTATTCCTAGAAGACGCTAGAAGGGATTTACTAGAAGCAGATTTCGTTTCAGTCAAGGTTGATGCGCTTAGGGAGAACACTTGGAGAGGTGTTAATAGGCCGTGTTCAAGCCTATCACTGCAACGGGTTTTAGAAGGCATAGCGGAGTTTGCACGGATATTCAGAGGTAAGCTGGTAACAGAAACCATGCTTGTGGATGGTTACAACACCGCGGTAGAGGAACTAGAACTCATAGCTGATTTCGTTAAAACGCTAGACCCGTGGAAAGCCTACATTTCAATACCCATAAGGCCTCCCGCAGAGCCGTACGCTACGTCTCCGCGCCCCGAAGTGCTCGTAGAGGCCTACCTCGTGTTTTCAGGGAAGCTCGGAGAAAGCAGGGTAGAACTACTGAACTTGCCAGAACCACCGGAATTTAGAGTTCACGGCGACCCGGCAACATGGCTTTTAAACCTAGTATCGGTACACCCGCTTAGGCTCGAATACGCGTTAAAAGCCCTTAAAGACGCCGTTGAAAAACCCGAAGACTTATTACACAGGTTAGAGTTGGAAGGGAAAATACACGTAGTGGTATTTGAAGGCAAGGAGTTTATCGTGAGAGCATACGGGCAGGTGCTGTGACTGCCAAGACCACAGTAGGGATCACGCCGGTGAAGCTCGCATCAACCACGGTGAGTTATCCCCAGAGGCCACCTCTCGGTAGGCGGTAGGCTTATTTCCACGTGTTTAAAGTTTTTAACCTAGGGTCCGTTTATTTAACCTTAATGATGCGGGGCTACCATGCCTCCTCTAATAAAAGGCGGTTGGCTTGAAAAGCGACTATTTGTCTCAGGTAACGGTCGTTATACCCGTGCTCAATGAGCGTGAAGCATTAGAGAAGGTCCTGAACGAGCTCTTCGAGGTTCCCATACCGCGTGAAAGGATCATTATCGTAGATGGGCATAGTACTGACGGCACCGATAAGATTGCCAGGAAACTCGGTGTTAAAGTTGTGTACCAGAACGGGAAGGGTAAGGCAGACGCGGTGAAGGAGGGACTGAGCCTCGTAGAAACAAAGTACGCGGTAATAATGGACGGTGACTATACGTATCCTGCTAGGTATATTCCAAGACTACTCGAAGAGGCCGTGGTAAGACGGTGTGGCGAGGTCATCGGCGCCAGGATCCATGGACGGGAAAACATACCGCTACTAAACCGCCTTGGCAACAGGATCATAACACTATTCTTTAACGTACTATACGGCACGAGGTTAAGAGATGTCTTGTCGGGAATGTACCTTGTCGACATGGAGCACTTAAGAGATGCAACTTACGAGATGAAGGGTTTCAGTATAGAGGTGGAAATAGCTTCCCACATGGCGGGCAGTATCTTAGATATCTGCGAAGTGCCTATAGAATACCGGGAGAGGCTTGGCGAGAAGAAACTGAAAGCCGTGCACGGCCTTAAGATCGCGATCGACCTCTTAAGGCTTGTTTGGAGGTATAATCCAGTCCTATTCATATTCATGGTCGCCAGCTTACTGGTAATACCGGGGCTGGCGCTGGGGGCTTACGTAGCGTACTACTACTTCTTCGAGGGTGTGAGATACCACGTTAAAGGAATAATAGCGATAGTCCTGACCGCATCGGGGTTCAACGCGCTCCTTCTAGGAGTACTCTCGCTGTATTTGAAGAGAATGGAGTTAAGATTACGCAAACTAGTAACTCGCAAGTGAACGGGCAGCTGGTGATACCCTCATTGACTAGTACACTACAGGAGTATCGTGCCAAGTTGGTGATGGGCTACTTAGTAGTAATGTCGCTTATAGCTCTCCTAATCCAAGGCATGTACCGGGATTACTTCGAAACGGTTGTGAAGCTCGTATTTACCGAGGATTACAGTTACCTGCTAGTGGCCTTCTCCACGGTAGCGGTAAGCCTCTATCTCTCGTACCGGTACATGGGCCTTTCCTACGAGATCCAGCTCAGTAGAGTACTCTCCAACTCGCTTCTATTCATAATTGCGGTGATGCTTTACCATGCTTCAAAACTAAGCCTGGATTACTCAGTTCAGCTTATGGGTTTAAGCTTTGCCGTGATGCTCATTGCGACTATAATGTTCGTCTTTAAACCCTTATCGCCGGGTGACACGATACCCCTTATAACCCCGCTACTCACAGTACCCATTCCAGCGAGCGTACTAGATCGTGTAACAACTTCACTCTCACGCGTTATCGGTAAAGTTGCGGCACTACTAACCGGGACAAAACTCGTGGAGGCGCAGGCATTTACCATGATCGAGGTCGTTACCGCTAACGATGGGGTCCGCGCGCTCAGCATCGAGGCCGCCTGTAGTGGGATTGCGATGCTGAGCGCGGCGATCGTGATCTTTCCTCTTCTAGCGTATTATATTACCGCGAGCCGTGAAAAGGCCTTAAGGAAGGCGGTAGTATCCGCAATTGCGTTCGCTACGGGGCTCTTAATAGGCTTCGTAGGGAACACGTTGAGAGTTATTTCAATAGTACTGGTCGCTAAGTACTACGGCGTTGAAGCGGCTACAAGCATTTTCCATTACTCGCCATCCGCTATCTACGCATTACTTTCAGTGATTACAGCGTATGCGCTGATCTCCAAGCTGGCGCGCATAGCTTACGCCGTGCCAAGGCCCCTGGAGGCCGATACCAACCTCTCGGGGTTAAGGTGGGAGTATGTCGCCGGCACGTTGATATTGTTATTGTTCATGGTCTCGGCGGTACAGGTATCGACTGTACTGTCTGAGAATGCGCTCGCCGGAGAAGCCGGCACCGTGGCCATCAAGGTTGATAGCGTGGGGGACTTCATCGAAAACCCCGTCAAGTACCTGGTTCGCAGCGATATGGTTTCCAGTTACGTGTACGATGCTTTTCTAACTAGGGTTACTGGCTCGTTAGCGATGTACAGAATTAGCGTTGTTACGGGTAACGACACGTATCCAGGGCTCCTCGAACTGGTAGATACCACGGGGAGATTGCACACTCTACAGCTTTGCTTCAGCGTGCAGGGTTACAGGGTACTAAATGCCTGGAACGAGCAACGCGGGTCTCTCATGGTGGGTTACATCATGTCGGAGAAGGATGGCGTGCTCTATCTACTAACGTACATGCTTACGCCTGTTACCGTTAAGTCCACCAGTGGAGATTACGCCTTCTACGCGAGGGTATCACTGGTAAAGCCGTACACCGGCGCGGGAGACCTTGAGACGGCTGCTAACACCCTGCTCAGATCCCTAAGTGTAAGCCCGGTTCCCGTATTGCGAGAGAGCGCTGTACCTGGGCTTGCAGTCGCGTGTAGCACGAGTGTTGCAGTTCTAGTTATATATGCCTTTGTAACGTATTTATACAACCTGGTCTTGAAGAGGAGGCGCGGCGTTGTCCCAATTAACAAAACTGAGCTTTGATAAGGCTAACGAGCTCGTCAAGGAGGTTATGATTACCATCTCTAAGGTATATGTAGGTAAGCAAGATATAGTTAAACTAGCCGTAGTAACGCTCTTTAGCGGGGGCCACCTGCTAATTGAAGGTTATCCGGGCACGGGTAAGACCCTCCTAGCCAAGGCACTTGCAAAGGCTATTAGCGGCGAGTACAGGAGAATACAGGGACACCCCGACGTGCTTCCGAGCGACATCATAGGTTTTCACATGTACAGGGTTAGCGGTGAGAGAGTTTTCATTAAGGGACCCGTGTTCGCGAACGTCGTGCTATTTGATGAGCTTAACAGAACGCCGACGAGGTCCCAGAGCGCCTTGTTAGAGGCCATGCAAGAATACCAGGTGACAGTAGACGGCACCACCTATCCTCTTCCAAGACCATTTATGGTTATAGCCACGCAGGTCCCCGAGAGGTACGCTGTAGGCACGTACAGGATCATGGAGACGCTTGCTGATAGGTTTAGTACCTCGATACTGAGCTACTACAACCCGCCGGAAGAGGAGCTTGAAATAGTTACCAGGGCCGACTCTATCATTACAATGCCGGTGGAGCAGGTAGCTACTCTGAGTGAAGTGAACAATGTCATAGAGTCTATGCCGGGCCTAGTCGAGGTGAGCGAGTACGTGGCCGACTACATGGTCAGGCTAGTAAACTACGTTAGAACTCACTCCGCCGTGGCTTACGGGCCTTCACACAGAGTAACGGTGGATCTAATGAAGCTCAGCAGAGTACTGGCACTACTCGAGGGTAGAGAGTACGTCATACCCGATGATGTCAAGTCAATATTCGTCAACGTCGTATCACATAGAGTTAAGTTGAAGGAGGAGTACGAGCTTGAAGGATTAACAGCAGACTCGATTGCCACTGAGGCCCTGAAAAATGTCCCTGTACCCCGATGATGCAGGTAAGCAAGGTAAAAAGCCCGTGAAGCAAGGCTCATTCAAGCGCGTTAACTTGCTTATCCTGGTAACCGCCACTTTTCTTTACTATGTATTTAAATACTTCCAAGTACCGCTCTACGTAATGGCCGTCTCCTCGTTATTACTGGTAAACGTTCTCATGCTCTTTAGGCGTAGCATGGAGCTCTACTTCGGCATGCTCTTATTTTTCATAGTTGTACTCGTCTACACGGTGCTAGGCATGTTCTTGGTAGACGCCGTCTTGGGCCCTCTCGTAGACCTGTCAATAATACTGAGCATTGTACTCACTTATACCTATTACAGGTACGCCATTGAAACGCACGCTATTTTTAAACAATACATACCCCTCACCGTGCTAGCATCCACCATTCTCGGAGTGTACCTTGAAGTGGATAGTCCGCTAAGATACTCCCTCTTAACGCTACTAGATGCAATCGTATCAAATATAGTCTCGGTAAGTGCGGAGAACGCTACCTTAAAGTACACTACTTCGTTACTCTTCTTTACACTACTGTACTCCTCCCCTCTGGTACGCGTCAACCCGCTTTCATTAATAGCATTTGCATCACTACACGTAGCGAGGAACACTTTCATGTACGTTTCCAACAAGCGCTGGGAAGGTGTAGCAGGCCATGTTCTCGGACTAGACATCATATTAAAGCCTTTAGTGGTGGCTTTCACGTGAACACCAGGTTAGCCGTCCTGGGCATAAACATCGTGCTGGTATCTGCCTTCTTGGCTGTTTACGGGCTACTTGTTAATGACAACGGGCTTGTTGGGCTAGCGATGTCTGCGGGGATTGTAGGAGGCGTCTTAATAGTGTACAGTACTGCACCGGGCGAGCCCTCACTCGAGGCTGTTCTCAGTTACACGACACTATTAGTTGATGCCGTGACGGCTGTACTCGAGGACCTCGACCTCCTAAATGGTAAAGTATGCGTTTTAAATACTGGCAGAAACGCGCTAGTACTGTATTCTAAGGGTTATTGTGCCTGGGATGTAAATCCAGGCGTCGGGTTCGTGGCAAGCTCACCCTATTTCTCAGTACCCGTGCACGCGTTCGCCGACACAGCTGAATTAGAGGAGCTAAATGGCAATGCGCTGGAGAGCGCTTTAAACGCCCTACTAGTAGACGAGCTAGGTCTGTGCGAAAGTATCAAGGTAGAGCAGCGTGGCGAGGTGTTCAGCGTTAACGTAATCGGCATTGCGAAAACGCTAACAGACTATGCGAGGTACCCCCTAAACCCCGTTACCCTGTTAACATTAATAGCTGTTTCTAAACTCGCTGGCAGAGGTAAGGTTTACTTGGTTGACAGGCAGGAAGCTCCCAGAACTATTAGGCTTGTTGTAAGGGTTGAGAAAGGTGCATAAGCGCCTGGATTCGTTTATACTGGTGTACGTTACACTCTCTTTACTAGTATCAGCGTCCCTGTACCTACTTAATGAGCAGAGAATGGACGCGTACGTGGCCGTGAACGTGCTCATGTACTACGTATCATATGCCATAATAAGGCCTGTTCCAGAGACTACTTTAACCATTAAGATACTAAACGCCGTCCTCCTGGCGGTGTTTTCGATCATAGTAGCTATGAGGGTGTACGAGGTGTTAGCCGGGTGAAACGCAACAGTAGACTGTTTTTACCCCTGCTTTTCTCGGTGCTGGTAATAATAGCGAACACTACTACAGGCTCCACGAGTACTAAGGACAGAGTCGACTGCCTCTACCTTCTAGTACTACTAGACAAGGTGCTGGATTACGCAGTTAGAGGAGACCCTGTAGGCGAGCTGATGAGCAAGTATATAGTGAATGCGGGGGTGTTCGGCGACCTTCACGATCTTCACGTGTCTGCGTATACCGCTATTTTAGACTATTACAGGGTTCTTCACGTTACTAGTGAGACCCCCTTTAACTTGACTAGCGGAGCGTATAGGATCCTGGAGGGCTTAAACGACATCGGAGGTTACGCGAGTAGGCTGAGCGCGTGCTCTCACGACGCCGAGGCCGCTAAGGCGTTGAGCGTCTCCGTAAACGCGAAACTACGTGGCCTGAGGGATCTCGTCTACGCGTTGATTAAAGTATCATATCGAGCCCGATTCACTGATGCTTACCAAGTACGTCCCCTCAAAGACACGTACTTACCTGGAGAAGTGGTGGAGATCGCTATCCCTCGAGAAATACGTGTTGAAACCATGGAGGCGTATGCCTGGCCCAGCTTTCTCAGGATCCGGGACTCTCTTCCGCGTGAGTGTAATGAGGTATACTGCGCATACGAGCTATCAATGCCCACGGCAATGGAGTTAGAGCATCTAGGGCTAAGAAGGTACTTGATTGAACAGGTTCTCACGGTGGGTATCTTTGCCAAGCTGTTAAACGGCTCGTACCTAGGAGTTTACCTGGTGACTGTGAAGTATGACCTGCCGAGGGTGCAGGTTGACATGCCGAGCACGGTTAAGCGTGGTGATATACTGGAAGTCAAGGTGCTCTCCGAGGACTTTTACAACGCTAGTTTGCGTTTAAACGGCTTTGAAGCTCTGAATATAACGTTTAAACCCGGCACCACTGTTCTCACGCTGGATCCCGTTCATTACAACTACACACTAGGACTCAACACGCTTGAAATCTGCGTAAATGCTTCAATAAGAACGCTTTCACATTGTTATAGCAGGGTATTCACCGTTGAGCCGGTACATCCACGGGTAGGCATAAGCCTAGGTGACTTCGCTCTTACGTGGTCCGGCTTCTTGACACTAACAATAAGCAATATGGACGTGGTTGACGTGCACGCAGTAGTGGATACGGGTGTGTTTAAGCAGACTATCACGGTGCCGGGTGGTTGCATCGGGCAGGTAAACATTTTTACCGGGATTTTACCCGTTCAGGGCTTGAACGTAAACATCGGTATCACCGCCACCCGAGGTCCTTACGACGAGCTTAAAGTTAGTAGGAGCATATATGTAGTAAACGTGGCAGCTACCATAATTTTAACCCTGGTATCGGTGCTACTGTCGTCTTTTATGAGTAGTCGTGAGAAGAGCTTTATTGTGGCTTTAATCACTGCGTGGAAGAGGTACATGCCCGTATCGGTGAGACACGCGGAATTAGAGGTTAGTAGGCTCTTGAAGCCGTATAAGCTTGGACTGGGCTCGCACGTGGCACTACTGTACTACGAGCTAGTGCGCAGGCTGGGGATCAGGATGCCCCAGGTACATGAAACCCTAAGAGAGCACTTCATGGAGATTTCAAGGTCGCCCTCGCTTACCTTAACACTCAAGAAGCTGATGTGGAAAATGCTACTAATCGCCGAGAGGGATCTCTATTACAGTAAAAGGCCTCCACTAGAGGAGGCTAGAAGGCTCTACGAGGATGTTTTAAATGCTGCTCGCAAAGAGTAGAGTTATACCTCTATCTACGCTGATAGCAGTCATAGCGGGGTTACTGGTAATTACGTCGCTTCCTTCAGACTTACCTTACAGTGCTGCAAATAGTGGCGCAGGTGGACTACACCGACTGTATGAAGAACTGGGTGCGCGTGTATTGTATTCCTTGAAGGATTTAAGTGGATACGACGCAGCAGGCTATGCCTTGATCGTAGCTCGTAGAGGCGGGCTCGAAAACATGGTGGGGTTGAAGAGCTTCGTTGAACGGGGAGGCCTAGTAATAGCTTACGGTTCGCCGGATTACATTGTTGGCCTGCTAAGGGGGCTGGGCGTTAACGCCACCTTTAAAGGATACGTCCGCGACGTGATGTTTGGCGTCGACAATCAGGGATACATCGTGGTGAACACCACGTCGCGTTGTGGTAACATAGTACTTGGAAATCCATACACGCTTGAACTTGAGGGCGCATTAGAGAACTCGTTCGCTCATAGTAGTATGTTTTCGTACGTTGACCTAAACGGCAATGGGTTCTACGACCTTGAAGAGCCTTTAGGGCAGTTCCCACTAGGCGTTAGCATCACTAGCGGAAACGGGCACGTAATCATAGTATTCGCTAAAAACTTCCTCGATAACAGCGTCCTGGATCCCAACAAGCAGTTTTTAAAATGTACTGTGGAGGGTAGACCGGTATTGATCGATCAATCTGAGGTTGCCGGAAACCCCCTCGAGCTACTACGACTAGTACTATATAAGCAGGACGGGCATGCCTACATCACGTTGATGCTCGCATTTATACTGGCACTGGTGGCTTATTTTGCAAGCTGGAAGTAAAGATGCCCTGTACGCGCTACTGGTACTGCTTGAATCGGCCTGCTTCGCCATGTTATTTGCTACCTACGGCTATCCAGGCTTGGCATTACTACTAGCTGTAGTCCCCCTAGCACTGAGGAAACATCGAGTACTTTACATTTCAGTCCTTACTTCAGGTTTCGTGCTTATCGCCCTGGTAAACAACGTTTACGCCTACATAGTGTCAATCTTAATGGCCCTAGTCGGCTCTTCCTACTATATATTAAACTGCCGCGAAGGGAGTGAAGTTAAAACAATTCACGCAGTATTGCTGATATACACGCCACTATATGTTATTTCGCCTAGGACGGCTGTCCCGGCAATGGCCTCGTCGCTAGTTTACCTAATCCACCTGCTCCGCGAGTACCTTAGGTTAGGCAAGTCACACGTATACTTGTTCGCGCTAAATCCCGCAGTACACTTGAACGAAAACGCTGACATCGCACTAGAGGTAAAATGTCCAGGACGCTTCAAGTACATGGTTCAAGTAGACGATAGCACATACCCAGTTAAGGAAGGCACTGATGGTGTCTTCGATGTGATCAGAGTAAGGGCTACCCGCCTAGGCGTGGTAAGACACGTTGTTAAAGTAATCTTACTTGATTTCCGCGGGCTGGCCAAGGTAGTTCACGGTCCCTATATACTGGAGTACGCAGTCATGCCAAAGTTCCCCGAGCTTGTGAGGCAGGTAGAAAGGATTCTACGCCGTTATGCCGAGTACGTGACAGTGCCACTAATATCGATAATAACGCTACAACCGGGGCTCGACAAGGAGGCAGGAGGAGTTGGTGGGATGGGGCAGGCTATGGGCGTTGAAGGAGCTACTCATGCTGTATCCGATACGACTACGAAAAGTAAGGAATACCCCGCCAAGGCAACGGGGGGTATTGAGGCTCCTGGGAAGGTAGCTGTAGGGCATTACGCGGAGACCGCCTCCACGCAACCTAGAGCAACGCAGGGTGCTCTGAAACACTTCGAGGTTAAAGTTGCTTGGAGGGCTCCGAGAAAAATACTTGAGAGAACGATCCAGGTAGTAAAAGCCTACGTAGGCGAGTACATTGGCGTCAGAAATTACCAACCCGGAGATAGCGTGAGATTGATTCACTGGAAGAAGAGCTTCCGCAAAGAGGATGTACTAGACCTCGCTGTCAAGGTTTACAGTAGTGGTGAAATGGAAAAGCGATCTACCGGGGGGAGGCTCATCGTGCTAGCTGACTTAACCGCTACGAGCCCCGAAGAGCTGGATCTACTGCTACAAACGCTCTATAGCCAGCTTCTTTCAGTTATTAGGGACTCTGGCAGGGCTCTCAGCGAGCTATACTTATACCTGGTCACGCCCAGGAATGAGACGTACTTCTTGAAGGGTAAAGTAGTTGATATACTATCAGCGCTCAACGCACTTATATTGGAGGAAAGGTACACGTCTCTATATAACTACAGTAGCTGGCCTAGGATAAACCCACCGGTGAAGGGTAAGGCAACCGGCCTCCTTGAGCAGCTCGTCGAATACTACAGGTCTTACGGACACGCACTAGTAAGGGACTTGAACTCATGGGGTCTCGAGAAGGGAAGTATAATCCTTATACATTCTAAAGCCCTTGGCTTCAAGTACTATGTAATCGCAGCAGTCTTAAAGGAGCACGGATTCGCAGCAATCACCCCGGGAACACGCGCTATTGAAGGCTTGTAAACTTTATTTACGAATCGTGCACTTCTAGAGTAGTGGAAATCGGTGGTGACGCTGGTGTACAAGTACTGCTTGCTTGCAATGCTACTATTAACCTTTTTGTTGCTCGTGACACCCGTATCTCGTGCTCAGGAGGGGTTCCCAGATGAGATCGCCTCCGTAATGAGGGACCTTGAGTACCTGCATAGCAGGGGGCTAGACCTGGAACCTGTTATCGAGGCGTTGAATAAGGCCATAGAAGCATACTACAAGAACGACGTAGCTGAAGCTCGCGAGTACTTGGAAAGGGCTAAACACCTCGTGGAGGAATTAAAGCCAGTTGCCGAAACCGTTCACCTAGTTAACTTACTGACTAAAATATGCACGGTGATCGCGCTAGCATCCATTCCACTAGTGGTCTACTTCGCCTTGCCGAGGCTGTACTTGTACTTGTGGTTTACATCTCGTAAAAAGTGGATTGTGATAAGGCGGTAAAATTGATCTTGGATGACGAAGTGTTCGCTGTAATACTCGCAGTGACCATCGTGTCATCCGTAGTAGGAATAGCAATGGTGCTTCGGCAGGAGGCCGAGCAGTGGACAGCGCTGGGTTTACTCGGAGAATGCAAAATAGGCAAATACCCTAAAACAGCGGTAAACGGCTCTTTACAGGATTTATGCATCTACGTGGCTAACTACATGGGTAAGCCAGTGTACTACAAGGTAATATACAGAGTAGGTGATCAGGAAGCATTGCCCACAAATACCACCCCTTCGCCAAGCGAACCCCTCGCCTTCTGGATAGGAGTACTGGGCAATAAGGACAACGCCACGGTACCCGTCAAGGTGCCAATTACTGTTCGAGGACCCCTACCCCGGAAAGTCGCGCTGATCTTCGAGCTCTGGTTGTACGATACCGGCACACATGAATGGATATACTCAGGTAGGTGGGTTCATGTTTATGTTAACGTTACGTTAATACCGATAGAGGGTACAACACAGTGAAACACGGCGAAGTTGTACTCGAAGAGTACATCAAGAATCTGGCTCAGAGTAGAGGAATGTATAGCGTTCTCCGCGAAACGTGGACAAGTGTACGAGAAGGGCGTATTAAGCTAATAGACCCCGACCCCCCCGTAACGTTCGCGGCTTACTCTTTCAGGCTATGTTACTCGCTGTGGTTCTGGGCATCCCTAGCCTTCATTTTACTAACATGCGTGCTCGTGTATACTACTGACTTCGTGCCCCTATTACTCCCCGCCAGATACGTGTTTGCAACGTTGTATGTCCTCTTTCTCCCCGGCTACTCCTTGGTGGAAGCGCTGTACCCTGGTGAGGGTGACCTTTCACCACTAGAAAGGGTGGCCCTTTCAATAGGCTTGTCGCTAGCAGTAGTGCCGTTAATAGGCTTAGTACTCAACTACACGCAGTGGGGCATTAGGTTAACGCCGGTGGTCGCATCAACCGCTATCTTTACCACCACAATGCTGATTATCGCCCTCTACCGGAAGTACTCTATCTATAAGCTCTCAATAACGCCCACGAGGCGAAAATCGTGGTCTTCAGGGCGGGGAAGAGTATCAGGATAGTGACTTTACTTGTAAAATCTATTTTAAGGCGCAACGCTCATCTGATCCTACTGGTATCTCTCAGCGCGCCACTTGTCCTCACTGTCATACTTTACTCCCTACCGAGTCCAGTACTGTTTCTAGAAGAATACTTTAGTAGCGCGTTCAGAGACGTGAACGTGGTTATAACTTCTCGGAACAGCATTATTGGGAAGTGCATTAAAGCCGGCTTAGTGGAAGGGGAATTAGCTGGTTATGGGCCCGTAACGCTAGTATACCCCAAAGTAATCACGAAGGAGTTCTTAGAGGCTCTTAAGCTCAACGAGACAGGATGCATGTGTAGCGGTTTAACCATCTCTCTTCCCCGAGACATATATGTCTATTTAAATTATACCTGTAACGTCGGATTAAGAACTCTCGGTGCATATGGAAGTTACTGTACCGGGTATACTCACAAGTCGCTAGAAGCCGTAATAGTGCTAGTTAATGGAACGGAGAGCTTTCAGAGAGATAACCTGTATCTTTGCTTTACTTCAAAGCTCGAAATTGCACGTAATACCCTAGTGGAACTGGAAAGCAGTATTTTGAGTACAGTAGACGCGTGGCTGTTTTTGCTGTTAATTGCTTCTTTACCGGGTGTCTATGTTGCCTCTATTAGAGTTCTCTTAAGCATTAAAAGCGAGTTAAGGGTGTTGTTGAACGTGGGACTCAGCGAAGCCGCCGTAACCCTCTACTGTACATTCGCTCTCTGGATTCTTGAGGTGCTTTCGGGCCTCTTCCTCCTATCGCTATCTACCACGATAGTGTACTCCGCATCTACGGCCCTCAGCACCTTAGTCCCAGCCTTAGTACCTACTTTCAGGCTGGGGCAAATACTCCGTCACACTTTACTGATTTTCGCCTTCACTTACTTAGTCTCCTCAATAGCTTCGCGGAGGTTTGCCAGGAATGAGGAGTTACTTTAAAGTTTACATACTCATGGTGCGGAAAAGGTGTGCCTTAATAGTGTTTCCAGCTGTAGTGCTCTTGGTTCTAAGCGTGCTTTCAGCGTACGCTCTAAGCTCCATACGGACACTGTACTACGCGGACAAAACACTGCTAGGATTAGGTGACAGCGTAGTCGTATCCGGCGCTGCCATTTCACCATTCACGTCGCTTGTAAACTCCGAGGAGCTGAGCAGGCTTCTAGCCGGTGTCAAAGGCGTTGAAGTAGAGTACCTCTTCCTGACCTTAGCATATCTATACGATAAACCGGTCGTAATTCACGGAGTGGAAGAAGGGGTTAAAACAGGCTGCGCCCACGTAGGTGTAGACCTGGTTAAGTCGCTTCACATAAATGTGGGAGAAGCGATCCCAGTTCACTCTCCTTTCAGTGATAGCACCTACTTCTTTGAAGTCTGCGGACTCGTTGAAGGGCCTGCCCTTCTACTGAACTACGAAGATGCCATAAAAATTCGCGGGGTAAAGCCCGGCTACTACACGCTAGCAGTCATTAGGGCCGAGAACCGAGAAGTTCTCGAGGAGGTCTACAAAGCCCTGGGTTTGGAACCAGCTAAGCAGAAGATACTTTCTAGGGCACTATTAGTGCTAGTGCGCAAAGGCGAGAAAATCAGTGTGGAGGCCTACGAGAACATAATCGAAGGCTATCTCTACAGGCTCGGTATATACCGTGATTTCGTATTCTACTTCGCGTACGCCATGGTAATTATCTCGGCCCTCAGCACACCGATAATCGGTGTAGGGCTGGTGGTGCTGCTTCGTAGAGAAGTTTACGTGCTAAGGCTTTTAGGCCTATCTTGTAGAGGGGTATTCCTAGTGCTCCTGACTACTGTAGTGGTCGCGACGCTGTTTTCATACGCGCTTGCCCAAGTAATTGCTATTTCAGGGCTTCTCCCGGGTACGCGCGTACTAGGCTACTATATAAGCCCCTCGATGAGCGTGGAAGATCTCATTTGCGTACACTTCGTGCACTTAGTGATGTGCATCACGGGAGCATATATTGGGTTAACACGCCATGCCAAGTAAACGCGCATATATGGCGCTACTCATCATACTGCACGCTGCAATTGTAAGACTCATCCCTGTACTTGTCACGGGTATGCCCTTCTCCAACGATGTATGGCCGCTAATCAGGATCGCACAGGCGCTCAACAATGGTACGAGCATAGGCGCGCTTTATGGAGACCCGGTTTACGGGCATCACGCTCAGTGGCCTTTCTCAGTGCTCATGGCAATGCTATACTCCAACGTAGCAGGTATAAGTCCACTATTTTACTACCAGTATGTTGGAACATGTCTTGTAGGTTTAGTGCTGGCGTTGCTAGCATACGTACTTGGTAACCGCTTATTCGGCGAGCACGCCGAACCGGCCCTATTCGCTCTAGCTCTATCAGCGTACCCGTCTTTTGTACTGTACACTTCCGCGTTTTTGAAGGAGGTATACGCCCACCTAATAGCGCTGGCTTTCCTTATTTGGGTGCTTACTTCCAGTAGATGGGGTGCTTACTTCCTAGCACCAGTATTCACGGTATCACTCGTACTTGGACACCCACTTCCTTCCATTATCCTTGCTCTCGTGCTTGCGCTACATTACGTTGATGAAAGGGTCCAGGCATTTAGGGGCCGTAAAGCACCTGAACGGGTTTCGTGGAGGTTGGCGGCATTGGCCCTGGTTTTACTGGTGGCAACGATAGCATATAATGCAGTGGTCGTGAAGGAATGGCCGATCCTACTTAATTCCGTAGACGCCATGCTACTAATTACATACGCTGTAACGGTGTACGCCGCTTACGTACTACTTGGTGATGGAGGGTCGAGCTGCCTGTTTGGAGCACTTGCAACAGCGGCAATCGTGATTACCGTGAGGGCCATTACCAGTCCCCTATCGTATAGCTTATTGCTGTACGTGGCACCACCTCTAACAGTATTCCTTGCGAGCACCATTAAGAGCGTGCGGAGATCTGGAGACAGTAGCCTACGTGCAGTAACCGCTACACCGCTTCTCCTAATCATCTCTACCGGGTTTTTGTACATTACAACGTACTTCACTCAGGTACTAGGACTTCTACATAGGCTACTAAATTACCTTGTTTACGTGACTGCAGTATTGATGGCTGGCATGGCACGTAGAAGTATTGGTAAGACCGCCGCCATCGCGTGCGCGTGTGTAGCTATTACACTGGCATCCGTGTGCACCGCTTCCACGGGGTTAGATCCCCTTCTATTCTACTGGAAGTACAGTAAAGTGGATGGCGAGCTTGAAGTTTATATAGCGAGGTTCCTGGCTGGAGCCGGCATACACGGCGACCCGAAGTACTCCTACTTCATGGCGGGGCTGGTTAATCACATACCACTAAACGCGCTGGTGGACACTTGCAGGTGGCTAGGCCGTTCCCAAGACCTACTATTGCTTTCTTCTAGCGACTTAAAGTACGGTATACCGGTCTCGCCAGTAGATTTTGTTAAAATTGGGGAAAACGTATTTACATGTGGTGATCTCGTGTTCAATGCCGGTGATATATGGCTCTTCGGGTAGTAGCGATGTACTTGCTTAAGCTAGTGGGAGTTTCGAAGGTTGTTGGAGGAGAACTAATACTCAGAGACCTAGACCTCGAAATACCGGGATCTGCCACGGTACTAGTCCGTGGTAGGAGCGGTGTTGGCAAGTCTACGTTAGCGAGAATAGCGGCGCTCTTGTGGAAACCAGACAGTGGTACAGTCCTCTTTAACGGTGTAGATACGTGTACTCTCAGTGAAGCGGAGAGGTCCAAGGTGAGGTTAAGGCACATTGGGTACGTCGACCAGGAGTACGTGTTAATGCCCGAGCTCACGGTGTTGGAGAACGTTGAACTACCCCTTCTATTACTGGGCGTTGAAAAGAAAAAGCGCCGAGAGTTGGCGAAGGATGCGCTTGAGGCCTTAGGGTTAAAAGGCCTTGAACACAGGTACCCTGACGAGCTTAGTGGCGGTCAGAAACAACGTGTCGTGATAGCGAGAGCACTGGTTAAGGGACCAAGGCTACTCGTAGCGGACGAACCGTTCTCGAACCTAGACAATGAAGCGGCTAGAAACGTTTTAGACTACATAAGAAGGCTCTCCAGGTCTATTGGTTTGTCAGCATTGATGACCACCGTGGACCTTTACGGAGATTACCAGGTTGACTACGAGTACGTTCTTGAAAACGGGAGACTGACTGCCGTCAAACGGCTGGAACCACGTTAGGGACAGTGAACTTAAACTACAGCCGGCAAATGCTTATTTTTCTGTAGGTCACCGCAATGACTATTCCAGCAAAGACGGCCAGCGTTAACAGGTAAGCTAGACCCTCCACATGTATATCGGTATGCTCCAGAGGTAGGAGAACGACGGGAAGTTCCAGGAAATAAGCCTTTTACCGGGTGCGCGCATTACGAGGTTCATTCATGTGTAGCTAGCTATGAGCAATAGCACATACAGCCCCACCACGACCGAGACCCACAGAACTGGTGTCCTGCCCTTCTTTCTTACATCTTTACACCCCTTCACTATTTATTCCAGGTAATGCTACCCTCGGGATGAAAACCAGTATTGCTAGGAACCTGACTACGTTTATGAAAATGTACAGATACTGTAGAGTACAGCGGCCACGATGAAGCCCGGTTTAGGCGCGTTCAGCACCTTAGCTGGAAGCACTACGAGGAGCGCGCGAAGATCGGCGTGATACCAGCCCTGTTAACACTTGACGAAAGCGCCCGCTCTCACCGGGACCTATATGGTACTATCCCGGCATATACTTCACTGCATATATATGCAACAAAAGTATATCTACGACAGCGCTCTTAGTAGGCGGTGAATATGTTACGGAGCATACGGGCCAGTTCATACAAGTGGTGTTTTAACGAGGTCTGGGTAGTACTCTTTTAGCACCCTGAACATGCTTACCCTGGGCATGAACGACCTCGTTGCAGATAGTGCTATGCTGTAAAAGGCCTCTGACCCCTCTTTAAACACCTTATATATTTTCAGGAGCTTGGCTTTCAGCTCGTCGTAGTCCCTTTCGTTTATTTCTCTGGCCTTTTCGCAGTGTAGGTCTATTGGTTCACGCAGGTCCTCGCCGAAAAGCCACCCGTTAATGCCATCAACTACAAATTCCAGTACTCCACCGTCTCTAACGGCTAGTGAGGGTACGCCGTTTATTGCTGCCTTCATGTAGCTAGTTCCACAAGCCTCCAGGCCCGAGAAGGGCGTGAATAGGAGCAGGTGCCCCGAGGACAGGAGTACTTTGGCTTTGAGCACGTCGTAGTTGTGGATGAATACGACGTTCGGCATTTCCCTGTGCATTTTCCTAAAGACCCTCATGTACTCTACGCCTGCGAGGTCGTGGGGGTGGGCTTTACCGCCTATGATGAATGCTATTGGCATGTCCTTAAGTTCGCTGGCGAGCTTTGCAATCATCCAGGGCCTCTTGTACTCCGTAATCCTTCTAGCCCACACGACGACGAGCTTGTTTTCTAATGTGATGTCTTTGTAGCTACGTAACAGCTTTTCGAGCTCGTAAACGAGCTTTTCCCTAATACCTATTAGTAGGTCTAGCGTTAATTTGCGCGATTCGAAGGCCCATCTAATATTCGGGGTTGTCCACCTCTCCAGGTTAACACCGTTTGTTACGTAAGCTAGCTTTTCGTTAAAGTGCGGGAATATCCTACGTAAAACATCGTAGTGCTTGGCGGATACTGCAAGTGCTTGTTGAGCCGCCGCAAGACCTATCTCCGTCAGAAGGACTTCCTTCTCAATGAACTTGTAACCCAGCTCTCTCTCAAGCACTTCTCGGGGAAATGATGGATGCCCCCATATACCGGCTGTGTGTATTATAAGCCTGTACTTGCCGGGTATTTTTAGCTGAAGGGGTAACGTGGCTGTGTAGGCTTCTTGAAGGTCTATATACGCCACGCAGTCTAGTTCAAAGCTTCTCTTAATGTACTCTGCGGCAACTTTAGAGAACAGTATGTACTTGTACGCCTTTTCCTCGGCATCGCTTTCAACGTATATCCTGCTCGTGATGTCTGCAACCCGTTCAGGGGACAGAACATTGAAGAAAACTGCCTTGGCGGAGCCGTACTTGTATGTAAGGGCCTCTACTTCCACGTCCTCGCCTCTCAGCTTAACCTTAAACCTATCCTCAACAGATAAGTTCTTGACGAGTTCTTCGGGCTGTTGTTGCGGTTTTGGAACGGGGTTCTCACCATCATCGAAACTCCACTCCACGTAGCCGTACCTGTAAAACAGTGTTAGGGCCACGTACCTTAGCCCTAATCTGCCCGCAGCGTAGAACTTGTCACCTTCTAAAACACCTAAACCGCCCGCGTACGTGTACCCGGCGTCGAGCGCTAAGTCGGGCGTGACGCTAATAGCGTAACGGCTGGTATCAACGTCCACTTTGATCACCACGTTACCAAACATCGGGTAACCTGGCATTTGAATATAAAAGTGGCGCTGCTTAATAGCTTTACCTAAAAGCCATAATTTTAGCTGCATGAGAGTGAGGGTTGGTGATGGTGTGTGCCAGCGTCCCTCTCAAGGCTGATCAGCATACTGAAAAGTGTCGGCATGGAGTTCACCGTTAATGACATCGTCGCGAAGGCAGGGCTCTCGCCTAGTACAGCGAGAAGGTACGTTCGGGAAATGGTTAAGCAGGGCGTGGTCACCGGATTTAACGGTAAATACACCGTAACAGATAAGGGCCTCCTCCTGCTTGAAGGAGAAGCCATTTACAAAAAACGCGTTGAGAGCGCGGTAGCCTACGTATTCACGGACGAGGATGGAGCCCCATTGTATTTAAAAATAGATAGCGTCGAGAAGCTGTACGTTGCTTTAAAGTACGGTTTCGTACCAGACCGCGTAATTGTACACCACTTGACCAGGGGGTTCCTGTTTAGGTGGATCTCAGAGGCAGTGGGTGCGAAGATGCTTGCGCGGAGGATTAGGGACGTAAAGTCCGTCGAAGAGCTGGTCAAAACGCTCGAAGAGTATGCAGGCCTAGCTACCAGGAGCGGTTCTTTCTAGCACGGGTCACAACCCTTTCTAGTAACTCGGAGACTACGGTATGTGCCTATCGAACTCGCTAATCCACAGCGTTATCATCTCCTCGTCCCAGAACTCCGCCCACCAGTAATCGCTGTCAAGCACGTGCCATAGTGCCCATTCAGCCTTCACGGCTTTCTCGTCAAGCCCGTGCTTGAGAATGTACTCCTTGTACCTTGCAATTCTACGCTCTACCATTTCCCAGAACACTTCATGCTCCACCCTCTCTCCTTTCCACTTGGTGTACGATCCCAGCCATGTAGTTGATGGCACGTACCATAACTTCCGTACCGGTGGCGTCGACCTCAACACCTCCTCAGCCGTTGTGAGCTTCGCCAAACCGAGCTTTCCCAGCCTCTTAAGCAACAATAGTACCGTCTCCAGGAACACGGCCGTTGCCGGTGGGTTCTTGGAAAAAGCCATCCAATTCTCGCCGTCAAGGGCTATTGTCAGTACCTTGGCCCTGTTCCTGGCGCACTTGTCAACGAGCTTCGACATGAAGGCGTAAGCACCCTTCACGGCGTGGATGTCACTACAGTAATTGTTCGCAAAGCCCACGTCATTGCTGAGCTCAGTGTCCCTAAATAATACTGTTAAGGTGTTTCCCGAGGAGTCCTGGACTACGTATGGCTCGTAGTGGTCCCCGATGTCCCCTTTTGCACCGTTAAAGTGGTACCTTTCATCTAGGAACGTGTACTCTAAGTTCTGCGATTTCAAGATAGATATGAGGTTCATGGAGAAGGACATCTCCGGCAACCAGATGCCCTTGGGCTTCGAGCCCGTGAACTCTTCCGTTATGTTGTACCCGTACTCCACTTCCCTACGTATTAAGTCTCCTAGGCCTAATACGTCGACTACGTACCCTGCTATCGTGTGCGCATAAATGCTCGTTAAGACCTCTATAACGCCGCTTGAGGCGAGCTCTTGGTAGATATTCATGGTCTCTTTGACCACTTTAGCGAGCTCGGAATGAGGTGATATGATTTCGCCGGTTATGGTCTTGATCCCCGTCTCCACGATGTCTCTCCACTGCCTGATCAGCGAGGGACTTATGTTGTAAACGAGCTTAACACCAAAACCCACTTCCTTGAGTAGGATGGCTTGGTAGTAGTAGGGTCCAAGACCGTAAGGAAACAATATGGGCTCCCACACATATGTAAACGGCCATAAACCCCTGTATACTGAGCGGGGACAGTAATTTGGGGGCTGATGATTATGAAGCACCATTAACACGTTAGTCGGATTTTCGAGAGAGCTTGTATCACGTACATCAATCTTCTGTGCGTCTAGAGTACTGCCGTTAACGGCGAGCCTCGCTGTGCAGTCCTTTTTAGCATCAACGTACAGCTCTACTCCCTGTCTTTCACCTCGCAGCAGCCTAATGACCCGCCTATATACGGTGTTTCCGCAAACATCTAGCTCCACTGCGAAGTCCTTGTCAACACCGTAGTTTCTAACGAAGGCTAATACCCTGACCTCGTTCGCATCAACACTTTCAAACGTGTCCACGACTACGTACCCTTCAAGTGGGCCTAGAAACCTAGGCTCTACGAGGCTCTTACCGCACCTGCCTGTACTCACCGCGTTGTCACCCTCGTTTCCTGGTATAAATGTTGCGCATAGGTATAAATGCCGTTGAGTTCTTAGAGGATACTTTGGGGTTTTACGTGTATGAAGAATTGAAGAGGGATATTGTGAACGCGTTCCACTACATGGAGGAAAGGGGCTGGAACTATGGAAGAGCCGGTAACATAAGTGTTTTCGTTCGCGAAAACGGGCACGTCCTCGTAACTCCTAGTGGTGTTTTAAAAGCCAAGTTGAAGCCCGAAGACATACTGGTACTAGATGTTAAGGGCAATCTATTAGAAGGTCGTGGTAAGCCCACTATAGAGCTCCCCCTCCACTTAGCAATATACGACGCGTACGAATACTTCAACGCCGTAGTACACGCGCACGGCGTGTACTCCACCACCTTATCCATCACTAGAGACCCCTTGCCGCTGCTAATCGAGGAAATGGTTATGTACCTAGGTGGTGAAGTCAGGGTCGCTGAATACGCCCCTTCAGGTACCGAAGAGCTGGCTGAAAAGGTCGTCAAAGCCCTCAATGGTAGGAAAGCCGTCATCTTAGCTAACCACGGAGTGGTTGCGTGTGGAAAAGACCTCGAAGAAGCCGTTGAAGTCCTAGGCCTCGTAGAGAGGCTTTCGCAAATATACATACTAGCTAGGTTACTTGGAAAAGTACACCTGTTATCGACCTCAGAAACGAAGCCCACTCCTTAAGATCCAGCCGTCTCAGTGGATGGCTGTTCATCGGCTTTCATGTTCTTTCCGGGATGCGTTAAGTCCTCAATGTCCCTTGCTGGAGAAGTGCGCGGGGCTCGTTGCCGTGGACTCCATGTACTCGCATGATCTAGGTACGCAGCGCAGAGTTCAAGGAAACAGGTATTTCTCTATTGCTTTGAGTACTAGTAGGCGCTTCTCTTCCGGTGAAGCTTCCACTCTTGCTATTTCATCTAGTTCGCGGTAAAGTCCTTCTAGGAAATACGTGTCTCTAAGCCACCTTTGAATATCACCGTTGTTGAGGTGTTTGACGAAGCAATTAGCTGGGATGATCTTCAGTATGCTGAGGAATTCCTTAATAGACGTAGCTGTGAGGGGGAGAGTGCCGTCCTCAGTACACTTGAAGTGAAACCCTCTTTCGGGCGGTAAGACGAGGTTACGTATTAGCCTAGATGGCTCTCTCCGCGCCCTTTCCGCTACGATGTAAAATAGCACTGCTAGCGATTGTACGTAAAGCGTGTATGCGTCAACCGCGTTTTTATACGGACTAAAGTACTTGTGAACTTCCTCAAAGGAGCCGAACTTCGTGGCCATGTAGTAGAAGTGATCACTTACCGTTAAGAGCCTCCAGAGCCTTAACAAATGAGGGTCTTCGAGGGCATCCACGTACCTCCTCAAGTCCAGTAGCATGTTAAACGCGTTTTTCTGTAGGCTATTACCAAGCCACGGGCTCGTATCCCTTTCATCGGCCCAGCTTATAGTAGACCAGGGAGGCACGTTGTAAACATCTACAGCGGGGTGTTCAAACGCCGCTAGGGATGGAGTGGAGAACTTCAAGTGATTGTATTTAAGTACCTCACCGGGAAGCCATTTAAGGAAGTCGTGGATGCCGGTCTCGGGCCAGTGGTGTTCGCCAAAGGTTTCATAGTCCATCGCTATCAGAATCACATCTCCTGGAGTTGCAGCGAGCCAGGACGCGTACTTGCCGGGGGTAAGGGGGTACTGGTCCCACGCCACGTTGCTGAACCTAAAGCCCACGTCGTCGCTGAGCCTGTAGTTCCTCGTTAGGATCCTGATATCGCAGTGGTACCCCCTGTAAACGAAGTTAGGGTTTCTCCAGCCTAAAACATGGTCAACTCCCTCGGTTAAGATGACCTTGAACCCCGCTGAGTACAGCTCGCAAGCCATGTCGTTGTTATAAATGAACTCCGTGTTTTCGACTGTTACGGGTTCTACGCCGAAAACGCTCTTCAGTAGCTTTACGTGCATGTCCACCTGTTCTCTTAGTTCACGGTAGCCGGGTATGAGCGAGGCCATGCTGTGGTAGTATGTCTGGGCCACCAGCTCGGCACAACCCGTATTCGCTATTTCCTGGAACAGTTCAACGACCCTCGGTACCCAGCGCATGGCTTGTTCAACAAATATGCCTGAAATGCCGAAGGAGACCATGAACTTCCTATCGCTATCCCTGTACTTCTTAATATTCTCGAGGATTATCGATGACGCGGGTATGTAGCACTTGCTCGCTGCCCTCTCCATGACGAGCTTGTTAAGGCCCTGGTCGAACAGCACATCCTCTAGGTCTTTAATCTCTAACGTGCCGCGAATAGCCTTCTCTACGAGCTTTTCGTGCATTCTCCTATCAAGCCTGTAGGGTTGGTGTACCTCGAAAAATAGAACAATGTCCTTCATCTAAATCAGCTTCGCGAGACCTGTTCCCCAGGGAAATATAACTAGCATGTCAGCGTATTAAAAACCGGCGCCGTAGCCGGTGCTTTGATTTGAACACAGCTGTGGATGCGCTATGCATGGGCCCTGTAGTAGGCCATCCGCCTCGCTAACTCGTAACAGGAGAGAATGCTGTTAACGGTGTGTTCAGGCCTAAAGAACGCATCAACGTAGTTTACCGCAACCTTCCTCAGCCTTTCTCCAAACTTAGGCTCCCTCACGGCCATGCTTCTAAGCTCCTCGGTGACGACCTTATCAAGCCCTTTACCCGTTTCGCCGTAGTACATTAAGTAACCCAGGCTCTGGATTGCAGTGGCCAGGTCGAAGGCGTTATTAGGTTGCACTAAGATGCCTACGCCGAGCGGCGTTGTCCTCAAATCGCTTACGTACTCCCTTAACCCACCAACAGCTGAAGCAACAAGCGGTGTTCCAAGGGCTAGCGCCTCTATACCAGCAATTCCGAAAGGCTCATACCTTGAAGGAAGGGCATAAACGTGTGCCACGTAGATGAGTAATTGGTAGAGGGGTGGTGGAGGGCCTTCCACGGCTATAACCGCCCTGCCCTTAACGGAGTCTAGTAGGCTCTTCAAGTAAGCCTCGTAATCATCGTTTCCCACCCTTAAACCGAGGATGATTACCTTGATCGAGGGTGGCAGGAACCGTGCCGCGTATAAAAGCGTGTCGAATCCTTTTTGAGGCGTTAGCCTGCCGGAAGCCACCACCAGGACTTCGCCATCCTCGATCTCGAGGTGGCCCCAGACGCTGGAGCTGCGTAACGAGTCTTCTACGACCTTCCATCTAATCCTCTCTCTCCTACTAGAACTGTACTTACTCGTTGCAACCTCTTCGACATCTTTAACGCTCCACGAGGTCGAGTTGTAAGAGTAGCAGCTTTTACCTCTGATCCACTCGCCGTAATCCCTAGCTAACAACTCTACTTCCGACCTGCTTACCGTAGCCACCGCATCGGCTAGCTTCACTATAAAGCACTCTACACTGCCCCAGCAACCGTTCCATAGGCTCCGCGTAGATTCAAAGATGTGCCTTGTAACTGCCCACAGCCTTTGAACGGCGTCTGGGACCCCACACCACTCCTCAGAAGCGTAGTGCCAGGGATACGAAGGCGACCCCCTCAGGTGCACTTGGTAGAGTACGGGTAAGGAGTAGCCCCGCAACTCTGCATCTACTTTAAGCACGACGGCCGCTAAGGCCGAGTGCCAGTCGTTTGCGTGAACCAGGTCGGGATAGCCGTGTTTCTGCGCTAGGCACCGAACGGCCCTAGCTAGTAGGCACGCCTTCTCGTCAACGTGGTTGTAAGGAGGCCAGGTATTTAAAACCATTGACGTCCTGGAGTTCTTGCCCTTAACGAGTACTACTCTAACGCCTCCGATAACTCCCTCTAAGAATGCCAGGTCGTAGGGGTACGTGTTGCCGTCAGCACCATACCTGTTACCACTACACTCGACGTCTAGTTCCCGGAAGTTTGAGGGACGCACGCCGTGAGAAGGCATTATAACCGTTAAATCAAGACCACGCTTGGCGAGCTCACTACTCACTAGTGATACCATTTCCCCTAGGCCGCCGACTTTCGCCACTCCACTAAATTCAAATGTAAGCATCCACACCCTCTCTATGCGTGGCGGAGCGTGCAAGCTTCACTACCCAGGGTACTTTACAGCTCTCGAGAACTATATATAGCTCGGGGGAGGGCGCATTACGCTGATGCAGGCGATGGAAAGCATTGAAGTTTTATGGGGTCTGTACGGGACGGCCGGGAAACGCGAGCGCGGTGACCCTATCGTAGCTTATAATAAAAAGCCTTACCTTCGGGGGCTGGAGGGATCAGGCTGTTTCTTTGAGAACCTTGACATTGAACTCTACTCCTAGGCTTTCTCCTTCTTCCCTTATCTCTTTCAAGATGCCTCTATGCACTGGTATTCCGATCCTCATCCTCGTTTCCATGGTTAACCAGGCTTTTTCCCCGGGTAGCCAGATCTCAGCGCTTTCGGAGATCTTCTTGAGGCTTTTAATGTACTTCCTGTACTCTTCGATCCTATCCAAGAAGAGGTCTAGTGAGGAGATAGCATCTATGTTGACCACGATCATGAAGTGGCCGACGTTCGCGGGCTCTTTACCCGTTGTATGTTTAACATACATGCCGTAGCTGGCACCTGTCAGAACTCCACAAAGAACGTCTACGACTAGAGCTAGCCCAGAGCCCTTATGTCCACCGAGTTCCTCGCCGAGCCCTCCTAATGGGAGTAGCGAGCCCTTCCTAGCCATGACTTCTTTCGGGTCATCTGTAAGCCTGCCTTCAGGTGTCAATGCCCAGCCTAGTGGTATCTTCTTATCCTGCTTGGCATAGAGCTCTATTTTGCCAATCGGAGCTATGCTGGTAGCGGCATCAAACAATATTGGCGGAGGGGTCTTCGTAGGAAATCCCACCGCTATGGGGTTCGTACCCATATTCCTGCCCACGGTGTGCGTATAAGATACCACAGCTTCGGAGTTGGTCATCACGACTCCAACCATGTTCTCCCTGACTGCCTGCAGGGCGTAATAGCCCGCTATACCAAAGTGATGGCTATTTCTAACACCGACTACGGATACTCCTGCACTCCTAGCCTTTTCAATGGCTATCTTCATTGCATTGTACGCGACAACTTGCCCCAAACTGGCACCACCGTCAATCAGTGCGGTTGAGGGGGTCTCCTTTACGGTCATGATCTCGGCTCTGGGCTTAACGGAGCCGTTCTTGATGCCGGTCGTGTACCTCTTGAGTCTCTGAACCCCGTGGCTCTCAATACCCATCAAATCGGCGGTGACAAGGACGTCAGCGACGATCTCGGCGTGCTCACGCGGTACACCTAGGGCACAAAATACCTCCTTAACATACTCTTTTAAAGAGGTCCACTCAACCCGAACGAACTCCTCTGGAGGTATGGGAGGGCTTTTCTCGTAGAGCCTCATGCCGCTACACCTCGATTTCATCTTCCTACGACATCGTTAATTTAACCTTTAATGCCGTGGAGGGGCTAGCCGTATCCTCCTACAGTGACCTTTAAGCCTGTTTTCTCTATTTCCTCCTTGATGAGGTTAAGCCTATCAGTTGATGCTTTTAGTCCCGGTGGCATTTTGTATTCGAGGTCTAGGCGCTCATACTTTTCCCTCACATCGTGGTATGGAAGTAGGTCTACCCTTAAGATAGTCTTCAAGTTTAAAGATGAGAGCAGATCGATCACGCTTTTTAGGTTCTCATCGGTATCCGTTATGGTGGGTATTACTGGTATTCTTATAATGATCGGCTTGCCCGTGGCGTTCGCGTAGAGCAGGTTTGCGAGTATCGGTTTATTGGATACCCCAGTATACTTTACGTGAGCAGCGTCATCTACCAGCTTTATATCGTAGAGTAGTAAGTCAACCAGCTCTAGGACTTCTCTAAAAACGCCTGATGGCGCGTAGCCAGAAGTCTCAATTGCGGTGTGTATCCTCCTAGCTCTGCATGCTTTGAGTAGTTCGGTGAGAAACCCCGCCTGTACTAGTGGTTCCCCACCACTAAAGGTGACACCCCCTCCACTAGCATCATAGAATGGTATATCTTTTTCGATTTCAGCCATTACCTCCTCCACGGTCATTTCCTTCCCTATAAACCTGAGGGCGGTTGTGGGGCAGTTCTCCGTACACGTTCCGCAGAGATTACAGCGGCTTCTATCTATCTTGACCACGTTCCTTTCCTCGTCGTATAGTAGGGCCCTCTGAGGGCAGATCCCTATGCAGGTTTTACACCTAATGCACTTGTAACTTATGTAAATTAAGGAGGGCTCTATCGTTAGGCCCTCGGGGTTCTGGCACCACCAGCATCTAAGAGGACAACCTTTTAGAAAAACAAGCGTTCTTATTCCAGGCCCATCGTAGATCGCGAATCTCTGTATATCAAACACGATTCCCTTAACCGGTTTCACCACGATCGCCGTCGTTACTAGAGCTCCCGGTGCTCTGTCCGGGCAATGATTTCGTCTTGTAAGCCCTTGGGAAGCTTAACGAAGTAGTCGCTGTAACCTGCTACCCTGACCATTAGGTCTTCAAAGTCTTGCGGCTTTCTCTGGGCTTCGCGAAGTAGTTCGGCACTTACAACGTTAAACTGGACGTGGTGGCCCCCGAGCCTAAAGAACGTTCTAATAGCTAAGACCAGCTTCTTGTAGTTCTCTTCATGGTCGAAGAAATCGGGCATTAGCTTAGCGTTTAGTAAGGCTCCGCCGGTTTTATCCCAGTCTACCTTGGCCACTGACTTGAAGACTGCTAGTAAGCCTTTACGATCCATTCCCTGTACGGGGGAAACCCCTTCGGATACTGGAAAGCCTGCTTTCCTGCCATCCGGCGTCGCCCCCGTAACCTTTCCGAAATATACGTGAACCGTTGTGGGTAGCCAATATATGTGGCGCGTTGCTCTTCTAATCGGGGTGGGCGGGTAGCTCTCGACCATTTGAACTAAGGCTTCGTTAAGCCTCACTGCGATGGAGTCTACGTAGTCGTCGTCGTTACCCCAGTGTGGTATCTTGTTAACGATGAATTGCCTTAACCACTCGAAGCCCTCCCAATTCTTGTTCAATGCTTCGAGCACCTGGTCCATGGTGACGATCCTGTGATCGAATACCAGGTATTTTATTGCAACCAGAGAGTCTACGACGGTGCCTAGTCCAGCCATCTGTATGTACTGGGTATTGTACCTAGCGCCGCCCGCGTTATAGTCCTTGGCGTTCTTTACGCAGTCCTCGATCCAAAGCGAGAGGAAAGGTACCGGTAGCTCGTCGGCGTAGATCTTTTCGATGATATCGTTTCCACGCATTTTAATGTCTAGAAAGTGCTTGACTTGCTTCAAGTACGCTTCCCACAGCTCGTCAAAGCTCTTAAAGCTCCTCGGGTCGCCGGTCTCTAACCCTATCTTCTTCCCCGTCCTCGGGTCAACCCCATTATTAAGCGTTATTTCCAGGATCTTGGGTAGGTTGAAGTAGCCTGTAAGTATGTACGCTTCTTTTCCAAACGCCCCTGATTCCACGCAACCACTAGCTCCGGCGAGGCGCGCATCCTTTAAACACTTACCTTGTCTAAGCATTTTTACTACTATTCCATCGTGATTGAAGAATGGAGGCTCGCCGAAACCCCTCGAAGCCATTTTTAGAGCCCTTACGAGAAACTCCTCGGGGGTCTTCTCGGATACCTGTACAGCGAGGTTAGGTTGTAGTGTCGGCATTAGCTCCTCTCTAGCTTCAATTATGAGGTACGAGAGCTCGTTGACGGCGTTCTTGCCGTTCTCGTCCACACCGCCCAGGTTGATCTTGGCGAAGTCGTTATATGTGTAGCTCTCCTCGGCTGTTACGCCCACCTTAGGTGGTGCTGGTTGAGCCTCAAATTTTAGTAAAAAGCACTGAAGCAGCTCCTTAGCTTTCTCTCTAGTCAACTTACCGGTTTCTAGGTCTCTCTTGTAAAATGGATATAGCCACAAGTCTAAACGGCCGGGGCTAAAGGAATCCCAGCCGTTGGCTTCGTAAACTACACCAACATGTATAAACCAGTAATGCTGTAGTGCCTCCCAGAAGGTTTCCGGGGCACGTGCTGGAACCTTCTCGCATATAGCGGCCATCTGCAGTAATTCCTCTTTCCGGGCCGGATCTCCCTCCTCCTCTGCCATTCTCCTTAGCTTGTCGGCGTACCGCTTAGCGTAAACAAGCATCGCATCGGCAACTATCTCCATGGCCTCTAACTCCGCGAGCTTGTTCTCGTATTCAGGGTCCTCTGGATCAAGCATTTCTCTTACTTTCTTTATCTCTTCCTTGACGTCTAGTAGCCCTGTTCTGAATATTCTTTCGCCTCCGCAGGTGTGGCCGGGTGCTCTCTGCTCCATGAACTCTGTGAAGATGCCTGCTTCGTAAGCATCAAGCCACTCTTTGGACATGGATTTAAAGAGCTTTTCCCTGACGGTCTTGTTTTTCCAGAATGGTATTACCTTCTCCTCGTAGATCTTGAAGACCTCCGGATCTACTCTATACGGCATCCTCTCCCTTGAATTGAGTATCTCTAAGTCCTTGAGGGTGTGACAACATATCTCAGGGTATGTAGGGACCTCTTTTACCCACGAACCCCTTATACCCACAATAAGCTGACCCCACTCTACGGGGGTGGAAACCCTTTCCAGTAAGTACTTAAACGCTAAAGCCCTCTTCACGGGGATTGGTTTATTACGGCATTCGGGTTCACGCTCGCATTTTTCATAGAACTCTGTAATGAGCTTGGCCCTTTCCACCGACACCTTTACAGTCGCTTTACGGTATTCTTCGAGAAGCCTGAGAACTCTAAGGCTAGAAGGGCGGGGCCCTTCTCTCCTCCTACTAATCTCCTTTAGAATACCCACCTGGATGCCAGCACCGTGGATTTCAGCGTGTAAAGGTTGCGAGGCACTCAAATAAAACACCTACGCTTCTCCACGACCTAATACTGCTCTAACCTACCTTAATATATATGTGTATTACACATTATAGCATTGTACTATTAGTTCTTGCCACGTCGTGAAGGGGCTCGGGAAGGCCGTAGGATCCTTCAGCACTTGAAGGGGCTTTTGAATAGATACTTGCCGGCTAGGTTGCTTAAATGTATTGAAACCGCTGAAAAGTGGTGGGGGAAAGAACTCTTGGTGAGGATGCTATTATACGGGTATACGTATGGTGGGGAATGCTACGTGAGGGGTGATTTCACCTTACGGTGCTTTAGTTTCAGCTTTATAATAGCTTCCGCTATTTTTAGCGTTGTAATTGTTGGATCTATTACTGGTATGCCCGTGGTCTCGCTTAGTTCATCTGCTAGTCCTATGAGCCCTCCGCAACCTAGTACTGCGACGTCTGCACCGTAATCTCTTATAGCCTTCTTGATTTCCCCTACTAGTAGGGCTTTCACTCTTTCAATTTCCTTTCTCAGGTCCAGTATCGGAACGTCTATTCCTGAGATGTAGACTATGCGTCTCTCAACGCCTAGTTGGGAGGCTCTGCGCCTGTATATAGTAGACCATTCTCTCCCCGTCGAGATCACCGCTATGTTGTAGCCTAAGAGCATGGCTGTCATTAACGATGTCTCTCCTATGCCGAGAACCGGTATGCTGGAAACCTCTCGCGAAGCCTCTAGTCCAGGGTCGTCAAAGCAGTTTATGACAACTCCCTTAAAGCCCTCCTCACTCGCTTTTAGTACTTCCCTAACGACAAGTGGTGCGGCTAGCTCTTTTTCGTACTCAGTCTCTATGAATGGTGGTGCGCTGGGTATGTGCCTTACAGCGACTTCAACATCTGAAGAGAGAACGGTCTTCGCGTACTTTAAAACGAGGTCGTCCCACACATCCACACTAACGGGGTTTATGACGAGCAGCTTCAAAGACATGGAGGCACACTCCCAGACTGCTTTAGCTAAGTACGTGTTAAATACCTTTTACGCGTATTACGCGTAAAGTTACGCGTAAAGCCAGCAAGCTACGAGCCTACCTTGTATGTTAAGCAGCGTAGGTCTCTTTTCAAAACACTTTTCTTCGGCATAAGGACACCTATAAGCTAGCTTACAGCCACTAACCTCCCTATACACCTCCTCCTCTTTCAAGAGCTTGCCGCTGGCTATGCCTTTGAATGGATCGGGAATAGATGCGGTCAGTGCTTGCGTATATGGGTGTAGAGGTTTACTGAAAACATCGTTTACGGGGCTTATCTCTACTACGTTACCGCGGTACAGTACAGCGACTTTCTTGGCGATGTAGCTCACAATCGCTAGATCGTGTGTTACCAGGAGGTACGTCACATTGAGCTTGCGCCCGAGCTCCTGTAAGAGATTAAGTATCTGCGCTTGTACGGAGACGTCGAGAGCCGACGTAGGCTCGTCGAGAAGCACTAGCTCGGGGTTCACAGCAAGTGCACGCGCTATTGCAACGCGCTGAGCCTGCCCACCACTTAGACTGGCCGGGTACTGGTTTAGAACAGAGTATGGCAGTCCCACTAGTTCTAGTAGTTCGTGAACCCTCCTCTCCACCTCACCTTCTTCGAGCTTCACGTACCTGTTCAAGGGTTCTACGAGGATGTCGTGCACCCGCATTCTAGGGTTGAGTGATTGGAACGGGTTCTGGAAGACTGCTTGAACTTTCCTACGATACCAGCTCTCCTCTACCCGGGTCAGCGAGAAGATGTCCCTGCCTTCGAAGAAAACCTTTCCACGTGTTGGCCTCTGAAGCTTAAGTATAACTCTAAGTATCGTAGACTTGCCTGAACCCGTTTCGCCAACTAGAGCAAGCCCATCACCGCGGCTTACGCTAAGCGATACCCCGTCAACGGCTTTGACATACCCTACAGTCCGCCCAAGCAAGCCCCTCTTAACCGGAAAATACACGTAGAGGTCTTCTATTTTTAGGATTTCCATTGAGACCCCCAGTAGAGGTGGCAATGAACAGTCCTTTCTCCAAGAACAACGCGAGGGGGTTTTTGAGTACTACACTCCCCTCTAGCGCTGTTACACCTGCCGTAAAATGGGCAGCCTTCAAAGACTTCTCGGGGATCTGGCGGGAAACCAGGTATTGGCGTTAATGACCTGCCCATTCTAGGTATTGCCATCAGTAGCCCCCTAGTGTACGGGTGTAGTGGGTTATCTAAAACCTGCCTCGTAGGCCCGTCTTCAAAGATCATCCCGGCATACATTACAACAACCCTGTCGCAGACGTGTGCTGCGACTCCAAAATTGTGAGTAATCATTATCAGTGTTAAACCGTATTCTCGTTTGAGCACCTTAATGAGGTCTAGTATCTCTGCCTGGGTAGTTACATCTAGATTGGTTGTGGGCTCATCAGCTATAAGTACTTTAGGTTTCTTGGCCAGGGCTAGCGCGATGGACGCCCTCTGCAACATTCCACCTGATAGTTCATGAGGATACGAGTTCAGAACTCGCTCGACTTCGATGAGCCTAGCGTTCTTAAGCGCTTCCCTGGAGATCCTGAGCGCTTCCTCGGGTGTCACTTTTAGTACTTCCGAAAGCACGTCTACGAATTGCTGCTTTATTGGGAATAAGGGGCTAAAAGACGTAGCGGGGTCTTGAAAGACCATTCCGATGTCTCTTCTTACCCTGGCTAGTACATCTAGACTACTGCTTCTCAATATATCAACACTATCGTAAATTATAGAGCCTCGCTCAACTACGGCATTTTGGGGGAGGATCATTGCTATTGTCTGCGCCAGGGTGGATTTACCAGAACCCGACTCCCCGACAATGCATATGGACTCCCCATGATTAATGTCTAGATCCACGTCTCTGAGGGCTTTAATCACGCCCCCGAATGTGTAGTAGTTGACTACGAGGCCGCGTATTGATATAATAGTAGTGCCGCTCACAGCTACTTCACCTTCCTCCTAACCATGAGGTTTCTGACCCTCGGATCTAGGTATTCCTTAAACGCGTCACCCAGCAAGTTAAACCCAAGTACGACTACTAGTATGGCCAAGCCGGGGAAGAAGGAAATCCACCATGCCATGTTAATGTACTGCCACCCCTCACTAACCAGGAGACCCCACTCCGGTGTAGGTGGCGGAACACCCACGCCGAGGAAGCTTAGCGCGGATGCTTCCAATATGGCTGACCCGATGTCAAGTGTTGCTTGCGTTATTAAAGGTGTAGCTATGTTAGGGAGTATGTGTTTAAACATTATTGTTATGGGGTTTAATCCCATTATTCTGGCGGAGTCCACGTACGCCAACGACTTCACGGATGTTGTTTGAATGTAGATGAGCCTAGTGTACCAGGGCCACCAGGAGAGGGCGAGTGCAATGATGGTGTTCAAAACCCCCCTTCCAAGCACAGATGCAAATGCTATGGCTAGGAGTAGGGGTGGGAATGCTAAAAATATGTCGGCAATCCTCATCAATACTGTCCCGAGCCTGCCGCCAAGGTAGCCTGCTAAGAGGCCTATGGGTATTCCTATGAAGAGTGATAGTGAAACGACGGAGACCCCTATGATCAAAGAAAACCTCGTGCCGAGAACTACCCTGTTGAGTAGGTCCCTCCCAAGGGCGTCGGTTCCCAAGGGGTTTTCCAATGAGGGTTGTTTAAACGCTTTTTCCGGGTTGTACGTTATACCCCACGCATCTTCAGGCCGTCTCACGATATAAGGGGCTAGAATACCCGTGATAACGAACAGCGTGACGATGACGAGGCCCACCAAGTAGATCTTTCTATGCACAGCGAACTCCAAGAAATCTCTTAGCTGCTTGTTCACAGTTTCACCCGTGGATCTATCCAGGCGTGTACCAGGTCTACGACGAGGTTTATAGCGGAGTAGAACAAGGCCACGAACACTATTGAACCAAGTACTGCCGGGTAATCATAGCTTAAAAGCGCCATGCCCGCGTAGTACCCTATGCCCGGCCACACGTACACGAGCTCCACCATGAAGGCACCTATGAGGGTATAGCCGAAGCTGAGGCCTAGTGAAGCTATTACTGGTGAAATCACGCTTCTTAAGACGTACCTGTAGATCAGCGTTCTCCTGTTTATTCCGTTAACCTCTAAGAACCTTACGAAGTTCTCATTCAAGACCTCTACAGCTAGGGACCTCACCATTCGGATAGTGAGGCTTAGCGGGTAAAGTGATACCGTTATTGCCGGTAAAACCAGCCTTTTTAAAGCATCTATAAACACGATCATGTTACCCTGTATTAATGAGTCAAGTAGGTAAAAACCCGTTATGGACCTGAAGCCGGTTACTATTGCGAGGGCGGTATCGACGCGCTTACCGGCCGGTAGCACCTTAAGCCATATTCCAAAAACGAGTTGCAATATTAGCGCTACCCAGAAGATGGGCATAGACGCCCCGATCACAGCAATACTGCGAACCACATCATCTTTTATGCTCCCCAGCCTTAAGGCCGAGTAGAAGCCTAGCGGTATACCGGCGATTACAGCTATCGCAAAGCCTATTATCACCAGCTCTAGGGTTGCCGGTAGCGCTGAGAGTATGTCCTGGAAAACCGGTTGCTTTGTTCTCCACGACACACCCCAGTTACCAGTGAAGAAGTCCCTTAAGTAGTACGCCAGCTGAACATGTATAGGCTTGTCTAGGTGTAACTCCTCCCTAGCTCTTTTAATGGCTTCAAGAGGTGCGTGAGGGCCTGCCCACAGTAGTTCCGGCCTAGCCGGTATAACGCGGGTCAGGATGAAGGTAATAACAAGAACGCCAAGCACGACGAGGACAAGTAAAAAAAGCCTTTTAATAACGTACTCGTATGTTACCGGCATGTAGATTAACCACCTACTCTACAATGAGCATTTGCGCGAACACGACAGTCGGATAACATGGGTTTACAGCGCTTTCGAGGTTTTTAACGCGTGCAACTGACACTCTTATCTCGAGCATATCCCAGAGCGGGACGGCCGGCACGTCCACGTACAGCATGTATTGAGCCCTATAGTACAGTTCAAGTGCTTTGTGGGGGTCCGAGCCCTCAACCGCGTACGCTTGCATTATTATTTCGTCGAATGTAGAGTTCTCGTAGTAGCAGAGGTTAAATGCTTTGCTCTCGCTGTGGAACATGTTGTACAGGTACGTTATTGGCGAGAGAACATCAGGCCACCAGTAGAATATGAATAAGTCCTGTACTTCTTCGGGGGCCTCCCAGCCCTTTTGCGCTAGTGCCCATTGCTCTTCCCATGACATTGGCCTGATCTCCACGTTTATACCAATTTTAGCTAGTGATGCCTTTATGATCTCGGACGTCTTGGCCTCGTAAACGTCCCCGGCCGTATACACTAGTGTAAATGTTCTCGGTATGCCAGTAGGGTATCCCGCTTCTGCCAGTAGCCTCTTAGCCAGTTCTAGGTCATAAGTGTACGTCAAGTTGTCGAAGTGACCCCACAGGCCGTAGGGTATCGGCCCGCTTGCAACTCTGGCTAGGCCTCCGCGCGCCAGTCTAACTATGTCTTCATACGGTATTGCATGGGCTATTGCCATACGCACGCGTACATCGTTTAGTGGAGGCTTCTTAGTGTTTATCAGCATTAACAGGTTCTGGAAACTCGGTTTACGCACAACTACGAAGTTGGGGTCCTTTTCGAAGCCTTCAACATCTTCCACGGGAACGTACTCTGCGATGTGTATTTCCCCGGCTCTTAACATCCTGCTCTGAGTTGCAGCGTCTTTGATTATTTTAAGGATGAAGATGTCCGGTGCCTTGTCAAGCGATGATCTCCACGGATAGTCGGGTTCTCTCCAACCCCACCAGTCATTCCACTTTTCGAGTACGACCTCGAACTCCGGGTCCCATTTCGTTAACTTGTAGGGTCCGCTACCACAGTCGTTGCCTTTATTAAACCAGTCTGCTACCTTGGGGTCGGCGGGATCCGTTGCGTTGGCGTATTTTACCACGTTGGGGCAGAAGATGTAAGCTGCGTACGGTGATGCTGCGACTTTAAGTAATGGTGCCGGGTACTTGAGGTGGAACTTGACGGTATACTCGTCTACAACCTCAATTCTCTCAACGGGGTCCCATATGTATGCTGCACCCCCTCCAAGCGTTATTGTCCTATTTATGCTAAACGCCACAGCTTCCGCGTTAACTGGCGAGCCGTCATGGAATTTAGCGTTCCTTCTGATGTAAAATGTCCACTCCGTGCTTTCAGGATTACTCTCCCACCTCTCAGCTAGCGCCGGTATGAACTGGTCTTTAAACGGGTCATACCATACAAGTGTTTCGTATACTAGTGGAAGCCACATTACCGAGTTAGAGAACTCCGTACTAGGCTCTGCACTCGTCATTTCGGAAAGTGAGGCATACACGATAACTTTTTTAGGCACAGCGGGGGGCTGCTGCCAGAACAGGAATGCAATGACCGACGTTGCCGCGACGATCACAATTACAACAATGGTCACTACAAGCCATTTAGATATAGCCTTCACAGGTCTGCACCGTAAGAAAGTTATTTTCATTTGGGCTTTTAAGTGTGCTATCAAGTATGTGGGAAGCCCGGTAATTCGAGCCAATTACGCGTAACAAAGTCTTCCTTAAGGGCCGGAAAAGGAACACGGTAATGCGTATTAAAAACGAGTAGTATTGAAGCCTTATAATCAATCTTTAAGGAGCAGTCTTAGTAAGCTCACCATTAGGAGTGCGCTAGCTTTAACCGGGTCTACTACGGGCATTTTTACCAGGTTCTGCAGCTCTTCCGCAATTCCACCGAAACCCGTACACCCTAACACTATAGTTACCTTCTCCCCACTTCTCTTAGACGTCACGGATTTTGCCGCGTTAAATAGTAGGCTGAGTGTCCTCTCCCTATCCCTGTCGATGTCCATTACGCCGAAGGGGACACCAACTATGTCTGCCACGATTTTTTCGAAGCCTAGCTTTACCACTCTTTCCCACATGAGGTTTAATGTCTCCTCTTCGGCACCCACTGTTATTATGTATATGGGGTGTCCATAGAGCTTAGCAAGCGTTAAGGAAGCCTCGCCTGCGCCAATAACTACGCTTTTTGTCTCATACCTTAATTCTTCTACACCGGGGTCTAAGAAACAGTTTACTATTGTACCATCATATCCACTAAATAGCTCTCTACCTCTCTCTACGACTAGGGCAGCTGCTTCCCTGTACGCTTCAGCGGTCTCAACCGTTGTGGGCCCTCTTGGAAGGGAGACAACATCTACGTGCACGTCTGAGGGGAGAAACCTCTTATACAGTGCTCTATCTGATTCATTCCATGTTGAGTGTCCTACGGGATTTATGACCAAGACCCTCATGCTCACACAATGCCGTGTTGTTTAATGAGTTCTTCTACGGGGACGTAGTCGTAGTCAAAACCAAAGTGTTTCGGCCCGAATAGTTCGAGGCCCCGTTGAGTTCTCCACACGGCCGGCGCCTTAGCAGCCACTCCGTTAACCACCATTCCCTCTTTGAGCTCCGTGTTTGTTACTGGTGTACCATCATCAGCTACCAGCATGAAGAGGTCTGGTGGCATTACGAGCGGCTTCTCGTCAAGCCACACCATTATGTGCTCGTTCATGATCCAGCTTTTGAGAGTTCTACCCTCATACCTATATAAGCCTTTTACGACTGCTTCGCCTTTCAAGAAGCCGCCTTCATCGCGCCACCTGTAGCTTTCAACGATACCTCTAAATACAACCCACCCTTCGAGAACTCTCGCCATCTTCCTTACCGGATCCCTTCTCCTGGCTCTAGCTCTTAGTACCGCGCTTCCAAGTCTAAGGCACTTAGAAAGAGTGCCTCTCACAACCGCCTTTTCAGCATCACCCTTTTTCATCGGTGTATCAACTACTGCTACAAATTTACCGCTCAAAACCGATAAATACCTCGCTATTGCTTCATAGTCATCTATGTCTGCATACTCCTTTACAACCACGACATTGCCCGTTTCAGACACCACCACTGAGGGATACATGGGTATGTTGAATATGTGAACAGTACACTGGTGTAATTCTGGTGCAGCCCTGCCAAGTAGGTCTCCATCTATGGCAGGTATTCCAAGCCTAGCCGCTATGCTTAAAGCCACTGGGGTATTAGCACCTCCGAGCTCGCTTGCAATGACAGCACCGATCCTAGTCTCTAGCTCCTTTTCCATGGTTTCAAATGCCCTACCAATGGCATCGGCTATTTTGATTCCCTTCTTGGGCTTCAAGCCGGGAGCTATCGATCCAACGTAGTACGGAACGACTATCAAGCTGTTCTCCGGTAGCTCTTCGAGAGTTATGACGTCAATCTTCTTACCCTCTTCGAGAACGCCTTTCAGCATTGAGAGGCCCTCGCGCGGATCACCACCTCCACCCGTGCCCAAAATAGTTGCTCCAAGGACAAGTTTCTCAGCATCGTCAATGCTGGTTATGGACCACACTAAACCCACCTCGATAAAAATTAATGGTTATAATTAAAAAATATTTTTTACCGAAGGCGTAGAACTCTGCGTTTCTAAGCTGTTTTCTCCTTTCCTACCCTCACGTCGCACTTCTCAGCGCACCTACTTAAAATGAGCTCGTAAACGCTGGCCAGCTTTCTGAATTCATTTAGAGCCTTGGACAGATCTTCGATGTCGAGATAACCTGGTTCTGTACCCTCTAAGCCCGTTTCCGGGTTTTCGGGGAATGCGCTTTCCCTCCCTTCACCACTAAAGGCGCGTTTCACGACGATCGTCACCAAGACCGTTGCGGCAATCACCTGCAATCCCGCGAGCAGTGCGTTACTAGGCTGTGCTAGCCCCAGGAGACCCGTTAACAACGGTGTAGCCGCGAATAGCATTGCTGAATATGTTCCCTCCAATTTTGCTTTTTCGGTAACGGTGCTCCGTGTTAGCTCTTCTAACAGCTGCTCTATGTTAGCTATGATTTTCAAGGTCTGCAGGTACTTGTCGGCTACGCTTCTACAAAGCTCGCAACTGTCTATTTCCACGCACATTAAGGACTTACATCCCATACCGCACAGCCCGTTATTAGCATCGCGGCGTTTAGGCATTTTAGGAGGAGGGGTCAATATTACTGGTATTACGGAGGCTAGGCGTTCTCGTGGTTGATGACATTATGTAGGATGTAGGCGCTGTGCACTAGGGAAAGTGGAGTGACTGGTTTGACGGGGGTGCGTAAAACAACGGGGAAACTACTGGTTAGCATTTTGGCTCGAGGTTCCTTCTACCTGCTTAACAGCCTTTACCAACATTCCTTCTCGGGCTCTTCGCCGACCTGGAGGAGCCTTTGATGGATGATTTAACTTCATTTTAGTCTTTAGTACGTTTTCTCAATGGTCCACTACCGCTTCCATTCATAGGCGTTTCCAGGACAACGCGATACAGTACCTTGCACCGCTCTTCGCTATAGTAGTTGCCACTCTCTACTCTTTCAATTATTACATTACTAAGAGCATATTCTGCGAGTTACCTTTACGTCCGCAGAGCCTGGTAGACTCGACTACGGTGTCCCATGAAATGGTGCCCGTTAATGTCTTAATCCTCGAAAACCCCCCATACATTGCCAGAATATAGTGGTAGGGGTTGAGGCCCGCGCAATATAGGTCAAGGACGTAGTCGGACGACATTGCGAGCTCCCTACGACCTTTACGATGGTCCTTGTACTAGGGGAACCAGCTCCTTCCGGGAAAACGCTGTTCAAGTTAACAAGGTATGCTGGGTTGTACTTCATCCTAGCTTGGAATCTTAAAACGCTAACTACTGGAACTATGATGGCGGTTTCGAGTACTTCGTTGACTGGTTTAGACTGGAAAGAGTGCGAGGTTAAAAAGCGCTAATGGCTTAACACGCTGGCCCGAGAGCCTATATAGAACTTGCCCGTACAATGGGTACAAGGCACGTGATAGTGCCGTATTTAGTTCATCTTCTATTGAAATGGGGCTTGAAGGGTTCATGGTAACATGAAGTACATACATATCGCTACGGCGAGAGTAACGGTAACTGCCGCGAACATTTCCGGGTACGCGCTGGTAAGGGGCTGCTCAAAGTACTGAGCCGTGTAGACATAACATAAGTGTGCTGGAGACGCTAGGTAGCCCAGCATGTTCGATGCATATATCAAAGAAACCTCCTTGAGCCCCATACTTAGAGTAGGCTGGAATACTGATATGGCGACGATGCCCCCCGTGAGAGGAGAGCCTGTGGCCAGGGACACTACGAGAGGCACAAGAGCTAAGAGCACAGTCTTCTCGATCTCATTTCTAGGCAATAGGAGGTTTGAAAACATCTCCGGCCCCTTCACGGCGACAAAAACATCCCTGAGGAGAATCGCAGAGAAGGCCGCGACAACGAGCTCTACAACGCTTTTCGATAATGCTGCGTCTCTGATACCCTCTAAGTTCACCTTTGAAAGCTTTACGAGGAGTATTATGGCTAAAATTAACCCTAATACCATGGAGTAGCGCGTTAAGGGGATCTGCGGCAGGGTCGGCCCGTCAAGCAAGGGGCTCATGGCAACGGCAGTACCCACTGCTACGAGTATGGGAGAAAACACACGAGCAAGCGTGCTCAGATTCGCTTCGCCGGAGACCCCGGCGAAGTGAGGATGGTAGCCGCGGAAGCCCAGTAAGTAGCCCGTGATTACCATGAACAGGGCGATGGGGATCCCTCTTAGCACAATATACCACACGCTAATGCCCGCCAAGGTGGCGATCGTTATAACCACCGTACTGAGAGGGTAGACCATGAAGATCACGTGGCGAAACCAGACATTGATGAAAAGCCTTAACTTTTTACTTAGTCTCAAGTGACTACCGACCGTGTCAACGACGGGAGCAGACATGAGGGCTCCGCCGGCAACCGGTAGAAGCCCCATGACCGCAGGCACAAACATTGCTATGATCCTGGGCTTCTTTAAGAACTTTACGAGCTCCTCTCCCAGCTTGGCGAGAAAGCCCGACACCCGGTATAGATTCACGAACACGGCTATTAGGAACGTAATTAAAATGAGGTCAAGCGCGGAACTACTCGAAGCAGTTGAGGACACGATCTCGACTAAACCCGAGAACCCGGCGTCAAGGAGCCCCATGGCTAATGAAGCCGATAAGAGCGCCATCCATACTGGCTTCTTCAAACCCAGCATCAAGGCCAATATAGCAAAGCCCGTAATGGTGCCCAGTCCACTGTAAGCCATAGGCCTCTATCCTCGCCCCTACCGACCTACTTGTTCTTTAAGACACGTTATGGATAAACATGGGTAAAAACTATTAAACAGTAAGGAATCAAGCCAAGACCCCGAAGGCACCGTAAAAGCCACTCCTTACAACTGGTTTTAAGCTTCGTATACCTAAGAAGCTGTGAAGGTGGTCGCTGGTCTATGAAAAGTATTGAGAAGATTGTTAGGAGGACCCTGTCACGGAAAGACCCCGCTGGCTACTATGTCATCGTAGTAGTGAACGCTGAAGAGGCGAAGAGCATTATTGAAAAGTACAAAAAGTATGGGGGGGTCGTGGTGGAGGAAGCCGGAGACATGATCGTGACTCGTAGCAAGTCGAGAAAAGTAGCGGAAGAATTAGCCCGTGCACTGGCGGTGAGGAACCTACTTGTGTAAGGGGCTCAAGAAACCCCAGTAAAGTACACATGTCACTGCATTCGATGAGATCACCTGGTTCTTACCGGTAGACACTTATCCCTATAGACTTACCTCCTTAAAAAACCTAGTGTACACAACCATCTCCCTATACCGGTAACGACTTCACAGTCCTGACACTTGACGTGCACGATCTCACAGTAAGCCCTCTCCTCAGTTCGTGCATAGCCGTTCTCGGCACAATCACGTTTCCGTGAGCCGAGAACACAGAGGAAAACTGGGAAAAATTATAACGGAGAGTGGAAATCATAGTCACGTGGTGGTAACTCATGGCATCTTCATCCCTCAAGCACAGCGTCCTGGCTCTGGTTAATGCGAGAATCTTTACAGCTGTGGATTCGAGGATCATTGAAAACGGGGTAGTAGTTGTACGCGATGGAATAATACACGATGTAGGTACAAGCGGTTACGTTGAAGTACCAGGTGAGGCCGAAGTGCTAGACCTCAAAGGCTCCTTCTTAATGCCCGGACTAATAGAGGCCCACGCACACCTCTCCGGTTGCAAAAGCGCTGATTTCGTTAAGGAACCCCTAGTAACACCCTACGAGGTACTCTTACTCAGGGCTGCAAAAGACCTGGAGGTGCTGATAAACGCGGGCTATACCACGTTTGTAGACCCAGCCAGCGTCATAGCCCTCAAATTAAAGTACGCAGTGAACGAAGGAACCATAAATGGCCCCAGAATAGTCGCTTCAGGTCCACCTCTGACTCAGACATTTGGGCACGGCGATATACACTACTTACCAGTTGAATGGGTTGACGTTAGGACAACCAAGAAGCTGGTGTCACCGTTCGCAAGCTTAATATGTGATGGTATCGAGGAGTGCCGTAAAGCAGCCAGATACGCTCTTAGAGAAGGGGCAGACTTCATAAAGATCATGGCTTCTGGAGGCGTCCTATCCCAGAGAGATAAGCCAGAGTACCGGCAGTTTACAGTAGAGGAAATAAAGGCCATCGTGGAAGAGGCGAGAGCTGTAGAAACGTTTGTTTACGCTCACACCTACTCCAGTATAGGCATAAAGAACGCTATACAAGGTGGCGTCAAAGTAATTGCCCACGCCTCATTCATAGACGAGGAAGGAATAGTGCTAGCTAGGGAGAAAGACGCCATAGTAGTTCCAACAACAGCCACTTACTACAAGATCCTCACCGAAGGCGCTAAGGCGGGCTTCCCTGAATGGGGTTTAAGAAAGGCTGAAGAAGTGTTCAAGGTGCACTGCGAAAACATTAGAAAAGCATATAAAAGCGGTGTAAAGATCGCCGCGGGCTCAGACTTTATAGGAGGGCCCTTTAGGCACGGTGAAAACGCCCTTGAACTAAAAATGCTCGTCGAGAGAATAGGCATGAGCCCTGCCGAAGCCCTCATAGCCGCTACGCGTATAGCGGCCGAGGTTGCCGGCCTCCTCGACCGCGTCGGGACAATAGAGAAGGGTAAGTTAGCGGACATCATAGCGATCAGAGGTAACCCCCTTGATAACATAGACACCCTCCTAAACGTCAACAACATAGTCCTCGTGATGAAGGAAGGAGAGATACTGAAGAGGGACAAAAGTTTCTACTAGATCCTACAAGCTAACGGAAGACCTTGGCTACCCATTCCATTTCTCATTATTTTTAAACCCAATGCACGTTTCCCAATTCATTCTACACTAAAATGATGTAAAAACGAAAACCGACTTATGAAACTCTTGATGCTATACTGGTGGTAGCAGAGGTGGTGTGGGCGCTGGCACCTGGCCACGCCTTCTCTTCTCTATGCTATTTCCAAGGGCTATGTACAGTAATATCAACGCAATTACTACTGCAATTGAGAAGAATATTCCAATAATTAGTCTTCACGTTCAAGCTCTTTTAGCTTGAAGCATAGAATTATTAGCCCTATATAGCCTATTAGCATTAAAACGGCAGCGATAATGCCCGTGAAGACCCCTATAATAAGGGGAAAGGACACTAGTGGTATACTAACTACCAGTAGTATTAGCCCCCAGAAATAGCCGAGTTTAACGAGCGTTTCTGCAGTTGAGAAATCGGGTTGAACTTCCTTAAGTACCCTCATTCCTGGGAGAAGCTTACCCCATAAACCAATTAATGCTATTATCGCGCCGACGAGAAGAACTAATATGAAGGCTATGAAGTGGGCCGTGAAGAGAACGGTAGAGGGGATAGAAGGGAGGACTCCAACCCTCTCCCTACCCGGCGGCACTAGCCAGAGAAACGAAACGAGTAAACCCATTAACCCGGCAATGAGCATTATGGCCGCCACGAGCATGCATAGTATGCCCGTTCTCATTAACCCATACGCTTCAACTAACCTGTCACTAGAAGGGAACGTGTTCACGATACGTCACCGCAGGTTAGAAAATGGCGTTAAACGGTAAAAAGCGCGATGGGCGGGCCTACGCCTTACCATCTCCTTTTTCCTCTCCTTTTTCAAGTTCTTTTTTAACCTGTTCTCGCAACTCCTTTATTTTCGTCAAATGTTCTCTCACCTTTTCAAGCCAGTCTCTTGAAGCCTCTATACCCTTCTTCGTGAAAAATGCAACTGCCTCGCTTCGGCTTTTAAATACACCCGCTTCTACAAGCTCGTCTATGATCGAGACATCCTCTTCTCTAAGCCTTATTGAGGAAATGACGGTTGTGGCCGATTCAAGGGCTCTTCTCGTCTCTTCAAGAGCTGTCCTAACGGCCTCTTCCACCTCCTCGCCAATACTCCTGGCCAATTTCCGCGGCAACATGGTTATTGCAATCCAGTGCGGACCTCTCCTCACCTTGATCTCGGGGAAGCTTTTTTCCACGTATTTGACGATTTCCCTGTACTTTTCATTAAATTCCCTGACCTTGGAGTCGACGTATTCCTCTAAGTCTCTTACGGCATCCAATAAAGCTTTGTCTCCGAGTTTTTCGGTTTCTTTTTTAACTTCTCGCAATCTTCTCTTGGCGTCAAGTAAGGCATCTTCGAAATAATCGACTATGTGCTCTAACTCTCTATAAAGTCTTCTTAATCTACGCGGCGTCAACCACTCCGAGACCCCTAACTTAACTTCTTCAAGCTCCTCGAGGGCTCTCCTTAGCGCGATTTCAACTGCATTCCGAATTTTCTCAATTTCATCTTTTAAGTCAGGCGTATTACCACCTTATATGTAAGAAAGTAAGAAAACTTTTAAATCTTACAGATAATAACTCTTCAGCGAAGGCGGTTATGCATGCTTTATCAATAGTTCTCGGTATACGCAGGTGCGAGGAAGGCGAAGGCTAGGTACTTGAGGTACTAATAGGATTAGGGGGTGCGCTCGCAGAAAATCTCTCACGTTTTCTCGAACGCATGTTCTTTAAAGGAATTGGCGTTAACAGCTATCTATGTGTAAACGCCTTTTCAACGTCGCTGCCTAGTTCAACTAGGAATGCTTCTATGAATGGGTTTACTATGCCTTTCACAAGGTGCCCTGCAAGTACGTTACCTGGCGTGGCCAGCGTTACATGCACGTGCACGCTTACGTCACCGTCTTGCTTTACGAGGTAGTTTCCAGTCATTGATGAGACTTCTAGGACGGTTTCACCCGCTTTAATTTCACGGATTAAATACCTCCTTGAAGCGGGGTCAAAGTGGCCTACTTCGGCGTACTCTAGGCCACCAATACCCAGTATAATGCCTCCTTTTAAGCCTCGAGACAGTATGTATTCCTTTAAGAAGTCGTGTATTGTGCTCTTCTCAGGTATTTTAACCGCATAAACGATTACCATATCCTCATCCCATTGAAATTGCGTGTTCATAGCTTTTAACTCTAATCGCTTTATTTACGAGGACTGGTAGTGTAGCGGTGCGTAGGGCCCGTGATGGCGTCAATTACTTTAAGATGCTCTTGTGCTTTATAGAATAACTTCGTTTTCACCTAGTACCTCGGCACCATATAGTTGTATAAATAGTGTTTTTACAATCCTCCTCCTCAGCTCTCTCTCTGAGACTATTTTCTCTTGCACGATCTTCTTACATTTTCTCGTAATTTTCTTCTTTGAAGTGCAACTGAACTCTTCCGGGCAGATGCGTGTTTCTGAGCACAGGCTTCTTATTAACGGTATGGGCAACCCGTACCACGAATACCCAATAATGCTCTTTCCCTCTTCCACCTTGCTATTGCCTCTTCTACGTAAGCGCACTACTAGCATAATCATGACGATCAACGCCGCGACGTTCAGGCACGTGAAGAAGCATGTTTCCCTCTCAATGGTAACTATTAGTTGGTATGTATACCGTGCAGGGTTAATCAGCAGTTTCAACTTCTCGCTAAACGGCATGTCACTTGCCAAGACTTCACGTGGCGTTAGGATTCTTGCATTGTACTTGCTCCCTTCAACTAGAAATACCTTTCCACGAGTAGTACTGATACCCCTACACACCTCGCTGATTATGCCCCGAAGAAGTAGAGTGTATGGATTGTACTCGTTTAGGGGTGTTAAAGCTGAATTAGTGGCTAGAGTCCCGTCGCCTAGAACGAGAACACTCGAATTACTAAGCCTACAGAGCGCGCCTATGGGAATGCCGTCTACGTACCCCACGTACCTGCAGGTCTTGTTATCATGCACTCTCACAGGTGAGGCGTACGCGAATGCCACTCTCAATCTTGCCCCGTACACTTCAATGGTACCCCACACTACATACGAGCCCTCTTCGTCGACTATGTACTCGTAGCCCCTGATTTCCAGGGGCACTTTGAGGGATTTTAACACCTGGTTTCCATAAGGACCCTCATCTAGGACAATTAAACAGTAGCTTTTGTTTAAAACGAGTTCGCGCATTACGTTTAACTCCACGTCGTTGAAAGGCTTCTCCGGGGAAACCACGACTATTACATTGCAGTATTCGCTACCAGCGTTAACAGTAGCTCCAGCCAGCGAACCCCAGTCTTCGACGATAATAACCCTCTCACCAATCATCGAGAGCAACTCCACCATGTTAGAAGTACCATCCCAGCCCGTGTTTAATGGCGAAGCACCTGCATACGTTGTTCCGGGAACGTTGCCTTCCAGCGCCACGAACACAAAAACCATTACTGCGAATAGTAGCACTAGAGCAGCCTTCTTCATTTACCTTTCTCACCTACATACGAAAGCACAATTAACCCGATAAATAGTGCTACGAAAGAAGCAACGTACCTCTGTAAAACCGCTAGTAGTATAGAAACGACGAATGACGCGAGTGCAAAGACAACACACAACGTGTTCACTTTCTCGCTAAGCACCATGTAGTACCTCCTCTAGCAGTTTGAATGCGTGTTCGAAGTATTCAACGTCACGGTCGTTAATTAACCCTGCGAAGAATAGCGTGGTGAAGAGCGCAAGGACGACTACACTAGTGTACGTTGTTTTGCGTTTCCCGTGAATCCTTCTAGTAGCGTTAACCACGATTACTAAGATCACCGCACTTATTGCTAGCGACAAGTATACGTTGCCCACTAAGGAAATCAAGGCACGCTCTAACAGTCCGCCGAGCATGACTACGAAGAGCAGGTTCACGAATACATCGCGAAACGTCACTACGCGTAGTCTTGAAGGTAGTTTGATAGGGCCTTCTTCGACGACGCCTAGTTTAAAGTACGTAATGTGCACTCTAGTAATGTAATGTAACGAGAACGCAGTAACCAGTAGCGTCACCAGCGTCCTCAACGGAGAGTAGGAGAAAGCAATTGACGCCGCTACGACCATTATCATCACGAGCAACGGCAGAATATACAGAAACGCGTGGTTAACTCTGAATTTAGGCATTCGCATTCACTTTAATGAATCTATTAGCCGTAATAGAGGCTTTACATCCAGTTCCATGCCGCCATACCTAGCATATTCATAGCCGTACAGTAATGTTTCGAGGACCGCTATTTTAACGGGGTCTTTTATTCTACTGGAGAGCAGCGAATACGCCTCCCTATGAGTAGTTGACTTTGTTATGACCACGTTGTACTTAGAGGAGAGTTCGTGTACCACGTCCCAGAACCTCTCGAAGAACGCGGCCTTCTCACTCCTGAACACGAGGCCTTCTTGGTTGCTCACAACCCACCGCGGTTTTCCCACCGCCCATTCCTTAAGAATGCTAACCATAGTCATTAAAATGCCCTTCTTATACGCTACTATCAGAAAGGACAGTACCGGTAACGTGATCGAGATGTACTGTAGGTAACCTAATAGGTGACCGCTCTCAGCTTTCCCCTGAACTATGTGAATAGATTTGTTTTTTCCTTCCTTAAAGGCTACCATACCTCCTTTCACATCCTGGAATTCTACATAAAGCCCTATCTTCTCGCTGTTTATTCTTTCAATAAGCCTGTTTAATGACTCGGCAAGGTAAGTGGTTTCGAAAATTGCTAGATTAATGTAGTAGTGCGCATTTTCGAGCTCCTCCGTAGTGCCTGCCATGTGATTGTATCTACGCGCACCCATTCTCACATCGTCTTCACCAGTAGAGGACTCCGTACCTTCTACCGAGAGCGAGTCGCCTCTTGTACGGTCACCAGTGAGTGGCGCACCCGTGATCGTGTTCTCTCCAGCCACACTACCAAGCCGCTGAATTACCTCTTCGAGGTATTCTACGTCCACGTTCTCGCTGAGTACTATGTTTACCACGGAAAGAAGCTTCTCGATTTTGATGTCACCAGTTCCAGCGCTCTGCAACATTTCCATCGTGTAATTTAAAACCCTCAACACGTTTGATCTCGTTAAAGGCCTGTTTCTCGTAACTTGTTCTATTTGCTTCTGTAGCTTCAAAACCTCCGCGGGCCCCTGTTCTACGATATTTACCTGCAAGCCGTTGACGATCTTGTCCACGAAGAGCGCCATTAAGATGGACTCTTTCATTAGTAGCTCGTTTAGGAGCTCGTTGTACGCGTCCTCGTAGATTCCAGTCCTAGTTGCGAGCTTAACTAGCTGTAACTTGACTATAATGGAGAAAATGTATTTCTCGCTCACGTTACTTTTCTTGCCGAGCTCTGCGACCAGAAGAACCAGTTTATCAATGTCGCTAACCTCGAATTTGTAAGCCTCTCGTTCTGCGGGGTTTAAAGCACTAAGTAGGATTTTACGTAATAGCACTCTATACTCGTCACCAGGTATCTCCAAGACACTCCTTGCAAAGGACTCTAAGAGCAGTGAAACGTCCCTCGGCTCCACGGTGTCATTCCCGTTCATAAGTAGCTTCAAGTATTTTAACTGGTAGCCCCCAATAAACAGCTCTATTTTTCTATTGAATACTTCTTCGTAAATTCTAGTAGCGGTACTGGGTGTGACGTTATCTATGTCTATTACTGGACACTTCTCGACGATGCCCGTAGCGTTAAGCCACCACGCGATAGCATACCTCTTTTCAGTTTCACGGCGGGCGATTTTCACCAGGTTCTCTGAGTGTCGTTCACGGGCCTCTGCTGAGGTAGCAAACGCAAGCATAAGCAGTAGTATAACTGCGAGAAGCCTTCCAGCACGCTTCACAGAGCCTTTGGTAAAAATCAAAAATGTTCACCGAAAAAATTTCACCCTGGAGACCTAATATATCTACGTGGTGTAAATGACGAGATTCAGCAGCATAGTCGAGAAAGTCGTCGAGGAGTCTTCGAAGATTCTCGTAGGTAGGGAGAACGACGTGAAACTCATTTTATTCGCAGTGTTCGCGGAAGGACATGCACTCATAGAAGGAATACCTGGCATCGCTAAGACGCTGACAGCTAAAACCGTCGCGAGACTTCTCGATTTGAAGTTTTCTAGGGTGCAGTGCACTATAGACATACTTCCCAGCGACATCGTGGGCACGAAGATCTTTAATCAGAAGACAGGCGACTTCGAGTTGAGGCTTGGACCAATATATTCCAACATAGTGCTAGTAGACGAGGTTAACAGGGCTTCACCTCGCGCGCAATCGGCCCTCCTAGAAGCCATGCAGGAGAGACAGATAACCATTGATGGCGAAACCGTGAAGTTACCGAGACCCTTCGTGGTATTAGCCACTCAAAACCCAATAGAGCTTGAAGGAACCTTTCCACTACCGGAAGCGCAACTAGATAGGTTCTTTATTAAAGTAAGCATGGAGAACCTGGAAAAGAGCAACCTCGTGCGCCTACTCAGGAGAGGGCTAAAGGCTATTGAAAGGGAGTACGAGGCGCTGAAGCCGGTAGCAGCGATCCAGGATATCGAGGAGGTGTCTAAAGAGCTGGAAAGCGTCTACGTAGACGACTCAATACTGGATTATATTAGTAGGATAGTAGAGTACAGCCATAAGCATAGCGCCGTTAGGCTCGGAGTAACGCCTAGAGGCGCTCTACTACTCTTAACCCTGGCTAAGGAGTATGCCCTATCTAGTGGAAGAAAGTACGTTATACCCGACGACGTGAAAAGCGCTTCCATGCCCGCACTGTCCCATAGAATTCTGCTAAAGCCCGAGTACGTTGCAGAGGGCTACACCAGTTTCATAGTTATCAACGAGATACTTAAACACGTAGAAGTGCCCAGGCCGTGAGGACTAGGAGATGAAGATAGTTAAGCTGAGAAGAGGTAACGCTATTTTAAGGCCTTCTAAAGGCCTATACTTAGCAATACTTGTAACCTCGCTGCCTACCCTACTATTCCTTGTAACGGGAAGCCGCACTTTGGAGAACATTGCTCTACTTACAAGTATCTCTCTACTAGCTCTCACTACTACCTCGTACTCCATAATTAGGTCTTTCCTACCTCTAGATAGGGTGATGCGCGCGAGATTCTACGAGCCGCTGATATGCCTAGTGGGTGATAGTGTCATGTTTGAGGTCTTCGCGGAAAGGGACATATCCTCTTACGTCAAGATCGGGAGTGCGCGCTTACTTTCGGATAAAGGCATGTGGTTAAAGGGCTTTGAAGTGGTTGAAGATCGCGGCAACCTAAGTATGAAGTGCTACGTCACGGGGTATGTGGGAGGGCATAAAGCACTGGGCATAGAGCTCGTAGTAAGAGACCCCTTAAGGTTCTTTAACCTGCTATTAAAACTTTTCTTTGAGTCCGCGGTTGACGTGTACATAGCACCGCGTAGGGCAGTAGGCGCGTTTACCGTGGAGAAAGTACTATCTAAGTACGCAGTTTTCGAGGCACCCGTCACGCGTAGAAGGGGCATGGGAGTGGATGTATTGTGGGTTAGAGAGTACATTGTAGGAGACGATTTTCGTAAAATTGCCTGGAAAGCAACCGCTAAGACGTCCAGGTTGATGGTTAAGGAGTACGAAGCGAAGACGTACAAAAACATCCTTGTGATCGCATCAATTCACAGCGGGTTCTTCCACGGAGATCCTCCGCCTCTAGATACGCTGGCCCGGATGATCTTGGACCTCGTTCACAGCGGTTTAGAGAAGGGGTTGAAAGTTAGAATAGGCATAGCAACTGAAAAGGGCGTTAAGGTAACACCAGTGCTGAGCGGGTTGAGGATCGAAGATGTCTACAGGGTGTTTTCCTTGATAGAGTGGCCCATGGAGACGGGGCCTTACAGCCCATACCCAAGCAGTAACAGGATCATACCCTGGCTTGTCAAAGTACTTGTAAGGGACTTCTGTAGGGAGCCATGCATCATTGCCCTCTTCATGGATCCCATAGACGAGTTAGACGTACATAACATTACTAAGTTAGAGAGAGAAGTTAGAGTGATGCGCCATAAGCTAAAGGTCTACATCACCATACCCGCCATACTGCGTTTCGTGTATTCAGCTAAACCCGATTTCAGGGATTTAGATTTCATTTACAGGAGAAGTCCGCTGAAGCTCTTCTACGAGTACTACTAATGTTAAAAACAAAGACGTCGAGAGGCCGCAAAACGAGTTAACTGTATAAAGCACGTGGCCTGTAATTATTCTAACCGGTAACGCGCTTCCTGGAGATCAGGTGAGTTAACGGATGTGCCGGATTAGGCTGGGTTACTAGCATTTGGTATGCTGTCAGCGGGTACTTCATTCCCACTGCTTTTAGCCTGTCCACCGTTTTCCTCAAGTCTTCCGGCTTAATGCCGATCCACAGCTCATCGTCCTGCGCTTCCGCTAAGGCCCGGGCGCCACCGCAGGGTACCGTTAACCACGGGCTTCTGCCCTTTAACGGGGGAACCACTAGTTCGCATGCAGCGTGTCCGTTGAAATCTGATAGCGGCTTTATCCCTGTGGAGTCGAAGAAACCTGCGAGGACTATGTACGCTTGTGTTGAGTTAACGACCAGCACTACGCCGTCCGGATCGATATTTAGTGTTTTGTAGTGCTTTAACGGCGCGAATAAAGCCGACTTGTACCTGCCCATTTCAAACGCGTGGATCCCCGCAACTAGTTGCTTGACCACGGATTCATTCATCTTACGCTCTACAACCCACCTCTCAATGAAGTCTTCGGGCAATTCCTTGAAGCCGAGTACGTAGGTCCCGATAACGCACGCGTCAACGTTGTCGACATTTACTGCAAGAACTTTACCGAGTATGGCCACCTGCTTGATCACCTGGCAGAGAGCAAAGGTTCCTTTGAAGTACGGTAATCCCTCAACGCGTTCTGCGAACAGCTTGTAGCCAACGGGATCCCCTTTAGGCCTAAGAACGCTAACCACATCGTTATGTAGAACTTCATAGTCTATCAAGCCGTTTCACCGAGCTCATTAGATCCTGCTACGAGGTTAAATTCTTAACACCTAAACTACTTGGTGCTAGTGGCTAACTTGTAAAACTAGCCTAAGCTTAGTGTAAATTACCAAGCCGTAAGTATTGCCTTTCTAATGCGAGCTCTAAAGGTACCTAGCTCTTTCGAAGCACGCTACTTTGCGTGAAGCATATAACGAGATCGCCACTGCGCCTAGCACCGCGAAGAGTGTTGTTAGCTTGAGAGCGCTAGTATATGTTGCATATAGTGATATTGTTAGGGGAGGACCAGCCACGTTACCTGCATCAAAGGTTGCTGAGCTTATGCCTGATGCAAGTCCGCGGCTTCTCTCCTTTACAGACAGCACCGCCATTATCTGTAACACGGGTACTAGTAGCCCCCCTCCGGCTCCTAGAATGGCCATGGATGCTAAAACGGCGTATGAAGCCTGATCTACCGCAATAAGCAGCATGCCCGTAATCGTCAGGGCGTAGCCTATTACACCAATGGTATTGATCGGGGTATTTTTGAATAGCTTAAGGTACATGAGTCTAAAAGCGAGAGTAAACAGGGAGTTAACCGTGAACGCGGACGCCGTAAAGTCTACTGGAATTCCCAGTTCTTCGTGGAGTGCGGGAAGAAATAACGCGAGGTTACCGTAGAGTGCGCCATAGCTAAATGTACATATAGATGAGATGATGAAGCTTGAAACAGCAAGGTCCCTTAACTGGCCTGAGGTCCTCTCAACGGGGTGTTTATACTTTACTCCTAGCGCTAGGTGATACATTAATAAGGAAAGTAGTAGTAGGACTGAAGGTACTGCAAACAACCAGCTGTACCCTAGACTGCTTACTAAGGCTCCCCCCAGGACAGGGCCTGTCACCATTGCAACCCCTACCATTATAGACCTCCACACAAGTGTGCTTGCAGGGTCAGCGCTAATTAGCGTGGCAATGTATATTGATGCAGGTATAAGGAGGCCTAAACTAATGCCCTGCAAAATCCTGCCTACATATAATGTTTGCACGTTAAATGATAGAGCGTATACAGTGTTCGATAGAATAGAGCACGCCACTCCGAGGACTACTATTCTCCTTGAAAAGCCTTTATCCACGAGCATGCCTGTGATAGGCATCAAGATCGTGGCTACTGCCGATAAGGCAGGTCCGAGGAGAGCCACCTCCGTACTGGTTGCACCTCGAAGCACGGCATACCGCGGTATGAAGGGCATCGTGATGTAGAATGACAGGAAGAAGAAAAGGGATCCCGCAATGAACAGGTACTCCATTAAGCTGACGTTGCGTGAAGCAGTCATTCGTAATCCTCATTACCCCGAGATTACAAAGGCTGTGGTATATAAAGTTTTTACCCGTAGAGTAGGAAGCCCTTCCCGAGCGTTTCCTAAGCAAGAGCCGTTTATCCGGGTTATGTGCAGGGGCACGGGTCTACTCGGCTATTTCGTCTCGCTACTCGTAGTTGACAGGATACCATTGAAATGCTTCAAGGCCTCCTTGATATAGCCCTCATCTATTCTGCCCAGGGACGTTGGTGTTTCCAGCACCCTTCTGGGTATTCTTAGCTCTAACGGGTTAAAGCCTTCGGATTTCTTTATTAATTGCTTCTCAAGCCATATTTTCCTACCAAGCTCTTTGAGCTGCTCTACCGTGTACTCCACGTTAAGAGGCTTAAAGCATTTAATGACTGTTTCCGGCCTATATATACCCCTAGCGAAGAGGCACACGACTAGGCTATTGAGTACCTGCCTCCACGACTCTTCCTCGACAATCCTCTTAACAGCCTCTTCGGGCGTAGGTAACTGTTTACCGCGTACTAGTATCTCTTCGTCCATGGAGTACGCGCCTGCGTCTAAGTGGCTGTGCCTAAAGCCTATGAGCAACGAGATGTGATATAAAGGCCCAGTGTGGTAACCTGCTAACTCTACTTTATTGAATGCTAGTGCATAGTCAAGTCCTCCATACCTCTTAGCGGCTTCTTCGACGCCTAGTGCTAATGTCTTGTAGAACTCGTTAGGCTGCATTACGATGTTTCTTACTACCTTGATGTACGCTTCGTAGTCACCCCAGTTAACTCTTGTTAGGAGCTCCTTCTCGCTGATCAAGCCGTTGATGTAGGCTTCCGTAGCCCATGCGAGCACAACACCCGTTGATATAGCGTCTAACCCCTCTTCTTCGACAACGTCTACTAGTTTGAGGAAGCCCTCTCGACTCTTTATTCCTAGATTGGAACCGAGCGCGTAGAGGGGTTCGTAGTCGTAGGATACAAACTTTATCTTGTAGAAGTAAGGTTCTTCGGGGTAGGGCTCTCGAAGGGCTGCTAAATGCACGCATGCTGTTGGACATCCAGCACACGCCACTCTTCTAGCGAGCACGGTTTCAGCTAACCTTTCACCGCTTATTTCTTCAGCCGCCTCGAAATACCCTGAACTGAAGTTCCTAGTGGGCAGCGCTTTAATGCTATTGAGAGTTAGCACGTTAGCGGCTGTGCCTAGATCGTGGTATTTTTTCATAGCCAGTGATTTCACCGCTAGGGAGTAGACCTCTTCATAGACCTCCCTATAGGCGGGCACGTTGGGTACTTTAAATCCCCTACGACCTACGATCACCAAAGCCTTGAGTTTTTTGGAACCGAAAACAGCCCCTAACCCTAGTCTACCGAAGTGTCTATACGTTTCAGTGACCACCGAAGCGTATCTAACCAGCCTTTCGCCGGCTCTACCTATTCTCATTATAGTTCTATGTCCTGCACCAGCGGTAACCTCCCTGAGAACGCCGCCTACGGTCTCTGTACTCCTCATGCCCCACAGCACTGAGGCATCCCTAAACCTTACTTTCTCGTCGTCGATGACGATGTATATTGGCCTATCACTAGCTCCTTTAATGACTATTGCACTATAACCTGCAAATCTTATAGCTAGAGCTGACCTACCACCCGCATGGCTCTCGGCGAAGTAATTGGTTAGTGGTGACTTGAACACAGCAATCGTCTTGGAAGCCAACGGGTAAACCCCGGTTAAGGGCCCCACGGCGAACACTATGACGTTTTCGGGCCCCAGTGGATCTATGTTTCCTTCAACCTCTTCTTTGTAAAGTTGCGTGGCTACCCCTATACCGCCCAGCCACTTGCTGAAAAGATCCTCCCTGGACTCCGTCCAGAAGATCTTCTTGGTCAAGTCTATGTAGAGTACGTTAGATAGTAGCTTGAAGATGTCCACTTAGACCACCTCCTCCAGAGCAAGCACGCCATGAGGACAGAACGGTACGCAATAACCGCAATGGGTACATATCATTGGTTTGTTGACATCGTAATCCCACTGAACAGCTCCTATATCACACGCTTCTTTGCAAAAACCACATCCAATGCACTTATTGAAATCCACTATTACTCCTCCACCACTCCTAACTCTTATGGCTTCAACTGGGCAGGCCCTGGCACACGGAGGATCTTCGCACGCTCTGCAGACCACTATCGTAAAACCCCGCTCAAAGCCTCCAGCACTCCTAACCCATATGGCTGATTTATTGTAACCGGCAACACCGAACCTCCTACTACAGGCGAGTATGCACAGCTGGCAACCAACACACTTGTTAACATCCGTGATCACTAAGCGCTTCATGGGGTACCACTTTAAGGATATTACTATGCACGTTACCCATTTAAACCTTACTACGTGGACAGGTTCTATCGATTTTCAATGCGAGAAAACAGGACATAAAGGTCTTTTACTGCGAAACTACGCTATACACAAGTCACCACTAAGGGCCCCAATCAACCCTGCTGATGTTTCTAGGTAACAGCGTTCAGTTGGACCTAGTGACATGTCTTCTCATTTCGTGCTCGGGAGTACTTTGACTTTAAAGGCATCGATCTGTACGTATATCCCGTCTCCAGGCTTGGCACGAAGCCTTTCCCAATGGTCTAAGCCGGTCTCCGCCTTCAAGCTGAAACCATTGACCACTACTTCAACCTTGGCCGTAGATCCCTCTATGTGCGCGTTCCTCACAACCCCCCTAAGAACAGTATACTCATCTCTCCGGTGCGATGATAGTTGTTCTTTCGCACTGAACAACGTGATGTCCTGGGGCTTAATCACTACAATGACGTCCTTAGGCGCATTCCACCCGTTTCCGGCACATTGGGCCACTAAAGTAACGTTTTTAACGTTGATGAAAAGGTGATTGTCACGAACCGCAATTACGTGTCCTTCCAGTACATTGTAGCCTAAGAACTCAGCAATAAACCTTGTTCTCGGATTTTCAAATACCTCGTTAACGCTACCTACCTGTTCAATGACCCCGTCATTTATCACTGCCAATTTGTCGCCAACACTTCTTGCTTCTGGTAGGTCGTGGGTGGTGTAAATTACAGGTACATTGAAATCGTTGAATACGTCTTTGATAACCGCGCGAAAGCTTCTTTTAAAGTATTCCTTGGTGGCTGGGTCAAGAGCTGATGTGGGTTCATCTAGGAGTAAAACACGGGGGTTGGAAGCTAAGGCCCTCGCAATAGCGACTCTCTGTTTTTGACCAGAGCTCAAAGACTCGACATTCTTGCCCATTAGCTCTCCAATCTGCAATAAGTGTACGATTCTTTGAAGTTGCTCCAAGGTCATCCCTTTCGACTTCCTAAATGCCAGTAAGATGTTCTTTTCAACGGTCATGCCCGGAAATAAGCCGTAATCTGACGGTACGTAGCCCACCCTCCTCCTCTCTGGTGGAAGGTAGGTGACATCTATATCATCAATAACTATTTTTCCGGACTCTACTCGGCGTATGCCCGAAATGCACTCTAGTAGTGTTGTTTTCCCCGAGCCGTTCGGACCTACAACAATGAGGACCGTGCCGTCCGCCACATCAAAACTTACGTTATCCAGACAGAAAGATCCAAGACAGGTACGTAGGTTCCGGACTACTATCATGTCATGGACACCTTCGTTAGGAACTTCCTCGCGGCTATTGTTACGATGCACGCCGTAGTTACTAGAACATATATTATCACCGCAACTCCCTCCAAGTCGGCTTCAGCCAGCTTCAGGTAGAGGGCAATGGGTAGCGTTTCCGTTTTAAATCTAGTAGCGCCTGCTAGCATCATTGTTGCCCCGAACTCGCCTAAAGCCTTGGCCCAAGATAATAGAGTTGCCGCGAGTACACCATGTTTTGCAAGAGGCAATACCACGTATAAGAAAGCCTCTACGTGTGAGTACCCGAGGACCCTGGCCATCCACTCGTAACGTACTGGAATGCCGTCAAAAACCTCTTTCAATATTTTCATCGTTATAGGACTTACAACGACAAATTGAGCTACAATAATGCCCGGAACCTCGAACACGAACCTAACTAAGTTTTCGTTTATAAATATACCCAGTGGATTCTTTGAGAAGAATATAAGGAGTGATGCGCCAAGAGCTACTGGGGGCAGGGACAGCGGGACGTCAAGGAACCCCTCAACGACTTTCTTCCCGGGAAAGTTGAACCGTGATAGTGCATAAGCCGCCGGTAAACCTATTACTACGGATATTAACGTGGAGCACGTGGCTGTCAGGATCGAGAGCGCGAGCGCATATCCGATCTCATCGGAGAGGAGACTACGTATCATACCATCGGGTTTCACAAAGGCAGCGGGAGACACTAAAACAAGTAGGAAGAACAGTAGGAATAGTAGTAGCAGTACATAGTTCAGTGCATTAAAAGCATTGGGCTGGAATTTCACGTCAGCTCCTCCACCTCGGCGCTGGGCGCATATTTCTTGGCCTCTTCGAGTGTCGGGAAGTAACCGTACTTCCTCCAGATACCCTGTGCTTCCTCGGAGGCCAGAAAATCTAGGAACCTCAAAGCCCATTCCCTATTTCTAGCGAACTTCGTCACCGCTCCGGCAATATAGCCTATTCTGGTGATCTTCGAGGGCTCGATCCACACGATGTCACTTTTCTCCGGGTTCCAGTAGTAAAAAACATGCCATCCGATGACAGCATCAACCGCGCCTGTGTAAATCAGTTGAGCCACGTGTTCGCAGCTAGCTGCGTATACCACGACGTTCTTGTACACACCTTCCCAGATGCCGATCTTCTCCAGCATTTCCTTCGCGTAGAGCCCGATGCATACGACTTCGGGGTCTCCCAACCCAACACGAACACCGGGTTTTGTGAGATCCTCAATTTTCGAAATGTTTTTGGGATTCCCCTTTTGGACAATAATTGCAGGAACCAGGTAGGCCAGTACCTTTGGCGGGTGTTCTGAGAAGTCAACAACACCTTTTTCCCTAGCCGCTAGGAGGAATTCTGGTGATCCAGGGATGTACACATCACCAGTTTGCGTGATCTCGATGGTTGATAGAAGGGTCCCCGAACCCCCCAAGTGAAGTGTAACCTTGACATTATACTTTGACTCGAAAGCCCGAGCAACCTCTTTATAAACAGGTGCAGCGGCTGCACCCGCAAACACTACTATTTCCTCCCGCTTCTCTGAAGCACCGTGGAGTTGCTGATAGAGAACACTAATACCCAGTACTGTGATAAAGCCTAGTACGAATATTACAGCGTACAGGTGGCGGTTCGAGATATGCATAACAATGTACCCTTCCACTACTACTTTCTAAAGTGGGTGTTAGGCTTGAATAAGCTATAAATACTTTAGTCTCTTTGTCTGTCAAATATACCTGTTGGACGAGGATTGTTATGTCCAGATCGGAGGACACTCCTACCAGCTAAGGGGCAGATCAGGGCTTAAGTTCTAGGACTCAATTACTGCAGGCTAAGTTCGTGCGGAAAAGGGTGCACTAGAGGCCTGGATTCAGCCCCTCTCCACCCTTGGGGAGTGAAGACCTTGCTGGGGCGATTCGCTGGTTTTATTACATCTCTTCCGGGTTGCACTCGCTATCTATGAGGCAGTCATGGAATTAACCTTGTGAAGGTAGGTAAGGCCGAAGTAAGAATTTTAAGCTAACTACGTTCTTTAAACTTAAAGCTGTACGGTGTAATGGGAAGAGAGGTATTTTGGGAAACCGATGGCGTTAACGAGGTTAAAAGTCGCGACGTATGCCGTATTTTGAGCTAGTGATATTTGACAGCTTAAGGCATTGCACGGCTTTAGTGTTCTTGTTTTCTTATTCTCTTTAGTAGGGTTAAACTGTATAGTGATTCCAGCCAGTAAGGTATCACCAGTGCCGTTAGAAAGACCATTAATGGTGCTGGTGGCTCCGCTAGGAGCGTGTAGATCATGACGGCTGTAGTTGCGTATACCGCATATACGAGAGTTCTTGGAACTATAATGCCCTTAATAATTACGTAAGACGCCAATTCCGGCGGAAGATCCTTCTTGGCTACGTACTCGGAAGAGCGTGCACGCTCAACGAGGCCGAACCTTTCAAGCCTCTTTAAAACGCGCTCAGCCTTGCCAGGGCTACTGTATCCCATTAGCCTCTGGAAACCTCTGATGGTGATGGGCCCGTTCAGCCGCCTGAGCTTCAAGTAGGCCTCGAGGTCTTTGCTACTAAGTGGCATCTCGGCTCACACGTTACTAATGGATGCTTCGAGGGAAAAATGCATTTAGTAACCTTTAGTACCGCTAGTACCGCCTTGAGAAGACCATGTAAACCGCAAACGCTACCACGGTACCTACAGCTAGCGATACTACAACAGCCAACCCGTTGAACTCCTTTTCGCTTCCAGTTAACGGTAAGGAACTCACGTCTCTCTCGGAGGAGGCCGGGATCGTCGTACTGTTTTGTAGCGTAGTTGAAGGTGTTGGAGTGTGAGGCTGTGTAACCTGCGTTAATGCAGGGGTTTTCGTTGGTACTATTGTCTCTCCTGGTAGAGTCGTCGCGGTGGGAGGGGTTGTAGCGTAAAGGTCAAGCAGTATTGATGGACCTAGCTTCCTCAGTTCCTCGATCATGTCAGCTGGTATTTGCATCGAGCACGCGTTGCCTTTAACGAGTACTCCATTGATGTATCCTTTGACAACCAGCTCGTAGTAGGGTTTCCACGTATTTAGCGTTTCCGAGTACACTAATCTATTGTTCCATCCCGCTAAACCCGGTTCGACGGCATCAACGACCTTGATTACATCATCACCGGTCAACCCGGATACGACCTGCCACCCGTCTACAAGAATATCCAGAAGACCTCTAAGGGCATGCTTAAAGTCATCTGAGTAGACAGGCAAACAACTGTATTGACCTCCTATCCCCGTAGTAGTGATGGACGTGGTCGTGGAGCCGGCGGCTTCCACTATGCATATCTCCGTATCTGGTGGCACTATTAACTCTAGCCTTATTCCAGGGTAGTACACTACGTTTTCCGGGCTACCTAGTCCCTCTATGTATGGGGCGCCCTCCGAGAACTTGGCCTCATACAACACAACTAGGAAATCCAGTTGCTTTAAAACCCCTTCTTCCGGAGACTCCTTATACCGTACGCTGTACTTAAACATATAAGTGGAGTTGTCAACTATGACCAGGCGCTCTCCGAGGTGTTCACGCAAAGTAGTAAAGTTATATGTGGTACCGGGTTTATTCAATGTAACCTCCACCGCGTACCTGCCCGCTGGGTCCATGCAGGCATGAATAAGTGGTAGTAATAGTGTCAGTATCACTAGTGCTGTAACTATCAAGAGTAGGGCCGATATCTTCACGTAATACACCTCTTCTCTTTGAGTAATCAGTGGAAGATGCCTTATAGTACGCGCTTAACGTGACATCACCGTCATATATTACGTGACAATCGTGAAGGTACTCTAAGTACCTGGATTAACTCGAGTAAAAGTAACGTGTTAACTGGTGCCGTTCCTCGTTAATTCACGATCGTTCACGAAACCGCGCTCTCACTCAGCGTTCGCTTCAAGTCCTCAATCAGCATCTCAAGCTTCCTCAGCTCTTCAACTTTCGCCTTTATCTCTCCTAGTAGCTTATATGCCTGTGATAACTGTGGTAGTGCAATTGAAGTGAAAATCTTCATGAGGCCGTCTTGTACGGTTTCACAGACCTCCTCTAAGTTGCCGGCCTGGGCTTTAGTACCTAACTCCACCACGTAAAAGCCATCTGCCAATGCCGTTCTCCTAGCTTCATCACTCATGTTCCCTACAACGAGCACTTTTAATTGTGGTACTTCTCTGAGGTTGTAAACTCTGCCGAACTCCTCTTCTACTACACCCCTCCCAACACTCGAAGACCAGTTCTTGCATGAAACGTATACCCTGAAATCCCCTCTAACGGCCCATGCGTCGGCCTCTGTTTCGCCACCGGCTTTATTCGGTAGCTTTACGTTTACATAGACCTTAAAACCAAAACCCCCGAGTATCCTCGCAACTAGGCCTTCAAGGATCTCCCTTGAAGGCGGAAGAGAGTATCCTTGGAGCTCGGAACACTTGACGGGCTTAAAAGCGGTGAACGCGTGTATGGCTTGCAACTGGACGTCACGGCGGCTCGATTGCTCGAATAACTTGCCTTCAAGCAGTGGTGCGGGTACTATGTAGCTATCCGCACCTGCTTCGAACACCACATTGAACCGCTTTAGTGTTTCGAACACCCTCTTATGCTCTCCTACGCGGACATACACTTCTCTAGATCCGGCTCTACTTGTGTAACTGGTCGGGATAGTACCAGCCCTTATCGCCGGCAATACCTCCGATTCAAGTTTAGTAATTGAGTCCTGGTCTACATGCTTTACGAAACCACTAGTCACCGAAACGTAGCCTTTGCTAAGTTGCTCATAGTGGTCTGCTTCGAAGGATTCTAGTATGGCGTAGGCTTTGTGGAGCCCCTCAACACACTCATCGAAGCTCCCATAAGAGATCCCGACTACATACAGCTTCCCGTACTCCCTGAAAACGTAGTTAGCAACTTCAACTAGGTGGTTTAAGGCTTCAACGAGTTTCTTACCGGTAAAGCCCCTCGATAACTCATACATCGCATTAGTATAGAAGTCCCTGATGATGCCGTCAATGTACACTCCTTTACCACCATTGAATACCAAGTAGTATCGGTAATTCACGAAATCACATGTTAGGAGACTTCTCAGTTTCAAAATAGCATAGTATGCTACATAGCTCTTGAAATCGTCCCCGAGAATCTCGTTAATACTCAGCACGGTCTCACCGGCATGTCCACAACAATTAATCGCATTGATCACACTAAATAGCCTCGTTCATCTCTGCGCCGGAGACTCGGTAGTCTGCTCGGGAACGAGGTATTTGAAAAGCCCTTTTAGAGGCAACACTTTTGAAAGGGAATATATTAAGGGCTGTTTGCCATAGGCAAGCAGGTAAAAGGTGAATATTGTTGAATAATAGTAGCAGGGTAAAGAGGGCAATTTTCGCATTGATAACCATATGCGCGCTGATCTCGCCGTTCCTGGCACCCCCTGCAGTTTTAGCAGGAGGAAAACGTATAGTTGTTCCCACGGATTACCCCGATATACAGACGGCACTAGATCATGCGAATGATGGAGATGTAATCGCGGTTCTAAGCGGGACATACAGCGGTTTTGAGGTCAAGAAGAGTGTCGCGATCATTGGAGAGAACGACGAAACAGTTGTTGTTAAGGGACCTATTAGAGTTTACGCCAACGATGTTAAAATATCCACAATGCACATTGTCCTCCAGGACTACACCGAGAAAAATCCCGCTGCCTTGTGGACACAAGCAAATAACACCGTCTTAGTTGGAGTTAACATAGAAAGCGCTGGAAACGGAATCCTAATAGGCAATGCAAGCTTTCGAGCCAGCATAAGCGTAGAGCGATCCAGAATACTTGCAGGTTTAAATTATGATCATTCCAGCGGGGTAACAGCGTATCTTTGCTCATCTCTCAGCGTGTATTATTCAAATATAACCTTGATAAAGGGCAACCTCGGCATTAATAGCTGTAAGCAATTACAAATAATGCACAGCACGATCGTGACTCCTGGAACCGGAATTTCAATTAGCATGTTTGCCGATCAAGTCGAGATCTCCGGCAACACTATAAGGGCATCCGACACAGGAATACACGTGGGTGCCTCTGGCGGCGTTTTTAGCTCAAATGTGATCGCGAGTAATGGAACCGGAATCTACATGGAACGAGTACGCGGTAACACGATCGCAAATAACACGATTCACGGATCTGGCATTGGCATACAAGCTAATGGTGATAATAACCTTATTGTGGGTAATTACATAACGTCGGGAGGGCCAGCGATAGAGCTGCGGGGTTCTGGTAACGTGATTACCAATAACACCCTCGCGGGGAGTAGAGGCATTAATGGGCTAGTGGCTTATGGCAACATCATAGCCTTCAATTTCATTAACCAGACGGGTAGCATCGGCATTTACCTATCTAAGCAGAGTACTGATAACGTAGTGTTCGGTAACACGTTTTGGCTCTGTTACAATTATAATGCAGCAGATGAAAGTGGAAAGAACCAGTGGTATGTAGAAAACGAGACCCTAAAAATGGGCAACTACTGGTATGACCACATCGAGCCGGATAAAGATAACGACGGAATAGTGGATGTGCCCTACGTAATAGCAACGACGCTAGATGTACAAATACTCGACAAGTATCCGCTCACTAAGCCCGTTCACCCCATAACTTACGTGACTACAACCACCGCGTATACAACATCATATACACCCACTCAGACAACGTCATTCATCACGACAACACAAATACCGACAACTACTCAATTAACGACTCCAGAGACGACCACCCAAGAAACCTCAATACCGGTGGAGGAAGGGTCTAGCCTAGTAATGATTTCTGTAGCGGTGGTGATATTACTACTGATACTGGGCGTTGCGGTGTTCCTAGTTAGGAAAAGGTCATAACTGCCTTCCAGGATCTTATCATCACTCATTGAAATCCCGTCAAATAAAACATCACACTGTGCGTTGACTTGGCAAAACCCTCCTCCCAACTCGTTTTTACCCGGTACAATTCATTTATGCTCACTACCTGGTACTTGCATTTTGTGAGCATTCCTGCCTGGCCGGGTCCATCTTCCAACGCGTCGTTCCTTCGTGGCTCTTTCCAACTACTAACCGCACTAGTATCTTGCAGTACGGACTACTTTATCTCGACTACTTCTGGGTACTTTCCAGATCTAGATATCCGTGTAAACATTTCCGTAGCCTTGACCGGTACATCAATAACGTAGTTAATGACCGATTTGTATACCTCCTTAATACCGCGTCTCGTTAACCTGTATATGCCTCCTACCCTTTCAACTGTGCCATTTAACTCCATTGCTTTCAAGAGGAACCTTACTTTAAGCGGCATGTTTTTAAAACCCGTGAACTTAAAGAGATCTTCCCTGACCTCTGCTGTACTTAGCTGGTCAAAGAAGAGCCTCCATGTCCTAGACGCCAGGCTGAGATTCCTTGAGTAGGCGGCGGGGGGTAAGCCCTTCTCCGTCGTGCTTATGTATGTAACTACATCGTGTATGTTAACGTACTGGTAAAGGCCGGTATTGCCCCACGCTCCCGCACCAAGACCTATCAAGGGCCCTACCATCTCTAGGTTTACAGTTGCGTACTCATAGCGCTTCCTGGAGGCCGAGTAAACCCTTACTAAGTAGAGGTTTTTGTCCTTGACGAAGTCCAAGGCCATGTCGATAAATGCATCTACGTAATCGAGTTCCTGGCTAACCTTTCCGAGTTCTACCAGCCTGTAACCTGGGGAACTGCTTGGTATAATTGTCGGGTAGAAGGTAATCTGGTGAGCGCCCAGTTCGTGACCCTTTTCTAGGTCCTTCCTGAACGCTTCTAGCTTCTCCTCTAGTGTAAGCTCCGCGTAGCCCCTGATGTTCGGCGCGAGGAACATCAGGTCTACGTTAACCCACTTATAACCAGCCTTAATGCTATTTTCAACTGCCTTAGCGGAGTCCTCGGTGGAGTGCTTTCTACCGAGAGACCTGAGCACCCTTTCATCAAAGCTCTGAACGCCTATACTAACCTCGTCAATGCCGGCAGAGTAAAGCTCCTCAACAGCCCTGTAGCTCCTTAAGTCCTCGGGATTAGCTTCTATACTAATACCGCATTTAACGTTGAAGAACTGTGAAAGACTGTCCGCGAGCTCCCTGTACAGTCTCGGTGGAACGAGGCTAGGTGTCCCACCACCTACGTGGATCTCGACAATGCTCGGGTTCTTCTCCTCGAGCAATTTGCCATAAACTTCAACTTCTTTAAGCAAGGCCTTGAAGTACGCCTCAAGTTCACGGTAATCCCTAAGCACGTCCTTAAAGTATGGACAAAACACGCACAAAGATCTGCAGAAAGGTATGTGAACGTAGATACCGACAGCGTTGCCGGTAGTCTCCTTGAAGTTATTCAGGTGCACGTGTGGATCATCTACCCTATAGAACCTTGGCACGGCCTTCACTGCCAGTAGTTTGCTCACTTTGAGCTTCCTCGCGCCGAGTATAGGTGCACCTGAATCCATATATCGTGCACCTCAATCACGTCTATGTTGATGAGGCTATAAAAGCCTTTTACGAAAGACGTTTGTCAACCGATTGTTTCCTTGAATGAGGTTTTTAAGAACTCCTTGTTCTAGTGAAAAACCTGTAGTGTTATACCGAGTGTAACTAGTAGTGCACCGATGAAGACATTTAAAGAAGCCTTTTCCCTGGAGATCACTTTGGTGGTAATCTGCGAGAGCACTGGCGTAAGCGCTAGCGCTATGGTGGTGACAGATATTCCTAGTAGGTACACTGACTGTATGTATAGGATCATGCCTACCCCCCAACCAAGTACGCCGGAAATAGTTGCTGCCACGAAAAAGCCTTTAGTAAACGTCTTTCTCTCGCCGTATATCGTGCTTATAAGTGGCATGGTTAGAAGAGCTGATGTTATTCTCAGAAATGCCAGTAACAGCGCATTGAAGTACTCCTGTACTGCTTTCACCAATACAACCGCTAAGCTCCAGCATATTGCTGCTATAAGCGCGTAGATTAAGCCCTTTAAACTGTAAATACCCCTCCTCCGATCGAGCGAAGTCACCGTCACTCCCGTGAAAGCCAGTATTGCCCCAATTACGGCATTAAAACCAACCGCCTCGTGAAGTATCAATGCTGAAAGCCCCTGCGCAAAGAATATGTAAGTAAAGCCGACGACTACGGCTAAGGATCCGCCGAGTAGCTGTATTGAACGAGTATATGTAGCATCGCCTACACCAGGACCCAGAATACCCGATAAGGTGGCTAAGAAAACTGCATAAGACGGTGAGATCTCTAAGTGCACTCCACTCAAAACTACTAGTATGCTTACAAACGCTAATGCCAGCGTGGCCTTGACGAATGTAAATAGGAAAGGTGGCGCCTCCTTCGCATACCTGTATATGATAGCGGGGTCGAGACTGTTAAGTACTGCAAGTACTACCGGCATCATCGCCGCTAGCAAATCCACCGCTAACACCCAAGCCTTTCAGCACTCAGTTTACTCCATGCCGTGAACCGATACCTCCTAAGTATCAACGTCATATAAAAAGAGTTATGCTTTACCGTGCCTTCTAGTGAAATAAATGTTATTGAACCTGCACCTAATATGGTGCTCGTCGCTACACAGTTCAATTATCAACGCACATACTACTTCTACATGTACCGGTTAACGACGGATCAAGGAACAAGGTTAGTGAATATATCGGGCTCTAATTGCCGCTCCGTCCGCGGTTCTTGCAATCATCTCCACGAAGCTACCCTTCTTTTCGAGGGACTTTAAAGTTTCGTAATCTCTGAGCGATAACGGTCTTACTCGGTAAATAGCTAAACTACTCCTTACCGCCTCTATTACGTGTCCAATACCGCGATCTACTAGTATTCTATTAACTGCCTTCACATCATTTTTACTTGGTACAGGGGGATCCAGAGGATGTGTATGAGCGGAAAAGCACTGAGGGGTACCAGGTAAAATGACTTTGTTCTTTTCACCTTCAATCAGAAAACCCTTGCCGTTGAAGAGCACTCCCAGGTAATACTCTACTCCACTAATATGGGTTTTCCACGCATACTGCTTCATCCTTCGGTGTAGTGTTTTCTTGTAATAGTCGATCACGTGCTCGTAGAGCTCCCTAAGCGGTAAATCACCAATACCTTCCTTCACATTTACTCTGTATCTATCCTGGAACACCTCAATGCTCTCAAACACGTCGTACTTGCACCTAACAGCATGCAACACCACGGTACGAGCGTTTAGCGCTACGCTGTTCACGTAGATGTCATCGCACTCGGCATCTTCGAGCACGTCTTCGAGAAAGTTAATTACTCTACATAGAAAAGCTATGCCCGCCGTGTACTCATCACTTACTACTTCGTGATACTTATTCTTCAAATAGACCATCTCTTAACGCATGCCTGGATTCCATTACTTAGTTAAACCTATTTATTCACTTGCAAACTTCGCACTCGAGGACTATCCATCGCAGAGCGTGATAGATATCTTACCAATCAAGCACAGGAAATACCACGGAAGTGTCTATGTATATCTATAGCTAGTAGTAACTAGTATAAATGTGCCTTGCATCTATATAGATTCTGTAGCATAGCTATATAAATCTGGACAAAATCTATGTAATTGGTGACAATTATGAGTAGGTCAAAATTGTATATAACGATCACCGTTATAGCAATACTTGTAACTATTGTTACCTACTCAGTTATTCACGTATATTTCGCGAGCGAGAAGGCGCCCACTACTACGATCCCACAGGACGCTTCTACCTATAGCACTACTAACCCGTCCAGTAGATTACCCGTTATAAGAGGTGCCGGTGCTAGTTTTCAATACCCCCAAATAGCTCAATGGGCTAGGTTATTTCAAGAAAAAACAGGCATTCCAATAACTTACCAGTCTGTGGGTAGCGGTGCCGGTCAAAGAATGTTCTTGGTAGACCGTGTCGTCGACTTCGCAGCTAGCGATCCCCCGCTTTCAAAGTCCCAGTGGGAAGAACACAAGAACAGGGTGCTCCAGGTTCCGTGGATGATGGGTGCAGTGGCTGTGGTATATAATGTCCCCAGTGTAGGGGGCACATTAAACCTGAGTGGAGAGGTTCTCGCGAAGATATACTTGGGTGAGGTAGAGTACTGGGATGACGCTGCAATAGTGGCCTTAAACCCCACCATTGCGGACAAACTACCGCATCAACCAATTGTGGCAGTCCACCGATCCGACTCTAGCGGGACAACGGAAATATTCACATTATTTTTACACAAGTCTGCTCCTGATAAGTGGTCTAGTGACCTGGTTGGTAAGCAGGTTGATTGGCCCGTCGATAGGAGTGGTAGGGGTGTAGGTGCAAAAGGTAACGAGGGTGTTACCGCAGTTGTTTTGCAGACGGCTTACTCTATAGGATATGTTGAACTTAGTTACGCAATTGAGCACGGACTACCGGTTGCAGCAATTAAAAATGCCGCGGGTAAATTCGTTTTACCGTCCGAGATGAGTATACAGAACGCGGCACGAGGGGTTATATTCCCTAGCTCTCCACAAGACGACCTTAGTTATACACTGTACGAAGTTGTATACTCGCCAAGCGAGGACGCTTATCCCATAGCAACACTTGCTTACGGCTTCTTCTGGGCTAAGTACGAGGACCGGGAGGTGGCTAAAGCGGTAAGTGAATTCCTAAAGTGGATTGTCCAGGAGGGATATAACTACATGATTAAGGGCTACACACCGCCGCCTCAAGAAGCTCAACGTCTACTAGTAGCTGCAGCTAGAATAATAGAGGAGAACAGCGCGAGGTAACGGGAATGAGCTGGTCTAGAACAGACAAATTGTTCTTTATTTCCCTCCTCCCCTCGGCTATTATCGTAACGGGTTTACTGGGCTTATTTCTATTTGTAGTACTTATCCATTCATGGGATAGTATTTTAGCGTACGGTGCAAGGTTATTCGTAGAAAGCGTGTGGAACCCGGAGAAAGAACTATACGGCATCCTCTCCCCTATTATTGGTACCCTTCTGACATCTCTAATCGCCACTTGTACTGCACTTGTTTTTTCAGTATCTTTGTCTATTTTCGTAGTAGAGTACTTGAATAAGCGCGTGCAAAATATTTTCGTGCCTATCATCGAGTTGATGGGCGGAGTCCCCACAATAGTATACGCTATTTGGGCACTACACTACTTAGTACCATTCATGAAAGCAAGCATTATGGAGCCTTTACACAAATATCTAGGCTTTATACCGCTGTTCTCCTGCCAGCCAACTACTGGTTTCTCGATACTAATTGCGGGAATTGCCATCGGAATACCGCTTATTCCCTATACAACGTCGATAATAGTTGAATCTTACAAGCTAGTCCCCCTTACATACAAGGAAGCGTGCCTCGGCATTGGCGCGACAAAGTACGAGCTCGTTAAGGTAATGTTGGCCATTATTAAGCCAGCAATCATCGCATCAGCCATTCTGAGTTTTGCTAGAGCCTCAGGAGAAACCACCATCGCCGTAACCACCGTGGGTAATGCTATGTCGACCAGTGTGTGCATAATTGGACCAGGTTACACTGTCCCCGCTCTACTGGCATCACAGTATGCAAATGCAAATCTGTACCAGTACGCTGAATCTGTCCTTTACGCCGCTGCTTTGACCATCCTCCTGCTCACCCTTGTACTTAGCTTCATTGGGTTGAGAATCCTAGAGAAGTGGAGGGTGAGAATCGTTGTATGAGTGGAGGTATGCAAGAGACAAACTCTTTGCAGCACTGATCACCGCGATGTCCATTCTAGCAGTATTGCCGCTATTCCACGTAATAGCAATTGTGGTCTATAACGGCTCAAAGCCAGTACTAGAGGCGGGAGCTAGGTTCCTTGTAGACATACCGCCGACACCGCTTTCAAAAGACCTCGGAGGAGTGGGGCCAGCACTTGTTGGCTCCTTCCTAATAACGTTAATATCGATGCCAATAACCATCATGCTTGCACTCCTCGCGGCTATCTTGGAGAACGAGTTTCCACATAGCCGTCTATCAAAGACCGTTGACGCCCTATCCCGTTCCTTGGCTAGTGTGCCAACAATAATAGTTTCGATGGTAGTTTACTCGACTTTGGTTGTGCCTATGAGGGGGTTCTCGGCACTAGCAGGAGCTACTGCCCTGACACTGGTCTCCTTCCCATACGCTTATACTGCGTTCACCTCCGCTTTAGGATCCGTGCCGCGAACGTATAGGGAAGCAGCGTACGCTATTGGCATTAATAGATGGAAAACAGTATTCTCAGTCTTTATACCAATAGCCAGAAAGGCGATCGTAGCCGGGATCCTCCTAACGTTTGCTAGGGCTATGGGTGAGACGGCTGCTCTCTTTTTCACTGTGGGAAGATATAGGTCTGGTATAAGCTTAAACCCGCTATCGCCAACCGATGCATTGCCGCTACTCATATTTGACTTCATAACTTCTCCCTTTAGGTCTTACCACGAAATTGCGTGGGGAGCGTCTTTCGTATTATTTGTCTTGTACCTAGCGATCTTCATCACCGTAAAAACAGCCGTAAAGGAGGTTAGATTGTGACCTATGCTATTTACATCGAGGGCTTAAGCGTTTACATAGATAAAGCACACATATTGAAGAATATCTCGATGAAAGTACCCTACAACACCGTCCACGTAATTATGGGACCTTCGGGTTCAGGGAAAACAACCCTGCTAAGAGTCATGAACAGGCTTATTGACCTAATCCCGGGCGTTAGGGTTAGCGGCAGAATCGAGATTTTAGGACACAATTTCTTTGATGTGGATCCCTATATTCTCAGAAGACATATCGGAATGGTGTTCCAAATACCTAACCCGTTCCCGCACTTAACTATATACAACAATGTCGCAATAGCAGCAAGACTAAACAAGGTGGCTAATAACAGAAAGGACCTAGATGAAGTGGTTAGATGGGCTCTTGAAAAAGCAATGTTATGGGATGAGGTTAAGGATAGGCTACACAAGTACCCTCACGAGCTTAGCGGAGGGCAAAAACAGAGGCTTTGTTTAGCCAGGGCCTTGGCCATGAAACCGAGAATACTCCTATTAGATGAACCGACCGCGAATGTTGACCCCGTTAATGCGAGGAAACTAGAACAGGCAATATTATCTCTAAAGGATGACTTGACGATAGTAATGGTGACTCACTCACCTCACCAAGCGGCAAGAGTGGCCGATGAGGTTACCTTTATTTACGAAGGAGCTGTAATTGAGCAAGGCCCCGCCTCAAAGGTCTTTCTCCACCCAATTAACCAGTACACTGCAAAGTTTCTAAGAGGTGAAATATGATGCTCACGAGTGAAGAGCTGAGGCTTGCAATGTCAATTATGCACCGCATGTCGCGCTACGTAGAAGATGTCATGAAGGAAACCGGTAAGCTATTTACGCTGCACGATTTGAATGAGCGCAAAATGGTATGGGAAGAAGTTGAAAACATCGCCAGTATGCTTGAAGAAGCTCGCAGAGATCTCATATATCGCGTTCTCATGTACATAGTAAAGGCACAACCTCTAGGAAGAGATCTCATAACTGCCTACGTACTAATTAACATCGCGTACGACCTGTACCGGGTATCTAGGTATTGCAGAGAAATATCAAAAATAGACCAGTTACTAGCGCCTAAGCAGGGCCTTGCAGATCTAGGGTTATCAGATCTATTCAGTATGGCAGTGGATGCTGTTAAGGCTGCACTCGAAGATCTCGAAAGACAAGAACCCACTAACATGAAGTACGTTAGAGAAATTGACAGCTTAGTGGACAGCACATACAAGGAGACTTTAAGAAAAACATTAAGTCAGGCGAGCGTTCCAGGCATAAAGACGCTGGGACTACTCGTTGTAAGGCACGTGGAGAGAATAGTTGACCACGCCCACTACATAGAGCAGTACCTCGTGGAGTTAAAGTAGGATAATTGCGATGGCGTCGATACACATTGCGAAGGCCCGGTAATTCAGAGTAGTGTGCGGATCCCGCCCGGCCTTCATGTCCTGATCCTCCATGACCGACCACGAGGTACTTCTTCGCTGTTTTTAGAAGGCTTACTAGAGGCTTTTTAGATTGCTAGCTAATTTACTTTATGGCCGGGTAACCGGCTGGGGGATACGAAGTGGGCACCAAGCTTAGGGCATCAATTGCTTTTGTAATGTTGATAGTGGCTCATACTATAGCCTCGCTCCAGCCGCCCGAAGGCTTGACCTCGAAGTCTATGGCTATGCTGGGAATAACGCTACTCGCTCTAGTCTACTGGGCTACGGAGTGCGTCCCCATACCCGTAACAGGCCTACTGATAATATCCCTTCAAGTCCTCTACGGTATTTTCCCGCTAGGTAAGGCTGTTTCGTTTATTGCCTCTAAAGTAAATATCCTTGTACTGGCGGGCCTAGTAATCTCCGTTGCGCTCACAACGTATAGCTTAGATAAGTTAATAGGATTAAGCATTGCGTCCCTCATGGGTAACAGAGCAGATATGTTGCTGCTCGGATTAATGCTATCTACAGCGGTACTCTCTATGTGGATCCCCAACACTGCTGCAGCCGCCCTAATGGCGCCGGTAGCCCTCGGCACGCTCAGGTTACTGAAAAAGGAGAAAGGCGAGAGCAATCTCGGTAAAGTAGCCATGATTGGTATAGCGTATGCGGCCACCGCTGGCGGTATCGGAACACCCGTCGGCACTCCGCCCGTACCGATAACAATAGAGAACATAGAAGCGACCACTGGCACCAAGATAGGGTTCGCCACCTGGATAAGCTGGGGAATACCCATTTCAATAGTGCTAGTACTTTTGGCTTGGAGGATACTCCTACTGCTTTATCCGCCGGAAACGAAGACTATGGCGGTAGGCAGGGAGCTGATAAGAATAACCCTGGGCGATTATGGAAAGCTAACTTCATCACAAAAACACGCTCTCGGCCTCTTCGGTCTAGCAGCACTACTATGGCTCTTAGACCCCATCATATCAACGGTATTCAAAGACAGGTCCTGGGCAGCTGACTGGACTTACTTAGCTTCACTAATCATAATCATACTCTATACTGTACCGGTGGTTGGCGTTCTAAGCTGGCGCCAGGTAACCGAGAAAGTTGATTGGGGCATTCTCTTCCTAGTCGCCGGTGGACTGGCTATCGGCGAGGGCCTGAGGGAAACGGGCATAGTGGATGCCCTATCTAGGGTTGCGAGCAGATTCCTAGCCAGTGTACCGGAGTACGTAGCGCTGGTAGTCATAGCGATCATATCCGGGCTTGGCGTATCCCTGTTTTGCAGCATAACGGCGACGGCCTCTACGATGGTACCGTTATCGCTAGGCATAGCTACGTCGACGGGCATAGACCCGAGACTAGCAGGAATATTCGCCGGTATAGCGTCGTGTTTTGCTTTTCTACTACCGGCGAACAGCCCTCCGAACGCCATCGTGTATTCTCACGGGTACTTCAAGAACTATGAGATGGTTAAAGCCGGTGCACTACTAATAGTAGCCGGCATTCTCGTGTTACTGCTTTTTGCGCCATTGATAGAGTTCGTGCTCACCATGATATATTAAATTGAAAAGGCGCTTTAGGGTTGGAGAACTAGGATATATTTATATTAGGGAAAAAGACTAACTAGTTTTTAGTTTTAGCGCTCAGGCCTTTACCATCAAGTACGCCATTACTTTCGCGTCTGCAACCAGGTTCCCTATTATGCAGTACTCATTCGGCGAGTGAGCGGTCTCGTCTACCGTAGACCACACTGCTGCGGGAATGCCTATTCTCCTGAAGAACGCAGCTACGGTGCCTCCACCTATTCCTCCGACCTTGGGCTCCAGGCCTCTAAGTGTCTTTAGAGCCTCTACCAGTGACTTGACAATAGGCGAGTCTACAGGTGTGGGTGGAGCTGCGTCTGCTCTCATCGAGATCTCTAATTCAAGCTGCGGGAATACAGCTTCGCCCACTTTCTTCTCGTATACGGATTTAACGGTGTTGAACACGTTATTGACGTCTTTGAGGAAGTCGTCTAGGCCGTATCCCGGTAGCACTCTGCAGTCAAACACTACTTCGTGTTCTCCGGGTATGATGTTTGGAGATCCGCTTGGGTTCCTGACCATCGTCGGCTCGCACGTTGTCGTGGGCGGATCAAATAGTGGGTCCACTCTTCCATACTTCTCTCTTACAAGCCTATCTAGTAGAAGGATGAACTCCGCGGCAACCCTGTGCGGGTTCAGGCCCTTATGGGGCATGCTAGCGTGTGATTGTATTCCTTTAAACCTTAGCTTAGACCATAGTATGGACTTCTCTGCAACTTCGATGAAACTACCGTCACTTACCCCGGCGTCCGGTACAAGTGCTATGTCGTTTTTACCGAATAGCTCTGGGTGGTGCTTTATTAGGTAGCCTATGCCGTAGTCTGACCCTGCCTCCTCGTCGCTTACCAGCGCTATCGCGACCGTTCTCTTAGGCTTAATACCCTCTTCTAGTAGCGCTTTAGCGGCTACTAGGGAGGACACTATTGCCTGCCCGTTGTCTTCGCTCCCCCTTCCATAGATCTTGCCTTCCTTGATGACCGGTTCAAACGGCTTTGTAGCTGTCCACGCGCTTAGGTCGCCGGGTGGAACGACGTCGAGGTGCGCTAAAATCCACAGCTTATCGTCCACTTCTCCCTTTATGTAAGCTATGATGTTAGGTCTAACTCCGTTCTTGGCGCGCGGGTCTTGCGCATTGATTACCTTTACGTCACTAAATCCCCATTGCTTGATTTCATCTAATAGGAACATTGCTTTATCGTACTCGCCTTCTCCGCCGAAGGCGGGGTTTACTGCGGGTCTACGGACGATCTCCATTAGGAGATTAACCGCATAGTCTTTAAGAGAATCGACTTTACTTACAACGCGTTTTACGATGTCTTCCGACACGAACACTCACCTAGGCTATAGTAATAGCCCACTAATTTAAAAGCTTTATTCACAGCTTCTATTAACGCGGGCACTGCTGCCGTTTACAACCACGTTAACGATGTGTAATGAGCGAGGCATGGATTTATAGGAAAGGAGTTATACTGAACAAACTATGAGTAGTAAAAAATACGTTAAGGCTAGGCAATTCCGAGCTGTTTCTGTAGTTCTGCTAGTTGCGGCTCTACGAACCTTCCATCTTTGAGTATTAAGACATCGTCAAGCCATACTGAGGAGTTCAATGTTATTCCGTCAGTGTGCGAGGGTGCTGGTATTGGTTCGCCACCGGTTAACATCGGGCCTACGTAACCGAGGCCCCACTCCGTTGCACCCCATATTCTCTCCGCTTCAACGATATTGCCCGTTAACTTCGCGCCTGGGTTTACTCCGTAGCATACGTGCGCCAATTTAAACATTTGTGGGTGGTTGAAGCTCTTTAACCAGCTCTCGAAGACCCTTGCTTCGCTCCCGCCCTCAATTTTTACAACTACTCCCTTCTCGACGTAGAGCTTAACCGGCTCTCTGAGTGGTTGGTCGAACGGCGGGTTAATGATGCCGTCGAACACTATTACGCCGTTAATGCTCTCGAAGACAGGTGACCAGCCTATTTGCCCGGGAACCATGTGCATGCCTGGAACAGACGCGTCTCCTTTCTCGTTTATTATTGGGCGGGTTGGATCATTTATGAATGTTACGTCCGTGCCAGCTGGGTTAGTTATTCTAACCCGTTTGGCTTTCCTCGTCATTTCAACTAGGAGGTCTTGGAACTTCTGTAGGACGGGTATGTTTACGCGGCCAATAAGTCTAACCATCTGGTCAACGCCCATACCGACCATGCACATGTATCTCAGCTTTTTGTTTTCTTTAAAGGCGAGCTCGAATACCGTTGAGTAGAGTAGCCACTGGTAGTTGAACTCGATCCACACGTCAACTTTGGAGAGAAGGGCGCCTAGACCCTCAACGGGTAGTACGGGGTCCGTCTGCTTCCCAACACCGTAAGGCGAAGCCTGCATCCAGACGGTAACGACCTTTGCACCGACATCGTGCGCGGCTCCAGCTACAGCCTCTACTACCCTTTCATCAGACATAGTATCGGCGGTTATCACAACAGACTCGCCAGGTTTTACCTTGAAGATGTCGTTAATTAGTACTTTTGCGGCGTGGTACATCTCCCACTCATAGAACTTAGTCAAGCGGTTCACCCGGGTTTTTACTCTACTACCTCAGGGTATATAAGTATTTCGGTTTGTATCAAGTGCGATACTACCCACGAGTACTTGTCCCTATTTACCACTATATTTTGCATCACTCCAAGCAGGGCTTATAACAAAGCGCGAAGGGTAGAACTCTACTTCCAATTCTCTACCCCCGTGCGTGGTTGCAATGCCCATAAAGACCGGGGCAACTAAAGTAGCTTAACTAGTGGATGTGGGCTTTTCTCGCGGTACATGCTTACTGCGCGGAATCGCTGAAAGCTACACCAGTAAACACCACCAATACCTCTAAAAGCATAAATCCCTCAACAAACAGCCCCATGGGAAGTTACCTCAAGGTTTTAAGCTTATACGAGGAAAAAGACGTAGGTGTGGGCTATGAGTTCCGTGGAGATCCTCGAGTGGGTGCTAAAGAGGGTGTCAAAGGGGGAGAAGGTGGCTCTCGTAACTATAGTGGGTAAGGAAGGTAGTGGTCCCCGGGATATCGGCACGATGATGGCGGTTTCCGCTGACGGGTCCGTTATGGGGACTATAGGTGGCGGCGAGGTGGAGAACATAGTTGTAAAGGAGGCTGTATCGGCGCTGAGGGAGGGTAGGTCTAAGAGGGTAAAAGTGGCTTTGAGGCCCGAAAACGTCCCCGAGAACGCCATTAAAACTAGGATGATATGTGGTGGTATACTAGAGGCCTTCATAAACGTAATACAGCCCACACCTAGAGTTATCATAGTGGGTGCGGGGCATGTCGGTAAACCGGTAGCCGATATAGGCAACCTCCTTAAGTACCACGTAATCGTCTTAGACAGAGACTCCGAACTCGCAAGCCATGAGAGGTATCCATATGCCGAGAGAATAGTCGGTGATGTAGTAAGCGAGGTGGAGAAGCTTGAACTACGCGAAGCTGACGTTGTCGTAGTAACGTATGGTGAGCCAGAAGTAGATTACCAGGTGCTCAAGAAGCTCCTGCTCAAGGGCTTTAAGGGACATGTATGGGCTCTCTGCAGTAAGAGGAGGGCGATCTGGATGATCGAGAGGCTTAAACAGGAAGGTATAAACGTAGACGAGTTCAAAGACAGAATTCACGCGCCTGCAGGGCTTGATATAGGGTCAGATACGCCAGAGGAGATTGCCGTGAGCATATGGGCTGAGATACTGTGTGAGGCGAGGAAGTGTAGTAAGCCGGTTAGGTCCCTCGGGGTCTTGCACGGACCGGCATAGATGCCTAGGAGCTTTCAACGGCTTTCACCACCTTTACTATCTCTTCCCTATTCAGCTTCACGACTTTTAAGTACTCTTTTGATAATGCCGCTAAACTCTTGTTATCGCCCTTCACCATTACCGTTATAAGCGAAGCGCGTGTCCTCTTAAGGCCCTCTTTTATTGGGCGCTCCATTACCCTGTCAATGCCATCCGTAATTAACACTATAGAGCTGCCTGCCACTTTTCCCTCGTCGAGGTCGGATAGTGCCGTTACGAGCGCGCGAGTTATGTCCGTTCCACCGGCCCCTTTGATCCTAGCCACGTACTCGAAGACTCTTACCGCCTCGCTAGACCTCGGGGTTTTGCCAACTCTGACCAAGCCGTAAGGCTGGCTATCAAAAAACCTAATGTAGTACTCACACCTGCTCCTGACGGCCTTTATGTAAAGTGCCAGTGCGACGGCCTTCGCCCACGTTATTTTCTCACCTTCCATGCTACCGCTCTTATCCAGTAGAACGTATATGGGCCCTGCGGACTCTTCTAGTACCTTATTATACAGCAGTAGCCTGCCCTGCACGAGCTTCGCGTAGAACGCGTCTTCGCCGTATATGAGATTTCTAGGGGACATCCTCTCGACATCCGATCCGAGCTCGTACCCCATTTTCCCGCCTTTCTTGAATGGCCTGTACTTTCTAGACGTCACAGTACTCCAATACTTCAAGCCGGATATTACATCAAGGATTCTCCTCACATCCGCCTCCTTCGCGAGCCTTATAAGCTCCAGGCTGTAGTCCTCTAGCGAGAAGACGCTAAGAGTACCGGGCTCGAATCCCTCTAGCGCGAGCCTTACACGTGAAAGTGCCTCGATATCGGATTCCACCTCACCTGTGAGCTCCTTTGCTTCTACCAAGACCTCGTTAATACTCGTCGTGGCGTCCTGGCGCCTACCGTTAATCCACGAATACCGCTCATGTAGTTTTGCGAGGTATAGTGCCGCAGTAATGGTGCTGAGCACCTGGTCGAGAATAGTTCTGGCTCTCAACCTCCGTCCTTCACTAGTTTGAATTAGCGCTTGCACTACTGCCCTGCACAGCTGGTTCTGCGCGTCTTCGTCTATTACCGGTGCCGGTAGGTAAAGCGAGTAGTACACGTCAACGGCGAGGAGGGGGTCTATCCTCGCGTCGCCTCCTAGTAGAAGTAAGCGTGCTAGCCTCGATACCTTACTACCCCTGTACTTGACGAGCGGGCTCTCGTACTCTATGCCTTTTAGTACTCCCTTCTCCGTTTTCACATTAACAGCCTCTTTTTAATGTCCTCCACCATGTTGCCGACTTCTACGAGGAGATCTAATGCCCGCTTCTTGACGTACTCGTCTGTAGCGCTCTCCGCTATTCTTCTGATCTTTTCTCGCGCTCTCTCAAAGCCTCTCAGGTACTCGATAAGCCTCGGATCGAATTCACGTACCCTGGCTATGAAGGCTTTAGCTTCCCTAATGTTTTCCTCTACTTCTCGAAGCTCGCTGAGAAGCCTTTCACGAGTACCCAGCTCTTCTAGAAGTATTACTTGGACTTTTTCAGCCTCTTCTCGGGTGCCCGCTGCAACGTATTTTAAAGCAAACAGGTCCTCTTCGGAGGCAACTAGCCTGTTGTTTAGAAAGGCGTGTGCTGCTATCACCTTTAATGCCTTGCCCTTCCTTCTGTCAGTTAAGTGTACGCCCTGATCCTCTAAAACGGCGTAGAGCTTTACGAGTTGTTGCTTTACTCGGGACACGTCTACTGACAGTATTAGCGAATTTATAGTTTTCAAGTCCTCTATTGAGAGAACCGGTTGAGGGGCCCTGTAACCTTCTCTTTCGATTTTCCATGAGGCTTCAAGGAGCATTGGCCACTTGTCCTCACTAACCGGCTTCACAAAGTGCCTTAGTAAAAACCTATCGTAGAGAGCTTGGTATTCTTGCTCTTCGGGCACGGTGTTACTCGCTGATATTAGTGTCCAGAGGGGGACGGGGATCTCGACATATCCGTCATATATTATCCGCTCGTTTATGAGTGTTAAGAGAGCGTTCAATATAGCCGAGCCGGCGTTGAAGATTTCGTCTAAAAACGCTATTTCGGCATCAGGTAATTTGCCCCGGGTGATCCTAACGTACCTGCCTTCTTTAAGTGCAGCTATGTCCAGCGGACCCAGTAGCTCATCGGGTTCAGTGTACTTCGTTAAGAGGTACTTGAAGAAACGCGCCCTGAGCAGGTCTGCAGCCCGTCTAGCTATAGCGGACTTCGCGGTACCCGGTTCTCCCACCAGGATGGCATGTTCGGAGGTTACGAGGGCAAACGTTATTACGAGCGCCTCCTCTTCCCTACCAACAAAAGGCTTCTCTAGCTCCTTCTTAAACCTATTGACAGCGCTAACCAGTTCCTGTAAGTTCCCGTTGCTCAAGCAAACACCTCAGCGAGGTAACTCTTCTTCATGAGGGACTTCTGCTGAAACCGAGTGTCATCACTATGAAGTTTTATCTCAGCAAGTACCTAATATTTGATACCTAGTGAAAGGTGAGCACACGGGTGGATTGGAACTGCTACGTGCTGGTGCTCGAAGTAATGTGTGATATCGAGGCTAAGCTAGCACGTAGTAGCGTCATACTCAAGCCCGGAGTATACCTGTACATAGGGTCGTCGCGGGGGCCTGGCGGGGCGCTGGCTAGGATAATCAGGCACGTTTCCAGTAGCAAGAAGGCGTGGTGGCACGTCGACAGCTTAACTCTCAGTCCATGCTGTGCTCTAAAGGGCTTTTACCTACTCAATTCCGCGTGCAAGGACTGCGAACTAGAAGTATCACAGCGGCTTGCAAGGCTCTTCAGCTACGTGCCGGGATTCGGCTCAGCCGACAAGCCGCAAAGCCCCTCGCACCTATTCATATGCTCGGAGGACTACGAGAACTGTACGTGCAAAGTGTACAGTATTTTAGAGCGCATAGAGTGCGTAGTGGACGTTATATACGTAGATGCTGGGGGCGACAATTTAAGGATAATTAAGTAGCCTTATCCTGAATAAAGCATCGAGAAGGGTGTTGGGTTAGTCCCCGTGCATGCTGACCAGGCCATAGGTGGAGAAAGCGTGCTCTGCACTACAGCGAAAAACATTCTCTTAAAGCTACTCGAGAGAAGTGATAACTACTTTAGCAATGGCTACTTGAACAGCGAGGGCATGAAACTCCTCAACGTAGCATTAAGGTATGCCGTCCACACATGCCCGGAGCGTGCTTCCTACCTCAGGAAACTTAGAAAAACCAGATCTTACGAAGACCTTCTCAGGGTATTGGATGTTTTCGGCTTCGAGCCCGTGGATTCGTAAGGGAACCCTGCGCACAGTGCGTGGATCGCAGACGATCGCGAAACGCTTATTAACCCTTATCCCACTACTTGGGCATGACGAATCGTATACGAGCTGGGTTAAATGAATTCGAGTTCGGAAAACAGAAGTTCCGGGAGGCCTTCACCTCCTATAAACGTAATGCAACTACGTCCAGGAATGGAGAATGTAACTGTAAGGGTAAGGGTACTAAATACCACACAGCCGAGAACAATAGAAACGAAGAAAGGCGCCAGGACCATTAGTAACGCCATCGTAGGAGATTCTACGGGTAGGGTTGAAGCTGTACTGTGGGGCGAGAAGGTAACGGCATTGAAGACCGGGGACGTCGTAGAGATCAAAGGTGCTTGGGTTACCGCCTATAGGGGTAAAGTGCAACTAAACATAGGCAGAAACACTGATATAACCCCGCTACCGGGTGACAGCGTCTCCGAGGAAATACCGGAATCCGAGCCCCGGGCAGCCGGCGGGCCGCCAGCACCTCCTAGGGGAAGAAGAGGCGGCTTCACAAAAAAGAGACGAGGCGAGTCGATTGAGTAGCGAAGAAGAACTGCGCAAGAAACTTGACAGGGGCGTTGTAGACAGGTACGTAGAAGTTAGGAGCACGAAGCCTACGAGGCGGGGTAACTTCCTCGGCGTGGAAGAAGACAAGTTCTACGTTGCTGTAAGCGAGGAAGAGGTATACGAGTTATCGCCACTAGCGTACTACATCTGGGCACTCTGCGACGGAGAGCATACGGTCGAAGACATGGCACACAACATCTCAGAAAACGCAAATGTGGAGTACTATAAGGTAATAGAGCCCCTTCTAGTGGTTTTAGATGAGATGAGAAAAGTCGGGCTTATAGAGTACTAGTTGCACTTATACGTAAGCTTTTCAGCTTATTAGCTCTTTTTTAAATTATCTGGCTACGGGATGACCGGAGACTCCAATACCGATCGGTGGAGACACTCCACCCCTAGGGGACCCTTTAATCCTTGTGTGCCATGCCCACGAGCTCTGCTAGCCTACTGTACCCGAGTAGGCTAGTCCAGCTTTCCAGCCCCTTCACTATTTCATTAGCAACATTTCTATTACCTAGTAGTGCACTTCCAACCTGTACGGCCTTGGCTCCGGCGAGTATGAACTCTGCCGCATCTTTCCAGCTACTTATGCCACCACACCCCACTATTTCCGCCTTGTATTCTCTATAGACATCAAACACAACCCTTACGGCTATGGGTTTGATCGGCGGGCCTGACAACCCCCCTTGCCTATTCGAGAGCACGGGCTTCGCGGAGTACACGTCTATCGCCATTGCTCTAATAGCGTTTATCAATGTTAAAGCTTTAGCGCCGGCTTCTAAGGCTCTTCCAGAAGAATCCACCACCCTGTCGCTAAGACCGAGCTTTACGATGACCGGTATCTTGATCGCTGACGCAACCTCCTTAACCAGCTCGTACACTAGGCTGGGATCAGAGCCTAAATCGAGCCCATGTCCCTTGACGTGCGGGCAACTCAAATTAAGCTCTACAGCTGTTGCTCCTGCTTCTTCAACGATAATCGCCAACTCAGTAAACTCTTTCGCGTTCCTGCCTCCAATGCTCACCACAATGGGCTTACCGCATGCTTTTGCCCGCTCAACCAGTAGGGGTATATAGCGAGCTCCTCGATTAGCCAGCCCAACGGCGTTTAAGTATCCCCCGGACTCCAACTTTACGAGTATGGGTGGCGGGTAGCCTTCTCTCGGTTCTAGCGTAAACGTCTTTGTAACTATGGCTGAAAACCCCGCTTCCACGAGGATGTTTACGTGCTCCGGCTCCGATCCCAGTATACCGCTGGCGTTCATTACGGGGTGGCTCAGGCGCACCCCTCCAATACTAGTTTCTAGCGACGTGTTCAAGGTAATCAATCACCTCCGCGCACTCGAACACCGGCCCGTCTACGCAAAGGAGCTTTGGATGAGGCTTTAAAACACAACTTCCGCATGCTCCAAGCCCGCACTTAACCATTGCTTCAGGTGAAACGTACACGTTTACCGAGCTACTTAGCAGTCTACAAAGATCGCGTAACATGGCGCCGGGTCCCACGGCTAGTACTACATCCCATCTGGCCTTGTTTTCCGCCACCAGCTTAATTGCAAGTTGCGTAGCAGTGCCGCAAAAGCCTGTACCGCAGTCCTCGGTGGCGTAGTAGATCTCGTTCACGTCGTTAGCTACCTCTTTTAGATTGAACAGCATGTCACTACCACGTACACCCCATGCAGCATCAACTACCACTCCGTACTGAGAGGCATAACGAGCTAGGTAAGGTAACGGGGCTATTCCAACACCGCCCCCGATGAACAGCACCTTATCATAGTGACGGGGGTCAAAGCCCTTACCGAGCGGGCCTTTAATTCCAAAAAAGCCTTCGACGTCTTTAAGTGCTTTGGTACCCTCACCTACGACTTTAAAGATTATTGAAATGCTGTTCTCTCCTCCCTTATACTGGGCTATTGACATTGGTACTTCGTCCACTCCAGGTATCCACACGTTAACGAACTGCAATGGCAGGGGATCCGCGTTAAGGGGCTCTATTAGCTTAAACTCGACGTAGTAGTACTTGCTACTTAAGCGACGAATACCTGCTTTCTCGGCTACCCTGAACAATCCCTACTCCTCCCCAAACTTCTCTAAGTACTCTACTATCCTAGCGTACTCTTCCCTGGTTATGAGCCCCTCTGAATGGAGTTCTCTAAACAACCACCTAGCCGTTACTAGGGCGTGTAGCTCAACGCCGTACTGTCTAAGTAGCTTCTTAGCGCCTTGCCCCCTGTCAACTATTACGACGGCCTTAACGGGCATGGCACCTGCTTCTACGAGGTGTTGCACAGCCTTCGCGATGGAGCTACCTGTAGTCACAACGTCGTCCACAACTGCAACGCGCCTTCCCGTAACTAAACCCTCTACGGCAAGCCCTACTCCGTGGTTTTTCTTCTCCTTTCTAACATAGGCCATCGGCTTATTGGTAATGCACGATATGTAAGCTGCGAGCGGTATACCGGCAGACTCTACGCCGGCGAGGACGTCTACGTCGCTTAGTGGTACTCTCGATACGAGTTCCTGTACGATGCGCTTGGCGAGGTCGGGATAACTGTATAGTTTCCTCATGTCTATGTAGAATGGGCTGAAGAGCCCTGAAGAGAGCTTGAAATCTCCTAGCTTAACCATGCCATGTTTGTAGAGCTCAACGGCTATCCACGACACGTTCTCACGCTCCTTAATTGCGCTTCGTAGACTTCTCTAGCAATTTTACCGGGGTCGGGCGATCTCACTATGTACCTGCCAACGATTTCATAGTCTGCTCCTGCGCAAAGAGCGCTTCCCGGTTCTGCCCCCTGAACACCAACACCAGGCGCATATATCTTAAGCTCATCCTTCACCGCTTTCCTAGCCCTCTCGATTAGCCAAGGCCTTGTCGCCGGCACTACTACTCCATGTACTCCCAGTTCTAGTGCGTCTGCGAGCAACTCTTCGAAGTGCTTGTCGAGGTATTTTCTAGAGCCCCTGTGGCTCATCGCGGTTACCAGTATTACATCCACCCCTAGCATTCTTGCTTCTTCTACGAGTTTTTCAACACCATCACCCACGCCAACGAATCCGTGAGCTATTACGGCGTTTGCACCGCTCTCAGCGAGTTTTCTAAGCACGCGTACCATGATGTCTCCGATGTCAGCCAGCTTGAAGTCTACAATTACCCTTTTACCGGATGTTTCCTTAATGGCACGTATTACTTCTGGTCCACTTTCAAGGACGAGAGGTAGTCCAACCTTGTAGCTTACCGCGTACGCACTGGTTTCCTCTACTATCTTCAGCCCGCTGTACTCTCCACTGGGTCCGAAAGGTGGGTCTAGAGCAATTACGAGCAAATGCCCATTTAAGGATATGGTAGTTAGAGCTTTTAAAGTTGCTGACTTTGAGCTTCAACCTTAGCGTAGCGCTTGACGGACTCGATCACCCTCAGCGGGTCCAAGTACAGCTCCACGATACCGAGCTCTTTCAGCAATTCCATCGTATTGTCGCTCAAGTCCCCACTACGCATTTTAGCGAGAGCGTACAGGGTTTCACCAAGAGACCAGGGGTAGAAAATCCATACCCACTCCTCTAGTTTTTCTACGTAGAAGTCCGGTGCGAAGCTACTAGTTGCCTTGTAGTGAAGTACAGCTGTCTTGACATCAGATGCACCGAGACTTCTTACGAGCCTCACAACCTTGGTCATCGTTGCACCGGTGTCTACGACCTCGTCAATTACGAGGACCTTTCGATCCCTGAAACTCACTTTCTCGTGTATAGATACTTCAGGCTCCTCTCTTACACGGACTCCTGTACCCCAAAGCTTTGACCTAAGTACTACGAGCTCGTCGATGCCGAGTACGTCGCTCATTATTCTAGCGGGTATTAACCCTCCCCGCGAAATCGCGACAATAGTGTCTATTTCCAAGTTCGAATCCAAGACCATAATTGCTAACTTATAGCAGTGCTCTAAGGCCTTGCTCCAAGGTATGTAGAGTATCTTCATGTTGACACCCACAACCTAGTGTAGTGAGCAGTTCAGTTCACCTGGTTCCGAGCTCCCGCCTCTCCTGGTACTAGCCACTAGGAGCAGTCTACTGAGATCGTGCCCTCCTTTGAAGCGGTATCGTGTCATTGAGGGGTACACCTATAGTGTGCTAGCCAGGCCTCTGGCAGCTAGCACTCCTGTGGCGGCCGCTATGTTAATGCCTCTTGAAAGCCCTGCACCGTCGCCTGCGACGAAGATCCCGGGTACAGATGTCTCGAGGTTGTGGTTAACCCTTGCGTGAACGCTATAGTACTTTATTTCAGGCGCGTAGAGTATCGTTTGAGGCGACGCCATTCCTGGATATATGGTATCGAGCCTTACAATCGCCTCGAGGACGTTCTCAACAACTCTATGGGGTAGTACTATGCTTATATCGCCGGGTGTGACGTCCCTTAAGGAGGGTATGATCACGCTCCTCATTACACGATCCCACGTGCTCCTCCTGCCTTTCTCAAGGTCTCCAAGCCTTTGAATAATCGGCCTGCCCATACCGACCTTGGTAGCCATCCTAGCAATCGACTTGCCCAGCTCTAGTACATCGGTGTAAGGCATTGTAAGCTTCAACGTTACTAGTAGTGCGAAGTTAGTATTTTTAGACTTCACTCCGCTATACGACTCACCATTAACGCCGATTGTGCCATCGTCATAAAACTCCTTTAGTACAAATCCCTGAGGATTAGTACAAAACGTCCTGACCATGTCGTCATAGGACTTAGTGTACATGACTATTTTAGGGTCGTAATTTACTTTGGTAACGTGCTCGGTTACGTAGTAAGGTACCTCTACACGGACGCCTATATCCAGTGGCCCAGGTTCAACCTCTATACCGAGCTTATCGGCTATTTCCTTAAACCAGTGTGCTCCTCCCCTACCTGGCGCTAAGAGCACTCTACGCGTGTAGAAGTCGCCTCTACTCGTTACAACCTTAAAAAACCCCTGGTCCCTGGACACCTCGAGCACGGTGGTGAATGTGTGAATCTTGACGCCACTTTCTTCGAGGAACTTTGTAATGTTCTCAACAACTCTGATCACATTTTCTGTCCCGAGAACTCTCTGAGGAGTTGGAATGAACTTCGCACCTGCCTTTGCCGCAAGCCTCTCTACAACCCTTACTTTCCTGGGATCGGGCTCCATGAGGCTTTCTCCAGGTGCGCCGAACTCCATGAGGAGCTTATCAATGTACTTGATAACCTCCTCTGCCCTTTCCCAGCTGCCCATTAACTTGTCTAGGTCTCCGCCCACGTCCGGTCTGAGGTTCACTATGCCACTACTAAACGTTCCGGCACCACCTACACCGTACAGTATATGGCACACCCTGCACGTACCGCAACTTATAGCCTCCTTGGTGTACATCGGCCTGAGCGCCCCTAACGCCAGAGGGCAACGTCTCTCACTGAGCTTCCCGCCCTTATCGAAGAGCGCTATTTTTAGCGATCCTTTCGAGAGCTTCACCAACTCGACTGCAGCGAAAAGCCCAGCAGGGCCTGCACCTACAATAACTACGTCAAATTCTTTCAAAGCTCTACACCTAGATCGCGCGTTCTGTCCACAGTCTCCTCGACTTCTTCCCCGGTACCAATAAGCGTAACTGGTACTTTTAGGTATGACTCTACGTCTTCGATCCACTTCTTGGCAGGAGCCGGTAATCTATCCCATACCTTTACGCCCCTGGCCTCGGGGAACAGGACATCGAGCTTCGTAATTGCCACCTGTGTGGCAGAATTTAATAGTACAGCTCTCTTGGCGAGCTCGTAGTTGAACGGTGCAACTCTCCTAGGTCTACCCGTAACCGTCCCCACTTCAAGCCAGCCGCGCCTAGCAACGTCTTCGAGGCCGAGCTCGCCTTCAAGGGGTCCTTCGCCAACGCGTGTAACGTAGACCTTGAACACAACTATTACCTCGTCAACTCTTTTCGGGCCAATGCCGACCTCGGAGAGAAGGGCCTGTGCCGTCGTATCCCGGCTGGTAACGTAGGGGTACGTGCCGTGATAGAGTGAGAGAAATGTTCCCTGAGTGCCTTCGACAAGTACCTTTTCTTTGGTGTCTAGAGCGGTGTTCAGTACCAGCGGCGCGTCGCAGAGATGTTTCTCGAGCTCGTTAAAGTCTCTTGCAAGCCTCAGCCTCCTCAGTACCCTATCCGCCATGGCTGCTCCCACGCCTTGAAATGTCGAACCTATAGATGCGAGGACAGAGTCCCTCTTCTCGCGGTCTACGTGAACCTCCTCTATTACGCCTGTCCTGTAGTCAACGCAAATCCTTTTCTCAACTCCTAGTTCACGTACTTCACTGAAAAACACATCTAGCTTTATAAGCGCGCCTGGTGGAATCACTAGTTGCGTTTCTTTATTCACAAAACCAGCCGGTACGCTTCTCAGTTTGAACTTCCTGCCATGATACACTACTGTGTGACCGGCGTTTATAGCGCCTGTTCTCGCTGCATACCTATACCCCTTGGCGAGGGCCACGTAGGCCGCTATTTTACCTTTACCCTCATCGCCGAAAAAGCCACCCACTAGTAGCGTTAACACGCGCTCTCCACCTAAGTGCATTCCTCGTAGCGCTTCACGGTCCAAGCATGATAGCATATATTGTTGCGGCCGCTTTATTAAGGATTCTCTCGGTGCCAGTTAACAGTCTCCGACCGCGTTTCTGCGCCTTCTCGGTTACGATATACTTCACGCCAGCTCGGAGGTCCTTTTCACGGCTCCGTTAAACTGGCTGAAAAGCTACTTTAACCTCTATACCGTAGAGTATGGCGAAATGGCAGTTAGGGGATTGCCTTGCCGAGTTACCTGATAACGGTTTCAGGCGAGCTGCCCCTCAGGTCGAGGAGAACTAGGCCCAGGTTTTACCAAGTGCTGGTCGAGAACATAAAAGACGCTGTGAGCAGGGCAGGAGCCAAAGTACTCGATAGCCGCATTGTTGAAGCAAAAATCCTTCTCAGAACCGACATCGACGTCATGGATAAGATAGCAAGGGTTTTCGGGGTTTACAGAGTCGGGCACGTACTGGTATACGAGTTTAAAGACCTCAAGGACCTTGCTACGTGGATATTTGAAAATGCAAAAGACGCGGTAGCCGGTAAGAAGTTCGCCGTCAGAGTTAAGAGGAGCGGCCATCACGGGTTCACCTCGCTCGACATCGCGCGCGAAGCAGGAACGCTGCTAAAGCCCCTTTCAGCTGGCGTAGACCTGGAAAGCCCGGATGTCGTTGTCGAGGTAGAAGTACGCGGTTCAGCCGCATATCTTTACAAGGAAGTCTTAAAGGGTCCGGGGGGCCTACCCACCGGCGTTGAAGGGAACGCCTTGGTTATGTTTTCAGGCGGTTTTGATTCCCCTGTTGCAGCGTGGCTTGCCGCTAAGCGCGGTATACAAGTAGATTTCCTACACTACGTGATGGGCCCCGCACGGTCTTCGTACTACGCGCTCCTAGTGGCTAAGACCTTAACGTACAACTGGCTACATGGGTACAGGCCCAGGCTCATAGTGGTGGGTTTTGAAGACCTACTAGTTGAGGTTGTGAAAAAAGTGGAGTGGAGTTACAGGCAGGTTGCTTTAAGAGCGCTGATGTATATCGTCGCATCGAGGATCGCCAGTAAAATGGGTTACGACGCGCTGGTAACCGGCGAGTCCGTGGGGCAGGCGTCTAGCCAGACCCTCAAGAACCTCTCAGCTATCGAAAGAGCGGTGGAATTAAGAATCCCTGTACTCAGGCCGTTGATAGGCTTCGATAAGGAGGAGATAATTGAGCTCTCTAGACGCATAGGGCTTTACGATCTCTCCTCGAAAGTCACCGAGGCGTGCACCATAGCACCTACGAGAGTGGCCACTTCCAGCACACCCGGAGAGGTGCTCAAACAGCTCGAAAACATTGACAAGTCGCTGGTAGACCGGGCGGTTTCATCTATGAAGATTGTTGACGTGCTCACGGCAAGGCCCGAGGAAGCGGTGCTTCCGGATGCCATTGAAATAGACTTCATTCCCGAGGGGGCGTTAGTACTGGATGCTAGGAGCGAAGAAGAGCGGTCTAAATCACCTATTCCAGGGGCCATTCCCGTTAACGAGGTTGACCCGTCAAGGATCCCGAGAGATAAAGTTGTGCTCTTCGTATGCGACTCAGGGAGCACGAGTTACGTGTTAGCTAAAGTCTTCAGGGAGCAGGGTATAAAGGCATATAGCCTAAAAGGCGGCGGGAAGGAGTATAAGCGTTAAGCACCTAGCCCTTGCGCTTCTTCATGTAACTCAGTACTTCGCGGGCTTTGGGGCCCGCAAGCCAGCTCACGAGCTCTTCGGGCAGGCCGTACGCCCTTGCGATTTCGCCTGCGTACTTAGGGTTATGCATAAATATTACCCTCAGATAGGGTATTATGTCGTTCTTGACCGTTGCCCTGCTTGCGAGTAACCTCCTGGCTAGATATGTTGCTAGCGCTTCCCTGTACTCCCTAGATCTCCTCGTCTCTGCCAGTAGCTTTATTCTTTCGGGTAATTTAAACGCGACCCACTTCGGCTTGTAGCTAGTTCTTGCAAAGGCTACTCCAGGCCCCATTAAGTCAAGAGCATAAGACAGGAAGTCCCAGTTTTGGGTCTTAATAATCCTACCGAAGTAAATGTCCGCCCTACTCAGCGCCTCATAAGCTCTCCAGACCTCTACTAGGTCATCGTAGTATGTCGGTATGTGCTCGTTGATCCACGTCTTCACGTCGTCCGGTGCAAGGTCCGTTGACGTAATGACGCTCTTCGCGTGGAAAGTGTACTTCGCGGAAAATAGCTTCCTCAGGACCTCCCAAGGCGCGTAAGCCCTGTCTCTGTAGGTAGGCATCGCCTTTACGCGCTCAAGGGTGACCTTCCTGTCCAGTGCTGCGATTGCTTCCAGGTCGTTTATAGCGCTTCTCAAATCTCCTTCACATCTCTTGGCGAGCTCCTTTAATGCCTCCTGCTCGCAGTATAGCCCCTCGGCCGTACATATCCTCTTGAGGGCCGTTACGATGTGTGTTTCCCTAAGCCTATCCATCTGTATAGGCTCGGCGAGGTCTCTGAGCGGCCTTAAGTGTTCTTGGTAAGGGTTATTGGCTGTCATTATGATCGGGTTTCTCGTATTCTTTATAACCTCTACAAGTGCCTCGACACCACCGGCATCCGTCCTCGGGTCTAGCCCGTCGATCTCGTCTAATAGGAGTATGCGTCTTTTACCGCGTAAGCCAGTCGTCTGCGAAGCAATTTTGGCCAGCCTTTCAATGTCTTCTTTCCTCCTGCTATCACTGGCATTCATTTCGAAGAGCTCGTAACCACGAGTTTTCGCAACTGCCTCTACAAGGCTGGTCTTACCACAACCAGGAGGACCGTGAAGTAGTGCTGCCCTCTTTCCTGGTTTGCCCTGTTCCCATGACTCAAGCCATGAAATGAGCTTCTGTTTCGCTGCATCTTGGTTTACGACTTCGTCTACGTGCTTGGGCCGGTATTTTATGATCCACGGCAACCTCTCTGAGCTCAAAACGCTACACCTTGATCTTCCTACCTATAAGCGCTAACCTCGCCAGGAAGGCATTTAACTGTATTTCGTCATCAGCCCCCTCTACGAGCCTGAATTGCACCTCGCCCGCGTAGTCGGCTATCATTATCTTCAAGTCTTCGGGTATTTTTAGCTCTGGGCTGAACACCTCTTTGTGTACCTGCTTGACGATGTCAAGCCCGCTCAGGCCGTAAGTCACCATTAGGTCCCGTAACTTCTTTCTGGCCTCCGTGAAGTTCCCTGCGAGGGCTAGCTGTAGCATTTCTCTAACCTCGCGGGGATGGGCTAGCCCAACAACCTTGTAGATAGCTTCTTCCGTAACTTCTCCGAGGGCGGCCGCCGCCTGTAGCACATTTATTGCCTTCCTCATATCACCTTCTGATATGTCGTAGATGGTTTCAACCGCTTTTTCGCGACACTTGATTTTCTCGTTTTGGCATATGTACAGTAATCTCGACACGACATCTTCCCTCTTCAACGCTACGAACCTGAACACTGCGCACCTACTCTGAATGGGCTCGATGATCTTGCTCGGGTAGTTTGCAGTCAATATGAATCTCGTGTTAGCGGAGTAGAGCTCCATGAGCCTTCTCAGAGCTTGCTGGGCGTCAGCGGTCATGTTGTCTGCCTCGTCTAAGAGCACCATTTTAAAGGGGATTTCACCCACGACCTTGGACCTTGCAAACTCCTTAACCTTCGTCCTAATGACCTCGATCTTCCTCTCGTCCGAGGCGTTTAGTTCGAGCAGATACTGCCTGTAGTTATCGCCGTAGAGGTCGTGAGCCATTGCGTGCGCAACCGTGGTCTTACCAGTACCTGGAGGCCCCGCGAACAGCATGTGGGGGATGCTCTTCTCGGATACGAACTTTTTTAACCTTTCAACAACCTCTTTTTGATTGACGACCTCATCTAGTGTTCTAGGCCTGTACTTCTCAGCCCAGAGTAGCTCGCTCAGAGAAAACACCCCTTAAATCGGCTCCTTAAAACTATACATTTAATGAAGGGTAATAAAGGGGAGTAGAGTATTACGGGGAAGGGAGGATAGTGCTTTGAACGGCCTCGTAGAGCTCTTAGGATCACTCGTTGTAAACTACATTAACCGCGATTTCGAGGAAGAAGAGGTTAAAGTAGCCTACATGGGGCCGGCAACGAAAATTTTCGTGGAAGACGATTACATAGAACTGGTAAGAGGCTCCGAGTACACGTTACCGCGCTGGATCGTTCAAATACTCCAAGAAAGGAACAGGGCAAGGCCTGCAGAAGGCTTAATAGACGAGATCGCGGTTACCCGCCTGTACTTCAACGAAAGCAGAAGTAAAGGACAGTTAAAGTTCGAGAAGCTCGCGGGCTACTTTTACAGTAGAATAAAGCAACAATTAGGTACAATGATAAAGTCCTATAAGAACATCGAAGACCTGGATAAGGCCCAACAGGCATTTCAGTCTATTTCAAACCTGGCAACATCCACTAAAAACCTCTACAGGGTAAGACTTAGTAAAATACTCAGCCTTATTGGGACGGAGGTAGGTCCAGACCTGCTCGCTAACCTCAGTGAAGAAGAAAAACACCTCTACACAGTATTAAGGAGCGTGCTCGAGATCTTCAATGCAAGGGTATTCGAGGTGGAGAAACGTGCCTGATTCCACAACTGAGACTTTCGTGGACTACGTACAACAATTCAAAAACTTCGTAGAGAACTTCAGGTCCCGGGAAGGTACTCTAAGATACTATGAAAGAATTTGGGAACTCATCAGAATGGGGCAGAGAAGCCTCATAATAAATTTCGATGATTTAATACTATTTGATCCCGCGCTAGCCGAGAAGGTGTTAGATAACCCCGCGGAGGTTCTCGAGGCATTCAACCAGGCCCTGCAAGAGATCGTAATGAGGGAGAACCCCGAATACGCTAGGCACGTTAAGAGGTTCTACGTCAGGATCAGGAATCCCCCGAAAATAATGAAAATCCGGGAACTGACAAGCGACTATATAGGAAAGCTCGTTTCCATCGAAGGGATAGTTACGCGGGTTACTAGAGTGGATGCGAAGCTCGTAAAGGCAATATTCAAGCACACAAGCGAGCAGGGGGAACACGAATTCGAGTATCCGCCTGAAGGCGTGGTAACCGATAAGGTGGAAAGGCCGCCTTACTGTCCCGTCTGCCATAAGCTGGGTAAGTTCGAGCTTGTAGTTGAAAAAAGCGATTTCGTCGACTGGCAGAAGGTAGTAGTGCAGGAGAAGCCCGAGGAGGTCCCCGGGGGGCAGATACCGAGATCCGTTGAAGCCATTTTGACGGGTGACATTGTCGATTCGGCGAGACCAGGTGATAGGGTAGTAGTAACGGGTATTTTGAAGGTACAGCCACTAGCAGGTTCGCCTGACCGCAGGGGGTCTAGGAGCGTGTTTTCATTCTACGTAGATGTAAACCACATAGAGGTCCAGGAAAAGGTTCTCGAAGAAATAGTAATTACGAGGGAAGATGAAGAGAGGATCTGGGAGCTTGCAAGAGACCCTTGGATAAGAGAAAAGATAATAGCTAGCATAGCACCCGGGATCTACGGCTACTGGGACATTAAGGAGGCAATAGCGCTCCTTCTATTTGGTGGTGCGCCTAAAATCCTACCAGATGGAACTAGGATCAGGGGAGACATTCATGTACTGATAACTGGGGATCCAGGTACAGCCAAGTCCCAGTTATTGCAGTTCACTGCTAGGATAGCTCCGCGCGGCCTTTACACAAGCGGTAAGGGTTCGACGGCAGCTGGTTTAACGGCAACTGTCTTGCGGGACAAGGCCACAGGTGAATATTACCTGGAAGCCGGTGCACTGGTTCTAGCGGATGGGGGTCTTGCGGCAATCGATGAGATAGACAAAATGAGAGAAGAAGATAGAAGCGCCATTCACGAGGCACTAGAGCAGCAGACTGTTAGCATAGCGAAAGCCGGTATCGTTGCAAGACTTAATGCTAGAACGTCCGTTTTAGCAGCCGGGAACCCCAAGTACGGTAGGTACGACCCCACACAGCCCGTAAGCAAGAACATTGACTTGCCGCCAACGATACTCTCAAGGTTCGACTTGATATTTATAGTCCAGGATATACCGCGAGCTGACCACGACCGGAGGCTTGCGAAACACGTACTCGGCATACACACGGAGGCCGAGAAAGCACGGGGGTTCATAGATCCGCAACTACTCAAGAAGTACATTAGCTATGCTAGGAGGTACGTTAGGCCCCAACTCACCCCGGAGGCGACCAAGCTAGTAGAGGAATTCTACGTGAGCCTTAGGCAGGCATCACTAACTGCGGGGGAGGGAGGGCTTTCCGCCATAGCAATTACGCCGAGGCAGCTTGAAGCCCTCATAAGGCTCACAGAGGCTCACGCCAAGATGGCGCTAAAGACGAAGGCGACAATCGAAGACGCCGAAGAGGCTATAAGGCTCATGATGGCAACGCTCTCCAAGGCGGGATTTGACGTAGAGAGCGGTAAGATAGACATAGACATACTAGAGACCGGGATACCCGCTTCACGTAGAGAGAAGAAAAAGAAATTCATAGCATTCCTCTCAAGGTTGTTAGAAGAGGTCGGTGGTGAAATAGAATTAAATGAGCTGTATACAAAGGCCAGGGAAGAAGGCTTCGAAAAGGACTTCGTCATGGAGGTCGTAAACGAGCTACATAAAAGTGGAGAAATATACTACCCGAGGGCGGGCAAGATCGCGAAGGTAAGATAAGACGCCATTCAGGCCCCTCACATTACCCACAACACCTTGAACAACACCAAATAACCCGCGCATTCTCTATGGAGTACGTTTAACCGATGAGGTGAACGAGAACGGGCATCGAACGGCCGCGTAGATCGGCGAACCTGGGGCAAGGCACTAAATCGACTTGCAACTGAGTCCTCTAAGTTAATGTTATTGCCCCCCTTCCGCAGGGCAGCGTTTAAGGCCTCTTCCTAGCAACTTATGTGATATGTGAAATACCAGTAAGGTAAAACACTTAATGACTATTCGCAGCGGGCATCTACGCTGAGCGGTTTTATCGCGACACGCTATACTGCAGCGTGTACCTGGCTGTCTTAATTATTGAGGAAAGCGCTATGCACCACTATGAGCTTCTTCTCACTGGTTTTCTAAGTACTTGTGGGTGTACTATTAATGACGCTATTAGCGCGCTTACACCGATACCTATTAGCGAGTACGTATATGCGCCAAATACCGACACTATTAACGCCGTAATATAGCCTGAGAGTAGCCCGCCCCAGCTCTTAGCGGTATACGTTAGCCCGTAGTTTACCGTCAAGTACCGGGATCCGTAAAAGTCGCTTATGATTGCCGGCGTTAAAGCCAGGGAAGGCCCCGCGAACAGCATTGTTAACACGGTAAACGACGTAAAGGCTACCGGGTTACGTGCTGTGAGGGCTAGTAAGACCAGGGATACCCCCGATAGAGCGTAGAACATCGTCATGGACTTCTGCCTGCCTATCCTATCTGAAACCCAACCACCGAAAACCCTGCTAATTCCGTTAGCTATGGGGAACACCGTCAACGTAGTGTACATTATGGTGTCAGGTATGCCGTTTTCGAGCGCGATCGACTTCACGTGTCCACCGAATAGTAGGTGTACGGCCGTCATCGCAGTGAAGGATGCATAAATGAACCACCACTGGTACGTCATAACCATTTCACGCCACGTCCAGTCTCCCGTATCTACCGTATTTTTAGCGTAGTTCACTTCACTACCACTGGTGCTGTAAGCCGGGTACCTATAAAACGCAGTAATTGGTAGTAGTATGCTTAGCATTATGACACCAATGTAAAGAAACACCACGAGAACACCTAAGTTCTCTATTGCCTGGTCTATTAAGACGTTGAAAAGAGCCGTCCCCGAACCAAAACCAGATGCTACTATGCCGGATGCAAGACCACGTTTCTCGGGAAACCATTTAATGACCACAGCTACTGAGACACCATAGAGAAACCCCACACCTAAAGAACCGATGCCGTAGTAGAGGTATAGTTGCCAAGGGCTACTCACAGTCGAGCAAAGCATTAAACCCGCACCTGTCAGTAGTGCACCAATAACCGCTATTAACCTAGGACTTACCCTGTCAGCTACGTAACCCGAAAAGGGTTGCGTTAGTGTAGATAGATATGCAAAAACCGTGAATGTCAAGTCTACCGTGGGCTTATCCCAGTTGAAGACCCTCCTCAAACCCGTAGAAAAAAGAGACCAGGAGTACTGGTATATGCTTATGAACATCATTGTAACGGTAGCGCCGATTAAGATGAGCAGCCTGTACTGCATTCTCCGTACAGTCATCATCGCTAAAGCACCTACAACATTTACTAGGGAATGATTCACTGACAATGTAGTATTTAAGCATGGCGTGAAAAACCCGGTAAACCACGTTACTTATCAAGCTTAATACGGTCAAGTGGCAAACACGAGCGGTATTGCCATTCTGCCGGGTTAGACGTGGTTTATACAGCTACTAGACTGTGTTGAAGCATTTGAACCGGTTCATGACGGGTTATCGTGGTTCCCCCCCATCTCCATTCGCCATCCACCGTGGATCTCGGAAACCTGAAACACAGAGTTACTACTATGTTACCACTATGCCGGTATAGCTCCAAGACTTATAAGCACCGAGTAAACTGGGATGGCTCACGAAAACCTTAATGAACTTGAGGCATCTGGAATGGCTAATGATCCTCCATAACGAATTAATAAGGTTCCCTCATACTTCCTTGTAGGTGGTGGATGCATTGACGCGCATCATAAAAATCCTAGACCTCGTACCAGTGGTGTATACCGAAGATCTTAGACTATCTATGGATGATAGACGTAGACTTGCCGTGGACGTTTCTAATGAGACCGGGGGATTAGTTAGGTTAGACGTGGTCACCGTTAACAAAGGCCCCGCCTCCATAGAGTCTGTGTACGACGAGTACGTGAGTGCACCCTACATTCTCGAAAAGGTAAAGTGGGCTGAAGAAAGTGGCTATGACGCCGTCGTAATCGACTGTTTCGGCGATCCGGCTTTAGATGCCGCCAGGGAGCTCGTCAAGATACCGGTGATCGGGCCTAACCAGGCCTCGTGTCTTATCGCCGTTCAACTCGCACAGAGGTTTTCCATAGTAACTACTCTTCCTGAGGCCGAGCCGGCTCTTCGGGCGCTAATAGCTAAGTACGGTTTAACCCAGCACTTAGCCTCAATAGAGGTAGTAAACATACCCGTGCTGGAACTTGGAAAAGACCCGGAAAAACTGGTTAACAGTATCGTCGAGGCGGGTAAGCGAGCCTACTACGCACACTACGCGAAGGCGCTAATCTTAGGGTGTACCGGTATGTCCTTTGTAGCGAATAAGGTAGAAGAAAGGCTCCTCGAGGAGAAGATCGAAATACCTGTTATAGAGCCTTTGAGAGCTGCAGTATACACGGCGGTGTCGCTAGTACTCTTTGGTAAATCGCACAGTAAGGCTACGTATAGACTGCCAAGACAAAAACTTCGAGTAGCCGATTTTAAGACTATTTGACAAGGATAACTACACTGAGAAGGAGCTGATCCCGGCCTTCGCCCAGGAAACCAATACGCCGCTTGTCTTAGAGGTGCGGTTAAAAAAGGAGGCTAGAGTAGTTTTTCTACCGGGATATAGTCTCCTTTATAGCCTATGGGCTCTAGTATGTGCCTCCACACGTCAAATGCCTTTGGGTGTTTTCTCCACTTCTCTGAGGCCGGTATTCCCACCGCCGCGACTTTGAGGCCTTCTTTCATATCTGCATTCGTTAGAGGAGTGCCGTCGAGAGTTATCCAGCAGATTAAGTCGGGCACCATGGCGGCGGGCTGGCCTTCCGCCTTCCACGCTATCATGTTCTCGTTCTTGAAGTCTACGAAGAATGTTTTACCCTTGTACTGTTCAACGCCTTCAAGCGTAACACGCCCGAAGTCGAAGCCCGCCACTGTTTTAATTTCTACTTTTTTAACCACGCCTCTGAATAGTTCATATCCCTTAGTGACTTCCACTACTTCTTTGACAGGGTCTTTACCGGTGGCTTTAGCTTTGCTTATTGCCTTACCTATATTAAGGGACTTAGCAAGCACGTTAGGCTCTAGGTAATTCTTGACCTGCCACCCCGTTACGACCCAGGTACCTAGTCCGGACAGCATTCCGAACGCTACTGTCACGTGTCTTGCAATATTTTCAGCTGTGTGGCCGTCCATGGGGTTCTTGAGCCATCCAACCACAGTATTGCCTTCTCTATCTGCCACGACGAATGGGGAGTGAGAAATACCATACAGCTGGTAAAGGGTTGTGCCTAGTTCCGGTACCGCCCTACCACCCGTACCATCAGCATCCACTATAGTGAGCCCCTTCACGGCAGCTACGTATATGGGCGTTATTGAGTTAAAACCTCCTGTTTCCCCAGGCATTACGTACCGGAACTTTATGCCTATTACCGAATATATCCTCTCGAGGCCTTCGAACGCGTATATGGCCTCGGGCCCGAAGCCTCTTTCTTTGAGCGCTTTAGGAGCACCCATGCCCGCGATCATCGCAACGTACTCGTTATCAGCGAGCTCCGCCGGTTCCACTACGGGTACCTCGCCAGCGACCTTGGCTATTTCGTTTACTAGCTGGAGCCCGTTTTCGGGAGATCCCCCGCCACCGCTACCGAGAAAAGTCGCTCCGATTACAATGTCTTTGAGGTCTTGAATAGTAAACTTCTTCATAAAACTTACCACCAAGAAATGGGGAGTGCTGTCCATGTTTATAAACCTTCCTTTTCATGCTTCCGGATATATACCCGAGTAGTGCTGATGACTATACAGGGTCGTCGTGGACCCGGGCATACCCGTTGAGCACTTGAAGAAGGCAGCCGAAAACGTGGTAAGGTTCTGTCTTAACGTTAAACCGGGAGAACTGTTCCTCGTAATAACGGACACGGAAACGAAGGCCATAGGCGATGTTATTTTAGAGAAAGGTCTAGAGGCTGGTGCAGAGGCCGTTATGGCCGTAATGAAGCCTAGGAGCAGACACGGCGAAGAACCCCCAAAACCCATCGCAGAAATGTGGCAACACGCCGATGTGTTCGTGGCCCCCACGAAGTACAGTTTAACTCATACACGGGCGAGAAGAAGGGCTACTGAAAAAGGCGTACGCGGTGCTACAATGCCGGGAATAACTCCAGAGATCTTCATCAAGGGGTTAGCTGTGGACTACATGCAAGTAAATAACTACAACAACTGTTTACTAAGGGCTCTGAAGGGTGCAAAGAGAATACGGGTGCTCGCTCCTGGAGGCACTGACATATCGTTTTCCGTTGAAGGGAGAGAGTTCATATCTGACTCTGGAATTCTTCATGAAAAGGGCTCCTTTGGTAACTTACCGGCCGGTGAAGTCCTCGTAGCACCCGTTGAAGGGACGGCTAACGGCATAATAGTGTTCGATTGCTCCATAACCGATGTAGGGGTCCTGAAGGAGCCCGTGGTGGTGATCGTTAGAGATGGCCTTGCGGTGGAGTTTAGAGGAGGGCTTGAAGCTCAAAAACTAGAATTAATGCTTAAAAGCATCAAGCTGAGAGAGGCCTTCAATATCGCGGAGCTCGGTATAGGAACGAATCCGGGAGCTGAAATCGTAGGCAACATCTTAATGGACGAGAAGGCCCTTGGAACCGTCCACATAGGGTTCGGCGATAATAGCACAATAGGTGGTAAGGTGGTAGCCGGCATACACCTGGATGGCGTAATTAGAAGACCATCAGTGTACGTTGACGGTAAGCCCGTGATCGAGGATGGCACAATGGTGATGTGCCGGTCCTCACAGGTTAATAGTATTTAATATTGTGCCTACTAATATCAGCTGGGTGCTAGGTATGGCGTCTACATCGAAGTTTGAAATCTTAGCAGATATTGTAAAGACGAGGAGAACTGTGAGAGAATACTCCGAAGAGAGCGTTCCAAGAGAAGTGGTAGAGACTGTTCTAGACTTAGCGAGGTGGAGTCCTAGTGGCAGTAATGTTCAAGACTGGAGGTTTGTGGTTGTTACGGATAGGAAGCTACTAAAAGCAATTAAAATGTTCTCTCCGGGATGGCTCGGCGGCGGTAATCCAGTGGCCATAGTGATATGTTCGGATAGGAAATGGGCGTACGAGAAAGCAGGACCCCTTGCAAGAGATGTGATGTACCTAGTTCACGCAGGTATAGTCGCCCAGACAATCGCACTTCTCGCTCACGCGATGGGCCTTGGAACAAACATGATCATGTCCTTCTCCAAGGAAGCTGTCAAGAAAATACTAGACTTACCGGAAAGCTGGGATCCCGTTATGATAATCCTACTGGGGTATCCTAAACACATACCAGAACCACCACCGAGATTAGCGCTTAGCGAGCTAGTAGTATGGAGGTGACGTCGAGTGGACGGGGATAAAAAGGCTGTTCGTGTCTTCGAGCTATTGGCGTACTTAGCATCAAGTGCAAGGGGACTACTCGAAGAACCGCGCGAATACGGGCCGTTAAGGTGCCTGGACGCGATGCGAAGACTTATTGACATGGTGCTGGAAACGAGGCTTATAGAAGACGAGGAAGTTACTAAGTACCTCGAGGAGTTGAGAAGCAGGTTATCACGGGGAATTATTCTACTAATGTACAGTGCAGAGGAGTTCAGGAAGTTCATAATAAACGTTAACGTGGAACTCTCAGAAAAAACCACTAGAGTGCTTGAGAGATATTATAATAAGTAAGAGGGTGTTTTTGTTTCTCGACCTTTCCGCGATCTACACCACTGCCGTGAATGAAAGATATATAAACTACCCTCTTCATCTCATACAGGGGGTAAAGCCCTTGACCACCGCTGAAGAGCGTAAATATGAATGGATAGACGTCATGGGCGATTACTCCTTAGTACCAGTCCCCGAAGAAGCCCTTAGAACTACGACAGCAATATTCTTCGTATTCACGGGAGTTCTCGCCTGTATAGCAGCACTGTGGGGCGGGGCAGTACTGGGCCTTCAGTACACCTTAAGAGACATGGTAGTGGTCGCTATCGTAGGGTGTCTAATACAGGGCGTAATAGGCTTCTTAACAGCCTACATGGGGGCCGCGAGCAGGCTGTCTACATACGCCAACATGTCATGGCCCTATGGCAGGTATGGCGCGTTTCTATGGGGGCTTGCACTAGCCGGTATCACGTGTGGAATTGGGTGGTTCGCCGTAGAAACATGGCTGTTCGGTATAATGATGCATGACCTAGTACCCGATAACCCGCTCATGAGTGTAGGCGTTGCCTCCATATGGGGCGGGCTACTAATGATGACCACGGCCGCCATCGGGATAAAGGGTATAGCATTCCTCAGCTACCTCACAGTACCGTTTTGGATAGTTCTAGCCTCAATATCCTTTGCATCCGGCATAATGGTCGGCGGTGGGTGGGAAAAGGTACTCACCGCACAACCCGCTCAACCAGCGCCGTTTGGCGTAGGCGTGGCGCAAGTCGTAGGCCTGTACATCGCCGGCGCAACAATTACCGCGGACATTTCCAGGTTCGCTAAAAGCCGGGTAGGTGCCGGGCTCGCCTGGTTTGTCCAGGTAATGGTCGTCGAGGTGTTCTTCCTAGTAGGTGCTGGAATACTGGTACTCGCAATGGGAGGTGCTAGAATAACGGAGGCCCTACTAGCTGTCGGAGTTGGTTTAGGAGCATACCTACTAGCCGTTCTAGGTCAGTGGACAACAAACGACAACAACCTATATAGTGGAGCACTAAACTTCACACTAATATCACCTGTAAGCAGAAGAGCATTGGTCATTATACTAGGAGTACTGGGAACAGCAGTAGCAGCGTACGTTGGATTCGTAGCCGGCGCCAGCTTCGACCCGTTCATATCATTCCTGACACTTCTGGGAAGCTTCGTACCCGCAGTCGCGGGCACACTCATAGCCGACTTCTACATATACAGAGGGCTTTACAAGAAAATACCGGTAACAGAGAGGTATAAGCTGAGAATAGGCGATAGGATACCGGAAATAAACTTAACGGGCTGGATTTCAACGGCCATAGGCGGTGTTCTCGGAACATGGGTTATAACGGCCGGAATTCCTTCACTAAACAGCCTGTTAATATCGCTTATCGTATACAGCATACTTGCAATAGTGTTTGATAAGGCAGGCGTGCACCTAACTATTGGTAAGTACGAGGTAAGAGAATACGGTTTAGCCCCTAAGTGGGCTGTAAGGAGGGTAAGTGAAGCACGTAAGAGGTGAATAGTGTGGAGAGCTTAAAGCGATATGTAAATGTGTATTTAATTTTCAGCATTATAACTTCACTAATAGGTGTAGTACTAGGGGCTCTACTAGTAAATGTGGATCCCTACTCGGCATTCCCATGGCTACTCGCAACTTTATTAGCGTTTCTTACGTCGCTGGTAGGGGTAATTAGACTCAGGGGCATTAGTGAACCTTACAGGTATGGAGTTGTATCTATACAGCACATCTGGTGGGTAGCCTCAGTGGGATTTGCCGGCGTAATGTTCTATCCAGCCGATTACTTTAGGAGAGTTGGAGGCGTGGAAAGTACCATAATGTCTGTGATTAGTGCGATATGGCTAGTATGGGGACTTTACCTGATCTACGCCGTCCACAAGGAAACTAAAGCCCCGGTAGCGCCCTAAATTCCCTCTAAATCCCCGTTAATTTTTACTACATATACTTCCTCGCCTTCCAGTACCACTCAGGCAAGCTTGAGAAGGCAATTAGAAATAGGCTATTAGTAGTTAGTATTTAAGTACTCCACTGTTAAAGAGTACTAGGGGTAGTGTGATGTTAAGGCTCCGGACTAGACAAGACGTAGAAGACTTTGTACGTGGATGCACCTTCTTCGGCACCGGTGGGGGAGGATCACCGCAAGTAGGGCTTAGAATACTTCTTGAAGACCTAGAGAAATACGGGGAAATCGTAGTACATGACGTCAATAGCATTAGAGACGACGCATACGTGGTAACTCCTTACTTAATGGGCTCGATAGCCCCTAAGACCCCGGAAGTTGTAGCGAAAATGACTTCTTTGGGCCTGGTAAAGAGAATTGGAATTGCTGATAGAATACTAGCATACGCCGTTCTTGAACTAGAGAAGTACCTTGGTGTTGAGTTTGAAGGAGTGGTGGCCATAGAGCTAGGAGGTGGGAATACTCCCAGCCCCGTTGACGTCGCCGTAACGCTCGGCAAGATGATCGTCGACGGCGATTATGCTGGAAGAGCCATCCCTGAAATAGATCAAATAACTCCATACCTCTACGACATACCGCCATATCCCGCTGCATATGTTGACGAGTATGGAAACAAGACAGTGGTGTCTAAGGCAATAAACTACTTGATGGCCGAGAGGATCGGTAAATTGATAAGCGTTGCGTCCTTCGGGCTCGTGGGAGGGGCTTCATTCGCGATCACCGGTAAGGAGATGAAGAAAATCATCATCCCCGGCACATTGTCAGAATCATACATTATAGGTAAAACACTGAGAGAGGCTGTAGAAGCCGGTAAGGACCCGGCAGTAGAAGTGGCTAAAAAGGCAAACGGCTACGTGCTCTTCAGAGGAATAGTGACGAAAAAGGACTGGGAAGACAGAGAAGGGTACATGTGGGGCACAACGTACATTAAGGGAGTAGAGGAGTTTGAGGGTCGCGAGGCGAAGATCTTCTTTAAGAACGAGAACCACATCATGTGGTTCGACGACAAAGTCCTCGCCACTAGCCCAGACATAATAGAGGTCATTGACGCGAAGACAGGAGAGCCCATAACTAACACCGATCTAAAGGAGGGGATGAAGGTGTCCGTCGTAGGCCTCAAAGGCCGTGAACAGTTCAGAACACCTAAAGGCCTAGAGGTCTTGGGGCCGCGTCACTTTGGCTTCGATATAGACTACATACCTATAGAAAAAAGAGTGTTAGACTTCCCCGTAATAAGGCCGTAAGGCATGCCGCAGGGTAAACTTACTTTTTTATAAATAAACTTTATATTTTTTAATAACCTACTTAACGCGCGTGGTTTTTCTTCAGGCTAGAATACGATGCGAAGATACCCAACATAGTCATAGCCCCGGGTCTATTTACATTCTTCAACGTACAGTTTAAGCCCTTCAACTCTCACGACTCTAACCTTACTTCCCGCCGGAATGATGCCTCTAGTGGAGTACGCTGTCCAGTCTTCTCCGAGAACGTAGGCTGTGCCCGGCACGTTCTCGGAAATGTCCGTCTTTGCTACGCCTTCTGCCCTGATGAGCCTCTCCTGAATGCTTGCGCGCTTCATTTTCACGGCTTTTGCCGCGTTTACGGCTATGAATAGGAATAGGCCGGTGAGTGCGGCTAAACCGCCCGCAACGCTGTAAATAACGCCGGTAACTGTTTCACGTGGAGTGCTTGTAAAGGTTAACGCAAAGCCTATCGTAGTCAAAATTACACCGGCTATACCGAAGGCTCCGAAGCCCGGTGTAAACAACTCTACTGCAAGCAGTACTGCACCAGAGAGCACTAATGTGAGGTGTAGCATTTCAACTGGTATGAGCACCATCGAGTACAGCGCGAAGACTATTAATAAAACACCCGCTACCGCGTAGCCCTGGAAGCCGGTTGTGAAAACCTCGGCCAATATTAGTATTATCCCAGCGAACAGCATTAATTGGGATATCAGGGGGTTGGAGATGACGGAGAGCAGGTGATCCCAAAGACCCGGTTCAGCAGTGTTAATGGTGATTAGGCCCTCCGCGTCTAGGACCTCTCCGAGGTCCTTCGCGAGCCTAGCAAGCCCCAATGCTGACGCCTCCTCGGCAGTGTAGCTTTTGGCCCTGTCAACAAGGTCATCTACCAGCTGCACAAGGCCGTTCTTGCCTCGCCTTTCGAGAAGTGACCGTGCCTTGGCTTTAACGTACTCGACAACCTTAGGGTCTTCCGGTGACGGCTTCATGCCCCCAATTACCGCGCCGGGCGCCATGTATATTTCTCTGCAGGATAGCGCTATGAGCGCTGCCGCGGAGATTGCCTGGTTGCCTGGCGGTATCCAGGCCACGCAGTGGGAACCCGACCTCTCGATCGTGGAAATGATCCTATCCGCCGCCGCCAGGTAACCACCGTAGCTGTTTATCTCAATAATGTATACCTTGCCAGGAAAGTCGTTAACGGCCCTTTCTATGAGCGATACTGCCCCACCGTCAACAGCCATGTCAAGCCTAATTAAAACGGCCTCCTTCCCGCTAGCGGTGGAAACTACTTGGGTAAGAATGGCAGTGACTGTCAGGACACATATCAACATTAACGGTACAAGACGCGCCAAGGGCACCAACCACCATCTGCCTATGTTAACTAGGATTGAATGCTTATTAAGTGTTTACCAGTTCACTATATAACTTGAGGTGCTATCAATGCCCTTCGCTGAGCTAATAGTGGCTTTAATATTTGCGATAATAGTTCTCGCTATAATACTAAGCCATATAAAGGTAATACCGGAGTACAAGAGGCTGGTCATATTCAGGCTTGGCAAGCTAGTTGCCATCAAGGGCCCCGGCCTGGTCTTCTTAGTACCGTTAATTGATAGAGGCGTGGAGGTGGACTTAAGGGAGTTCGTACTGGACATCCCGCCGCAGACCTGCATTACCAAGGACAACGCGCCAGTAGATGTCGATTTACTAATATACATGAAGATCTTCGAACCGCAGCTCGCCGTTACGGCAGTACAGAACTACCTCGCGGCTGCGACGGGGATAGCCGTTACAACGCTCAGAGCTATAATAGGTGACATGCAACTAGACGACGTCCTGGCCAGGAGGGAGTACATAAACTCAACCCTCAGAGCTAAGCTAGACGAGGTCACGGACAGGTGGGGTATTAAGGTTACCAGCGTGGAGATCAAGGAGATAAAGCCGCCGAGAGAAGTCCAGGAGGCGATGATCAAGCAGATGGCTGCCGAGAGAACCAAGAGGGCAATGATACTGGAAGCCGAAGGCAAGAGGACGTCGGCAATTCTCGAAGCGGAAGGGCAGAGAGAAGCCATGATTAAGAAAGGTGAAGGCGAAAAGCAGTACGAGATACTCGTGGCCGAGGGTAGGAAGACTGCGCTAGAGCTGATACAGGAGGCGGCTACGAAGCTCGGAACAAACGCGCTACTGCTACAGTACCTAGATGCCTTGAAGGCAGTTGCGCAGAGTCCTGCTACAAAAATAGTCATACCGTTAGAGCTACTAGCAGGTTTCAGTAAAGTGCTTGGAGCCGTTACCACACGTAGCGAAGAGAAGACCCAAGACTAACATAACCGGCGTGCGAGACGAGAACACATTTTTAGCTGTAAGTTCCTTAAACAAGTACGCGCTGGCGTGCCCAATTAAGACACCCCGGTTAAGATGTGGATCTTCGCACTCCAAATCAGGTTACTCTAAGCACTTCTGACTTTGAAGCATCTAAATAGTCTACCTCTCTAAGCACCTCGCACTCCGCTCTTAGCGCTTCGCACATACGCGTTATGGATTCTACCGCGTAGTCTCGCGAGGATCCAAGGTCGAAGAGGTCCAGAGGTCCTCTTCTACCACCGGTGGCAATAGCTTTAACTAGGGTACTCCTTTCTTCCTCGACGAATATGAGAGCTAAAGCTAGATAGTTGCCTGCCCTAATAAAATACTTCTCTCCAATAGCTATGGCAACTCCGGGTTTAGTGTTAAGTACCTCGATATACACGTTCGAAAACTCCCTTTCAGGCCTCAATAGGCTAATAACGCGGTCAAAAGAGGCATAAATGCGTGCTACGACGCCGTGCGCCAAAACCAATTTAAAACCCCCAGTAATACCAGGTAATCTAAGTATTAATTGGGTAAAAACGCTTTCGATATTGACACGTTAATGGGCTCTGGCCCCCTACCCGCCTTCAGGCGGGATATTCGGCTACAACTTAGTTAGTGTACGCGTGCAACCACTCATAAGTGTTCTGAAGGCTTAGTAGTGGGGCAGTCTAACGGACCACGTCTGTACGGGATGACCAATGCCGTTATGCACACGAACAGCATAACCTGCACTCACAGAGTAATCGTTAGTCATTAAAGGTTGTGCCTGATCGCTCTCGACGAGAGGAAGTAACAGTGAAAATAATGCTACGAGCAAGCATTAAAACGGTGTTAATATATGTGTTTTAGAGTAGCTCGAAACCGCGTTGAAAACGATCTCGGCGCCGTGAAAACTTGCCTACACTCTACTAAGCCCTTATAGCGACCTTGAAGTACTCGGGCTTTAGCGACTCTTCAAACGCTTCCCTGCCATCGTCCAGTTTGTAGACCCTGTCCAGCCTCGGTACTACTTTTCCGCCGACAAGTAGCTTCACGGCGTACTTGAATTCCCTGAAAGTACCGCACCTAGAGCACACTATTTCGGCTTCTTTCACCACCATCGAAGTCATATTAGCATGCGCCCCCGTCCCCGGTGTTGACTTCAAGTGTATTATGCCGCGTGGCTTAACGAGTCTAATAGCCGTATTTAACGCGTTGGGATCGCCGCTGACCTCAAACACGACGTCATACGTGGATTCCACGAGCTCGCTGGAATGCACAATTCCATCTACAAGGTCTTTAAAGTGCTTTGCCTTGACGCTGCCTTCCCTTACAACAAGCTCTACGTGCAGTTCGTAGAGCTTCTTGAGTGCCTGTACTACAAGCCACGCAAGGTTGCCCGTACCAATGACAGCGACTTTATCTCCAGGCTTAGGAGGTCTAAGCATTAGGGCCCTTAAAACGGCCGCTAGGGGCTCCACGAATATACCCATTTCTGGAGGCCCGGGATATACGTGCAACGCCTCTACTGGCGCTATAAAGTACTCTGCCATGCCACCATCAAGGTCTATTCCGAGGGTCTTCTTGCCCGTGCAGTGTGTGTAGAGTCCTAGCCTACAGTACTCGCACTTACCGCAAGGAAAGTTTATTTCGGGGACAACTCGTTTACCTTTAAGCTCTTCCGACCCCTCAACCACCACGCCTACAACTTCGTGTCCCGGTATTAATGGTGTTTTAAGTAACTTGTAGGTACCAGTATAGAATGCTTTGTCTGTGCCGCATATACCCACAAGCTCCGTCTTCACTAAAACCCAGCCTCGAGGCAGTACGGGTACACTTGTACCTGTTACTTCAAGTTTTCTAGGCCCGTAGAGCACTATAGCCTTCACTTAGACCACCAACAAGCTGTAATTCGTGACCAGATAGTAAAAAGATGAACTTATATTAAGAGCACGCTACACTTTAAAGCACAAATAGGACTCCTGGCGCCTTAGTTCCCATTAAGAGACGTAAGGCTCTCACAGAGAAAACACAAAGTGCATATATAAGCCTCACCTTCATTAATGTGATTAATGGGTGGTGTAATATTAAGGCTATAACCACTCGAACTATTGCGATAATCGTAGCTATTATTGTCATTGTTGCTATCGTGGCTGCTGTTATTGTGACTATGCCTCCGGCGGCTCCTCCTACAACACCAACTCCAACACCTACACCCACACCAACACCTACAACTCCAACACCCA
>Ga0105162_1000019_pt1 | contig 118258 bp, 128 predicted proteins | sample JNZ201metaG_FD_81532 | JGI IMG/M metagenome (GOLD analysis project Ga0105162, IMG submission 81532) | Hot spring microbial communities from Jinze hot spring, China to study Microbial Dark Matter (Phase II) - JNZ 20120812A | ecosystem: Environmental > Aquatic > Thermal springs > Hot (42-90C) >...
CAGAGTAGACACGATTCCGCCCGCTGCACCTACCCTAGTCTCGCCGTCCGATGGAGAGAACACGAATGATAACACACCGACCCTCGTCTGGAACAACATCTTCGAGAACTCCCTGCCAGTCGTCTACACGATCGAGGTTGACAACGAGAACACGTTCACAGCCCCACTCGCATTCACAACAACCCTTACGGTTTGGTCAATAACCGGAACTTCTAGTGTCACAACTTCCGTCCTTCCGGACGGTGTATACTACTGGAGGGTGAGAGCCAGGGACAATGCTGGAAACGAAGGCGATTGGTCATCTACCCAGAGACTTACAGTGGACACAACTCCTCCGCAGATCATATCTTTCCTCATAAACGGAGGTGCGGCTGAAACAACTTCTTCCACCGTGACCATCACGATCATCGCAAGTGATGCGCTGAGTGGAGTCTGGCAGATGCGTTTTAGAAATGAAGGAGAAAATTGGAGCAGCTGGGAGGATTACTCCACAACGAAGACATGGCAACTCAGTCCCGGGGATGGATTGAAAACTGTTTATGGGCAAGTGCGCGACTATGCCCTGAATGAATCCGAGGTCGTCTGGGGAAACATCCAGAAAATAACTCCGACCCCACCACCGCCTCCGCCTCCAACCAAGCTATCAACGACACTCTCAATAGATCCCAGCGCTTTCGAAATTTTTAGTGGAAGATCCTTAACCTTAACGGCTACTTTGCGCGACGAGCTTGGTAGACCTCTTCAGGGAATGGTTATAACCTGGTTAGAGAATCACAACCTAGGAACCTTCAATCCCTCAAGTGGGCGGACGGATGAAAACGGTAGGACAACAACCGTTTATACTGCGCCCGTAGTTGACGAAAATGTGTATGTATTTATTATGGCGACATTTACGGAAACGTCTCAATATTATGGAAGTATCGGAACCTCCACAGGTCTCGTGCTCTCTCGTATAAAAACAAGATTGGCGATATATCCACTTGAATTTTCGATATCTTCGGAAGAGAGTATTCTATTGACCACTACGCTCGTAGATCAAGACGGAAATCCCCTTCCGGGTAAACCAATCATTTGGAGCACAACTCTAGGAACCCTCTTAGAAAATTTAACAAACACGGATAATGCTGGAAATGCCTATGTAACCTATCGTGCGCCGCGCGTGTTAACACAAGAAAACACAATGATAACCGCTTATTTCCCTGGTGACGAGAACTATTCCCCCAGCCAAGCCGTTTCATTAGGATATATTTTTCCGCAACTTCCACCATCTTTCCTGACTATTTCAGCGGTTCCTCGTACTTGGTTCGGAAAATCTGTGGAGCTCACAGCCACCCTTATGAACGAGAACGGAGTCCCGCTTGCAAACAGGTTGATAGTATGGCACACAACTCATGGTATCCTCTCAAAAGAAGCGGACACAACGGATAGGAACGGACAATCCAAGGTCATTCTGGTAGTCCCGAGAATTACAGAAAATGTGTTAACGGTTACTGTGACCGCTTTGTTCCCAGGCGATATTATGTATTCCAGAAGCGAGAATCAGGTGACAATTAAGGTATACTCGCCGATCAGGTTTGTTTTCCGTGTAGATAATGTCCTCGCTTCCAATGTTGAAATATACTTTGGTTTTGAAGAAGGAAGAGAGATAAACTATCTTGGAAGAACAGACGAAAGAGGAGAAATCGAAGTAGAAAATTGGGAACTTTTCGGGAGAACAGTGTATCTCAAAGCTCCAGAGAACGAACTTGTTGGGAAAGTTGTAATCGGTGAGTTACCCGGCGTTTTCGAAATAACTTTATTCAAGCCTGCGAAGATACTCATCTGGATTTTACAAGCTGCGCTAATTTCGTTGATCGTCTTTCTGTTTTTGTTTGTAATATTCGTTTGGAGAAGAAGAAAGAAGCACTAGCGCCAGCGGGTCAAAGGAAGCGTAACGTACATTTTTCGCGGACGGAGTCGGCAAATCTAGATTGAGGTCTTTATGGTACAGGTTTTATATCTCTTGGAGCATTTTATTTTTGAATGTCTAAAAAGGATGACGAAATCTTAGAAGAGCTCAGGCGGATAAGGGCGCTCCTAGAACCAAAACCACCGCCTCCTCCACCGAAGGGCTTCAAAGCCGAGTTCATAAATTTCGTTTCAAAATACAAAATTCTCGGACTGGCGGTGGCGTTTGTGATCGGTCTATATGTGGGTGCTCTTGTGCAAGCGCTCGTTGCGGATTTCATAATGCCAGTCATCGAAATCGCGGTTCCCGGAACTGAGTGGGAAACGATAACTCTCGGGCCTTTCAGAGTCGGACACTTTGCCGGTGCTCTGATAACCTTCTTGATCGTTATGCTGGTAGTCTTCCTTCTCATAAAACTTACAGCGAGAATTGGCATTGAGTGAACTTAAAGGATTAAAATCTAAAGCAGATCCCCAGCCGACTCTATCGTAAAAGAAGGGTTTTTCCATAATGCTGTTTTGCTGTGTTTGTTTGGTCTAGAAAAATATTTTGAGTTAAATCGAGCTAGAGCATCAAAGTACAGATTGCACATTAGATGAGTAGTGGACCGGGCGGGATTTGAACCCGCGACCCCTCGCTTGCGAAGCGAGTGCTCATACCAGGCTGAGCTACCGGCCCCGTGTTTAACTATTCATGCAAGATTTTAGATTTTACGGAATGATCTCGCATCCGTTAAACTCTAGGAAATTAAAATCCTCAGGTTTTACGATATTCATCTGCAAAGCTTTCTCAATTTTTGGCAGAACACATCTCAGCGCGTTTACTAGATTTTTCACAGTTCCGCACACAATCCGGTATGCTTCCCGTGGCCATCTCTTCATCACGTTGGCGTAGAGACATCTCCCACCGCAGAAGGCGAAAATTTCGCAGTCCTCGCAGAAATCTGTTGTTTTTATTTTTTCTAGGTTTAGCGGATGGCTTTGTGTAATGTGTCCCAGATAAAATCTTCGCATTCCCCACATGCTTGGGCACGGAATTATGTGTCCATCTGTCTGTATGGCATAGTTTGCCCAGCCAGCACCGCATCTCAACCCTCCGGAACCGTCTGCAAATAAGGATTTCAAAACGCCAAGGAAGGGATAAATTTTATGAACCCTGCCGTGCCAGATCTCTTCTGTCCACCATTCCACGAGTTTTCTCACGCCAGGATTATACTTCTCCTCTACCCAAACTTTGAAATTCCTTCTTTCAAAGTCATTCCAGAAACCAGCGTTTAGCTGCCAGTGAACAGCGGAGAAAGAAAACTCCTGATTGTTGAGAAGCCATCTTACCTCCTCGAAAATGTCCATCGGCTCCATTACCGTCATTCTGGCAATTATTTCCCCTTCAAAACCACTCTTCACAACATATTTCAGATTCTTCACAACTCTCCTAAAAGTTCCATCACCCCTGTTCATATCGGTGGTTTCTTCTTTCCCGTCCACCGAAACGGCGATCGTGTGGAGTTTTGCAAAATAATTTTTCCCGAGCCGGTGAAGAAGGGTGCCATTTGTTTGGATCAGAAATCTGCGTGCTGGAACTTTCTCTATGATTTCTTCAATCTTTTCGGCTTCGAGCAATGGCTCCCCACCGTAGAAAATAATTGAACAATCAGGATCTTTCGAGCAGAAGGAAGCAAGCTCACTAACATCGTATGCTATTCTTTCCGGCAGAAGAACGTCAAAATCTTCACCCGTTTCGGAAAAATCGTTTACGGCCTCTCCATAGCAATATCTACACATGAGATTACAATGAGTCGTCATTATCACATGGAAGAACATTTTGCCTCACCTATCAGAAGCACTTCTTCTCCGCAAAATTCACATCTCTTTCCTATCAAATTTACCTCCAAAACCTCAAAACCGAATCTTCTTATGAGAACACGTCCGCAGGCTGGACAATAAGTATTCTCAAATGGGTGCCCCGGGATATTTCCAACGTATGCATACATCATTCCTTCCTCCACGGCCAAGTTATGAGCCATTTCTAGTTTTGAAACGGGAGTGGGAGGAGCATCAAATCTAAAAGCCGGATAGTATGCCGTGAAATGAATTGGGGTTTCCCTCCCTGCCTCGCGCAGACATCTTTTCACGAGATTTCTCAGCTGATCTTCTCCGTCGTTTACGCCAGGTATGACAAGATTTACGATTTCGACGTGAATTCCAAGCTTTTTTGCTTCTCTGATATTTCGCCAGACGATTTCCACATCTGCTCCGCAATATTCTCTGACCGTCCGTTCATCCCCTTTAACGTCCACATTCATCGCATCGAGACCGGCCTCGACAAGCATTTTGAGAGCTTCAACGGTCATGTAACCGTTCGAAACAAATGTGTTATACAGTCCCCTTTTGCGTGCAAGTCTGAAGACGTCAAGAGACCACTCTAGCATAAGTGTGGGCTCGTTGAAAGATATGCTAGTTCCTCGACATCCTTTTTTGATCACCAGCTCAACGAACTTTCCTGGGCTTATGTAGTTTGCCTTATCCGGTTCGGGAGGAAACTTGCTTATGCCCCAGTTCTGACACCAGGGGCAAGTGAAATTGCAACTCCAACTCCCAACGGTCAGGGCTTTGCTCCCAGGCCAGAAGTGATAAAAAGGTTTTTTCTCTATTGGATTTGCAGACATCGATGAAATGTCGCCGTAGATCAACGTGTATAACTTTCCACCTATATTTTTTCTGGTTTTGCAAAAGCCAAGCTGATTTGGAGAAATGAAACAGCGTCTCTCGCATACTCCACAGCGAACGTTTTTTTCTTCCAACTGTTCATATAGTAAAGCTTCTTGGATAGTCTCTGCCATCTGAAAGATTATTCCTAACAAATTCGTATCAACCTATATGTAGTGGTTCTTTCTGCAGGTATCCTCCCAACAGCACGTGCCAGTTCCTCAAGCTCCTCAGCTTTCATGCAACGTACGTTACCTCCGGCAGCACTCGTTATATTCTCCTCCATGAGTGTTCCTCCCAGATCGTTGGCCCCAGCCATCAGAGCAGCTTTTGCTCCTTCTAGTCCAAGCTTCACGTAAGAAGTCTGGATATTTTTAAGAACATCGCCTAGGACAAGCCTAGCGACTGCATGCATTTTTATGTTCTCGCTCATACTTGGAGAACGCAAACCGGCTTTTCCAAGTGGCGTTCGTGAAGACACAAACGGTAATAAAACGAATTCCGTGAACCCACTGGTCTCTTCTTGGATTTTTCTAATCAGCAGCAGGTGTTTTGCGCGTTCTCTGTATGTTTCGATCGTTCCATACATGATTGTCGAGGTTGTCGGTATTCCTAAAGAGTGGCATGCCTTAACGATTTCTGTCCATCTCTTCGTCCTCACCTTGCGCGGACATATTTTCTCTCTCACGTTGTCCGAAAGAATCTCCGCTGCAGTTCCTGGGACGGAGTCAAGTCCATGCTCCCTGAGGGCACACAAAACTTCAAAGACATCCATCCCCTCCTGCCGGCAAATATGTTCGATTTCCTCGGGGGAAAAAGCATGAATATGAATACTTTTTGAAACGGACCTTACAGAATCGAGAATTTTCAGATAATCTGAAAGTCCGAAATCTGGATGCAGACCGCCCTGCAAACACACTTCTGTAGCCCCCGCCCAAACTGCTTCAGCTGTTTTTCTCGCTATTTCTTCCGGAGAGAGGACATAAGCGTCTTCGTCATCTTTATCCCTGCGGAATCCGCAAAACATACATGAACCGATGCAGATATTCGTGAAATTTATGTTTCTATTTCTCACATAGGTGACGATGTCTCCGACCTCCAGCCACCTTTTGTAGTCTGCAATCAGGGCAATCGTTGGGAGTTCTTCAGGTTCGGAGAGCAGTAATCTACATATCTCTTTTTCAGTTAGTTGTTCATTTTGTAAAGCAACTTGGAGAATCTCGAAAAGTTCCCCATCAACCTGCTCTGTAACCGGCTTCATCAGACAAACTTCGGACAATTCTCTTCACCTCCGCAGACATAAATTGCTCATCCATCACAAACTTGGGATAAATCGGTAGACGTTCGCGCAAACGGAAACCCAGCGATTCAACGATCGTTCTCAGTTTCTCCACTTCTGGCCAGGGATTTTCAGGATTTATAAAATCCGGCGTGATTGGAGAGATCCCTCCGAAATCGTTTGCACCGGCATCTAGTATCGCAAGAACGTTTGGTGGTGACAGGTCAATCAGGTTTGGGGGAACTTGTATGGCAACATCTTCCAAGATTTCTCTAGCTTTCCTAACAGTCCATATAACTTCCGATAGAGACGGGGGCGGACAACTTTCCATAACGGTGTTTGGTTTTGGTGAGAATGGTTGGATTATCACCTCTTGAATATGCCCATATCTTTCTTGGATTTTTTTTATCTCAAAAAGGGAAAATAAGCGATCTTTTCGGCTTTCGCCGATTCCAATTAGAAGCCCAGTCGTGAACGGGATTTTAAGCTCGCCGGCATTTCTTATCACCTCAAGTCTAACCTCGGGCCTTTTGCCTGGACTCTCTTCATGAGCTGGCAATCTGGTTGCACATTCCAGCATCAGTCCCATGCTCGCGTTATATCGGCGAAGTTTTTTCATCTCCTCATAGGTAATTGAGCCAGCGTTTGTGTGAGGTAGGAGATTCATGTTGAGCATCATTCTGGAGATATCTACAAGATAATCGACAGTAGTTCTATAACCCAGGTCTGATAATTTGAGCGAATACGACGGATAAACTTCTGGTCTCTCCCCCAGCGTTATAAGAGCCTCACAGCAACCAGCGGCTCTTGCCCTTTCTCCGAGTGCCTTTATCTCATCAGGTTTCATCAGCCATCCATTGTGCGGGTCTCTCCTGAATCCACAATAATGACATTTGTTTCGACAGACGTTGGTGACTGGTATAAAAACGTTTCTCGAATACGTTATTGTTCGGATCTTCAAGATTCCACCCTCGTCTCATTATTAGAACTCGCGTCTGGAAAAATATTTTTGGATGATTGGATGTCCGCCCGCCCTTGGCTGATTATTCCCATAAAGGATCTCTCTTTGGCAAAATCATCCCTCCAAAATTGCCTGAATCCTGAGGAGAGAAAAAAACTCATAATGGCGATGCTTACCGACGTGCTGACCTCAGCAAAAAGAGTTCAGAGTTTGGACAGGATATGTGTGCTCTCTCCGAATGAAGAAATCCTTAAATTCGCGTCAAATCTCGGGACTCGGACAATTCGAGAACCGGGTCTATCTCTGAACCCAGCGCTGGAGTTTGCAATCAGTCGAGCAAAAGCAGAAGGAGCCGATTCAGTTTTGATAATTCCCGGTGATGTTCCCCTCATAACACCGAGAGATATAAGAGAAATTATTTCACTTGCGGAGGAAGAGAAGGTTGTCGTGATTTCGCCTTCGAAAGACAGAGGTACAAACGCGCTTCTGCTGAAACCCCCGGATGTCATTTCTCTCAAATTCGGGGGAGAGAGTTTCCCGGTACATTTAAAGGAAGCCTTCAAAACTGGCGCAAAAGTCAAGATTTACCATTCGGAATCTATCGCTTTTGACATAGACAAACCTGAAGACCTCCTCAGAGTAAAAATTGTTGCTCCACACACTCGAACAGCAGATTTCCTTTCATCTTTAGAAAAAGACAGAATACTTGACAACAAGGTATAATCCTAGCAAAAGGAGAATGACAACACATATCCGGAGGAGCAAAATTCTGATTTTTTCAACCGCTGCATGACTCGAACTCACGAGGTGGGAAACTAAGGAAAACCATCCGAAGTCGGCTGCATAGTGACCTATCAGCCAAGCTGCGACACCAGCGAAAGACGCAACAGAATATGCCTGGAGAAGAAGAGCGAAACCTACCCCCACCCACCAGAGCGGAACTGTCGGATTGAAAATGCTACTGAAGAGGACTCCTCCAACAAAAGGGTGAAAACAGGTTACTTGGATCTTGTATCTTCTGGCGCGCAAACTCCGTAGACTCGAGGAAGCGATCAAAATCAGAAGAAAACCTCCGGTTAGACCTATCGTTCTCTCCAGAAGTGGATGGGCAAGAACATAACCGATACCGGCGAGAAGTAGAAGAAGGATAACGACTTCGACTGCCAAGTGGCCTACCACAACCAATGGCCCGATCTGTCTGCCCTCCTCGGTCGATTTCGCAGTCACATAGGCGAGCAGAGGACCCGGAATTAACGCCCCGGAGAGTGCAACGAAAAAACCTATTGGAATCTGTATGAGTATCTCGAACATTTTTGCACCTTAATGAACAATTTTGAGAAATGCTTAAATATGTTTGCAAACAACTTGAATGGAGCTTCCATGGAAAGAACGAAATTCCTACTCGATGAAGAGGATATTCCAAGGTACTGGTATAACATTCAGGCGGATCTGCCCACACCTCTTGACCCGCCTCTTAATCCGAAAACAGGTGAACCCGTAAAACCAGAAGATCTTCTTGCGATTTTCCCAAAGGCGCTGATAGAGCAGGAAGTTTCACGCGAGCGCTGGATTCCTATACCTGAAGAAGTGCTGGAAATCTATCGACTCTGGCGTCCAACACCTCTTTACAGAGCCAGGAGATTGGAGCGGATGCTGAAGACCCCAGCCCGAATCTATTACAAGTGGGAAGGTGTAAGCCCGCCCGGGAGCCATAAACCGAACACTGCCGTGGCTCAGGCATACTTCAACATGAAGGAGGGTGTAGAAAGACTGACAACGGAGACAGGGGCCGGTCAGTGGGGCAGCGCCTTAGCCTTTGCAACAATGTTGTTTAACTTGAAGTGTACAATCTATATGGTCAAAGCGAGCTACAACCAGAAACCCTATCGAAGAATCTTAATGGAGATATGGGGAGCCGAATGTATACCAAGCCCGAGCAACAGAACGCAGTTTGGCAGAAAGGTTTTAGAACAAGATCCAAATTGTCCAGGCAGTCTAGGAATCGCGATCTCCGAGGCAATAGAGGATGCAGTAACTCACGAAAATACGAAATATTCTCTTGGAAGCGTTTTGAACCACGTTCTTCTTCATCAAACGGTAGTGGGACTTGAGGCGAAAAAGCAGCTGGAAATGCTTGACGAGTATCCGGACGTAGTATTTGGATGCGTTGGAGGAGGAAGCAATTTTGCTGGCTTAGTCTTTCCATTTTTGGCCGACAAGCTTAGTGGAAAGAAACCGGATCTCCGTGCCGTGTCATGTGAACCGAAAGCCTGTCCTACACTCACCAAGGGGGTCTACACTTACGACTATGGAGACACGGCGGAAATGACTCCTCTTCTAAAGATGTACACGCTTGGTCACACGTACGTCCCACCACCTATCCACGCCGGTGGTTTGAGATATCATGGTGACGCTCCTCTCTTGTGCAAATTAACAAAAGAAGGGTATATGGAAGCAGTCGCATACCATCAAACAGAAATTTTTGAAGCGGCAAGCATTTTCGCCAAAGCCGAAGGATTTGTCATTGCTCCAGAGACAGCCCACGCTGTGAAAGCCGTGATAGACGAAGCAATCCGGTGTCGCCAGACTGGGGAGGAGAAGGTCATCCTATTCAATTGTAGCGGGCACGGCCACTTTGACTTACAGGCATATGCAGAATTCTTGGAGAAAAAGTTGCAGAATTACGAATATCCTGAAGAAAAAATAAGAGAAGCCCTATCAAAGTTGCCCAAAATACCCGGGTTTTCGCAATAACTTTTATCGAGATCTTATGATGTTTTCTAGGTGTTGGGCTTGTTGATGAAAGATGCGTGTAGAGGAGAGATAACGGAAGAAATGAAGAAAGTCGCTGAGATAGAAGAAATCTCACCAGAAGTCTTGAGGAGAAGAATAGCCTCCGGCCGCGTAATCATTCCGAAAAACATCATAAGAGAAATCGAACCCATCGGAATTGGCGAAGGTCTAAAAGTGAAAGTGAATGCAAATGTTGGAACATCCCCAGACTACGTCGATCTTGAGGAGGAACTGCGTAAAGCATTGGTTGCCGTGAAATATGGCGCAGACACAATAATGGATCTAAGCATAGGTGGGGACATAGATTTGATAAGACGCAAAATTCTCCAGTCGGTCAATGTTCCCGTGGGGACCGTTCCGATTTATCAGGCGGCGATGGAGGCAACGAAAAAAGGTCAAGACATCGTCGACATGAATTCCGACGACATTTTTAATGCTATTAGAAAACACGCTGCGGATGGCGTCGATTTCGTTACCGTGCACTGTGCCCTAACACTGGACGCTCTCAAGATCGTTAAAAAGAGTGACAGAATTCTACGGATGGTCAGCAGAGGTGGATCACTTTTGGCTGCTTGGATGATTCACAACGAGAAAGAAAACCCGCTCTATGCGGAATTCGATTATCTTTTGGAAATAGCGAAGGAATACGATCTAACACTGAGCATTGGCGACGCTCTTAGGCCTGGCAGTTTGGCGGATGCAAGCGATATACCGCAGATGTTAGAGTTGCTTGTGGCAGCTGACCTCGTCAGAAAAGCGAGAAACAATCACGTTCAAGTAATGGTTGAAGGTCCAGGTCATCTCCCGCTCGACCAAATCGAGGCAAACGTGAAATTGGAAAAAGCTGTTTGTGACGGGGCACCATATTATCTACTTGGTCCGCTTGTGACGGATATCGCAGCGGGATATGACCACATCGCGGCAGCCATCGGAGGAGCTGTTGCGGCGTGGGCGGGCGCAGATTTGCTTTGTTATGTAACTCCAGGCGAGCATTTATGTCTTCCGGATGTGGAGGATGTGCGGGAAGGAGTAATCGCTGCCAAAATCGCTGCCCACGCTGCGGACGTCGCAAGAGGTTTTGGGATGAAAAGAGACGAAGAAATGTCTGAGGCGAGAAGAAGATTTGACTGGGAAAAGCAGATCGCGCTTTCGCTTGATCCCGAAAAGGCAAGAGAGATGAGGAGTAGAAAACCGCCCATACTTGATCCAAAGACGTGCAGCATGTGTTCACAGCTTTGTGCTGTCAAGCTTGCTTCCAAATATCTATCCAAGCTAGAAGACGACAGGTAGATCTGGGTTGGACAGAATAATATTTCGTCTTTTCGGGTCGAAAAGAATGTTCATTCCCCTCATTCGAACGCCAGCTCGGCTTGCTTTCTCCATAAGAAGATAAAGTTGGGGATCGGCTGTTATGTTTGGCGTTATTCCTCGGACGCCTTCCAGACTTGTAACGAAAAATATCGCAGAATTTCCGCCAGATCGAGCGTAGTTTATGAGGTCTTCTATTTGTCTTCTTCCCCTCTCGGTGGGACAGTCCGGATATCCGCCCAAATCGTTTAACCTCAAGACAGCACTTTTGAGCTCCACAACGAGCTCGTTTTTTCCTTCAAGCTTATAGTCTATGATCGAACTGCCGACTCTGATATTTCTTCTAGCCAACCGGTAACTCCGAAAAATGGGGATGAGACTTCTGGCGAGCGCTACCTCAAAAGCTTCCGCCTGCATTCTTGTGTCAATAACGCTTGCAAGTTTTTCCCCACTTATCGCAAACAGCCTGTAGGGAAGCTTTCCCCGTCCCCTAAGACAGTATCCGGAAGCGTTGTAAAGCAACAACTCTTCAAGCCTGCCCGTGTTATTCAGACTAGCTTTTGTCACCTTCCTCCCTATGCTTATCCTAACCGTGAATCTGTTGATTCTTTTGATTATTCTGCAGGGAAAAACTTCGGGAAGCTTCAGAAGTATGATGCCCCGCATCCTTTTCCATTAGCTCTAAATCTCCCCGAAAACAAAAAGATGAGGGAACATGATATTTGTTGCCGTGGGATCGAAAAACAGGACAAAAATAAAAGCAACGGAGAGAGCCTTTCGGAAAGCTTTCGGAAGAGTAAGAGTGGAGTCTGTGGAGATAGACTCCGGTATCTCACCACAGCCAATGACTGCGGCCGAAGCCGTGAAGGGTGCAATGAATAGGGCAAAAAAGGCGATCAAGCTTCTTGATGCAGATTTTGGAGTCGGGATAGAAGGTGGAGCTGTAAGGCTCTGCGGAAGGTGGTTTACAACCGGTTTTGTTGCTATAGTCAACAGGGAGGGCAAAATTTCGATCGGGACATCAGGATGGTTTGAGTGCCCTGGAAAGGTTGTAAAAGAACTTAAAAGGGGAATCGAGCTTGGAGAAGTTATGGAAAGATTAACAGGAGAAAAGAAAATAAAGGAAGGAAAAGGCGCAATAGGTATATTCACAAAGGGGCACGTGGATAGAACTGCCCTATATGAGCATGGAGTTTGGATGGCACTTTGCAAATTTCTCTCCCCAGAGTTCTTCAAGTGAAAAATCGCACAAATCTTGCTTTTAATGATCCCAGACAAAGGTTTATCAGATGCCGAGGAAGCTCTCACACCAACGTTTCAGGAGGAAGCGAAGATATGGAATGTTCCATCTTGTCGTAGCGTTAATTGTAGGAATGCTTACAGGAGTTTTAGCAACGTACGGATTCATGAAAATCTCTCTAACCCCGGAAGAAAAAGAGAGCAGCATAAAGACAAATCTGACCGGCTGGATAGAGAACGCCCGTGCAGCAACGATTCCGATAGTAGCTGTTGGTTCGACTGATCAGGGAGAATTTGGAGTAGTTTGCACGCTTGCCGTCAAAATAGAGCCAGGGGATGGTTACGTCTATGTCGGGATCGACCCAACGTTGGTTGGTTTCGATTTTCAAGATGCTGATAGAACTGCGATAAAAGTTGCGGCAAAACTTGCCGGATATCAGCTGGATGCGGATGGGGTTGGCTTAGCAGGTTACGATGTGAAATTTATCGTGGTTGGTCCAGGTGAAAGAGTAAGGGTGGAGGCGATCGACGGACCAAGCGCCGGAGCGGCGACCACGATTGCTTTACTTTCCGTTCTCGAAAACCGCAAGATAAAAAGCGGATACGCTATCACGGGAACAATTCAGGAGGATGGTTCGATTGGACCGGTTGGTGGAGTTTTTCACAAAGCGGCAGCTGCAGCTGAAAACGGAGCGAGAGTTTTCCTCGTCCCAAGAGGCCAGAGCAAGGTTACTGTTTACGAACGGGTTGTTGAGCAGATCTTTCCAGGATTCAGCTGGGTGAGCTACAGGCCCAAAATAATAGATCTCAATGAATATTTCGCCGGTTACGGACTATCGGTAGTAGAGGTCTCCACGATAGAGGAGGCCGCTTCTCTAATGCTCGAATGAGTTTTACTTTCAGAAAAATAGAAAAATCTGGGCCGGTGGTCTAGCCAGGAAAGGACACGGGCCTCCGGAGCCCGTGACGTGGGTTCGAATCCCGCCCGGCCCGCCACGAATACCTTCCTCGAAACGTATTTGAGAAGAAAAATCAACAAATTTTTGAATGAGAAAAAAGCTTCTGGTGCTGGGGCTCTCTCTGCCCTTTTTCATGATACTCACAATGCTTTTCTCTGCTCCCCCTATCAGTTCCGAGCCAGTGTGGATTGAGAAAGCCCCAACCCCACAGCCGGGCGGATACGGTCAAGCCTTGGTCTCTGTAGGAAACTATATCTACATAATCAGGTGTTACGATGTCCTAGATAATGTTCATTTCTGGAGGTATGATCCATTTGCAAACGAGTGGACAGAGATAAACACGTCCATGCTACCCCAAGGTCTTTTCAGAAATGGTACCGCTCTTGCCTGGGATAATGAAAATTACATATACGCTCTGGCGGGGGCGAGATATCAGGATTCCAACCGCACAATCTTTCTGAGATATTCCATTCCTTCGAACAGCTGGGAGTTCTTGGAGAACACTCCTGGTCCACAGGGTGCGGGAGATGCTCTCTGTTGGTGTGGTTATGATGGAAGAATTTATGCGATCTTGGGAAGCTCAACACACGGAACAACTTTCGCCCGTTACAACCCACAGACCAACACCTGGCAGGTATTGGCTAACCCACCAGGTGGCACCGATGACGGTTGTTCGCTTGTCTGGACCGGCGGAGCTTACCTCTACGCTTTAAGAGGAGAATATTATGAAGCTTCACCTTTGCAGGATTTCTGGAGATACAACATTGAAACAAACAGTTGGGAAAATCTCAGCCCGATACCGGATCTAGACGGGGTAGGGGATGGAGGATCTCTCCTCTGGATTCCAACCAAGCCCGATTACATTTACGCTCTTAGCGGTGGTTCCTATCTTGAGCAGCCAGGCTATGGTTTCTACAGATATCAAATTTCGACAAATACTTGGGAGAGTCTAGAAAATCTTCCCTACCCCGTCGGCGAGTATAACGGAAACAGACTGGGTTTCGTTAACAACACCATCTTTTATTGGCAGGGTGCTCCACCAGACTGGGCCGGTGGTGGTAATAAATTCTGCGCCTATCCTCTGATAGAAATCCCATCAGTTCTGATGGTAGTTCCGGAAAATTCAATCATAATGCCAAACTGCTGGTTTAACGTGACAGTTACTGTTTGGGAAGGCGAGATGGAGCTCGAGAACATATATCTCGTAGCACATGAAAACTCGCTCAGCCATACAGCGTCAGACAACATCAGAAATCACTACACATGGAGTGCTTCAAAGAGCGCAGGGACTTGGCAGTTTAGTTGCCCACTTGGGTCTGCTTACATAGACACATCTGGATGTTCAGTCTTAGAGAATTCTGAAACCAAGACATACACCGCAATCTTTAGTGTGAAACTTTCAAAAATCGCGGCTCCGGGAATGTGGAATCTATACGTCAGAGCCGTCGATAACACCGGTCTAGATAACTATTTGGAGAATATCAACGCGATTATGGTTCAGGTCTACCTCGAGATGTCTTTGAGCACATACACCCTCTCCTTCAGCGGCTACAAAGGGCAGAGCGTTTACGCAACCCAGAGTCCGATGACGGTTATTGTGTCCTCAAACAGAAACTTCACGATTAAGGTCAGAGCGGCCGGGGATTTCACGTCTGACGGATACACGATATCTGCCAGTGCGGCCAAGGCGATCGGCGGTAGAACCGTGTCACTGAGCACCATCTACGAAAATGTTTGGAATAACATCCAATATGGCGAAAATATGCAGAAACAGATAGAGTGGAGATTAGATATTCCAAGCAACGTAGCAGCCAGAAACTATACAAACACTTTCTATGTTAGAGTAGAAACCTTGCCAGAGCCGCCATTACAACTCGTCCAGAACCCAAGCTTCGAGCAGACCGGTTACTGGAGTTTTGGAACCAACGCTTCTAGGTCTAGCGAAAGGGCAAGAACTGGTAGTTACTCCGCAAAGCAAGTGGTTAACTCCTCCTCGTATACCGCGTATGTGACCTCAGACAATATCACTAGCTTCATCCCTGGACAAACGTATTATCTAGCCGGGTATTACTACCTCGTAAATCCAGGAGGAGGGGCAAGTCCAAGCCAGTACACTCTATTCATCAGAGTAAGATGGTATCCATACTGGGAGAATGATGACGGTTATGTGCAGACACCGAGTAGCGGTTTTGCATCAACAGCCTTTGATAGTTGGACTTTGGTATCTTTCCAAGTAACGGCTCCACAAAATGCGGTTAGGGCGCGCGTTTTCATTACTGCCAGATACACAACCGGGCAGACACCTCCCGCTACGAGCGCATACTGGGACGACATCTGGCTATCCACTCAACCCCCGTGAAAAAGATCAGGCAGATATCCGCCAGTGAGTGTAAATCTTTTAGCAACTCAAATCTAGATAATGAATAGAATGAGGAAGTTGTACTTGTGTTCCCTTTGTGCATATAAGGATTCGCCGGATTGCAGCAGACTTGAAAGACTGATACAGAGTACTTCTGTCTCCAGTTTATCTTATCTCAGACTCTTCAAGGAATTTAGATCCATGTGCATAAGGGGACAGAAATGGTGGACGGAAAAAGAAAAGGACGAGGCATTAGAGGAGCTGGAGAAACTTGAAAGGACGTCACGGGAGAGATTTTGATCAGCTTGAGGAAAAATTTCTAGAGGGAATAGGAGAACCCTCGCCATCTGCTTTCGTGCCTTCACCTTTCCAAGAGGAAGCTCTGAGATGCGTTCTTCAGAAAGACACTATTGTCGTTGCACCGACTGGAAGCGGAAAAACTTGGATTGCGGAGCAGGCAATCAGAAGTTTCATCAAACTAGGCAAAGAGTGTTGGTATACCACGCCCCTTAAAGCCCTTTCTAACCAAAAGTATGACTACTTCAAGAGAATTTTTGGGGAAGAGAATGTAGGTCTTCTCACCGGAGAGAGAAAAGAAAATCCAACTGCTTCCATAATCGTCGCCACCACAGAGATCCTCAGGAACTCTCTTTATGGCGAGGGAAAACCACCGGATTTTGTCGTCTTGGACGAAGCCCACTACATTGCAGATCCTGAGCGTGGTGTTACGTGGGAAGAAATCATAATCCTTTCTCCCTCAGAAACACGTTTGTTACTTCTCTCAGCTACCATCTCAAACTCAGATGAACTGGCTGAGTGGATGGGAAAAGTCCGGGGTGAAGAGCCTAGCCTAATAAGGGTTGACGAGAGGCCAGTTCCCCTCAGATATGGTTTTTTACATGCTGGTGGCTGGGTTCTTCCGCTGAGAGAAAAAATCATCGGCAAACTCGGCGATAGGGATGCTAGAGTGCCCTTTAATCCGGTAAAAATCGTTTCAATCTTAAAAGAAAAGGATCTCATACCAGTTATCGTTTTCCTTCCGCGCAGAAGAGACTGTGATGAAGCCGTGAGGACCTTCCGCGGGCAAAAATGGATTGGCCGGGAAAGACGGATGGAGATCTTTGCTCAGGTCGCGGAGGAAACGCCAGTTTTATGGGACCATCCCCTCTTAGAGCAGCTCATAGATGCCGGCGTGGCACCACACCATGCTGGCCATTTGACTGGCTGGAAGGTTGCTGTGGAAAGAATGCTTTCGGCCGGTCTCATCCAAGCAGTCTTTGCAACGACAACTCTCGCCGCTGGGCTCGATGTTCCGGCAAGAACCGTTGCTCTCCCGACGGTTATGACAAGAGATGAGAGTGGCACTCGCCTTCTCACACCGCTTGAATTCCATCAGATGAGCGGAAGGGCTGGCAGAAGAGGAAAAGATAGGGTAGGTTTTGTGATTTTTGTCCCGAGAGAAAAAAGAATGCTGTATGACGCCGTCTCGCTCTCCAAATCTCCGCCGGAACCTCTGAAATCCGCCTTCTCTGTTGCATATTATCAGATTTTGAGTCTACTTGGCAGACACGGTCTTCAGGGAACTATTAAAATCTTCGAAAAAAGCCTTTTGTTTTACCAAATGTCAAAACTCGGCAGAAAGAAGGAGAAAAAAGTTAGAAACCTGATGATGCAGGAGTTTGGGAGGAGAATAAACATTCTGAAGTCTCTTGGATATCTGACAGATTCTCTAGAGTTGACAGAAGATGGGGAGTGGGCCTGTATGATAACTCACGCATCTTTTCTCTATCTTGCGGAGTTTGTAAGAAGAGGTCTCTACCGCGGGCTTTCTCCAGCCGCTCTAGCAGGAACTGTCGCAGCACTCATTGGGGAAAGGTCACCCAGACGTAAGCTGGCTCTCCTTGATATTTCGCGTGTAATCGGTTTACTCCGTGACATCTGGAGGATGGAGAAGAAAGCGGGGATCTACAGCGAGAGACCTTCTTTAGAGGCAGCTCGTGGAAGAGCCAGTTGCGTCTATATGTGGGCCTCTGGAGCCGAGTGGCAAGAAGTGGTCGAGCTCTCCCGCATGGAGGAAGGCGATCTTCAGAGATTGATTCTGCAGACAGCCGAAGCGCTACATCAGCTTGAAGGTTTATCATTGCCGATTTCCTCTTTAGCCAAGGAAGCAAAAAAACTCATCCTTCGGGAACCCGTGATATGATGGAATTCAAATACTTTCCCAAACGGTTGGCTCTCTCGATTTTTTTCTTTGACCAGAACGTCTGCGAAACAGCAAAAATATGAGAATTAACAATACAATAACAATTGTCACGACTAAAAAAACTAGCCAGGGAGCAATACCGCTTGTGAAAACCTTAACCGAACCACCCTGAACGTTTACCTCTACCTGTTCTCCAAGCGGATTACCGGCAATCACATCAAAAAGGGTAATTGTTGATTGTCCGGTTTTCTTTGCCCGAAATCTAACAATTGCCAAAGTTCCATTCTCCGAGCTTCCGCCCTCCCCCAACACTACGCACACGACATCTCTTAAAACTCCCGCCGTTCTGTCCACATTCCCCTCGTAGAAGTACGTGTTTAAACCATGCTTCCTGAAGAAATTTCCCTCTCGCACGGCAAGAAAGTCAAGAACCGATGAATCGTAGCCGATAGAAAACTGATAGCCCGCTATTTGGGTGGAAGGGTTTGCCACTATTTCTATTTCGAAGACCTTTCCATTTTCTACATTAACTTCTTTAGGTTTTACGTAAACCCTCGTAATTTCGGCTTGACAGAGGGGCTGAGAGATGAGAATAATCAGTATGGCAAGCGCAAATAACCAGCATGTTTTCAACCTTTCACCCTGTCCAATGCTGTCCAATGAGGATGAGGTCAAGCACGTTTATTTTTCCGTCTTTGTTTATATCCTCAGCTATCCAACCAGCAGGACCGGTTTGTTTCCATTTAGATATCACAGCCAGCATGTCCTGAATGTTTACTTTTCCATCCCGGTTTACGTCCCAGGGAGCATATGCTTCTACACTGACGACTGCCCCCCTAAGTGTTACTGGAAGAACCTGTCCGTTCTCATCTCCAAGGATAACATCCTCAAGCCAGAGCTGTGATGTTCCCTGATTATCCTTTGCTTTTAATTGCACTGTCGCAAAAACTCCGGGGGAGTTGGCAGATCCGTTGATCCGTACACCGGTGATTTCAATTTTTCCCGTCGTGTTATCCAAGGAAATCACTTGGAAGAAGCTACTGGCTCCTCCTTGCTTCAGGAAGTCACCCTCGGTTACATCGAGAACTCCCAGAATCTGTGGATTGAACCTCAATGTACACTGGACGCCAGCCACACCAGTCACTGGAATGATTCCGATTTGTACGGAAAAGTTTTCCCCGGTTCTGACGTTTTGATTTTCTGGAAATATTCTTACGATAGTGTTGTCGACAGGTTGCTGAGGGGCATTCTCGTTTTCACGAATGAACCTAACGAGGTCTATATAAACTGTTCCAGAGTTCGGTGGTAAGTCCATGACAAAGTTTACCATGGCAAGGCTCGTCAGACTAACTCCAGAGAAGCCAGAAAGGTCCAATCTGAATTCCTTCCAAGAGGAAGTAATCCCACTGATAACCTGTTTCGATACTTTGTTTGAACTATCCTTCAACTCCACCCTGAATGATTCACCTCCGCTTGCTCCTTTTACATACATGCTGAGATACTTGTAACCAGAAACATCGATACCATGTTGGTCGGGGTGCAAGAAACTCCAGTAACCGACCCAACTGGAGGTTCCTCGATTGTATGTGAGTTTCAGACAACCGAGCCCCTCATACGCTCCGCCGACATACTCTTCCGTGATCCACTCAGGACCACCATTTGGATCTGGATCCATTATCCCGCAGCCACCACCTAGATTGTTTGGCCCACTTCCGTCGTTGTAATCGTCAACTATTAGACCGGCTGGTAGACTGCGGGCTGGAGAATCTGTGGTGAAGGTTATTTTGTCCAGATGTACGGTCCCCTGCCACGGGGCCCTGTCGAAGACGATGTTGAGCTGTTTTACATTGCCGAGGTCCATTACGCTGGCGAAATTGTAAAGAGGAATTACAAGCTTCTGCCAAGATGTAGTCGCCCCACTCTCGAAACCTGGAACGAGTGTTACATATATCGCACGATATCTGTTGTTTGTGTCTTTCATTTCGACCTTGAAGATTTCTCCCCCGCTTGCGCCTCTTACCCACATCTGGAGATCCGTATATCCTCTAAGATCGTATCCCCCTTCATCCGATTGGAAGAAACTCCAGTAGCCGGCCCATTGATTTTGTGGAAGATTATACGTAAGTGCTAGAGCCCTGCCCTCGTATCCTTGCACAAAGCTAATAGTGGGGTCGTGATTTCCATCATATGACATCGCTCCAGCAGCGCCCCCAGTGTTGGTACCAAGAGTCTCATCGTTGAAATCGTCATAGATGAGCTCGGGCGCCGATATCAGCGGAATCATGAGTAATAAAGTCGCTAAGCTTGCAAACACTACTGCTGTGGTTTTCTCCATCGAGCAAAACTCGGAATGGAGACTTAAAAACAGCCAAAAATGGGGGGATTTTCCGCAGATTTACGAAAATATTAAGTAGATCTCGCTGCCTCAGAAGAAATTATAAATTATTTTTTCTTTTCGACCTTTTCCTTTTTAATCTCCTCCTTCTCCAAGAATCTTCGATGGTAAATTCTAGAAGCTATACCGACACCAGCAGTAATAACCGCCAATAGAAACGCCATCTGGAATCCGGTCCTTATCTCTGTGCTAACAGTAGCATCTCCTGTTACGATTGTAGACTTGGAACTTCCTGAGAGAAATGGCACATTTATTTTGATCTGTAAACCTCCTTCAGTACCCTCTCGAATCATGCCGGAAACTATCTTTGGAAGCACCGCGTTAGCAAAGATGGTCCCAACGATCAGTATGATGATTAGAGTTAGTATACCCCAGAATGGTTTCATTACTCCAAACCTTAGCAGTTTGGCGGACCACCAACGGTCAGCGAAAAGAGAAGCCAAAATCGAAAACACGCCAGCGATCATGAAGGTTATTTTTGAAAACAGCAAAATATAATCAACGAGCACAGAACGTACTGAAACTCCAACAACTTTCACATCAAAGTTGAAGGGAGAAATGGCTACCGAGGCGGCATTGTCACCTACCTTTAGCATCCACCAGCTGCCCGCAAATGGCAGCACGATCATAAGAACCCCAAAGACAACACCAAACCAGTTAATCGCGTTTTTCCTCTTCATGGTTTCACTTCCTCGGTTTTATTTCAAGTGTTACGCCAAGTTTTTCAACAACTGCAAGTTTTAATTCGGTCTCAACGCTTTTTCCTCTTGGATCCTCCGCCACGACACCGACTAGGTGAAATCTTGTATTTTCATATGGAGTGATCTTGACTCTGTTCTCCTGCATGCTGAGCGAGGTTGAATGACCATCGTAATTCACAGAAACTTCAAGTTCTAGAATATCGAAAGAGAACTTCATTCTGGAATATATCATGACAGGTATTCTTGCGAACTTTGTGGCTTCGTTATATTCAATAGCGCCCTCATCGACGCTTAATTCTAGATTTTCGAAATTTAGACCAGAAAACTTTTCCTCAATTTCTTTAATTTCATCTTCTTGGATCAAAGTTTTCTTGAGATCCCAGTTGTTCGCAGAAAACGCAATTAGAATCGGCCCTAAGATAAGAAATATTGAGAGAAGTCGAAGACCAATCCCGAGTAAAACCTCGGCTCTCATTCTCCCCAAACATTTCTGTACCACAATTTAAACATTTTACGAATTCTTAATCTGCAGACTGTTTTTAAGAGCTAAATGAAATAAAATGAGGGGATACATCTGCCATCCACGATTGTGGTCGGAGGACAGTGGGGTGATGAAGGCAAGGGCAAAATGGTGGCATACCTCGCTCTTCGAGATAAACCCGACATTGTTGTTCGGGCTGGTGTCGGTCCAAATGCCGGGCACTCCGTGTTGTATGGCGGAAAAAAATATGGGCTACGCCAAGTCCCCTGCGGTTTTGTCTATGAAGGTGCTCGTCTTTTGATCGGTCCTGGGGTCTTGGTTAATCCACAAATCTTTTTGCAAGAGGTCGAAGAAACTAAGGTCAAAGACAGGATAGGAGTAGACAACAACTGTGCTATAATAGAACCTAAACATATAGAAGAAGACAAAACTTCTGCACATTTAAAAGGTAAAATCGGAACCACCGGGACTGGCTGCGGACCCGCAAATGTTGCTAGAGTTAACCGGACGGCCAAACTCGCTCGTGAAATCCCAGAATTGGCTCCTTTCCTTTGTGACGTACCATTAGAAGTTAACGAAGCAATAAAGAAAGGAAAGTTTGTGATAGTTGAAGGTTCACAGGGTTTTGGTCTTTCCTTGGTTCATGGCACATATCCCTATGTCACAAGCAAAGACACTACGGCGAGTACCTTTGCGGCAGATGTTGGTTTAGGCCCAACTCGCGTCGATGATGTTATAGTCATATTCAAAGCTTACACAAGCAGAGTTGGAGAGGGACCATTTCCGACTGAAATTCCACAGGAAGAAGCCGAGAAAATGGGTATAGTCGAGTTTGGAACAGTAACCGGCAGACGTAGAAGGATCGGTCTTTTTGACTTCGAGTTGGCGAGGAGAGCCGTCATGATAAACGGCGCAACACAAATCGCGATTACTTGTATTGACAGACTCTTCCCATCTGCCAAGGGGGCAAAGAAATGGGAAGATTTACCAAAAGAAGCGAAAGAATTCATTAGAAGAGTGGAGGAAGTGACGGAAACCCCTGTCACATTGATTTCGGTTGGTCCGGAAATCTTTGATGTAATAGACCTGAGATAAAAGTTTCGGTGAACATTTTGAAACGTATGATAATCTCTGTCACAGGCACGCCCGGAACGGGTAAAACTACGTTTAGCAGAGAACTTGCAAAACGTTTAGGTGCACACCTGCTGGACCTTAATCGATTTGTAACTTCACTCGGTATCTACGAATTGGATGCTGAGGGAACCAAGGTTGTGAATTTGCGAAAGATGAAGTCGGAATTCAGAAAATTTGTAAGAAAAACCAGAAGAAATCTCGTAGTAGATGGACTTCTTTCACATTTTCTCCCTTCCACGCTTATAACGCATGTCATAGTTTTGCGTACCCATCCGCGCGTTCTGGAGAAGCGTCTTAGAAAACGTGGATTTAAGGGAAAAAAGCTTGAAGATAACTTAGAGTCCGAAGCCTTGGACATTGTTCTTTGGGAGGCAGTGAACATTCATGGAGAAGACAAGGTTTATGAAATAGATACAACGAGAAAATCCTTGAAAAAAAGCGTCAGCGATTTCTTGATGGCATTGAAGGGAAAAAAAGATCTCCGACCTGGAAAGATAAGCTGGCTGGAAGAATATTTCCTCAAAGAAAGATGATTTTTTCATTGATTTTTGTTAAATCGAATTTCTCGTATGGATTTATTCGGAGCAAAAAGGGTTTTCCACCATAGACACTAGTTGTGCTTAGAGTTATTACTCGTCCTCCTTGCTCTAAAAAAGGACCTTCAGAAGCTTTCATTGGTTCATGACTGCGAACAAGGAACTTCACATCAAGTGATTTGAGAACGCAATCTGTGATGTCTGGGCCAAAGAGTATACCGGCTCCTCGCGGATTGGGAAATTCACCAGGGAGATCCGTTGGGTCGCTCCAAAGTATGCATTCTTCTATTTTTCTGTTTGGAGCTTTCAAATCATTGAGACTTTTGATTCTTCCACAAATTCCACCATGCACACAAAGTGCAAGACCAGGAATTACAAAGGCGATTGAAAGTTTGTTCAAAAAATTTTTCTCGAAAATTGGAAAAAAATCCTTCCATTTGACTTTTCTCTTCATTTCAACTTCCCATCCAAAATCCCAAGGATGAAAAGTTGGTGAACCATTCACGTAATCTTCGTGATTTCCTTTAAGTGCCACAACTCTGGGGCCGATCATCTCGGTCAGAGTTTCTATTACTTCCAACCCCATGTCTCCTCGATCCGCATAGTCACCTAAGAAAATCAGTATGCTATCCGGAGTTTCTTCAAAAATTTCCAAGGCTCTCTTGAATGCATTAAAATCTCCGTGAATATCACCAGCGATCAGCACATTTTTGCATTCGCTTTTGAGCACGGAGACTCTTCCGAGTGTAGATATCACAAAACTTTCTTCAATCGAAAAGGATATAACCCCTAACTGTAGAAAGGTAATTGGCTAGGCCAGAGGCGATGGGGAGAGGAGGTTAGATTAGAATGGAAGCTCCCCAGGCTCTGGCCAAGGCGGCCGTTTCTCTTGCCACACTAATTGAAGCAGATGCGGTAGTGGTTCGTGTCGACAACGTCAACATTCCCACTCAAGAAATTCTCAAGGAGCTTTCAATTTTTTCCAAAAAAATCATCATCTGCACTGGATCTTCTGATGAAAAGTCTTTTTCTACGAGCTATCCTGTAGTTCACGTTCCCCTGAAATCTGAAAATACGGAAAAGGAAGCGGAGTTCGCACTCGCTGTTTGCGTAAGGCAGGGGGTCCTGTCAAAAGGTGAAAAGGTTGTATATCTCGATGGTTCACACGCAATTCACTTAAAAATCGTGGACGACGTGGAGAAAATATTCTCTTTCGACGAAACGGTTATACATGCCATAAAACTTGCGCTTTACATCGCTAATACCTCCTATAACAACATGAGGGTGGGAGCAGCATTTATCATTGGGGATTGGAAAACTGTTATGCGCTTATCTCATCAACTCGAGTCAGATCCACTACCCCATCAGGCCCGCGACATTAAAAAGAAAGATAACTATCCGATTATAGCAAAAATAGCAGCGACACATGATGGAGCATTTGTAGTAGACTCAAACGGTATAATACGAGCATGTTGCAGACATCTGGACGCCAATAGGAAAGTCGATGTCCGCGGATTGGGAAGCAGACACTACGCAGTAGCTGCGATGACACGTGCAACAAAATCGATTGGTGTGGTAGTTTCACAAGAAGATGGACATGTGAGGGTATTTCAAAATGGGAAAATAGTTCTAACCATTCAACCATCAGGACACGTGATGGATAGTCAATAATAAAGAAAACGGAAACAATTTTAGGATTGAAAAACAAACCGCTGAGTGAGATAATGAAATACCTTACCTTAGCTGAAACTTTCGAAAAATTAGAAAAAACTTCATCTTATCTCGAAAAAAATGAGATAATCGTGTCTTTACTGCAGAACACTCCTCCTGAATACATCGAAAAAGTAGTGCTTCTTCTCCTTGGAAGGGCTTGGCCGACATATGTCTCTAAAGAAACGGGCGTTGGAATACAACAGCTTAAAAAAGCGATCTCGCTCGCGTCTGGTTACCCAACCTCACAGGTCGAACATCTTCTTAAAAAAATGGGGGACTTGGGCGAAGTTGCACAAGAGCTGATAAAGAAAAAGAAACAAGTTTCGCTATTCCAAAAACCACTAACAGTCTCTGACGTCTTTGAGACGATAAAAAGATTGCCGGAGATTACCGGAGAGAGCTCTATTGATAGAAAAATTGAGCGAGTAGCCTCCCTTCTCACAAGTGCTCAACCAATTGAAGCAAAATTCATTGTTAGGACGGTTTTGGGCGACCTCAGAATTGGTGTGGCGGAGGGTAGATTGCGCGATGCAATAGCGGATGCTTTCAACATACCCCCTGAAGATGTAGAGAAGGCATACATGCTTACATCAGATTATGCGCTGGTTGCAAAAACCGCCGCCGAGAAAGGTATAGAAGGAGTTAGGGGTCTTTCGGTGGTAGTCGGGCGTCCAGTTAGTCCAATGCTTGCCCAACGAGCGGAAAGTATAGCGGAAGTCCTTCAGAGAATGAACGGTAAAGCAGCTTTTGAGATTAAACTCGACGGTATAAGAATCCAAGCACATAAAGATGGAGAGAAAGTAATTCTCTTCACAAGAAGAATGGAAGACTATACAAGCATGTTTCCAGACATGATAGATCCTCTCCGCAGAGCGATAAAAGCGGAGAAAGCGATAGTCGACGGAGAGCTCGTAGCAATTGATCCAGAAACAAAAAAACCCATGCCATTTCAAGAAGTTTTGAAGAGAAGGAGAAAATATGGAATCGAGAAAACGGCGAAGCAAATACCAGTGGAGCTTCACCTTTTCGATGTCCTGTTAGTCGATGACAGAGCCATGTTAGAACGACCGTATGTTGAAAGAAGAAAGATACTCGAAAAAATAATCGAGGAAAACGAAAAAGTCTTCATCGTCGAACAAAAAGTTCTTTCGAGAGAAGAGGAGATCAGAGAATTCTCGGACTACGCGATAAAAATCGGTCATGAAGGCCTACTCGCGAAGGAATTGAACTCTCCCTACAGGGCTGGGAGAAGAGAATTCCTTTGGTTAAAAATAAAACCTGTTTTAGAAACGCTGGATTTGGTTGTTGTTGGTGTTCTCTATGGGAAGGGCAAAAGAGCAGGAGTCTTTGGTAGCTACATTTTGGCGGCCCGAGATCCGGCATCTGGTAAATTCAAGACCGTGACAAAATGTGGTTCGGGTTTCACAGATGAGGATCTAAAAGATTTGACGGAATTGTTTCAACCACTCATTTTGCAAAAACCTGATCCCTCTGTGGATATCGAAATCGACGTCGACGCCCACGTAGAACCGAAAATAGTCTTCGAAGTCGCATACGAGGAAATCCAAGCCAGTCCGGAAGAGAAACATACAAGTGGATTTGGTTTAAGGTTCCCACGATTTATCAGAATAAGAGAGGACAAACGTCCCGAAGAAGCAGCCACGATAAACGAAATTGCAGAACTCTACAGAAGGCAGGAAGAGAGAAAAGCTAAGTCTGGTGCTGCATAAGGAGATTTCTTTCAAAAACTTCTATAAATTTGTTGATCTTATCTTCCTCGATCAGGGCTCCGCCGGCTGTTGCATGACCTCCTCCTTCACCTCCAATTTCTCTACAGGTTTCCCGAATTGCCTTAGCCAAGTTAATGTTTTTAAGAGCCAATAATTTGGAGCATCTTGTCGAAATTTTTGCAAATCCGTTTTTTCTGACCATTCCAAGGACCGGTCTGTACGGATCGACGAAACCAGAAGACAAGCACATCCCAACAATCGTTCCAACTAAATTCTCGCTCGCGTATTCCGTCGCATCAAAGAACTGCAAATATCCCAATGGGCCACTGTAAAATTCTGTTCCTTCTAGATAGCCTAGGCTCTCAGCAATTTTTCTTCTATATCTGTTCAATAACTTTTGCATTTGCGCATAATATCCTCCTCTGTCTCCTTTGGCAACCTCTAAACCCAAAATTGGTTGATTTTGCTTAGCGACCGCGTTTAAAGAGGTAGCAAACTCGTCAACATCCTTCAGACCACTTTCCTCGCTCTCTTGCGGAAGCGAAAAAACTTCTCCGAGTACTAACCTCGGAACATATGGAGACAACTCTGGAGGAGCACTTAGACTCGCTCGTACGATGATTTCTGAAGCAAGACGGCTCTTTTCCTCTTCAGTAAGATCGACAGGTCGTCTAAATTTTGTGACGTTCTTGATTTCTATTCCAAGTTCTTTAAGCAATTGGAGACAACCAGAAGGGGAATTACTCACGCCCGGAATAAACGGATCGGTAAAATTTGCCAATGCCTTGTAGATTGGTCTTGAATGTCTGCCATAAAGAAGTAAATCTATGTCCCTTCGTAGAAGTCCGAGTTTTACTGCGATTTCAGCTATTCTTCTGTTATAACCCTTAAGCTCTCCCCATAGATCTTGAGCATCACCCAGTGCACCAATGATCGCCAAATGAGAAAGATCGACGTTTTTCTCGTAGAGGGCGAGAGCAAAAAGGTACGCCATTCCCGCTCCGCTTATTTCGATTCCCCCATCCATGCCTAGAAGATGAGCATTTAAGTGCACAAGATTCTCCTGATGTATGTCTTGATCTATTTCATGGTGATCTAGGATAATCAATTTGCTGTTCGAAAATCTTTCACAAAGATGATCTAAAAGAGAACTACCAACGTCTGCCAAAATTGTTAGATCTGCTGACGGCATGTCTTTGAAAGATTCCTTGTGGGGTGTTTCGACAAACTTCACAGAATACTCAATTCCCTCACGCTCAAGACACTTTGATATTATTGCTGCCGCACAAACACCGTCGGCATCGGAGTGAGAAATAACTAGAATTTCCTTATGTCTATTCTCATTCACAATTCTTGCGGCTTTCTCAAATGGCTTGAGCATATCCGAACTCTCATCTTTTTATCCACAGTTTCAGTTAAATCTTGCGGTAGCGATGAAAACAGTCGAGTTTAGGAATGGGAGAGTTTACCTCATCGACCAGTCTCTCATTCCTTGGAAGTATCGAGTAATCGAATGTAAAACGGTGGGTGAAGTCGCACTAGCGATAAAGAACATGAAAATCCGTGGAGCACCAGCAATAGGCGTGGCCGGCGCGATGGGTGTTGCACTGGCCGCGGTAAGAAGCAGAAGAAAATCTAAAGAGGGGATCCTGCAAGATGTCGAAAGAGCCGCTCGCATTCTAAAGGAAACCCGTCCAACCGCTGTCGATCTTTTTCATGCTATCGAACGCGTTCTCCGAGCTTGCAGAGACTCGAGAGACGTACGCAAAGCCGCTGTTGAAGAAGCACTAAAAATAGCCAAAGAAGATGTCGAAAGAAACAAAAGGATCGGAGAATACGGCGAAAAACTAGTTCCAGACGGAGCCACGATTCTGACACATTGCAACGCTGGAGCGCTCGCAACAGTAGATTATGGGACAGCGCTAGGTGTTATCAGAGCCTGCGTGGAGAAAGGAAAAAGGATACAGGTGATTGCTACCGAAACTCGACCGCTTTTACAGGGTGCTCGGCTTACTGCCTGGGAACTTAAAAAAGAGGGAATTCCGGTGAAGGTGATAGTTGACAGTGCTGCCGGATATCTGATGAAGCTCGGTGAAGTAGATGTTATACTTGTCGGTGCGGATAGAATTGCAGCAAATGGAGACACCGCTAACAAAATCGGGACATATACTCTTTCCGTTCTGGCGAAACAGCACGGTGTTTCATTTTACGTGGCAGCGCCTTCAAGCACGTTTGATTTCAAAGTCAAAAATGGATCTGAAATTCCAATAGAAGAAAGACACCCCGATGAGATCGCAAAAATTGGGAGCATTCGAATACTTCCTAAAAACATTCCAGTGTGGAATCCAGCTTTCGATGTAACACCCGCTGAGAACATAACCGCATTTATAACAGAATTCGGTGTGTTTAAGCCAAAAGAACTTAAGAAGCTCAGGCACCGAATTTGTGACTTTTCCCCATGAGGTCTGCCAAAATCGGGAGCAAATGACGACCATTGATCCTGCCGAGCCCACCTTTCGCAGCATCCCTTTCTCCGAATTTTTCCACATCATCGACCCTAACGCCAGGTCCGTAAATCACAACGGGTACAGGATCTGCTGTGTGATCTCCAACACTCACTGGCGTTGTGTGATCCGCTGTAAGCAATATAAAATCCGTAGCCTCTATTAACTGGGGCAAAATAGAATCTATTTTTTCTATGAATTCTACTTTCTTTCTCGGATCATGATCATGGCTCGCTTCGTCCAGACCTTTTATGTGAAGGAGAACGATATCGTGATCTTCTAAAAGTTTGAGAGTGGTCTTAACCTTGCTCGCAAGATCCGTGTTTACGCTCCCCGTTGCTCCGGGAACATCTGGAACTGTCATTCCTGCAAGTCTGCACACGCCTTTTACAAGTGCCGCAGCAGCGACACAGGCTCCTTTCAGACCAGTTCTCTCTTCCAAGGACGATAGATGAGGAACCACCCCGGGCCCCCTGAGCAAAATGTAATTCGCAGGTGGTTTTCCTTCTTTTATCCTTCGAAGATTAACCTCATGTTTACGTAACACTTCGTGCGCTTTACGAGAGAACTCGTTCAAAATTTTTGCGGTTTTAAGCGCCCGGCTTCTTCTTATGACCAACTTTCTTACCCCTCCTGCAATTAAAGGATATTCAGGAGTTCTTTTTTCTTCAATTAATTTCGGAAAAATCTTTAACGGTTTCACTCCCGTTGCATGCGGATCGGAATCTGAAACTTCATGTGATAGACCCTTCCCGCGTAGAACTAAAACACCGCGATGTCCAATTGTCGCTTTGAAAATTATTTCTACTCCCTTGATCTTTATTTTGCTAATCGCTTCCTCCAATAGCTTGGCTTCTTGTATCCTACCTGCCCTTCTATCTACAATTATCCCTTTTTCGTCAACTGTCGCGAAGTTTGCACGGAAGGCTATGTCTCCAGGCTTAAGCTCTATTCCGGCACCAGCGGCTTCAAAGGGGCCCCTTCCCGTGTAGACCTCAAAAGGATTGTAACCCAAAAGCGCGAGGTGCGCGGTATCACTCCCCGGAGGCACCCCTGCCTCAACAGTGTCCATTATTCCACATACGCCGTGTTTCGCCAGCCAGTCCATGTTCGGTTTGTGTGCGATTTCAAGAGGTGTTTTGTTTGCGAGCTCTGGAACCGGACGGTCCGCCATACCATCGCAAATTATGAGAACTGCTCTCATCGGTCTCCTTTTTTCTCGGGTAATTCTCCTAAAAAGTTTTACGTTTACATTATTCTTGGCGGGCAATATGTTCCTTCACGTAGGAATAGACGATACGGATTCCCCACGCGGCATGTGCACTACCTATGTAGGAGCAGTAGCGATAGAACGTGCTCAAAAGCTCGGAGCCGAACTTGTCGATTACCCACGGTTGATAAGGTTGAATCCTTGCTGGCCTGAAAAGACAAGAGGAAACTGTGCCGTGGCTTTTTTGCTTAAACTTGGTGAAGATCTTTTAGACAAGATCAAAAAAGCAATCTTGAAAACAGTGGAAGAACTGGCCGAGGAAGATGAAAAGACGAATCCGGGCGTGGTATTTTATCCGAAAAGGAAGATACCTCCAGAACTTTCTGATTTTGCGCTCCGTGTTGTTCGCGACATAGTGACAATTGATGAGGCTAGAGAACTTGCACGTCTTATATGTGCGGAAATTTATGAATTCAGAAAGGGGAAAGGAATCATTGGAGCCCTAGCCGCAATTGGACATCCACTCGACAGAGATTTCACTTTCGAATACATTGCATATCGAATCCCTCAGAATTACGGAAAACCTAGGAAAGTTGATCCAGAAAGCGTAAGGGAAATGAACGAAAAAACATTCCCACTCACTTTTGACAATATCGACCCATGGACTGGCGAAATCAAGATCACTCCACACACCCCGTGTCCGATTCTTTATGGGATCCGCGGTGAATCTCCCGAGATTTTGGAGAAAGCCGCGGAGATTGTTAAAGTTGGAGAACCAATTGAGCGTACGATTATTTATAAGACAAATCAAGCGACCGATGAACACCTAATACCTGCAAAAATAAAAGAAATAAAACCGCTTCGTTCCTACTCTGTACGCGGTTTTGTGAGTTCAAAACCAAGGGTTATCCCTGGTGGTCATGTTATCTTCACCATAAATGACGACACAGGTAAAATTCACTGTGCAGCATATGAGCCGACCAGAAAGTTCAGAGAAATTGTGCTGCAGCTTATGCCTGGAGACGAGATTGTTGTTCACGGTAGCGTCAAAGAGAAACCCGGGATCCCTCTAACCCTAAATTTGGAAAAGATAGAAGTGCTCAAGCTTGCCGAGAAGATAATAAAAGTTAATCCGACCTGCCCAATCTGTGGAAGGAGAACGAAATCCATGGGTAGGAGCAAGGGATATGAATGTGAAAAATGCAAATACAAGTTTCCTCCCGAGGCTGTAGAATATCAGAAAAAGCCCAGAATAATTCTTCCTGGAAAATTCGAAGTTCCACCAAGAGCCAGAAGACATCTTTCGAAACCGCTTGTAAGAGAGTTCAGGAGCAAGATTGGCGAGCTCACGCTTTTAAAATGTGAAGATGAAAAATGATTGGAGGTGAAGAATTGGAATTGGTCTGGACAATAAACGTAATTTTGATGGCGTTTGTGGTGGTTCTCTTAGCGGTGATGCTTTGGGGTAGAAGCGGTATTCTCAGACAGAGAAAACTCGAAAAAGAAATAGAGGAACTTAGAAATAAGCTCGTCGAATATGCAAAGGCAAAGCCGGTTGCGCCAATGTCCGGTTCCGATCTCTATGAACTCGTTAAAGATTTGGAAACATTGAGATCCGCAATTGCCGGAGCCAAAATATGTCAGCGAACTATACTCAAAAAATACAAAACTCGACCTGGTGCTGAGGCCTTGGAGAAAATACTAGCGAGGTCGAAGCTTCCGGAGCCGGTAAAGCAGAGATTGGCGGACGAATTTCTGGTCGGCGAAGCTGGAAGAGAAATTATAAGGTTACTGGATCGTGGGGAAACAATTGAGAGAATATCGGCCGAAGTAGGAATGCCATTGATTGTTACGAAATCTCAGATAACAAGGCTTCAGATTTTGGGATATCTAGATGGTAGGCTAAAACCAACAGAGAAGGGGCGCCGTGCCCTGCAAGCATAAATCAATCAAAGATCCTTTTTGCTGCCCTTTCTACCTGCTCTTCAAATCTCGGATCAGCCAAAACTCTCAGGAAAAACTTGGGACTTTGTCGTTGTTTTATTGCTTCGGCAAGAGGAGAGAGCTCCGCAAGATTGTGCAGTTTTCCCCTAGACAAAACTGGCATTTCGACTTTGGATATTCTGGGCTCTGAGATGATGATATCGACAACCGGAACGTCGATCATAACTCTGCCGACTTCAACCCCTGCTTCTTCCGCGATTTCCTCCTGAATCTTGCGTATTTTGGACCATCTGCCGAACTTTTCTAAATATTCCTTCTTCTCCTCTTCAGAAAGTTTGGTTCTTGGTCTAACATAGACTGGTTTAAAAAGCGTTCTATATCGTAATCTTGTCACGAGTTCTGACACGAAACCGCCGACTGAATCTAGAAAAACCATTAATTGTGCATCGTTCATTGTGAACAACCTTAAAGCTTCGCGTTTGGAAACTCCACGAATTACGAAATCTACTGCATTTGCTAGCATGACCTCTGCCGTCCTCACTGTGTGATGATAGTAAACGGAACTGTACATTAGACTTCTAGCCGTAAGAAGCCCCTCAATTGCTTCTATTCCCTTTTCAAGTACGCATAATTTATTTTGCCGAACAACAAGCGTATTTACAATTCGTTCGGCATCGACCATGCCAAGTGCTACACCGGTGTAGTGAGAATCGCGAAGCAAATAGTCAAGTTGGTCAACATCGATTTCGCTATGAAGAAGGTCGCCCAAATACTCCTTTTCATGTTTTCCGAGAAGCAGGAGTGAAATTTCTTTTGCGGATAAACCCCATTCTTTAAGAACATCGCAAGTTCTTGGCACATTGAGAGATCGCAATTTTCTTGAACTCTCAACTGAAATCTTTCCTTCTAAAATTTTTCCGGTAATTTCCATATGGTCTAATCCAAGGACGTCCAACATGAGTTGTTCAAATGTGTGGGAATATGGAGCATGTCCAACATCGTGCAAAAGCGCTGTGACCTTGAGAAGTTCTCTTTCATCTTTCGACAATTTTAGGATCGTCGAAACTTTTTCAGCCATGTGGGAAGCACCTAAGGCATGCTCAAATCTAGAGTGGTTCGCTCCAGGAAAAGCCACGTTCGCTAATCCTAGCTGTTTTATTCCACGTAATCTTTGAACCTCAACAGTATCGAGAAGGTCTAGGACAGCACCATGAACTGTTATACTCCCGTGTACGGGATCGTGGACTGTTTTTTTCACCAAAAAGACTACTCTGTTTAAACAATAAAAGTTTTTTCACAAGAGATCGAATCAATTTTGATGGAATTCTCTAAGCTTGCCGAACTTTGTGAGAAGCTTGAAAAAACGAGAAAAAGAAATGTGATGATTGAAACCGTTGCTCGATTTATAAGTGGACTGGAAAAATCAGAAGTTAGACCTGTGTGTGACATGCTTCTTGGAAAGTCGGCTTCGGCGAGTGAACTGGGCAAAGGACTGGGTTGGGAGTCCATCAAAAAAGTGGTTCTAAAAGTCACGGGGTTAAAAGAATCGGAATTCTGGAAGTTTTTCAAAGAAACAGGAGACCTTGGAGAGACAACCAAAATAGCATTTGAGAAAAGGAAAATAGCCCCCGTCTCGCTTCATCCGAGACAATTGACAGTTGAAGAAGTTTGGGCCATTCTTCACAAGATTTCTGAAATTAGTGGTAAAGGCGCAAATGAGCGAAAAGAAAAACTGCTGGAAGGCTTGCTAAATCGCTGTGGTCCGACTGAGGCAAAACTTCTCGTGAAGATACTGACTGGAGAGATGAGAACAGGATTCAAGGGAGAAATGCTCAAGAACAGCTTGGCAAAAGCTTTCGGCATCAGTGAGGAGGAGATTGAGAGAGCAGTTGGAGTCATGGCTGACATAAGTGAAGTCGCTGCCAGAATTGCAGAAAAGGGAAAGGATGCGATTTCTTCTCTGCAAATATCCACTTTTCAGCCAGTAGAGCCCATGCTTGCCCAAATAGCCAAGGATGTACAAGAAGCGTTATCGCTGCACGGCGGGCAAACCTCTTTTGAATTCAAATTGGATGGCGCCCGCATCCAGCTTCACAAAAAAGGTAGCATTGTCAAAGTATTCAGCAGAAGTTTGAAAGATGTTTCTGTTTGTCTGCCTGAAATTGTTGAAAAGGTTCAGGAAATAAAAGCTGAGGAAGCGATCTTGGACGGAGAAGTGATCGCAGTCGACCAACATGGCAACCCACTTCCTTTCCAATATCTTTTGAGAAGATTCAGGCGTGAGATGGAGGTTCCAAAAATTGTGAAGGGAATTTTTCTCAAGTTACAACTTTTTGACGTTTTATACGTAGACGGTCAGGTCACGACAAACTTGCCATACCTGCAAAGGAGAGAAAAACTGCTAAATCTGATCCCACCAGATTGTATAGTTCCAGCAATGATTACTTCAAGCAAAAAGGAAGCAGAGGAATTTCTGAATGAAGCAATCAAGCAGGGGCATGAGGGGCTTGTAGCAAAAGCGCTACATGGAAAATATTTACTGGGATCTAGAAGCGAATTATGGTTAAAAATAAAACCGGTGTTGGAGCCTTTGGATCTCGTGATAGTCGGAGCAGAGTGGGGTCATGGGCGAAGAGCCAGATATCTCTCAGACTACTATCTTGGAGCTTTAGACGAGAAAACCGGAAAATTTGAAATCGTTGGGAAAACGTTCAAGGGTCTCTCTGATAAAGAACTCGAGCAGATGACTAAAAGGCTCATAGACTTAAAAATCTCTGAAGAAGGACGAACGGTTTGGGTTAAGCCGGAGATCGTTGTAGAAGTATTTTACAACGAGATTCAAAAAAGCCCAAAATATCCGTGTGGCATGGCTCTCCGGTTTGCAAGAATAAACAGAATTCGCGAGGAAAAGACTGCCGAGCAAGCGGACACTTTGCAGAAGCTTCGCAAAATATTCGAATCACAGAGAAAAATCTATTAATTGGATAAGAATAAGAAAATCTGTGCGTCCAAAACATGTTTTGGAGTTGCCGGAAGACCTTCGCAAAGAGCTGAAAAAGCCGTTGGGTGTTGTTAAAAAAGATTTCGAGGAAATCGCCAATTTCATTCGAGAAAGGAATCCTCCGAGGATCGTATCAGTGGGGGATTTCGTGAGTGTAAAACTTCTTGAGAAAGAGATTTTTCCCGATATATTGGTGATTGATTTCAAAATAGAGAGAGCAGATGTCCTCCAACCTGTTTTGAACATGTTACGCAATGCACCATACCAAGAAACTCGTATAAAAAATGCAGCTGGGACCCTAAATCCAGCTCTATGGGATATCTTCGAAAAAGCGAGCGGTAAGATGAGAGTAATTGTTGAAGGAGAGGAGGATCTTGTGACGATTCCTGCAGTGTTGACTTCTCCGATCGGGTCGATAGTAATATACGGTCAGCCTGGCGAAGGAACGGTAATCATCGAAGTTACAGAGGAAAAAAAGCGGGAATTCGAGAAAATTTTGAAAAGATTCACTTCGGCGGGATCCCCCTAAAGCGAACAATTTAAAAAACATGAACATAATTCTGATGGAATATATATGGCGCTCGAGTTAGAGATCGTGGAAAATGTGGAGAATAAGCTTTTGCAAAGAAGGGAAATAAAATTCAGGCTGAGACATGAGGGAATGTCCACACCCAGTAGGCGGGAGACCAAGGCAAAACTGGCTGAAATACTGAATGTTAACCAAGATCTGATCATAATCCAAAAGATAACCAGTTTGCACGGCAAGGCTGAATCTTTAGGAATAGCCAGAGTTTACGAGTCTAGAGAACAACTTGAATCCTTAGAACCGAAGTATTTATTGAATAGAGACAAACCAACTGAGAAAGCAGCAGAGGAGGCAAAAACTTGACAGAAAAAGTTGGGGGTAGAAAATCTAAACTGTATAAAATTGAGGGAGAACGCTTGAAGAGACTTAGACGTTTCTGTCCTCGCTGTGGTGAAGGAGTGTTTATGGCCGAACATGAAAATCGGTATTCATGCGGTAGATGTGGATATACAGAATTTAAGAAAAAATAATGAAGCGACAACATTAAACACCCTCCAGACGACATCTTTTTGAAAAAGATGAAGATTTGGATCTTCGGACTGGTTGGAGTAATCATAATCTCGACATTTCTTATCTTAAGTTTCGTCAATCGACCGCCCCCTCTGACCGGTCCAGGCGGATTCAAGGTACCATCGGGCTTCAAAATCGAAGAAGAGAATTTGGTGGAGAACTATATCATAGTCAGATATGTCGGTTCGGGTGATCTCGAAAAAGCTATGAACTCATTTGATAAAGCACTCCGAAAAGAAAACTGGCAATCGATCGGAGAAGGAAACATACTCAGATTTTACGGAAGACTTCTCGAAAAAGATAACAACTTCGCCTTGATTTCTGGAGAAGTTGAAAATGAACACGTTTATATCTATGTGATAGTTGGGCCAAAACCGCTGGAATTGGAAATCCCACCACAGGAGAACGAACAACCACAAGAGAACGAACAGCCGTTAATAATCAAGAGCATGAGTTTTACTTTGCTCATCGAGAATTATCCCATACGAAGAATAGAGTTTTACACAAGGAACTTGGATCAGATCGAAAACTTGGAACTTAGAATAAACGCCATAGACGAAAATAACGCACGAATCTCGTACATAATGAGCTGGAGAGCTAAAACAGGTTGGGCACGTTTTGAGAATGAGGACTGGATAACATTTGAAAACGCCAATATCGACTTCCGCGAGTTCTGGAACTACTACATTGTGTTTCTAAACTACGCTGGAGCTTTCGCTAGAATATATACCGGTCAGGAAATCCCAGCCAAGATCGATAATCTAAACGTGATTTTTACAAATATTTTAATCAATCCTGTTTTTCCAGACCTCATATTCCAGCCTATTTAAAGCAAGATAGTTAATTTGAATTCTGATGGATCAGGAGATATATGAACTCAGAAAAAGGATGGAGAGATACGCGAGAATGAAAGGATATTCTCTGAATCCAGACGAGGAAATAGTAAACATGATACTGCGTGGATTGTTGGAGAATAAAAAGAGGCATGGGTACCAATACTGTCCATGCAGGGCATTGACAGGAAATCCTGCGGAAGACCAACCCAAGATATGTCCGTGTAGATGGCACGAAGAAGAGATTCGCACAATGGGGCGGTGCCATTGTGGTTTATTTGTTAAAAAGGAAATCTTTGAGGAGGTGAAGAATTGAGGATAACAATTTGCATAGGTGGATCCGTGTTGGCTCCCGACGGACCGGATGGAAAATTTGTGAAAAAGCTTGCGGAGGTGTTACGCAAGTTGAAGGAAGATGGTCATGAGATATCGTTGGTTGTTGGCGGCGGAAAACCAGCGAGAATGTATATCGAAGAAGGACGCAAACTGCTGCTTCCCAGCAGCAAACTGGACGAGCTAGGAATCTTAATCACCAGACTGAATGCGAGATTTTTGGGGCTGGCGTTGGGTGAAATTTGCGAACAAAAGCCAATAGAGACGGTTGAGGAGGCAACAATTGTGTTGGCAAGTGGAAAAATACCAATCATGGGGGGAACGACTCCGGGTCAGACAACGGATGCGGTAGCTGCAACGCTCGCTTCTTCGGTTGGGTCGGAGTTACTCATTTTCATATCAAACGTGGATGGCATATATGATAAGGATCCGAAGCTATACCCGGATGCGCAGAAAATCAAAGTCATGAAGACTGCAGACCTCATGAATCTTTTTGGAAAAATAAAATTCTTGCCCGGAATGAACGTGATAATCGATCCGGTTGCAGCAAAGCTCATACATTTACATAGATTAAAGTGTGTGGTGTTGGGAAAAGAGGAAATAGAGAAACTTCCAGACATCTTGGCCGGAAACCCCCATTCTGGAACTGTCATCGAGCCAGGTGAATAAAATTGGTCGAGGATCATAGACACTGTGTAGTGTGTGGAAAACCAGTTCCGCCCGACAAGTTTATCTGTTCTCCATCCTGCGAGGAAATTCTAAGGAAACAGCAGAAGAGATATCATAGAATTCAACTTTACACAATGATACTGTTTTTCTTGCTTTTTGTTCTGATTTTAGTCATAAGTGTGGTCAAAGGAAGCTCATAAAGGCAAAACAATGGTGATTGGAAATTCCTCTACTAGTACGACTTTCTTTCCATCGGCAGAGGAAACGGTTCTCAAAAATTTTAGGTCTCCCGGGTCTAGTTTGAATTCCTTTCCTTTGTAACAGATTGTCACGCCACCACTCATAACGCCAGAATAGATATCCTTGGGGTCTGATTTTTCTAGGGCTTCTTTAAGAATCTCTAGGTCCGATCTAAATTTTGGTCCGACGCGTTCGATGTTTAACTCAACTCTTTCTATATCTTCCTCTATTTCTGGCGAAGAGATAGAGATTGAGAGCTCCAAAATCCTGAGAGTTCCAGAAATGTCGGACTTTAGTTTTTCCAAGTCTTCGGCGATTTGTGGCGAAGTATAGAATATTGCCTTGCTTATCGCGGCATTCAAAGGCATCCTTTCCCGAGCTTTGAACTGTCTTAAGGCGCCAACTACGGCACAAAACATTTCACCAAGCCTTTCGCTCTCTTTGTCTATGAATTCTGGCTTTGCTTTCGGCCATTCTGAGAGATGTACGCTTATAATCCCCGGAAAATCTCTTGAAAAGAAAGTTTGGAAGACCTCCTCAGCAAAGTGTGGGATAAACGGTGCGAGCAGTTTTGTTATGCCGAGGAAAATTTCATAAAGAGTAAATCTCGCAGCCTCGGCTGTCTCGTCTTTGCTGTACAGTCTGTATTTCACGGCCTCCAAATAATTGTCGCATAAATCATGCCAGACAAAAGTGTAGATTTTTCGCAGAGCATGGCAAAATTCAAAATTTTCAAGGTGCTCCGTGACTCCTTCAACCAGCCTCTGATATTTGCTTAATATCCATCTATCTACAGGAGAGAATTTTAGCTTAGATGGATTTAGATTCTTGGCACCCACTAAAAATTTCGATGAAAACCGGAAAGCGTTCCAAAGCTTTTGCATGAATTTATGGCCGAACTCGACATCTTTCCAGCTGAATGGAACATCAGAACCCGTGGAAGCTCCTATGGCTGCCCACTGTCTGAGAGCATCGGCACCCCATTTTGACCTAGCCATGCTAGTATCGACATAGTTTCCCAGGGATTTCGACATCTTCCTTCCGTCTTCTCCGACAACCATGCCATTGATCAGGACTGTTCTATACGGCTTTTCACCAAGAAGAGCGAGATGACGGATCATCAGATAGTAATCCCAGGTTCTTATGATATCAGTTCCATTCGGTTGCAAGTCAGCAGGATACAATCGAGGATCCAGATCCGGCCAACCAGCGTGCACGCAGATGGTGATGGAACTATCCATCCAGGTATCCAGCACGTCGGTTTCCGGTTTGAAGTTTTTCCCTCCACAGTGAGGGCACTTTTCCACAGGGGGTGGATCTCTCCAGGGAATCACAGGCAGTTGCTTCTCGCTCGCAACGATCGGAGCTCCACAATTGGCACAATACCATGCGGGTATAGGCGTAGCAAATATCCTTTGCCTAGATATTACCCAATCCCAGTCCATCGATTCCGCCCAATTGATGAATCTGAAAAGCATGTGAGATGGCACCCATCTCACCTCCTTAGCCTTTTTGATTGCTAGCGGGTTTAGATCCAAGACCCTTAAGAACCACTGCGGTTTAGAGAGGATCTCAACCGGAGTTTTACAGCGCCAGCATAGACCAACATTTTGCCGTATCCTTTCTTCCTTAAAAACAAGCCCGGCCGTTTTTAGATCCTCAAGAACCGCTCGTCTGCATTCTTCTAGGGACATTCCGGAGTACTTTTTACCGGCTTCAGTTATTCGTCCTCTCTCGTCCAAAAGCCTGATAACGGGGAGGTTGTGACGTTTAACCCATCTCACATCAGTCTTGTCCCCGAAAGTACAGATCATCACTACCCCGGTGCCAAACTCGGGATCTACTTCTTGGTCTTCTATTATCGGTACTTCATTCCAGAATGGAGGAACTTTTATCTTTCTGCCGGGAAGTCCACGATACCTATCATCCTCCGGATGAACGGCCACAGCCACGCACGCTGGTAGAAATTCGGGTCTCGTGGTGGCTATTGGGATTTTCTCCCCACTGTCTAATTCAAAACTTATGTAATACAGAGACGTTTCTCTTTCTTCATATTCTACCTCGGCGTCGGCGATGGCGGTCTCGCAGCGTGGACACCAGTTCACTGGGTGTTCTCCACGGTAAATCAGGCCTTTTTTGTAAAGAAGAACAAAAGAAAGCTGCGTCTTGCCATAGTAATCTGGATCCATCGTTCGGTACTCGGTAGACCAATCTATGGAAAAGCCCATCGATTTCATTTCCTCTTTCATATGTGCTATGTTATTTTCAGTTAACTGAATGCATAACTCGCGGAACTTGTCGGGTGGCAAATCTCCCTTCCTGATTTTGTAAATCTTCTCGACCTGAACTTCTGTCGGGAGCCCGTGACAATCCCATCCTTGAGGGAAGAAAACGTTATAGCCTCTCATCCGCTTGTAGCGTGCGACAATATCAATGTAGGTCCAGTTTAAGGCAGTACCCATGTGAAATTCACCAGAAGGATAGGGTGGGGGCGTATCGATAACATATGTTGGACTATGTCGGTCCTCTCGCCGAAATCTGTATATTCCCCATTCTTCCCACTTTTTCTGCCATTTAGGTTCTACTTCAAGTGGACGGTACTCTTTTGGGATTTCCATCTAATCTTCAGAGTTCTGCACACTTTCTTAAAATCTATTATGTTCTAACAGTTGTGCACGGAAGGAGCCACATTCGCAAGTTTTACTTTATGTTGTAACGATCACAGCGGTCTCTGTGTACGTAACTCCTTCGATTTTCTGTATCTCGTTTACTACGCATTCGCCTAGTTCGCGTATATCCGAAACTTCGACCCTAACCACGATGTCAAATCTACCAGTGGTAGCAGCGGCGAATCTAACTTGGGGTATTTTCTTTATCTTTTCCAAGGCTTTCAGAGCCTTTCCAGGAGTAGTCCGAATATACACGATTGCCTGCATGCTTATCATACTAGTTTCTTCCAGTGCCAAATAAACTTTTAAGTCCATACGAAGAATGAGTCTTGGATGAACATAGACATACCCAAAAATGTTCAGTTTGAGTGTCAGAGATGTGCTAGATGTTGTGGTGACGCCCCGCACAGAAGCCGAGTAATTTATTTGCTTGAAAAAGAGGTTGAAAAAATTTCGAATATCACAAACATGCATCCTATGCAATTTGCTAGCCCGATTTCTGGAGCAGGAAAGTTCAAATACAAGATGAAGAGGAGAGGAGGAGCATGCATTTTCCTGAAAAACGGGGCATGTACGATATACGAACACAGACCACTAGTATGCAGACTGTATCCGTTCTTTGTTAGAAAAACAGAAAAGGGTATTGTGTTTGAAATCTACGACGATTGTCCGGGTATCGGCTTAGGACAAAAACTTCAAGAAGTGGATTTCAAAAAGCTGATTGAAGCGGCGAAGGAAATCTTATCCTGACGATATCCCCATTTTTAAAGCTATTTAAATAACCTCAATTTATTTTTAAAAGGTAGGAAATGAGTAGAAAAAACATTGTTTTCAGGGAGATTTTGTATAGAACACTTGAACTCGACGAACCGTACATGACGCAAAAATCGATCGCCGAAAAATGTCAAATATCCTTAGACACCGTGAATAAAGTCGTAAGAGAACTCCACAGATTTCATGGGGTCGAAAAGAAGCCCATGGGCTTCCGTGTGATAAATGTTCAAAAGGTCCTCACTTACTGGGCGTGTACAAGAGACTTGCATAAAGACATATGCTTCTTGACTTACGTTCCGCATAAAGTCAAAGAAATCGAGAGCGAGCTCCCTTCCGGCACAATTTTCACAGCATTTTCGGGTTACGCGCGAAAGATAGGGGAAACCCCGCTGTACTCAGAAGTTTATGTTTATGGAGATCCTCAGAAAATTTCTACAAAATTCCCTAAAAGAGAAAGTAGAAGACCAAATCTTGTGGTGCTCGAAAAAGATTCTCACATTGAAAGCGTAAGTCAGAACCAGTCAGCCCCGATCGCTCAAATATACGTTGATCTATGGCAAATTGGTACCCAAGAAGCCGAAAAATTACTCGTTGTGTTCGATGAGAAAATCCGATCAAGAAAGGAAATCGCACTAAAGGGGATAGTTGAAAAAATGAGAAGTGGATGAAATCTATTTTACGGCATAGAGGAGTTTCATGTTCTTTTTTATCTTTGTAGCAATACTGCGGGCTATCCTATTTATCTCCTGAGCGGCAGGTGAGGCCGGGTCTAGGATGACTAACGGCTTGCCCTTAGTCACACTTTCTGGCATTCTGGGGTCTTCTGGAACTATGGAAATCACGGCGCCACCAAATGTCTTCCGCAAATCTGTTGGAGAGATTTCAAAATTTCCCCCCTGAACACGGTTGATGATAACGCGCTCGATCGGAACACGCCACTTCTCTGCAATTTTACACGTTTGTAGAGCCTGTAACACGGAGGGGATTTCCGGCTGACAGACAATAATTATTTCGGTACAAGCTCTGAGACTGGAGTGGACCTCCATTCCTAATCCTGGTGGAGAATCGAGAATTATGAGAGGATACCTCTCACGCAAAAGGTCTATTATCATTCCTATCTCACTTTCAGATCCATAGTCAAACGAGAGAGAAACGATATCCAGAATATTCCCGTACTTTGTGATTACCTCTTCTATCCGGCCTCCGCCAGTGACTATTTTGCTAGGTGGAATCTTTGGTTCTGGCAAATCAAAGTAAAGGTGAAGCGTCGGTATCGCTCCACCAACCTCCATGAGAGCAACTCTTCCTTTCAGCAGTTTGCCGAGAGAAGTTGCCAAATTCACGGCTAGAACTGTCTTTCCTACGCCTCCCTTAGCCGAAAAAAGTCCAATGACAGAAGAAATCCTTCTCACCAAATGTATTCACCTCTGTCGGATTCCTTCACTTACTTTCTGGATCTCTTCTAAAAGCGCCTCTATTCGCTTCCTGCTAAATTCCTCTCCCAAAACGATTTGTGCCTGCTGTAATCTTTCCACGCTCAACACGGTAGCCGGCAGTACCGCGTCCATTTGAAGCACATTAGGATATTTCTGTAGACTCTTGAGCAATCTTAAGGAGACGGGATCATAGAGTTGCTCAGGAACATCGATTCTGCTCATTATGCCCATTCCTTCCTTTGCCAGTATTTCGTGAGCCTTTTTGGATGCGGCGAAAGTCATGAAAGTTTTAGCTTCATTCTTGTGTGGAGCTCTTTTAGTCATCAACCAAGCGTTTCCACCGGTTATCATGACATGACCTACTTTGTCATCTATCGGCGGTATCAAGAAAAAGTCATAGTCAACACCCGGTTTATAGCCATAACCGACCTTCCACATCTCATTAACCCAATCTCCTTGAAGTTGCATGACCGCTTTTTCAGCGTTTAGAGCCTCCCAAGACTCGCGAAAACTATAGCTGAATGGTCCTGGCAAGAAATACTCCGAAAGCTCTCTCAAGGTTTCATAAGCTTCGATAACACGCGGATCCAGCCAGCTCTCTTCGCCTCTCATCAAAGCGTTGTAAAAATCCGGCCCCACAAATCGAACCAAGATGTTCTCAAACCAGAGAGAAACCTCCCAAGAACTAGAGACTATTGGTCTGATACCTTTCTGGGAAAGTTTCTTACAGATTTCTAAAAATTCGTCCCAGCTTTCCGGAGGTTCCAAGTTGTACTTTTTGAAGACTCTTTTCAAATACCAGACTGCAAAGGTGAAACATTTAGACGGCACACCGTAGATTTTGCCGTCTACGCTGCAGGCTTCTTTTATCCAGTCCGGTATTGCTTTTTTGAGACTTTTACTCGACCAGATCTTTTCGACTTCGGCAATTTCGCCAGTTTTAACGTAATCAGCCAGCCTCCGTCCTATATCCGTGGCTACGATATCGGGCGGATTCTCTCTCATAACTTTAGCCTGAGTTATCGCGCTATGGATACCCCATTCCATCGCTATGTCTCTAACCTCGATTGAATACTTTCTCGCAAAAAAATCCAAGAAACTTTTTATTGGTGCATGCTCATGCCCTATCCAGAAGTGATAAACTTCAAGCTTTTCTTTCACCCTCTCACATTTTATTTAAGACAGCAAAGGTTTTAACCCTTTTTGGAAAAAGCTAGAGTAAAATTAGTTCCAAAAAAGAATTTTAATTTAGTTTCGTTTTTTTACAAAACACCATTTAGCTTCTCTTGCGTGCACGAAAACTAAAAAAATCGCATGAGTAGTTTTCTAGAGGTCCATGTCACAGGAGCAGAGACTTTTGTCAAACAAGTACGGATACTTCACGAAAAACGGCAGGGAATTTGTAATAACTAGGCCCGACACTCCAGCGCCATGGGTGAACATAATATGTAATGGAGACTATGGGTTAGCCATCTCACAGGCTGGTAGCGGCTTCAGCTGGAGAGGAAACTCTGCTCTCGCTAGGTTGAACATTTGGCATCAAGATCTCATCCGCGACGAATATGGAAAGTACATCTATGTGCGCGACGATGAAAATGGTGAATTCTGGTCTTTGGGATGGAAACCCTGCTGTCCAGATTTTGAGAAATACGAGGTTGTACACGGTTTGGGATACACAGAGATCAAAAGCGCAAGGTCTGGTTTAGACTGTTCGATGCTCGTTTTTGTACCAATCGGAGAACCGCTGGAAATATGGCGTGTAAAGTTGAGAAACTCCTCCGCGCGCTCTCGTGCTATCAGTCTGTTCACGTATCTTGAGTGGTGTCTCGGAAACGGAATGGATACACATCGCGAGTTTCACAAAACATTTATAGAGACTGAATATATTACGGATCTCAACTGTATATTTGCAAAGAAGCGTCCACTCCCGACGCCGAGATACATCAGCACAGGACAGCCAGAAATCCCGCTCGAAGCCTTCCACTCAGTCAACATGAAACCAGAAGGTTTTGAAGGAGACAAACTCTCTTTTTTGGGTAGGCGAGGAGACATACGCAGGCCCGCAGCTGTGGAAAGTGGCAGACTCTCGGGAAATGTTGGAAAGTTCTGCGACAGCATCGCGAGTCTCCACGTCAGAATTCATCTGAAGCCCGGTGAGGAAAAAACTATCATTTTCTTGCTTGGGGCCGAAAAAAGAGAGAAGATCGAAAGTTTGATCAGAAAATATCATGACCCGATCAACGTCGAAGAGGCGTTACGGAAGGTGATTGATTTTTGGGAAAATCTCGTGTCTGGCATATTGGTCGAAACTCCGGATAATGCGTTCAACATTCTCATTAACTACTGGCTAAAATACCAGGCCCTCTCCGGACACATGTGGGCTAGAACTGGCTACTACCAGTGCTCCGGAGCTTATGGCTTCAGAGATCAGCTCCAGAGTAGCCTGATTGCGCTCCCGTTAGATCCTGAGATAACCAAAAAGCAAATCTTGCTGCATGCCTGTGCGCAGTTCCAAGATGGTGCAGTCTATCACTGGTGGCATCCCGGAACGACAATCGGCATGAGAACAAACATTTCCGATAATATGCTCTGGCTCCCGTACATCCTGACATTCTATCTTGAAGAAACTGATGACTACAAAATACTGGAGGAAAAAGTACCTTACGTTGACGGGCCCGAGGACACCATTTTGAATCATTGTCTGAAGGCGATAGATTTAGCGCTCTCTCGCTTTAGTCCTCGCGGACTTCCGCTGATTGGCGCCGGAGATTGGAACGACGGTTTGAGCGCAGTAGGTTTGCAGTGGAAAGGAGAATCAATCTGGTTAGGACATTTCCTGTATGGTCTACTGAAAAGATTCGCCAAAGTTTGTAGAAAAGTCGGACTAAATGAAAAAGCAGCGCTATACGAAAGAAGAGCTGAAGAATTGAAAGAGAAAATAAACGAATATGGATGGGACGGTGAGTGGTACTGGAGGGCATCAAAAGATGATGGCAGTCTAATCGGGAGTAAAACATGTGAAGAAGGAAGGATATATCTAAATGCGCAGACTTGGGCCATAATAAACGAGATCGCTCCACCCGAAAGGGTTGATAAGATAAAACAAGCAATTGAAAAGTATCTTTTAATGGATTATGGACCTCTTTTGTTACATCCAGCTTACACGAAACCCGATAACACAATCGGATATATTACGCGCTATGCTCCTGGTTTAAGAGAAAACGGAGGAGTTTACACACACGCTGGGACATGGTGCATACTGGCATACTGTAAATTACGAGAAGCGGAAAAAGCGTACGACATCTTCCGCAGAATGTGTCCGCCGCTGCGAGCATTAGACGCTGACGCATATCAGGCCGAACCTTATGTTCTACCGGGAAACACCGACGGACCTACAGCCAAGAATTATGGAAGAGGAAGCTGGACATGGTATACTGGATCTGCAGCTTGGATGTTTAAAGTTTGCACGGAGTGGATTCTTGGAGTAAGGCCGGTTGAAAAAGGTCTACTCATCGACCCCTGCATTCCAAAAAGCTGGAAGAGGTTCAGGGTTATCAGAAAATTCAGAGGAGCGATTTATGAAATCGAGGTAGAAAATCCTGAAGGTGTGAATACCGGCGTGCGTGAAGTTATTCTAGACAACAAAAAACTTGCGGAACCGGTGATACCATCAATAGGTGACGGAAAGATTCACAAGATCATTGTAAGGATGGGAAAGGTTTACTGACCTACCGCGGCCAACCCCTGTATGAAATATCTTTGCAACAGTATGAAAAGGATTAGCGTGGGGAGGACTGCCAAAAAGCCTGCCGCACAGAGAAGCCCATACGGCACGCCGGCCGTTGTTGATAAGCTGGCTAGAGTTGTCGCAACAGGGTATGTGTCGGTATACCTCATCAAAACCAGCGCCCAGAGCATATCGTTATAGATTCCTGTGAACTGCAGGAGAGATATGACAGCCAAGGCTGGCAGAGAGAGGGGAAGAAGAATTCTGAAGAAAAATGAGAAATGAGAACATCCGTCGATCATTGCGGCATCCTGGAGAGATCTGGGCACAGTTTTGAAGAAGTTTCTAAGAATAAAAGCACAGAAAGGCACACCAAAGATGATATGCGTGCCTATCACCGCCAGATAGTTTCCGGTGGTCGTCTCGTAAAGACCGAGGAAATCTGCAGCCTTGAAAACCGGAACCATTACCAATTGAAATGGAAACATCATCCCGAAGAGTAACAAAAGGTATACTGTCGTGCTTCCTTTAAATTTCAGCCTTGCTAAAGGATACGCCGCTAGAGCGCCCAAAAAGACTGAACCGAGCACAGCAGGGATCGTTATTATCAGAGTGTTTTTGAAAGCGGTAAGGAGCGGCGGGCTTCCCTCATAAAGAGCATCTGAGTAATTGCTAGTAGTTGGGTCCGTAGGCGGATAGAGAGGATTACCCGTCCTTATCTCCACCTCCGGTTTGAATGATGCGAATATCACGGTGATGAGCGGCAAGACCCATATAATGCATATGAAAAAAACAATCGCATAAAGAATCTTTGTGCTCTTTTCACTCATTCTTCTTCCCTCCTCCTCATCAAAGTAATGTAGATGATAACAGGCGCTATCGCAACTAGTATCCCGATAACTCCTATGGCGCTCGCATATCCGTAGTTTCCTATCTTCAGGCTGCGATAGATGTAAAGAGCTAGAACATCTGCGGCGTGGTGCCCAGCTCCACCCTCTTGCCCAGCAAGTGTGTAGACCAAGTCAAAGGCCTTAACGGAGCTTATCGCGGAAAGCACAATGAGGATGGTGAAAACAGGACGAAGATATGGTAGGATGACGTGCCTAAGTGTCTGAAACCAAGAAGCACAGTCGACCTTTGCCGCTTCTAAAACACTTTTTGGGATTGCTCTCATTCCAGCCAGAAACATAACCATGGATACCGCGGATCCCGCCCAAGTTGATGCGATGAGGATTGAAACCAGCGAGGTGGAGACTGCCCCAGTCTCGTAAAGGATCGCTGGAATCCCAATGCCGAATAAACTGACAATCAAAACAAGCGACAAATCGGATACTTTCGGAAAGAATGACAACAAAATCACCATGACCGAAATCGCAAACACAGGAATAGTTATTATCCAGAGAAATGGAACTGGGCTGGAAGGATCGTTTATCCAAAGTTTAGTAGTGGGATTGGCTAAACCCATCAGCCCGAGCTTGCTCAGGATAAAATTCAGAACTCCGTTATCTTTCGGGAGGAAAAACCAGCTCCATATCACTCCGATTGTGGCTCCGGACAGGAGTGCTGGAAAGTATATCACGCCCTTGAAAAATCCTTCGCCCTTTAACCCTGCGCTTAGGATAAACGCTAGGATAAATCCGAGTCCTACCGGGATCAGAATAGCCCAGATCATCCAGAAAAGATTATGCCATAGGGCTGGCCAGAAGTATGGGTCCTCTGTGAAAAGCTTTACAAAGTTCTGGAGTCCCACAAATTCCCCGTTTGAGGTAAAACTTGCCGCAAAAAGGTAAACTATCGTGAAAATCACGAAACCTATGCACAACAGTGGAATTAGAAGAAAGAGAAAGGCTGTTTTTTCTGGTTTTTCCTCTTCTCTGAACTCCTCCTCTAACCTTTGGCGGGCTTCCCCATTACCGGTTTTACCAGCGTAGGGGAACTTTTTCACCCCCCAACAACTGCTTGAATCGCCTCACAAATTTGAGTGATGTTAACTGTTCTTGGATTCGCCCAGATCTCATACATTTTGTCTCCGAAGACATTTCTTACAGTCTGCGGATAGTACCACATCAGCGGTAGGGCCCAATCCCAATTTTCGGCCTTTCTCCACATAGCGATTTGAACGCTGTCTGCATAGTCTTCAACTCTCGCGTCCTTGTGCGGAGCGAAGCTACCTTTTATAGAAGCAAAGGATATCTGAACATTCTTATCCGTGATAAATTTCAGGAATTCCTTTGCGGCTTGTGCATTTTTCGCCTTAGAAGGTATCACGAAACCTTCAACGTCCGGAATACCGATCGGTCTAACACCGCTCTTGAATGGGAGGAAATCCGCGATGAAATCAACGTTGGGCTTCCAGCCTATCTGCTTGAGGGCTGCGCAGGCCCAATCGCCCATGAAGTAAATCGCCGTTTCTCCATTTATGAAAGTGCTTAAGGCTTCCTGCCAGTCTAATCCGGGAGCCGATGGATCGAAGTAACTTTTCTCACACCATTGTCGATAGATCTCGAAAGCTTGTTGAACCGGTGCGTCCGTCCATCGATTTTCTCCCCTTATTAGTCCAATGTAGAAATCTGCACCGCCTATCGAGGCAAGAAGCGCCGTAAAGACCATGTCTCTGGGCCAAGCATCCTTGAAGCCCATCGCGATCGGATGTTCCACACCGCTTGCCTTCAGTGCTTCCAGCAAGGCCTCAAACTCCTCCCAAGTTGTCGGAACGTTCAGCCCTTTAGCACGCAGCACTCTTAGATTATAAATGACTACTCCGCCTTCCCAGTGAATGTCCAGCGGGACACCATACTTTTTTCCGTCAACCTCAAGAAGTCTTGAAATTTTTTCTGGAAATATTTGATTTAAGCCTTCAGATTGCCAGAAATCCGTTAGATCCGAAAGAGATCCGCGGCGTGCGTAGCCAACATAAAAATTGTTAAACCAATGGGCGGCGACGTCTGGTGGACTCGTATCGATGACTAGGTTTAACTTGTCCTGATATCCTGTAAAGGCGTTCATTTTCGGTTTAATCCCGGTTCGATTCTCGAACATCTGAGAAAGCATGCTAACAGCTTGCTTGTCTGCTCCAGCGGTCCAGTAATGATAAACGACTATAGACTCCTTTTCTTTCTCACCTCTGGGAATCAGCACAACAAGGGCGGCGATGATTATCATGATGCCAATGCCCACAGCAATTATTTTCGTGCTTAGCCCTCTGTTATCCATATTCACCTACTCACCTCTTTCGCGATATTTTTATTGCTTATGTTAGTGTAAGCACCCCCCATGTTGATGGTCTCGCCCAGACAACCGGCACCCTTATCCAAGAAAGCATGGCAGTTCTTACATATTCGCCGGGCTCCGCGTCTCTGATGTACGTATTTTGAATCGTGAAATTAAGCCCCATCTTCACACCCTCTGCAGGCTCCAGGCCAAGGTATTTCCAGGGAATAGCTATTTCGATCACATAACCGTTTGAAGTTCTGCTTGATGCGAGCTTCACCTCGGGAGCAACCATAGATATCGGTCCCGGATTGACATCTTCATGTCTACATGCCTGCGGGTTTCCTTTTGTATCAAATGGTATTGCCGCAATTTTGAAAATTCCAGCGGCTCCAGGCACGAATCTGTCTGGCTGAATGTAAAACTCTATGCTATCGGTACGGTATAGGCTGTGAATATCATCTGGCTCTATGTTTGTGACAAGTATGGTATCCGTGACATCACAAGCTAGATACAGGAAGTTTTTGTCCCATGCCGCAGCAAACCTTCCCCTGACGTTTTCAATATCGGACCTTATCGACCCAAGAACGACGTCTTGCGGTCCCACGGTCTCGAAAGTTGCTTCTGACCAATCCGACAACAAACCATCGATTTTTATAGTTGGTGGAGCTTTAGAAGCGATGGTTTCCTTCACTTCCACCGGCTTGAGATATTTCTGTTCGTATTCTACAGTCACAGCTCGGCCATTTTCCAGTGTTCCTTCAACAAATCCAGCAAGGCGCATGGCGTTTTTAATATAATCATTTCTCATGAAAAGATTCCAAACAAAATTGTCCAAGTAATTCTGCACCATTATGACTTGGATCCCGACATCGATCCCTGTGTAATCTCGGGAATACCAATCAATGTCTGGATTAAAACCGCTAGTGAATCCATATTCTCTCCAGATTTCTCTTCCATACCTCTGGAGAAGCGCTTGTATTCCGCGCATGGAAAGCTCCGGAACAAAGGGGAGAGAAGCGACCATGCCGTAAGGATGAATGGTTCCGTCATATCCCCCCAGATATGCTCCGTAGTTCTTATAGCCAGTTTTTGCACACGGAGCATCTCCGGCAGTTAGTCCCCAAACGTCCTCCCCGAAAGCGCTATATTTACCAGGATTGTTTATTGCTACCCAGATTACAAAATTCCTGTTGTTATAGATAGCGTTGATAGAATTCTGCCAGTAATCCGCATACCTATCATGCTTGTTTCTGAAGTCTATCCACGCGTGAGAATATTGGTATGTAAAGAGACTTTCCGGCGGAGACATTATGTACATCCTCCTAGTTCCGATGTTTGCCAACGGTCTCTCCCATGCATCCCAACTGCTTGGAGGAATTGGATGCGTGGGAGAACCCATCGCCAGAAGGTAGAGAATCATCGACTCCGCATAATATTCCCACTTGTGTGGGAGGAATCCTCTTTCTGGCGTCCATCCATGATACAAAGTATTATCGTCTGCAAGCATCCAGTCCCATCTGACACGTTCATAAATTTCCTTGGCTAGGACTTCTACCTCTGTTCCTTTGTAATATTCTGCCGCTGTTAGAGCACCAGCTAAAAAGAGTGCTGTATCTATGGAGGAGAGTTCGGAAGATTCGCCCGGTTTTCCGAGTTTTGCTGGTTCCCAGCGTTCACCCGTTGACATCCTAACGAAGTGATAGAAAAAGCCGTTATGCTGGGCAACGTTATCCCTGAAACTCCTTAGAGTTCTCAAAATGTGTTCATAAACAAGTTGGTTATCCAACCACCCTCTGTGCGCTCCTATTATCAAGGATGTCAGACCGAAACCTGTCGCCGCTACACTTGCTGGAAACTCATCATTCGGATACTTAGTAGTATCGCGAACGAGACCGGTTTCTTTATCTGAGAAATCCCAGAAATACATGGTGCCTCTTCTGACGATTTCATTGAGAATGTTATCCATTGGAGGAATTTCTTCAGGACTCAGTCCGGTTTCTAGCGGCTTAACCATGATTCTGCCTTTCTGAGATGTATAGGATTTCGAAGTCAATGGGATACCGGGTAGAAAAACAGCGCCTTTTTCGAAATTCAAGATTTCCTCCTGAGTCGTGCCCGGTGGAACTATGAGATCAATAATGTTCGGATCTGAATTATCGTCTCTACCTCCACCAAAATTCCAAGCGGACGCGTGAGCGTTAACAACTCTAGCATTTCCGTAGTCTATGCCAAAAATGTACGTGACAATCTTCCAGTCAGAGCTGGGTCTTCCCGTTATACGGTTTGGGATGAGAATACGTATAATTCCCTTTTCCTTATCCACTTCGAGCGAACCTACTTTAATTTTCCCTCCATTTTCACCAGTCGGATTTCTGAAGATAGCAACCTCCCAGCCATGAGCTCTTACCGCGTACTCCCAAGCGGTATCCTCACTTATTTTTGCGTTTATCGTTCCGGAGGGGTTCATTTCTAGATTTCCGGGCACAGTCTTATCAAATATCGTTTCTGTGTGCCCTCCCGGCTTTCCCGTGTCTATGTAGATGTCGATTCCGTGTACGCTGATCGGGTATGGCTTTGAGCTTAGGCCCCAAGGATCAACAATAGGTTGTGCAAGTCTATACTCAAAGACGATTTCCTTGTCATTTTTTTCATAGACCTTAAACTCCACCACGTCGAAAGTTTCTCTCTTACCAAAGTTCTCCAGCCTGAAGGTGAAGTCTACCGGATAGGTATACGTTCCTGGTCCGTAATCGTCCCCATGTGGATCTACAATGTATAAGTAATACCCGGATGACGTGTGAGAAAAACGTAAAACAAGCACCCCAACTAAAACAATAAAAAGCGGCCATATCAGCAGCAGGGTTTTTTTCAATCTCAATTTAATCCTGTAAGAGTATCCTCATTAGAAATAAATTGGTTTTCCCCGAGTTTTTCTCCTTTTAATATATTCGAATCTTTGCGAAAATTTAGAAAAACGAGGATTTTTATCCTGCATGTATATATGGAAATCCAAGCGAGTTTTTCTCAGAGAAAATGACTGAGACAAGTGTCAACCTAAAGAAAAACAAGGTGCTTCTGGGAATCGTGGTTCTCGTGGTTTTCATAGTTATTGTGGGAGCAGTTTTACTGCTTCGCAGAGAAGAAAAAGTTGAAAGCGGAATAACTATTCCTTCCGGGGCACTCGTTCTCGACGACTTCGATGACGAATCGCTCGAGACCAACTTGGGTACTCCAGTCGGAACAATGGGTGGGTATCCGCCAGATCCCGGTAATGAGTACTGTGCTTTCGTGCCCACCTCTACTGGTCTTGCTATTCAAATGACAATCGATGTTCCGCAGGGGGGGTGGAGCGGTTACTGGTGTTTCCTAAAGTCTGGAGACATCTCTACCGATCCGATTCTGGTAAGTATAGGATCCGGTTATGACCTCAGCGGCTATACAACGCTAAAGATGGCTGTAAAGGCCAGCAAAGCGGTGAGTTTCAAAGTTGAGCTTCAGGATACTTTGCAGTTTTCAAATGCCCAGAATGCGGCGCGGGTGTTTAAGATATCTGACAACAACTTCAGAAATAACACTGCTTATAGAGACATTGTGTTGAGCAAATATGGAAAATCAATCGAGAACCTTTCTCGAGAACTTTTTGGACGCGCGCCAGAGGATATCGAGAGAATGACAAATGCGGACGTCCACACGGCCACTGACAGTCACAACGGAAAAGTTCACAGAACTGCGAAAACAGAATGGGAAGTAATAGAGATACCCCTTGTGCAGTTTGTTCAACAAGCCGGATCGCTGAACCTGAAGGATATCAGACAAATTAACATAGTCTTCGAGGGACCTGTTCAGGGTAAGCTCTGGATAGACTGGATAGCATTTGAGTAAAAGGCTAGATTCCCGGAGGCACATTCTTTTTTCTTTTTTATTTCTTTTCAAGTATCCTTAAGTAGAATCCCCAGCCGCCTGCTTTGTTGCAAACTTTCACCAATATTGTGTTGGTTCCCTCTTCAAGCCGTATATCCGGTATGATATCTTGATCCGGAGCAGCGGCCCTAGCAACACGATTAGAATGAACAAGTTTCCCATTTATCCAGACCTTGACAGAATCATCACTTCCCACCCTGAGTTCCACGGTCTTCTTCGATGGCGAATAAATCACCGTAAAAGCGTAAGCCCCTGTTTCTTCATATGGCCCTAAAATTTGACAAAAATCAATGAACCTAGACACCGGATCGCCATATGGCGCGTGATGTTCGACCCATTCTCTTCCCGCAATACGCTCTCCAGATTTGTAAAACAATAATGAAGTTTCTCCGACAAAATCGGAATTGAAGGCTTCAGCCTCCCCCAAACCAAAGGGTCCTATCACTATCCAGTCTTTCACAAATCCTCCGCTGTCATGGTGAAATCCCTCAACAAAACCCGCCTTCCGCAAAGCGTTGATAATATAAGGTATACTCATGAACTCTTTCCAAACTGATCCACTTTTGAAGGCCTCAAGCATTAGAACCGTGTTGCCTTGATCGATTCCTATATAGTCATTATCGAACCAGTTTTGACTAGGGTTAAACGCATTCACAAAACCGTACTCTCCCCAAATTTTCTCAGAATATTCCCAGTACATTCTCATCAGATCAAGGATTGCGTTTTCAGGAATGAATGGGATGGCCGCGGCTACCGCCGATGGAGCAACAGTTCCATCAAAAGTATTTCTGAAACCAAGATAACCATTTATTCCATCACAGGCTGTCCACCCCCAAACAGCTGGCCAGCGGTTAACTCGAGATTCCTCCAAACAAAACAGTCTATTTGCCTTTAAAGCGGCTACTCCCTCTAACCAATAGTTTGCCTTTCCATCATGAATGTTTCTGAAATCGATCCAGCAAGCCGGAAACTGATAAAGGTATGCCAGCATTGTCCGGCCGCCCGGTGTCAGGAATCGTCTGCCATCGTGCGAATACCAACTGAAGGTACTGGTCCATGTATCCCAGCTTTTTGGGGGAATCGAATGAGTGGGCGAGCCCAAGGCTAAGATATATGCCAGGATATACTCGCTATATCCGGAGGCTGGAGAAAGGAATCCACCTTCGGGCGTCCATCCCATACTCAAAAGTCCGTTGTTAAGAAGCATCCAGTCCCACTGGACTGCTTTATAAATCCTGCTAGCAAGGCTCTCGATTTCGGTTCCCTTAAAGTGTTGTCCGGCATGGAGAGCCCCTGCGATGAGTATTGCTGTGTCAATGGAGGAGATTTCACTCATCCAAGCTCTCCGGCCTGTTCGTGCATTGACAAAATGATAGAAAAACCCGTTTTTGCCTTCCACGCTCGGTTTATCGGGATCAAAATTCTTTAGTATCCTCAAGACACGTTGGTATGCTTCATCTTTGGAAATCCATCCGTTTGCCTCTGCCACACATATTGCAGAAAGACCGAAACCTGTGGCCGCGATGCTTGAAATATCGGGATTGCTTGCTCTGTCATAAACGAGCCCTGTGACCTGGTCGGCTTTTTCCCAAAAGTAAAGAAAGGACCTTCTTTGAAGATCTGTCAGAAAAGATTTTTCTTCCTGACCGATATCGCTCCAGCGTATCGGTGTATTCGAAATCTCTTCCCAGTCGATTGCGAAAGAATAAACCTTCTCCCATTTCTCGAGTGATGGTTTTTTAGTTCCTGAGGGTCTGCTGATGTAAACGCCCCCGAGAACGCTAGCGGTCACAAGAACCAGCACGACGGATCTCTTGACGAGGGAATTCACAGACTCACTTTAATCACTTTAAAAAGTTCCTTTAAAAAGAATAAGACATGTCATCTCCTATTCGCTTCTCCTCGAAACCGATAAAAATCACATGCATGCAGTAGACATGGCTTAAATCCATTTAGGATGTAATTTGATTGATGGTCTCAGTAAAGCTCGACCACGTGACAAAAAGGTTCGGAGAGGTTACAGCAGTCAACGACGTATCTTTTACAATTCCGGATAAAGAACTCGCTGTAATCGTCGGGCCAAGCGGATGTGGAAAAACTACCGTGCTCAGACTCATTGCCGGATTGGAAAAACCTGACAGTGGGTATATATACTTTGGTAAAGTTTGCGTCAACGATGTGGCAATCAGGGACAGAGGGATTGCCATGGTTTTCCAAGATTATGCTTTGTATCCACATATGTCCGTCTATGACAACATGGCATTTGGACTCAGAAATCTTGGTTACAAAAAAGAAGAAGTAGATAAAAGAGTGAAAAATGCGGCCAAGCTATTGGATATAACTCATCTTTTAGAAAGAAAGCCAAGCCAACTTAGTGGGGGTCAAAAACAAAGAGTTGCCCTTGGAAGAGCGATCGTCCGTGAACCAAAAATTTTCCTGTGGGACGAGCCACTTTCTAACCTTGACGCCAAGATGCGTGTAATCATGAGAGCAGAACTTCGCAAATTGCAGAAGGAGTTAAAGATCACCACTATTCATGTGACGCACGACCAACTCGAGGCGATGACGATGGCGGACAGGGTGATAGTGATGAGAGCCGGAAGAGTCGAGCAGGTTGGCACTCCGGAGGAGATATACGACTTTCCAGCGAATACATTTGTAGCTGGCTTCATAGGTACACCGCCGATCAATTTCTTCAGAGCTTCAGTGGTGATGAAAAAAAGCAAGGTGATTTTGGATGCTGGCGAATTTTCGATTGAACTACCTTCCGAAATCGCAAAAATAATCAGGAAAGCAGACTGTCGAGAAGTGATTGCCGGAGTTCGCCCCGAAGACATTTTGATATCGAGAAAAGGTGAAAAAAATACTATAGAAATGAAAGTAGACCTAGTAGAGCCGATCGGATCGGAAGATTTTCTCTATATGAGCAGAGGAAACCTGAGAATGGTCGCCAAAGCTCCCCCAAAAATCGGTTTGAAAATGGGAGACAAGATAACCATCACATTTAACATGAAACACATTCACATTTTTGACGCAAAAACGGAAAAAGCGGTCGTCTGATTTTTCAAGTAATAATGTTTTTCAGACCAAACTTTCGTGCATAGCTGAGAGCCTTGCCCATCTCCTCTACCGTTATCCTACGGTTTATGTCTTCAAATTTCGGCGCGAGATATTCTGGTCTATACTGATCCATGATATTCACGCGAGTTTCATGTCCAAGATTTTTCGCAATCCATTCCAGCACCGGATAAGTGCAACATTCAAGATGATTTGGCATGACTAGATGTCTTATGATCAACTCCGAGTCCGCAGCAGCAATTTTGTGATTTCTAGAAACGACAGCAAAGTAGTTTTTAACTAGAGAAAGTCTCTCCGCGCACTTATCGTTTCCGTACTTAAAATCCGTCAAGTAGATGTCCTGAGTGCCTGCCAGTAAATCCATCGCTTCGGTGGTCAGATACATGTTTGAGTTCCACACACTTGGTATGTTAGTCTTGCAAAACCAAAGGGCCTCCAAGATAGCGTGAAGGTTTGGCGTCGGATCTCCTCCTACCCAGTTCACGTTTCTCGCTCCATTATCTCTCGCATTTTCAACGAGTCTTGCCAAGATTCTTGGATTCGCCTCCGTACCTTCGTCCGGAAATTGCGAGATATCCCAATTCTGGCAAAATCTACACTTGAACGTACAGCCTGAGAAAAATATTGTGTAGCTCGGAACTAGTTCCGGCTCCTCTCCGTAATGCATGAACTCCGAAGCCACTTTTGGCTTTTCTCCGACCCCACAAGCTCCTCTCTCACCAATCGTTCTGTCTACTCCACACCTCCGTTCGCAGAAATGACATTTTCTGAGAATTCGCTTAGCAAGTTCGATCTTCAGTTCGAGAAGAGAAACTTCCGGGATTTCCATTTCTTGTAGCCTTATTTTCCCATCGTCGATTTTCGAAAGAGTTTTCCAGAACTTCTCCATAGCCGCTTTGTGTTCGGCTAAAAGTATGCTTTCATCCGACGAAAGATCGATTTTTACGGAAATTCTCTTGCATATTTGGAACCTTGCAGGCAATTTGTCCTCCATTACAGCGAAATATCTATTCAGCGATTTTCTCGCGAGTGGATCCGATAGTACTTCAAGCGAATCTGGCCGAAACGGGAGCCACATCAAATTAATCTTATTGTCAGAAAAAGCAAAAGTCTTATGTTTTTAAATGTCCGGATGTCTCTTAAGATGATGATCTTCCGTCTCGTGGGGTGGGTGGCGTTGGGTGTCATGTTTCTAACTATTGCCACGTTTTCCATGAATGCTCTAATGTCTTGGAAAACTAAAAACGATTTCATGTTGGATGTTAGAAAATTTTCGGATAGCGTGGCGCTCCTAGCCTACCAGCCGGTTGGTAGCTCGAGGATGCTCAAAATCCATGTTCCAAAAGATTGTTCCCTCCGTACAGGGCCTAAAGAAATTGTTGTCCAAGCATGGGGTGAAAATCTGAGCTTGGAATCGGAACTGGAGCTTCCGATGTTAACACTCGGTCCGGGGGATTACGAGGTCTACGTCGTAAGAACCGATCAAGGGGTCGATATAATTGTCAGATGACGGAGAAGATTTTCCATTCATTCTAATTTTTATCGTTGTCTCAGCGTTTCTGACTGCTTTTATCCTCATAACTATCTACAACAAGCAAGTTGCTATGAAGATTGATGAGAAAGCATCTGGCTTCGTAACAAATTTGAGCTGGACGGCATTTCAATCTTTTTCCACCGGAGTACTTGGTAAGATTGATTTGCCCAAAAACATCGAGGGGTACAATTATCGGTTGAAAATACATCAGAACGCTTTTGTTTTAGAATTGCTGGAAGGGCCTCTCAGAGGAAAATCCTATATCGCCGGCGTGCCGTTTGATATGATTTCCGATAATCTGACTCTCCCAAAAGATGAAACCGTATTTTTCAAACGAAGCGGTGAAAAACTTTTGGTATGTTTTAGTGTTTTGGAATCCATAGAAAATGAAAATATAAACATCGAACCAAACCCGCCGGAATTCTATTTTTTCGCAAAAGATCACCCGAAAGAAGCTGCCGGCATTCTTGCCGCATTTTTCTACTCTGGGAAAGATATTGTGCGATATTCTTGGTTGGAAAACCACGTCCTCTACGTTATGACGGAGGATAATGAGTCATTTATTTTGACATTCAGGAGGGATGAGTTACAGCATGATATTCACAGTTTACAAGAAATAGAGACGCCCACTATTGAAATCGGAACAGAACGGATAGAAGCCGAGAAATGTCCTTCACCCGCTGAAGCCCTGCTTAAGGGGTGGATAATCTCTCCAGAGCTTGCGCTCGCTAGTCTACGCTCTAGAACTTGGATTGATCAAAACGGTCCAGTAGGAATTCCCGCAAACGCTGAAATCAGTATGAGTTGTGTTTTCACGAAGTTTGGAGGATATCCAACTTGGCGCATATCTTTTGAAAACAGAACTATCTTCCATCGGGCGCTGTTCTGGTGGCATGCCGAAAATGAGCCAGGCTTTCTCATGCAATGCTCGCCAGTGATGTACCCGATAGATTAACCTCATTTGCTAGCTTCCCGTATGATGTAATCAAAATTCTGGAGAAGAAACCGAATGCTCACCTTGACAGCGTTCGGCGTACCTGGCAAGCAAAACACCGGCTTACCACTTATGATTCCTGCAGAAGTTCTACTGAGAAGAGCAGGAAAACCTATCCGTTCATAACCCAACTTTCTGAGCGCTTCGCCGATTCCCACAACATATTTTTCATACATTGGTTCCACTGTTTCAATCGTGACGTCCCTTTTCGAAATTCCTGTACCACCGGTGATCAAAATTGCGCTTATCTGGGGATCTCGGAGAAGTCTCTGCAGAATTTTCTTTATTATTTTGCCATTATTTGGTATGATTTCTCGAATAGTGTTGTACCCCTTCTTTCTGAGTTCTCTCTCTAAAATTCTCCCAGAGACATCCGTATCTTTGCCTTTCTTAGCAGCTTCTGCTCTAGTGTCGCTGACCACCAAAATTCCAACCTTTCGTAATTTGTTTTGATGCTCAACCTTCATTTCTTTACACCAGTCATATTCTTCTTAGCTCATGGGGATAAACCTTGGTCTATAAAAAGCGTCTCAATAGTACATCGGGTTATGTATGATGTCTTCGATGGGGCACCACATTTGGCTTTTACCGATTTTTGTTTTTCTAACCCTACCACAGCTTTCCAAATCTTTAAGTACACTGTTGACTTCGCGTACCTTCCAGTTTAGAATTTTGGCGATATCACTACTCCTTAATAAACCGTATCTTCTTAGCAGGAACTCGACTATTTCATATCTTGCGCGTTCCATCCAGTCTTCGTCTTCCTCATATTCTTCTTCCTCGTCAATGTACGCGAAGTCGATATAGACCACCAAAATGAAGAAATTAGTTCGACATTTAAATTTTTGCCTCAGTTTGTCATTTTGTAACCTCGGAGTATTTCGGATATAAAGATTCGAACCATTGTTATTTGATGATAAGCGGAATCGATGAGGCCGGCAGGGGCCCCGTGATAGGTCCCATGATGATATGTGGAGTGTTGCTGAAAAGAGAGAATATCGAGTATTTGAAAGGATTAGGGGTACGTGATTCTAAAACTCTCACACCTAGGAAAAGAGAAGAACTGGCAAAAGTTATACGCAGAATTTCCTCCAAATATGAAATTCTAAGAGTTTCGCCCGAGGAGATCGACAGGGCAAGAAGGAAGGAAGCGCTGAACGAGCTTGAAGCAGAAAAGTTTGCTTTACTGATCGACAGACTTGGACCCGATGAAGTTTATATTGACTCTGTGGATCCCAATCCGGAAAGATTTCGCGCCAGATTGATGAGATATGTTCATCATGTGCCTGCGAAAATCGTGATAGAAAATTTCGCGGACAAAAAGTATATCCCAGTGGCAGCTGCATCCATCTTAGCGAAAGTTGAAAGAGATCGAACAGTAATGATGTTGCGCGAGAAATTTGGAGATTTCGGTTCCGGCTATCCTTCAGACCCGAAAACAATCAAATTCCTGAAAGAATGGAAAATAAGATATGGAAAGTTTCCGGACTTCGTTAGAAAAAGCTGGAAAACTCTCGAGCGGTTGTGAGGTGAGCAAAAAATGATCAGAAATTTGCGAGAGGCCCTGGCGGATAAACTCTCCAAAGAAGAGCTGCAAAGAATACGTGCATTTGATATCGTCGGAGATATAGCGATCATGAAAATTCCAGATGAACTCGCAGATAAGAAAAGAATAATAGCTGAAGCGATAATGAGGGTTCATAAAAACGTGAAAGTGGTTTTGAATCAGGTTAGTCCCGTGAGTGGAGAATTTAGAACTCGAGAACTGGAATGGCTCGCAGGTGAAAAAAGAACTGAGACTTTCCATCGAGAAAATGGTTGTGTCTTTAAGGTAGATCTCGCACGGGTCTACTTTTCTCCACGACTGAGCACGGAGAGAATGCGCATAGTAAAAATGGTTCAACAGGGAGAAGTTGTGGTTAATATGTTTGCAGGGGTTGGGTGTTATTCTATCCAGATTGCTAAATATTCAAATCCAAGAGTAGTTTATTCGATAGACATAAATCCCTCGGCCTATGAACTCATGGTGGAAAACATTCGACTCAACAAGGTTGGACACAAAGTCTTGCCCATCTTAGGAGACTGTCGAGAAGTTATTAGAAATCTTTTAACGAATTCTTGCGACAGAGTTCTGATGCCTCTTCCAGAATTTGGCCGCGAATTTTTCCCTGTCGCGTTACTTGCAATCGGAGATAAAGGCATCGTCCACTTTTATGATTACGGCCAAGAGCCGGACGTATTTGAGCCTTCTGAAAAATATGTAATCGAAACTGCAGAAAAATTGGGATTTCAGACCGAAATTATCGGAAGAAGAAAGGTCAGATCTTACGCACCAAGATGTTATCATGTTGCAATAGACGTGCTTGTTCGACGAATTTGAGCCCCCGGTTTCATTTTTCTTTAGTAAAACCAGATTGCTCAATTCTAAATTCTTTCTTAATTTTTTCTGCTATCTCCCCATTTGTGACTACCAAGGCTCCCCGATATCCGCACTCTAGACATTCGTAGAGCGACCATAGTTGAGGAAGTCCAGAAGCCCATCTGAGCTTATCAGATCCACAGCGTGGACAGTATATTTTGTTCATAGCTGTAGGAGCTCCACATGAACGTCATTTTCGGTTATCACAACCTCGGCGGCAAAACCCTTAGAAATTGGACCAGGATTTACCATAATCGTGTTCTTAATCCTGTCTATGGCGCGTGCCTCATGGATATGTCCGCATGCCAAAAGCAATGGTTGTTTTTCCTCAACGATTTGTCTCACGCTTTTGCTGCCAACATGTGTTCCCGAAGGCAATTCGTCAAGCTTTGTTTCAAACGGAGGAGCATGCGTCACAAGTGCCCAGCGACCCTTCACTCCCTCGAGCAAGGCTGAAAGTTCCTCAAGAATCTCTGCTTCCGTTAATTCAAAAGGGGTTCTAAATGGAGTGATGTTTGAACCACCTAGGCCAACAAAAATAACATCACCAATTTTACGGCATTTTCCGTGCAGATTTGCACCATGTCTGTCTAGAATCGCAAGAATATCTTTCGGATCACAGTTCCCGGGAACAGAAAGCACTGGAATTTTGAACGATTCCACCAGAGAGAGAATGCTCTCCGCCACCTCAGGTGGCCCAAACTCTGTCAAATCGCCTATGAGAATCGCACAATCGTAACCTCTCTCAAGAAATTTCGAAAGATTGCTCTCTGCTGTTGCCGCCCCGTGAAAATCTGCAGCGACCAGAATTTTCAGATTTTCCACCCAAAAATTCTAACAGCAGACGGAAGTTAAAACGTTTACTGTTGAATTTCTTCTCCCCCACAAAATCTTTTGATGTATGTGATGGTTTTTTCCGCCACTTCCTGTAGAAATCTGTTTTCTATTCCGGGAACTCCGCAAAAGATCAACACGGCTTTTGTTGTCTCCTCAGTGATCTTCGTTAGCTCGGAATCTCGATATGGATAGAGAGCAACAACCTTCTCGTCATCGCAGATTATCGGTCTACCTTCGTCCAAGAGTATGGAAGCCGGCATGCCCATTCCAAAAAATAACTCTCCGACTCGGGAATATCTGAGAACAAGCTCTCCCTTGATTTTTTCTCGATCCAAGGCACTTATCGCCACTCCCGTCTCCGCCGATGCCAAGTTGTACGCATCAACTAACGTGTTGATTGTTGGAAGATCCTTGCCAAGAAGTATACGTCGCAATAGCGCTTCGCCTGCTGGCCTAGTTTTTGTTGGGTCTATCCCAAGCCGCCAATAGAAACTCCTATATTGTCGTATAACTGGCAAATTCTTTACATCTTCGATGAAATACGTTTTACGAAGCCTGTCAAAGACCTTCTGCTTGAAAATTTCGAGCTGTTCATCTCTATTTTTGACTAAAACTCCAGTTATCTCGCGCACAAGCACGGAGATTTCGGGAAAATCTTCCTGCAATTTTTTCTCGATGTATAATCTCATCATCCTAACTTGTTCTGTCCAAATTTTAAGGCATAGCTGGAGAAATCAAGGCCAGAAGTAGGGTCGATAGAACAAAAATTATTGACGACAACAGAGAAGATTTTGATATTGATAACCAGAGCTCCACTTTGTCTCCTGGGGATTTTATTGTTGAGATAAACCAGGCGATTATTACAGAAATTAGTATCGCTGTTGTACCCATGATCAAACGAAGAATAGCCAGCTCTTTTGTTTCCATAATTCCAAGCATAAAGGGATACCAAGAAACCCCGGCCGCTTCCATCTGCGTTGTTACAGAGAGCCTCATGCCCGATACTACATCCATCACCCAAACAGACATTGCACAAACTATCGGTACTAGTATTATCGAAATCATCCACAAATTTCCCAATACATCGTTTATTTTCTCTCGGAATCTTTTTTCAGTTTTACGTAACATGTGAATAAACTCGGCTGCAATCATGCATGCCCTGCCAGCAGCAATTTCACTTTCTCTTCTTAGGCTAGAAATAACTGAGATAAAATTGCGAATGAGCGGATTTTCATTTTTGCGCAAACAATGTTCCATTCCGGCGCCAATTTTTTCCATTCTTTCTCCAGCAAGCTTAAGATCTGAAGATAACTCTCCTCTCATTAATTCCGCAGTTTCGATCATCGCTCTGGCGGCGGACTTTCCATCTAACATCTTTGATCCCATAATGTTTAGCGCGTTCTCCCAATCGGCAATCCTTTTCCTTTCTTTTTCTCGTGCTTCGAGCAAAGTAGAATATCCGAGGTATCCATAAAGACTAATCGAAACCCCACTGGCTAGCACTATCCAAAGCGTAGACAAACTCATGGTAAAAATTTCGGCCAGACCAACTCTAAATTCCAGCAAATAGAAGATTCCCGGAAGTGATAATGTAATGAAAACTAAAAAAGGTATCAAAAGTCTGAAGACCATTACTCCTCCGGTGGTATTTTCCCAGCTTGTCTCTAGAACAATTGGATGAATCGTTGAAGGCCTCTTTGCAGAGAGATACAAAGTGAAAGCAAGAAAAACAACGACGAGAAAAGCAGCCAGCCCCACGTAAAATTTGAGATCTATGAACGACAGTCCAAGCACTCCGAGAACCGGAGAAAGACCGATAGTAGCCACAATCAGAAGGGAACCGAAAGTCAGGAAGGCTATTGTCGGCAGTATCAACGAGTTTAATCTAGTGGAGAGCTGCTCTTCTGATCCCTCTAAGACTCTAACCGGTGCCTTCATTACATCAGAAACACGAGCTTCCTCACTTATCGTTCCACTTGACCGAAGGATGTCAAAAAGTGACTGACCGATGCTATCGTTTGCCTTTCCCCACCTATCGGCGATGTCCGTGAGAAGCTGTCTGAGCGATCCGTATTTTCTCTGTTGCTTCATCTGTAAAAGGCCCAGCCTTATCTCTCTTGCAAGAGCTCCATCCGTGGCTTCTGCTGCTCTGACAAGTGCTCCGTTCAAATCCGGTCGATGATAAAGTGAGAATGCCATGATTGAAACCGTAATAACCGCGTCAGTTTGGGCCTTTGCTGCCAGAGAGGATGCACGCGCCTCTGGATAGAGTAGAAAAATTAACGCAGAAAAGCCTGCAAGCAGGAATCCCAAAATCAGAATATGAAAGTTTTCCACCAAAGATGGGCTAAGAATCCAGAAAATGAAAAAGGAAAGTATAGGAAGTAGTAGGAAAAACAAAAAGCCTGCGAGCCATTCTCCGCCAGTGATGTTGATTCCTGCTTCTTTTAACTTGACAGCTGTTTGCGGGGATAGTTTGTAATCGGAAATGAATTTCCCAAAAATACGATGGGCAAATTTGCAAATTTTTTCAAAAACAGTCGTCTTTTTTGTTCTTTCCGATTCCAAAATCGCTCTAACTTCTTTAAGAAGCGGAAATTCAGGCGGCGGCCTTATTTCTTCTGAAGCCATTTCTTCCACTCCTCAAGAGCCATCACTGGATTCTCCAATTTTCTGAGCAGGGAAAAGTAGACACCATAAGCCTTCGTCACAAATGGCAACTCGAGATATTCATTTTCTCCCGATTTCTGAGATAAAACCAACAGAAATGATTTTAATTTGGCTTCAGCCAAAATTTTAACAAGAAATTCATCAAGATCCATTCCTTGTTTCTTGCATAATTTTGGTATTAGATCGCTTCCACCTTCTTCGGCAGCTTTGAAGCGCAAAAGTCTTGCTGATGATTTCAGATCTAGTTTTGACAAATCTGTTGAATTCCATTTAAAAACGAGATTTTTTGGTCCGCTGAAAAGATTCTTTGATAACAAAATGTCGTTTTGTCTATCATCGCCAAAAATTTCGACGTAAAGCGGGTTCTCCTTCCAGTCTTTTCTAACTTCTGCGATTTCGATTATCCTGCGGATGTTTCCGCTACGCGTTGAAAATCTTGCAGTGCTGATGATCAAATCTATGTATTTAAAGGCTTCAGGATGGAGACCCATTATGTGAGTTACTAAGACAAATGCTTCTCTTTTTTCTCTAGCATGAAAGCTAGCTACCACTGGTTGCGAGCCTTGCCTAACCGCAGCACCAAGAACTGAACGAACAGCTTCGGAAGATCTAACTTCGGTGATTAGCCAATAACTTTGCCCGCCTCGTAAAAATGCTCTTATCTGTTTCTCCAGCTGTTCAGGATTTTGAGCTCTAACGTCGCTTATCCTATAACCATTCGCTATGAAATCCTCGATATGAAGTTCTTGAGTATCTTGAAAAACCACGATTCTGTTCTGCAGACCTATTTCTGGAATATAGGTTTCTATCTGTGAAGTTTTTGCCGTACCCATTTCTCCGATCACAAAAGCGCTACATCCGATTCTTAAAGCGTTTGAAAGAAAAGCACTCGCAAGTGGACTCAGTGTTCCACGGAAAATAAAAAGAGGCTGTGTCCATGGCTTAACTCTTCTTTTTCTCACTGACATTTCGACGCTTTTAGGCCATATTGCTGGATCTCTGCTTATGAAGACTCTCATGCCAAGTTCGGGAATCTCCGCGTCCAACTGTGGCCTGACTTCGTCAAAGGAAGTTCCTAAACGAGAAGCTATTGACTCACCGAGCGAAAGAAGAGATGGTGTGTCCCAATAAATCCCCGTCTCCAGTCTTCCCCATTTTTCATGCTCAACCATTAGAGGTTGTAGTTCTGGCGGAGCATGCACGTAAATGTCTGTGAGATAATCATCACAACTGAACGGTTCCAGCAATCTGTATGTTATCCACGACGCAAGAATCTTTGATAGTTCATGTATCCGTCTGCTAGAAATTTCATGGGTTCTGCTCCGAATTGAGTGTAACAGAGCAACATACCACTCTTCGGTGAATGTATGTGCAATGTCATGAAAAGAAAATTTAGCATGGGGAGGAGGTTCGTCGAATTGAACATTAAAGGCCGAATACAAAAGTTCTAGTTCTTCCTTAGGTATGTGAAATTCCGGCAGATCCAGTTCGTAAAAAAGGACTGGTGAGTCTTTCCTTTCCCAAATTCTAACAAGCCCTCTTTTGTTTCTCAGCTCGTATTCATCCACCAGTTTAGAACCTTCTGGCGGTGGATTCCATATACCATCAACAAAGAATGGCTTCTTTCTTTCGCAGAAGATTTCAGCGTAGCTTTTTCCGCTTGTGAAATCTTCGAAAAGAGAAATGATTTCAGAAAACAAATTTTCTCGTGCGACCGAGGCGCACTTAACGCATTTATTATCTTTCTTCGTCGCTCGTTTTTCGGGATTCACAAGTTTTTTAAAGAGAAGAGGCTCTTTAGGCAGGTCTTCCAAGATCTTCAGGATAGCCTCTTTTCTCTTTTGTATGCACTCGTTACATTTTTTCTCATCATACTTGCTATAGGAAAGGTCATCCAACGCTAATCTTTTCGCAATGGCGATTGCTCTAGCTATTTTGTGGATTTTTTCAGAAAGATACACTCGTACGATTGGACCATCGAGAAGGACTCTGTGGACATCGGCCTCTTTTTGCAATTCTTCAATTACCTTCCTTCTGCATTCGGCATCATCTAAAGAGGAATCCTTAAATTCGTTGAAACATGCCACGCGCAATGGTCCAGATATTTTTATCTCAACCATTGTTTATCTTAATTAGAGGAAGTCTCATCTTTTTATATCTGCTGTCATCCCTTTTCGATTATTTCGCCTTTCCAGACTCTTCGGAGCATTTCATGACAAATGAGATCTGGACTCCAGAACTCTGCTTTGTCGTGCGGTGACCTAAGTACTCTCCCTATTTGCTGGATGAAGCTCCTGTCCGCCATGTCACGATAGTACAACCAGAATGCTTTATCTCCCAATCGTTTTTTCATTCCTTTTAAGAGTGGATCTTCAACTTCGGGAAAAGGAAACTTCAAAAGTATTATGCTTTTCATGCCCTTTAGATCGGCTCCTCTGTCCATTTTAGAGGAAAGAAAAATGTTTTCTAATTCAACCATATCGTCTGAAGAAGTTTTCAATTTCTCGAATAGCTCGATTGGGAGATACTTAAAAGCATGTACTGGGACGAACGCTGGTTTCTCTGCCAGTTCGAATATCTCGTATAAGCATCTCCAATATGCTTCACGAAATTCCTCTTTCGTCCAATTTTCGTGCCGAACAACAACTTCATGACCCGATTTTCTTCGTATTAGAGTACCTGGAAATTTTGTTTCTCCCTCAACTATGATCGGCTCTATTCCGAAGATTTCTCTCAAAACGCTGCTCGATTGTATCGTCGCACTCATAAGCAACCACCGGCATTTTAGCTTCTCAAATATTTTTCTAAAAACTGGTCTTGGATCTGGAACTAAAAATAGGAGAGAATTTTCCCTTTTCTCGCACTCAACCCATTCCTCATGCTCAACCACCGCTTTCAATTTCCAAAGAAGTTCGTCCCCAGTCTCGTCGAGCTCCTCCAAAAGCCCCGCGAAAAATATCGCAAACTCAATCGGATCGGTATTGCCTTTCAAAACCTCGTTCCAAAAACTTTCTAACTCTTTTTTAAATTCCTTCTGATCACGTAAAAAATCTGCAATTTTTTCCACATGCCTTTCTGATATAACGGTTTTCAGAGCGAGTGAATCTAACCATTCATCGGCCTCATCAACCACAGTTATTGGGACCTTTGGAATCCTACCAATCATGACTTCGGCCATCCATTTGGCGGAATTCATTATCGTGACGTCAGCATCCACATAAGCCGTGAATTGTTTCCAGTAAGGGCATTCTCCCTTTAAACAGAGTAACCATTCCCCACCTACTCCGATATATGGCAATTTTTCCGCATCTTCTATTTTACTTCCGTAAGATTTCGGAAATAGAAATCCCCAGTGACGGCAGTCCTTTAAAGCATCTAATCGTCTCTCGCCGGCAGATTTTTTCAGAGGCCTTCGACACGGTATTGTCCTCGACGCAGCGGTTCCATCATGGCCTTTATCCTGCAAGTAAAGACAAGGAAAATTTCTTCTTCCCTTCATAACACCCAGCTTTGCCCTTGAACCGTTGAATTTCACGAAATACTTTTCCTTCTCATAACTGCGTGCGTATTGATCTGAGAGCACTTTTGTTGGTACAGAAACTACGCCCTTACCAAATTCCAACGCAGTTCTTATTCCTACAACTGATTTTCCGCTACCTACAACGCCCTTGAAGAAAACTATGTCTGAGCTTTCAAATGCCTCTAAAATTTCCTCTATTGCGTCTAGCTGTGTTTTGCCAGAAGAATATACGCGAGGAAGTAGCTCTCCACTATCATCATAAAGGCCTAGTCTCAATTTCCCACATCATATCTTCTGCAATTCTGCTATTTATGAAAAAACATAAGATAGAAAATGATGCTTCACTTGATAATCGCGGACGCAGAGCTGGAAACCGTTCCACCAGAAATAGCCAAACATAAAGTAATTACTTGGTATGCGAGGAAGAAGGGTAGAAAACCCACAGAAATCATCCTCAACTCAAGCTTACATTATCAGGCAATGCGTAAATTACCAGACTATGAGAGAAGAGGGAGGCCAGACATCGTTCATTTCTGCCTCCTAACTGCTTTGGATTCTCCGCTGAATATGGAAGGCTTGTTAAGGGTTTATGTGCACACAAGACAAGACAAAATCATAACAGTAGATCCAACTGTTAATCTTCCCCGGATGTACAACAGGTTCGAGGGTTTGATGGAACAGCTTTTTCTCACAGGGCGAGTGCCTCCAGAACACCCTCTTTTAATCCTTGAGAATGGCTCTCTTAGAAGTCTTTTGAACGAGTTTCGTTCTGAACACAAGATAGTGATGACTGAAAAAGGTAGGAGAAAAAAGATTTCCGAAGTTTTCAAAGATTTTGAAAAAAGCGAAGATGTGTGCGTTATAGTGGGTGGTTTCCCTCATGGAGATTTCTTAACGAATATCGAATCGCTTAACGCGGAACTTGTAAGCATTTACGAAAAACCACTTACTGCCCCAACTGTTGTATCACGAGTAATCACCGCCTTTGAGCAGAAGATGGGAATCTTATGAACAAATGGAAAAAAATTGCTCTAGAAAGAATAGAAAGGCTTCTGGACTTAGCGGAAGAAATCTATGAGAGCAATCCTCAGCTGGCCGAAAGATACGTGCAATTGGCATGGAAAATCAAGACTAGATACACCATCAGATTTTCAAAAATTTTAAAGAGAAGATTCTGCAAAAAATGCTTTTCTATTTGGATCCCCGGAAAAACCGTTAGAGTCAGAATAAAAAGGGGCATAATCATTTGGAGTTGTCTATCATGTGGAAGAGTGTATCGGATACCCTTTAAACAGCAAAAAGTAAAAGAGAAGATTAAATAACATACGCTAAAGAAATAAGGTGGTATCTCGTATGAAAGTCGAACAGGTAAAGGCGTCTGTGATGATAGACAGGCTAAAAGAAGAGCTTAAAAAGTATAAGGAGCTGGAACCACCACACTGGAGTTATTTTGTAAAAACCGGAGTACATGCAGAGCGTCCTCCCATGCAACCGGACTGGTGGTACATCAGAGCAGCATCGATACTCAGAAAAATCTATTTAAAAGGTCCAATAGGGGTTTCTAGGCTTCGAACGATATATGGGGGAAGACAAAGAAGGGGACAGAGTCCGGAGAAATTTAAAAAAGGAGGAGGAAAAATCATAAGAACCATCCTCCAACAACTTGAACGGGCGGGTCTTGTTGTAAAAGTAGATAAAAAAGGAAGAAAACCGTCCAAAACTGGCGTTGAGCTACTTGAAAGACTGGCAGAAGAAATTTTGTCAAGGGGTGAGGAAGGTGGACGAGGAGCTTGAGGAACTGCGGAGAAGAAAGCTGATGGAGATGCAGGCTAGGTTGGAAGAACAGAGAAGGCAAGAAGAATTGAGAAAACAATTTGAAATTCAGAAGCGACAGATTTTGCAGCAAATTCTCACACCAGAAGCGAGAAGTCGACTCGCAAACTTGAAAACCGCCCATCCGGAATTCGCTGAACAGTTAGAACTGCAACTGATTCAGCTGGCGCAGGCGGGCAAAATCGTGTCCCCAATAACGGATGAGCAATTAAGAACGATCCTTAGCAAACTAGCAGAAAGAAGGAGAGAAATCAGAATTCGGAGGTTGTAGGAAATGGCGAAAAATAAGCCCGCACCACTGAAAAGGAGACTCATCAGAGCTGGAAAAAGGACTAGACGAGCACCAATGTGGGTAATAATAAAAACCAGAGGAAAAATTCGTGGTTCTATTAAACAGCGGAGCTGGAGAAGACAGAGAATAAAACCGTGAGGAGGAGAGGATGCCTGAAGAAAGAATATATGTTGTGCCTCTTTCTAAGGCTAGAGAGGCTCCGAGATATGCCAGGTCAAAAAGGGCAGTGGCTCTTCTGAAAAATTTTGTAAAAAAACATGTAAAGTCTGAGAAAATCTTCATAGACCCTAAGTTGAATGAGATGATCTGGGGAAGAGGAGCCAGAAAGCCACCAACCAGAGTTCGTATCAAGGTTGTCAAAGAAGATGATGGAACTGTCAAGGTATTCTCGGCAGAGTAGGTATTTACATGCCCGTAAGAAGAATGGATATAAATAGGATTCCCTTTATTGGTGCATATGCCTTCTGTAATGATAAAATCGTGCTTTTCCCGAAAAATGTACACCTTCACCCAGATGAATCCAGTATACTTGGTGTACCGGCCGTGTACACTTTAATTTCAAAAAGCCCACTTCTGGGAATTTTATTGGCCGGAAACTCAAACGCAATAGTTTGCTCAGAATTTTTTGAGCTTGAAGAGGAGGAAAAAATAAGAGAAGTGGGTGTAGAATTGCACCACATTCCGGGAAAACTCACCAGTTTTGGAAATCTTGTTTTAGCAAATGATTATGGAGCAATTGTCAGTCCGGAGTTTCCAGATAAAACCGTGAAGCTTCTTGAAAAAGCGCTTCAAGTTAAAGTAGTTAAGAGCACGATTGCTGGCAGACCGTACGTGGGTTCACTTGGAGTGGCAACTAACAAGGGCGTTCTTTTACATCCTGAAGTTAAGGAAGAAGAGATGAAAATCATCGAGAAGACATTACAGGTTCCCGCCGACGTCGGAACTGCCTGCGGAGGCGTAAGCTTTTTGGGCATATGTATAATAGCGAATTCTCGAGGAGCGGTAACAGGAAGCACCACAACCGGACCGGAGCTTGGTAGAATAGAAAGTTCACTGGGGTTGATGGAATGAGGAAAAGAATCTTCAGGATTGAAGGAAGTTTCAAACAGGGGTTATGGAAGCAGAAGTTTAGAAAAGAGATCATTGGTTTCTCTGAGCGTCAAGTTCTGGAAAAAGTACTTTCAGATATCGGAAGCAAACATGGGGTCAAAAGATGTATGATCAAAATAGAAAAAATCGAGGAGATTTCTCCGGAAGAAGTAAGAGATCAGAGAATTAAACTTATGCTTGGGGGATGACATCATGGAAAAGGAGGAAAAATTGAGAGATGCTTTTTCTCAACTGAGCAGTTATCGAGAAATGGCAAGAATCTTGCAACAGCAAATAGCGGAATTGACCAATGTACGTTCAGAACTATCTATGACGCTTAATTTTCTGCAAGAAATGAAGAAAATGAAAGAAGGTGACCAAGTTCTAGTGCCTGCGGGTTCTGGTCTGTTTGTAAAAACGAGACTTGATTCTACCGATCATGTGCTGGTGGGAATAGGTGCCAATGTTGTGATCGAGAGAACACCGGTCGAGGCCCAACAGATTTTGGAGAATCGCATAAAAGAAATCGATGAAACATTGCAAAACTTGCAAGAAAGCTTAGCTAAGGTAGAGGAGAAGATTAGAGTACTCGCGCCCGAAGTAGAGCGTTTAATGCGAGAAAAACAGAAGGAAATCTGAAGATGTTCGGAAAACTTAAGGAAAAACTGAAAAAGGTTAAGGAAAAAATAAGCGAGAAAATCAAAAGAGGAAGGGAAGAGGTAGAGGAAGTCGAAGAAGAAGAAAAACCAGAAATCAAAAAACCACAAATTCAAAGAGAAATTGTTCCGCCTCCGCCGGAAAAGCCAAAAAGAACGGTAAGAAGAGCAATCAAGAAAATAATCTTTCGCAAACTCTCACCAGAAGATCTGGAAGACATAATATGGGACCTTGAGGTTTCTCTGCTCGAGAGCGATGTCGCTCTCCCGGTAGTAGCTTACGTTACCGAGAAATTAAAAAGTGAACTTGCCGAAAAGAAGATCAAGGCCGACGAAGATCCAAAAAAAGTCGTGACAGAAATTCTTAGAAAAATTTTGTTGGAGGTGTTGACTCCTAAGGAAAAGCTAGATCTACTCGAATTGATCAAGGAAAAGAGGAAAACTGGAAATCCGGCCGTCATAGTTTTCGTTGGAATAAACGGCACCGGAAAAACCACTACGATTGCCAAGCTCGGAAAATTCTTGAAAGATAGAGGATTTAAGGTAGTGCTAGCTGCCGCAGACACGTTTAGAGCCGCAGGGATTGAACAGATTGAGATTCATGCTCAAAGACTGCAAATCCCGGTAGTAAAACAACGCAGAGGAGCTGATGCTGCGGCAGTAGCCTACGATGCAATACAGCATGCAAAAGCAAATGGATACGACGTCGTTCTCGTAGACACGGCGGGGAGAATGCAAACTGATGTAAATCTGATGGACGAAATGAAGAAGATAGTCAGAATTAGCAAACCCGATGCTGTAATTTTCGTTGGTGACGCATTGGCCGGCAATGATGCAGTAGAGCAGGCGAAATCTTTCAATGAAGCAGTGGGCATAAGCGGATCGATACTTTGTAAGATGGATGCAGATGCGAGAGGAGGGGCTGCTCTTTCCGTCGCATATGTCACTGGAAAGCCGATCATCTTTCTGGGTACTGGACAAAGCTACGATGACATTATCGAATTCAAGCCGGAAGAAATTGTGAACATTCTTCTCGGTGATTGAGGTGGTCAATCCACTGATTGCGCTCATCACGGATTTTGGGAATAGAGACCATTTTGTAGGTGCGATCAAAGGTACGATACTGACAATAAATCCAAATGCGATCATTGTAGACATATCACACGAGATCCCAAAATTCGATATCTGGACTGCTGGATTTATACTATACAACGCTGCAAAATTTTTTCCAAAAAGGTCTATTTTCGTAGCAGTCGTTGATCCAGAGGTCGGAGGCAAACGAAAGATAATTTTGTTAAAAACCACGGATGAGAAATTTTTCATCGCTCCAGATAATGGGTTATTGACTTTTGTGCACAACAATCTGAAGGTCGCATGGATAAGAGAGATTAGAAATCGAAAAATGATGCTTCCAGATATCTCACATACTTTTCATGGAAGAGACATAATGGCACCAGTGGCTGCCCATTTGTCCCTGGGAGCAAACCCCGAAAATGTCGGACCTATACTCAAAAGAATTAAATTACTAAATGTGGAAGATCCGGAAAGAATCGGAAAAACCATTTATGGACAAATCTGGCATATAGATGACTTCGGAAACGTTATCACGAATATTCCTCGTGGTTTTGTTAAATTTTCTCCTCATAAAAAGTTAGAAGTGACATTCCAGACCGCTTCCTTAAAGGCAATTTTCGGAGAAACCTTTGCAGATGTAGCAGAGAAAGAAAACGTTGCCTACTTTGGAAGCTCGGGTCTTTTAGAAATCGCAAGAAATCGTGGTGATCTAGCCAAGGAGCTAAAGGTTAAAACCGGGCAGAGGATTATCATCCGGTGGTGAAAGTGGTCAGAAGAGGTCTATTCATCGGAAGATTTCAGCCTCCACACAAGGGACACATACAACTGATAAAACAGATTATGCGAGAAGTTGATGAGCTAATTATCGGAATTGGCAGTGCGCAGGAGAGCCACACATTGGAAAACCCATTCACAGCTGGCGAACGGGAGTTGATGCTGATAAAAGCTCTTGCCGAAGAAAAGATGGACCTATCCAAAATACACATAATTCCAATTCCAGATGTTAACAACAACGCAATCTGGGTTTCGCATGTTGTCTCACTTTCCCCACCTTTCCATGTCGTCTACTCTGGGAATCCGCTTGTCAGGAGGCTTTTCAAAGAAGCAGGTTACGAAACCAAAAGTCCACCGATGATAAAGAGACGAATTTATTGGGGCACTGAAATCAGAGAAAGAATGCTAAAAAATGAAAACTGGCGCGAGCTCGTACCGAAAGCTGTAGTTGAAGTAATCGAGGAAATAAAAGGAATAGAGAGATTGAAAGAACTTTCGAAAACTGACTATCTCCTTCGATGAATCTTAAAATAAAACATGTATCTTTTTAGGTCGACCCTGCCCTTTGATATTTCCACACCTTCTTTACGAAGGAGCTCTTCTTTTTTCTCTGTTCCAAAGACATATCCGCCGAGATGTCCGCTGGATTTGATAACTCTGTGGCAAGGAATAAAAATTGGAGCTGGATTGTTCGCGAGTATTTTTGCAACTGCACGCCAGCTGTTCGGTTTACCAGCGGCTAGTGCGATTTCTTTATAAGTGGTTACTTTTCCGACTGGTATTTTTCTAACCAACTCTAGCACCGTTTCTTTCAAACTCATACATATTCTTTTTTGGTTGAAATCTCTTATTTGAGTGATGCTCGAGATAGATGGATCTATTGGAGAAGGCGGAGGCTCCGTGGTCAGGATATCTACTGCTATTTGTGCCTTGCTTGGAAAACCTGTCAGAATCTTCAACATCCGTGCAAAAAGACCAAAACCTGGTTTGCAGCCTCAACATTTGAAAGCGATAGAAGCTCTTGCGGAAATAACTAGTGGAGAAGTCAAGGGTGCGCAAATCGGGAGTACGGAGATACACTTTTACCCGGGTAAGATTTTAAGTGGAAATTACAGGATAGACATAGGAACTGCTGGAAGCACCACTCTGATTCTTCAAACCATTATGCCTCCAGCCGCCTTCGCCGATGGCTCAATCACAGTAGAAATTTCGGGGGGAACGGACAACCCCATGGCTCCACCGATTGATTTTTGGAAAAATGTGACTCTCAGAATTCTGGAAAAAATGGGATACCGGGCTAAAATAGAATGCTTAAGACGAGGACATTATCCCGTGGGCGGAGGTTTAATCAAGGCCGAGATCGAACCGATTGAGATCCTCAAATCAATTGTTCTCACAGAGCCCGGCAAGGTCGAGAGAATTCTTGGAATTGCACATTCGGTCAAACTGCCACCAAACGTTGCACAAAGAATGGCACATGCCGCGACCAAAAAGCTTTTGAGAGCAGGATACTCAAATATCGAAATTAAGAAAGAAACATACAAACCTGAAGAGGATCCGCACCTTGCTCCCGGAGCCGGGATAACCCTCTGGGCCGAAACCGAAAATGGATGCATTCTAGGAGCCAGTGCTTTGGGAAAGCCAGGCAAACCTGCCGAGAGAGTTGGAGAGGAAGCTGCCAACAAACTTGCAGCACAACTTTCTAGTGGTGCGGGTGTCGATGAACATTTGGCTGACCAGCTTATTCCATATATGGCAATAGCTAACGGGAGATCTGAAATAAGCTGCGCTAAGCTAACTCTCCATACGATGACTAACATAATACTCATGGAGAAAATTGTCGGTGTTAGGTTTGATATAAAGGGCGAGATGGGAGAATTTGCTCGAATTTCGGTTGAAGGAATTGGTTTCAAAAAATCCTAGGACCTGTAAACTTTTTCTGGATCGAAGATCTTTTTCTCCACTACTTTGATGCCTTCTCGTGTTAATTCACGATAAAAGCAGCTCTTGTAACCTTCGTGGCAAGCTCCCCCCACTTGTTTCACGTAATATAAAATTGCATCTCCATCACAGTCAATTCTTATTCGCTCTATGTATTGGAAATGTCCTGATGTCTCACCTTTCAGCCAAAGTTTTCTTCTCTCTCTGCTCCAGAAGTACATTCTACCTTCTGTAAAAGAACGCTTAACCGCTTCGCGATTTTGATACCCAACCATCAAAATTTCCTTTGTCTTTGAATCGCAGACAACAGCTAAAACTAATCCGTTTCTGAATTTGAGCCTTTTGATAACATCGTTCGCCCGTTTCTCCGAAAGTTTCATCACACTCCACGCCCCGGCTTTTGATTACCTGCGCCTTTTTTTAAGTTCATCCATTACTTCAGCTATGTGAACATCTTTCTCGGCCATCAAAACCAATGTGTGGAAAATTAAATCCGCTGCTTCGTGTATTATTTCCTTCTTCTCCTTTTCTCTTGCTGCCTCAACCAGTTCACTTGCCTCTTCTAGAACCTTGTCGCTGGCTTCTCCAGTAGAAAGAAGTTTGGAAACATAGGAGTCGGGTTTCGGATTTCTTTTTCGATCGAGTATTACCTCGAATATTTCATCCAAAATCTCGGTTCCCATCCTTAATCCTCCCTTTGAAGTCTCACCTTTACGCTTAAAGAATGCGCCTCAAGATCCTCAACCTTAGCGATCGCATTAACGATCGGAGCCAATCGTTTTAAGCCCTTTCTAGTGAGCTCTTGAACACTCAAAATCTTCAGAAAATCTAAAACCGAAAGCCCTGAACGAAATCTCGCTTTACCTCCAGTGGGGAGAATGTGGTTCGGTCCGGAAGCCAAGTCTCCAACAGCTACCGGAGAAAAGCTACCTAAGAATATCGCTCCAGCGTTTCTGACTTTTTTGAGATATTTCTTGGAATTCTTCACAACAAGCTCCAAATGTTCCGGAGCGTAATCGTTCGCAAAATCTATTGCTTCCTGAAGATTTTTTACTAAAACTATCAATCCGCGTTTATTGAGAGACTCCATAACTATATTTTTTCGAGGGATTTCGACCAAAAGTTTCATAATCCATTTTTGCGTTTCTCTTGCTAGATCGCGACTCGTGGTAACGAGCACGCAGGCGGCTTCCACGTCGTGTTCCGCTTGAGCGATGATGTCCGCAGCAAGAAAAGCTGGACTGGCGCTCTCATCAGCGACGATGAGCAATTCAGTTGGCCCGGCTTCAAAATCCACATCGACAACGGATGAGACCAACCTTTTGGCAGCGGAGACGTAGATATTGCCGGGACCAACAATTTTATCAACTTTTGGAATACTTTCGGTGCCGTATGCCATTGCCGCGATTGCTTGAGCCCCACCTACTCGGAAAACTGCATCCACTTTCGCTATCTTTGCCGCAGCCAGAATTACAGAATTGACACTTCCGTCGCGCATTGGCGGCGTGCAAACTATTACTTCCTTCACACCGGCCACCTTTGCTGGAACCGTTCCCATCAGAAGAGTAGATGGATATCTAGCTTGTCCTCCAGGAACATAGACCCCCACTCTGTCTAACGGCCTTAAGACTTGACCTAAAGTTACTCCTTTCGAGATTTCGGCAAACCATTCCCTTGGAAGTTGTTTCAGGTGAAATTTACGAATTGCACGAGCCAGATTTTCCAAAGCTTTGATTGTCTCTTCATCACAAGCCCTAACCGCCTGCTCTATTTCATCTTCAGATACCCTAAGCCTCTTTTGGAAAATCGTTACTTTATCGAATTTCTTTGTATACTCCAGCAATGCTCTGTCACCCCTTCTTCTCACATCATCAACTATCTTTGCGACGTCGCGGAGAACAGATTCTATGCGAATCTCAGATCTCTTCAAAAGCTCTTTCCGTTCTTTTGGAGAGCATTTTGAAAGCTCTACCACTCTCATCATCTAGAGTACACCCTTTGTGCTCGGGATACCTCCTCCGATTTGTTTTACTGCTTCTCGAAGCGCTACCCCCAAAGCCTTGAAAGCCGCCTCAATCTTGTGGTGATCATTCTTGCCCTTTAAAACAATGACGTGAAGATTAAATCTCCCATTTTTCGCAAAAGTATCTAGGAAATGTTCCAAAAGATCTGCACTTATGTCCTCGATTTTCCTAGCCTTGGCCTTAAGAGATATGTCTGAATAGGCCCTACCGCTCAGATCGACAGCAACGAGAACCAAGGCGTCATCCATTGGAACTACCGCAGTTCCTATCCTCGCTATGTCTTTCTTTTCTCCAAGCGCTTTGTCCACAGCCAGACCAAGACATATGGCAACATCTTCCACAATGTGGTGCTTCAAATCACCAGTAGCAGTCACCTCTAGGTCAAATCGTCCGTGCTTTGCCATGGACGCCAACATGTGATTTAAAAATTCGATTCCGGTTTCAATAGAAGATTTCCCTGAACCGTCTAAGTTGATTTTTACCTTTATGTCCGTTTCCTTCGTTTTGCGGTGAACTGTGCAATCTCTCATGTTGACGCTACCTCCATCGCCTCTTGCAAACTAAATCTCCCATCATATAACGCCTTTCCGATGATCACTCCATAGACTCCAGTCGATTTCAGTTTCCGTATATCATCGAGATTTCCGACGCCCCCAGACGCTATAACAGGCAGATTTGTCAAAGAAACCAGCTTTCTCGTTTCTTCTATATCTACTCCAGACATTTTCCCCTCCACGTCTACGCAAGTGAAAAGGAAACCCCAAACGCCTTTCTTCTCAAAATTTTTCACAGTTTCCTGAGGACTTAGATCTACCGTTTTCTGCCACCCCTCCACAGCTATCTTTCCACGTCTAGAGTCAATTGCTATAACCAATTTTTTCCCTCCAAATTCGCTGATAAGCGCGTCCAAGAGCTCCGGATTCCTAATTGCGATTGTTCCAACTGCTAAACGCTTGGCTCCGGCCATTATCAGCGATTTTGCTCTTTCGAGAGTTCTTATCCCTCCACCTACTTGGACTGGAATTTTGATTTCGCTAAGAATCTCCAAAATCTTTCCCAGATTGTCCCCTAAGCCGAGTGCTGCATCGAGATCCACCACGTGCAAGCATTTTGCCCCTTCTCTTTGCCAATTCTTCGCCCACTCAACAGGGTCTCCGTAGATCTTCGCGGTTTCTATCTTTCCCTCCACCAGCTGTACGCACCTTCCTTGGCTTATGTCTACTGCCGGGATGATAAGCATGCCGTCACCTACGGAAGAACGCGCTCGATAGGGACTACTAGAATATCTCTCGCTCCAACCTGTTTTGCTCGCCGAACTATTTCGTCCACTCTTTGGGCTTCCACCACCGCCTGAATCGCGAGCATGGGGACTTCGGCCTCAACCTTCGAAACCGTTGGACCTGACATTCCTGGAACGATTTTCTTAATCTCATCAAGCTTTTCGGCCGGAATGTTCATAAGGATCAGCTTTTTTCCTCTAGCTCTCACGACACTCTCGATCGCCGTTTTTATTTGCTCGATTTTCTGACGTTTATTTTTCAGGCTGGTTGGATTCGCAAATAACCTGGCTGACGTGTCTAAAATTTCCTCGATAATCGTCAAACCGTGCATCTTCATTGTGGTACCGGTACTGACGAGATCCACCACCAAGTCTGCCATTCCTATCAGGGGTGTTATTTCTGCTGATCCTGAGATCTCTGAAATTTCAACTCTGATTTTCTTTTTCTTGAAAAACTCTGAAGCTATTTTTGGAAACTCGGTTGCTACCCGGCTACCTGCTGGGATATCTGATATCTTTTTTATGCCTGAAGATTCGCTCACTGCGACAACTAATTTTGCCTTTCCGTATTCCAAATCGAGAAGTTCAACCAGCTTCGATCCACTCTCGATCACCAAATCCAAACCTGTGATTCCCAAATCCATTGCTCCTCTTTCTACGAGTTTCGGTATGTCTTGGGCTCTGGCAAAAACCAGCATAACCGAAGGATCTCTTGTTTTTGCAAAAAGCTGCCTTTCTCCTCTGTCTATTGAGCCAAATCCGGCATCTTCGAGCAATCTCATGGTTGGTTCATAGAGCCTGCCTTTGTTAGGTATCGCCAGCAGAATTTCTGTCATGACAAATTCCTCCCAAGCTCCTTAAGAGCTGCGATTAGCTCTCTGTTTTGCTCCGGGCTTCCTATCGTTATCCTCACGAAGTTCTCTCCCGCTCCTCTAAAGTTTACAAGACTGCGAACGAGAATTTTTTTCCTCATGAGCATTTTACAGAAATCTTCCGCGTTCACATTCCAAGGTTTTACATCGACCATTAAAAAGTTAGCTTGAGAAGGTAACGGCCTCAGACCCAAAGATTTCAATTCTTTTGCCATTTTTTCCCGTTCGCTTTTTATTATTCGAACTACTCTCTCAAAGTATTTTTTATCCCGCAGAGCTGCTATTGCGGCTGCTTGCGCGATCCTGTTTATGTTGAACGGCAACCTTATTGCATCCAGAAGCTGAACTAGCTTGGGATTTCCAACCCCGTAACCTATTCTCAAACCAGCCAAGCCGAAGGCCTTCGAAAAAGTTCTTAATACTAGCACGTTTGATTGCTCAGAAGCCCATTTCGCGAGAGACTCCTCGTCCGAAAATTCGATGTATGCTTCGTCTATGACGAGAATTCCGACCATTTTGGAGATCTTTTCTACCAAAGATTTTGGTGGAAGATTACCGGTCGGATTGTTTGGTCTGCCAACAAATGCTAACTTGCATCCTCGGGCTTTCGAAGCTATGTCATTTCTCCATTCAAACTTTGGCAATTTGTAGAATCTCAAACATCCACCGTAAAGTCGGCTGACCATTTCATAAATAGCAAATGATGGCAAAGGAATGAAGACTTTCTCTCCCTCTTCTAGAAAAGCCTTGCAGACAAGGTCCATTATTTCATCGGAGCCATTTCCTATGACTAAACAGTCTGGAGAAACTTCCAAAAATTTTGAAATTTCTCGTTTGAGTTCTGTGCAAGCCGGATCGGGATAGAGCGAGAGTTTGGTGATTTCTTTTTTAATCAACCTTTTTATGCTCGGAGAGGGACCATAAGGACTCTCGTTCGAGGATAGATTTATGTACTCCTCAGCTTTTTCACCATAAGCCGAAGAATATGGGTATGTTGCTCCAGACTCGAAAAATTTTTTTACTTTTTTCGTCGGAGATATCATAGATCACCACCTTTTAATGACCTTTCAAAATCTAGCTCGGTGAATAGACCTGCTTTCCGCAATACTTCGTTTGCTTCCTCCAGAGATTCCGTCTCGACCAGTTGTTTTGCAACAGGGTTCACCTCACGAAAGACCACAATAGGGTCTATCAGAAAAGTGATAGTTGCAAACGGTGTCACCTCAGCTTCTCTCGTTCCACCACGAATTTTGAAACGTCCAAACTCTCCTCTCCAAGCTGCCAGAATTAGTCTACTCACCTCTGAGGAAGTATTTGGTACTATTCTTTCCATCATTTCTGCGTCTTCCTTAACCAAACCAAATGCTCCTATAAGCCCGCCGAATCTCGCTATTCTAGCCAACTGGCGCATAAACTCCTCTAACGTGAGTTCCCCATCGGTACAACAGCCAATCACCGCTAGAAGAGTGGCAGAATCAAGTGAAGCTAGCGTGGCAAGCATCATGCTGTCAAGAAGAGGACTGCGTATGTTTTTCTCCTCTCCTGAAATCAGCACATCTCCGCCTCCGTCCACTCCAACAACCATATCGAGATTAAATTTTTCAATGGCTGCAGAAATTCCACGAATCAAACCACGGACACCAAGATTTGGATCCAAAAGCAGTACCTTTTCTCCAAGAAACTCTGAAACTTTCGAGGCCGTGAAACGGATGCCCTTGGTAGAAACGGTGGCAGACGATGCCAATGCAGAAGTTTCAGAAAGTGGCTCGATATTCTGAATCTCTGAAAGCTTGCGTGGCCCGGGTTGTGGATCAACAACATATCTTTCCCAAGTTAATCCTCCGAGTAAAACTCTAATGCCGAGTCTTTTCAGGTAATTACGGACAGGTATCGCGCTCACTATGTCTCCTCCTCCGCCTATCCCGACTACTAGAGCAGCAGACATCCCTTTCGGCACCATTTTTTCACCTCCGACGATATCTCATCCTCGATATATAAAGTTTACTAAAATGAGATGTTTAGTAAATTTTGTTTACCAAAATAAAAAAGTTTAAAAACGATTTTTGGTATATAGTTCTGGATGCGAGAACTCGACGAGCTCGATAGAAGGATATTGAAAATCCTGCAAGAAAATGCCGAAACACCTTATTCACAGATTTCCGCCAAATTGGGGATAAGCAAGGCGGCCGTCCACAAAAGACTGAAGGAGCTCAAGAGAAGAGGCGTAATAAAGAGAATCTGCGCAATTGTCGATCCTAAAATGCTAGGTAAGGGACTGAAAGCGTTCGTTGGCGTTTCTACCGAGCCAGGTGCGTGTCCGGAGGTTATCGGAAAACTTCGTGAAAGACCGGAGATCCTTGAGATTCATGAAATGGCTGGTGAACACGATTTACTCTTAAAGGTCATCGTGAGCGACACCGAACAGCTGAATGTCTTTCTACACGAAATCGACAAGCTGCCAGGGATAAGCGGCAGTAAAACATTCGTGGTCCTGAAAACTGAAAAGGAGACCTCCTTTGTGGAACCATGAAAAAGAAAACAAGTTATATACGTCAACATCTTCAACAATTATGAGAACATGTGGAAAGAAATGGCTGAGATAACTTGGTTCATCATGATCGTTTGTGCTGCGGTTCTCGTGGCATATTATATCAATTCTTGGAATACGCTCGCCGCGGTTTTCATGTTCTTTATCATATTCTTTCTCGGAGCCATTTGTGGATATTGGATTTTTGAGAGAGAAAAAGAGAAGATTCCGATAGTGTTAGAACGGAAAGAATGAAGTATATTCCCAGACAACGTTGTCTCCGTTTTCTAAAATACAGCGGCTAGCGGAAACATTAACGTAAACGTTATTGACCTTGTAAAGCCACCATTTTGTTGCCGTGTTAGCTTTCCCATCGATAGAATTGACAAAAACGCCCATTCCCGGATAACTTGTGTATTGAACTTCGGCGATTCTTAAAAGAGCATCTAAGGCTGTGGAACCAGAGGAGAGCAGAAGAATGTTGTCCTTAAGGATGAAGTTTTCTTCTCCAACTTCAACTATGGAGATGTGAACTTGTATTGCTTGATTTTCTCTCACCGAAGACGGTTGACCGTAGAACAAGAAATATTCCAAAAGAGAAACAGAAAAAACTGCTACCAAAACTACCAGAACGGTTGTTTTTATTGATTTCATCTGCTCACTCTCCTGCATGTTCCCACTCTAACAGCAACTGGAACTGCTATGGGCACTCTTGAGATTTTCTTACCCAACAGGACTAAAGGTGGAACAAACCCAAGCGAGAGCAGATGATATAGAGTAAACGGGACCTGAGCGACATATGTTGCCACAAGCCCTGATAACGTTTTTGGGTACCACAAGAGCCAGCACCCTATCGCCGTGTAGAGATCAAAGAAAAGTATGGAAGCGAGAACTGAGATGGACGCTCTTTTCAGAATTCTGCGCGTGCTCGAAAATGGGTCAAATGCATTTCTCCCCCAGAAATACCAACAAAATGCAAATCCGGACCACGTGAAAAGATAAATCGGATGAAATCCCCAAAGTAGGATGTCCAAGACGGCCACCGATAGAATTGTCAACATGGAGAATTTCCAACAATTTGAATAGCAACCGAAAATTACGAGCACGGGAATTATCAACTCGACATTTGGAAGACCCCACCTACTAAGCACTATCTTGTTAAAAATCACCAATATCAATGCAACTGTTAGCAGAGCAGTTATCCTTTGATAAATCTGATTTTTCATCTATTTAAATTGGCGATATCATCCTATTTAAATATTGTTGAAAAAGAATCATGAGCATGTTCCTGCACTCAAAAAACTTTATTGGTGAAATTTCGAAATGAGTGCGTGATGAACGCTCCTTGGGAAGTATTCAAAGACCAAGTTTCCAAGGCTGTGTCCGATGCTGTAGAAAAACTAGGACTAAAACCGCTGAGAACCGTAGAGGAAACGCTTGAAGAACCTCCCGACCCAAAACTGGGAGATCTCGCTTCAACTATCTGCTTCGAGCTTGCGAGAACTGAAAAAATTCCTCCAGCAGACCTTGCCGTGAAAATCGTCAACAATATTGTGCTTCCTGAACTCGTAGAAAAAGTCGAACCTGTGAGCGGTTACCTAAACTTTTTCGCCAAGACCCCTCTACTTGCGGAGATCGTCCTGAAAACCATCAGAAAGTTGAACGAAAAATATGGACGATCGGAAAAGAAAAACCTCAAGGTTGTAGTAGAACATACCAGCATAAATCCGACCAAACCACTCCACATAGGACACGGTAGAAATGCTATCTTGGGCGACACGGTTGCTAGAATAATGGACGCACTCGGTTACGAGGTAGAAGTCCATAATTACATCGATGACATGGGGCGGCAGATGGCCGAAACACTTGTAGCTTACGAGAAGATCAAAGAAAAACCGAAAACAAAGTTCGACCACATGCTCGGTCTTCTATATGCTTCATTTCACAAAATGCTTGAAGAAAATAAGGAACTGGAAAAAGAGATAGAAATCGTCCTGGCTGAACTGGAAAAAGGCGAAGGAAAAGTGGCAAAAAGAGCAAGAAAGTTGGCTGAGCGATGCGTAAAAGAGAATTTAAAAACCACAGACAAACTTGGGATTTCCTACAACATGCTTGTATGGGAGAGCGATCTCGTCAGAGAAGGGATCGTACAGGAAGCCCTGGATATGCTTAAACCACATATGTACGTGGGGACTGGTGAAAAGGAGGGTGCTTTTCTTTTGAGGCTTTCTCCGCTTGGCTTAGAAGACAAAATTTTGCTCAGGTCAGATGGCACCACCGTGTACACAGCGAGAGACATCGCTTACCAGCTCTGGAAGTTTGGAAAAATCTCCCGTAACCCCAAAATCAAGCTTCACTCCATACGTCCTGGCGGAAAAAAGACATATACGACCGCTCCGGATGGAAAAATTGTCAAAATTCGGAAAAACATCACAAAAGTCATAAACATCATAGGCGCCGAGCAACGTTACCCGCAGCAGGTGGTTTTCGCTGCCCTAAAGCTACTCGGATACGAAGAAGAGTATCAAAATTCGTACCATTTAGCATATGAACACGTGTGGCTACCTACGGAAAAATTCTCGGGGAGAAAGGGAACATGGGTTGGATACTCGGTAGACGAGGTTTTGGACGAAGCTATAGAAAGAGCATATCAAGTCGTTAAAGAGCATGCACCGAATGAAAAAGAGAGATTCTGGCGCCGAGTGGCAAAACTCGTTGGAATCGGAGCCATCAGATATTCGTTGCTCGCCACATCACCCGAGAAAAAGATAGTTTTCAAATGGGAAGAAGCTCTCGACCTCAACAAGAATAGTGGTCCGGCTATACAATATTCACATGCCAGAGCCTGCAGCATACTCCGAAAGGCTGGTAAATTGAGAAAACTCAGGATCCGTGGTGAGCTTCTTGTTACCCCAAGCGAGAAAAAGCTGATAATTCTACTGGCAAAGTTTCCGACAATCCTGAAAATAGCTGGAGAGAATCTCCAACCACATTTGTTAGCTGTTTACACTTCCGAACTTGCACAGGAATTCAACAGATTCTACGAAACATCCCCTGTTCTTACGGCCACTCCATCAGAACTCAGGGAGTCTAGACTCGCACTGGTTGATTGCGTTAGAATCGTCCTACGTAATTCCTTAGATCTCATGGGAATTCCCGCTCCGGAGAAAATGTAAAGAAATTGATTTCGGAGCATACTATAGTTCATCCCAAGCAACCATCTCTTTCAGCTTCTTATACCATTCTCTATGCATAGGTTCGCTTTGATGAAGCTCTCTTCTTCTCGCTTCCAACAAACGTGTCTCTAGTCCCACTAACTCTGAAGCTGTGCAAACCCTATGTCCCATTCGTTTGGCTTCCATGACAATTGGATTCAGAAACTCCGCATAATCGGCCGATCGTAGAAGGTGATGATCTACAACAACCACTTCGGTTTTTCGCGATATCGAACGTAAATTGCGCTCAGCTAATTCCATTTCTTTCTCTCCTATTTTAAATCCAAGGAGATACAAGGGGGGCCCACCGATTATTGCGAGTTTTGGTTTTTCCCGAAGAACCATTTTGGTAACTTTTTCGTCAATCGGTCCCTGGACATCAGAAGCATGAAGAGCGCACTCGTTGTCGCTTTTCAACGAAAGCATTAAAACATTGCCTTGACCATTCTTTGTAAAACCATGAGGAACTGGTTTTGAAAATTTAAGAACAGTGCTTCCAAAATCGAAAGTTTTTCCATCGGCTGGCTTTACTTCGGCAATTTCTGATATTTTTTTCCAGAGGAGGTAGCCACGTCTTCTTTGCGCGGGATTTATGTTTTCGGAAATGTCTTTGGCCAGAATCAGCTTACCGCTGTAGATTTTCTCAGCCATCTCGGGTGAACTCCAAAGCCAGGTCCATTCATGAAAAAAAGGTGTGTAATGATCGTGATGATAGTGAGTAATCACAATAACATCGGCTTTTCTAGCCGCCCGGATTATGTTTTTCTTTGATGCTGCTAAGGCAATATATTCTAGCCGATGCGGACTTAGATTAAACCTTGGACCCAATGCAGAACCAGGATCGATCAAAACAGTTACATCATCGGTTTTTACAAGGGTACTCATTCCCCGCACACCGAGGCTTTCAAATGCAAGCGGTTGAACGGAGATTTTCCCTTCCCCAATGACAAAACTCTTCATCCTCATTTTACTGAACCGTTTAAGTTATAAACCGCTGAGTGGTTTAGATTTAGCAGATGGGAAAAATCATATATCTGGAAAAGCCAAGGCTGAAAAAGCCCAAAGCTGTAGCTGGCTTGCCCGGTATTGCAAACGTGGGGAAGCTCGCTGCAGACTTTATGATTCACAAATTCAAAGCAAAAAAATTCGCAGAGATAGTCTCCGAACATCTTCCAGAATGGGGCTTGCCGGATGAAGGAGACATAAGAACTGTTAATATTGATTTTTACTATTGCATGCCAAGGAACTCAGACTTCCATCTTATTTTGATTACCTCAGATGCACAAGCCACCTCTCCGGTCGGACAATACGTGCTGAGCGGAGAAATATTGGATCTTCTCGAGAAGGAATCCGTAGAGACTTTGGGAACAATGGCAGCATATGTAAAGGGTTCTGGAGAAAGTGTTAGGTCTCAAGTAGTTGGAACTGCGACCAGCAAAAAGATGATTAACTTATTGAAAGAAAAAGGAATTGAAATCCTTACGGGTGGTGTGATCGTTGGGATGAATGGTCTTCTGCCTGCCTTAGCAGCTCTTCGGGGTATAGAGGGCTTCTGCCTACTTGGAGTAACAGCGGGTGGATTGATCGACCCAGTGGCATCCAACAATGTGATAGCAGCTATGGCATCTATTCTTGGATTTAAAATTGATTCATCGGAGCTTTTAGAACAACTTAGCGTTTTCAGAGAGAGAATACCTGAACAGCCGGAGGAAAAGAAAGAAGAAGGTGTAGAATACATTGGGTGACTAAAGTGCACGACGAATTGTCCGAAAGGGAAATGCGCCAAATTGCAGAAAAGTTTGTAACAAAAAACATGAAGATTGGAAAAAAAGGCAAAAGATATGAAAATGTGAGAATTCTTTACAATATTACCGATCCCTCGTGTGTGAGATTCGCGGAAATAATTGAAGAGGAGTGCTGGAAAGTCGGAGCTCATACCTTAATGATTCCAGATTCCTCAATAAGAGACAGAAGGTGTTACGAGCTTAAACCAGAAGACTCGCTTTCAGAAATGAGTAAAATAAGCGAAGCCTTGGCAAAGAGCGTAGATGTCACGATTTACATAGGAGAAGAAGACGATCCAAATTGGGCTAGAGGGTTGGCCCACAAACTCCGACTTTCCGCACCCGTGCGGGAGAAAATAAGGGAGATCTTAGACAAAAGAAAAGTAAGGTGGGCATACTTTGGATGGCCAGTACCGGGCGCGGCAAAAGGCTACGGATTTCCTGTCAAGAAGTTCCGCGAGATTTTCTTTGACTGCATAAGGGAAACTTTCCGGGAGAGATTGTTGGAAACTTGTGAAGTCTACAGGAAATCGTTGGAAAACAGAAAAGAGGTCAGAATAACGGCCGATGACGGCACCGATCTCTGCTTCAGCATAAAAAAGAGACCTATTTTAGTGGATGACGGAATACTATCTGAGGAGGATTTAAAGCGCGGAGATGTTGGGGTAAACATTCCAGCTGGTGAAGTTTTTGTTGCTCCAATAGAGACCTCTGCAAAGGGAGAAATCTTTTTCGATGAGATTGCGATTCCTGGCTTTGGAAAAGTTAAACAACTGCGATTAACATTTGAAAATGGCAAAATCGAGAAGTTCGAAGCGGAAATGGGTGAAGAAGCATTTAAAAAATTTCTAGATGCGAACACTGGAGAAAAGGACAGAATAGCGGAGTTTGGGATTGGTACAAATAGGATGGCGAGATATACTGGTGGAAGCATTATCATTGATGAAAAAATTTTCGGAACGATACACATTGCGATAGGAAACAATAGAGGAGCATATCACGGAAAGAACAAGGCTTCTTGTCATCTCGACATGATTAAGGATATGCGTGACGGAGAAGTCACGGTCGACGGTTTGACGATAATGAAGGGAGGAAAACCCATAGAACACTAACCTTTGGATTTTAATCTATATTTCCTGAATGGACAATCTATGCATTTTTCTGAATAATACTGGTAAAGTGTGGGTGGTATTTTTGGATCCAACTTTCCACTTGGACAGAGATTGCAGGGAATTTCCGGTATCCAGGCCAAGTTCTTTTCCTTTTTGTATCCCTCGATAATAGCCACCCCTGCACTCGTGCCTATTCTATTCGCCCCCGCCGCAATCATTCTTAAAGCATCTCTGAAGTTCCTTATGCCTCCAGAAGCCTTTACTCCAAAATCTCTGCCTACGGCTTTTCGCATAAGGAAAACGTGAAGTACAGTTGCTCCCATCGGACCGAAACCAGTTGATGTCTTAACGAAATCCGCGCCAGCACTCTTCACGATTTTGCAGGCTTTTATTACTTGCTCGTATGTGAGAAAACCTGTTTCAAGTATTACCTTGACTACTTTTCCATCGGCTGCTTTAACGACTCCTTCGATTTCTCGTTCTACTTCCGTATACATTCCATCTAGAAAGGCAGCGATGTTCATCACCATGTCGATTTCATCGGCACCGGCTTTGATCGCAAGTCTCGTTTCTTCCACCTTGGCTTCTACCCCCTCCAAACCGTGCGGGAAACCGACTACAGTTGCCAGGCCTACACCAGTTCCGGCCAATTTTACGCGAGAGAGTTTAAGCCAGTAAGGATGAACGCATACGCACCTAAACCGGTATTTAGACGCCTCCTCGCAAAGCCTCTCAATTGCTTTTCTTCCCTCATATGGCTGAAGGAGTGTGTGATCGATCATTCCAGCTAGTTCTTCCAACTTGAGATGCAATCTGCTCGCTTTCTTTTCAATGCGTGGTATCATCCTCATCGATATTTTCATACGTCATAATTTCGTCCTTGAAAGAATAAAAAAATAAAGAAAAGCTAAAAAACTTACTCGCCCTTAGCCATGTCGTAAATCGCTTTAAGGGCAATTAACATTGCCCCAGACCCAATCAGAACGACTAAGTTTGTAGCCAGCCTGATGATATTTTCGCTGAGAGAAATCTGTGCACCGACCAGCATACGCATTGTATATGCGGCGACTATGAAAGCGGTCGAAGCAAGCAAAAATGGTGTTGTTTCCTTCGCTGTTATGTTGAGCAAACCTACGACCACACCGATAATAGCCAGAGCTAGGTAAAGAATTCCGCTTGGTTCGATGAAAGCTGCAGCTATTGCTATTAGTAAGCCAATGTACCAAGCAATGGGGCCAATAACTTTTACTTCCACTTTTTCACCTCCGTCAAAAAAGTCTACAAATCACTTTAAAAGACTTACGAAATTCTTTATGATTTTGAGACCATGCACGCCGCTTTTCTCTGGATGGAACTGAGTGCCGAAAATGTTTTCTGATGCGATTATGGAAGGAAACTCCACACCATATTTGCTATTCGCGAGCGAGATCTCCTTGTCCTTCGCTTGAACATAATAAGAATGCACAAAATACATGTAAACTTGTGCCGGAATTTCTTCGACGATCGGATGATTTTTCACTATCTCAACTATGTTCCATCCTATGTGTGGTATCTTCACCGTATTGGGTAATCTCACAACTCTCCCCTTCACAAGACAGAGACCATTTCCATTTCCCTCTTCGTTATACTCAAAGAGAAGTTGCATTCCAAGACAAATTCCGAAAATCGGCTTCCCCGAGAGCGCTTCTTCAATGACGATTTCTTTTGGCATTTCGCTCATTGCCCCACTAAAAGCCCCCACCCCGGGCAAAACTATTGCATCGCAGCCTCTCAAAAGTTTTGGATCCTTTGTGACCAAAACTTTTGCTCCCGAGAATTCAATAGCTTTTCTTATACTGTGCAGATTTCCCACTCCATAATCGACGATGGAAATTTTAACCATCTTCAGCTCCTCACTGGTATTCCTCTTTCCATCAAATAGCGTTTTACATCTCCGACTGTATACTTACCAAAATGAAAAATGCTGGCTGCGAGAGCCGCATCCGCGGAAGTCTTGACAAAAACTTCATAAATGTGCTCGAGAGTTCCAGCTCCACCAGATGCAATAACCGGAATATTCACGGCTTCACACACGGCTTTCGTAAGGGGAATATCATATCCCTGTTGAGTGCCGTCTGCATCCATACTCGTTAGGAGGATTTCTCCGGCTCCAAGTTTTTCAACCTTTCTTGCCCATTCAATCGCGTCGAGACCTGTAGGCTTTCTTCCTCCGTATGTATAAACCTCCCATTTATCCTTCCCCACCGACTTCGCATCAATCGCGATGACAATACACTGGCTGCCGAATTTCTCTGATGCTAGCTTCACGAGCTGGGGATTCTCGACCGCGGCCGTATTTATAGCTACTTTATCGGCCCCGCTCTTCAGCATTCGCTCTATGTCGTTTATGGATCTCATCCCACCACCAACTGTTAAAGGAACAAACAAAGTTTCTGCGGTACGTCTTACAACATCGAACATCGCTTCTCTTCCTTCTGGCGAGGCTCCTATATCTAGAAAAACTATTTCGTCTGCACCTTGCTCTTCATAAAACTTTGCCAACTCTGCAGGATCGCCAGCTTCTCTTAGATTTTGAAATTTAATGCCTTTGACAACCCTTCCTTTATTTACATCTAAGCATGGTATTATGCGCTTTGCTAGCATATCCTTCACAAAATAGTGATAATCTCATCCTTTTTAGGAATGATTACGCAAACAATTGGTGCCCCTCAGCTCGCCCGTCATTCTAATCATCGGACACTCAGCCGATGTCGTAACATCATCGGGGCACTACCTACTCTGCCTTGGAGGGTTTATTCTTTTCGGTCTAAAAGTTGAGCCGAGAAAATCTTCGTATAGATGGGTCCTCGAGGGGTTAGCGTACTCTGCATGAGGTCTACTTCTTTCACACAGAAAGAACCGAACACTCGAGAGCCGACTTCGCGTATAAATTCAACTATTTGACGAGCATCTACTGCTGACTTTACGCGAGCTAAAGTTACATGGGGATGAAAGTCTTTCTCTAGCGGGAAACCATGCTCAGCAAGTGTCCGATCTATGCTCCGTTGAAGATTGATGACATCTTGGTTTCCTTTTCTTACTCCTGCCCAAATCACTCTACTCCTCCGCAAATCTGGGAAGGCGCCTAGACCTGCGACTTCCAGTTCAAATGAATAACTGTGCTGAACAGCGATAGAAATTGCTTTTTTTATGTTTTCGATCTTTCCTGTAGGGGTTTCGCCTAAGAATTTTAGCGTTAGATGAAGATTCTCTGGTTCAACAAATTTCAGAGAGACTTTTGGAAACTCCTTCTGAATAGAAGCGAGCTTCTCGCGCAGATCTTCTGGCAAGTTGACCGCTATGAAGAGACGGACCATCAAAAACACACATCTGTAAACGTATATTTAAATCACCTCCACCCAAGGCATCGGCGATGATGAATAATCGTGGTCAAATGATGGATCTTCCCATCAAACTTGTGATGGCACTTGTTGTCGGCATGCTCTGTCTAGGGGTTCTTTCGCGATTTATCGGAACTGCACAAAGATCCATTATCTCGGACATGCGAGTGAACCTGAGAGTACAAGACTATTCTTCTAGCAAAAAGAAGGTTTTGGTCGAAGTATACGATGCGTCCAGCGGGGTGCCTCTGAACAGCCCAACAATAGAGATCAGCTACCCAGCTGGGAGAGATGCGATAACACCAAGCGGAAATTCAGCTAGTTTTATAGTTCCAAGCGGGGTTATAGCCACCGTTAGAGTCACAGCACCAAATTATCTACCTTGGGAAGGTCAGATCGCCGTGAGATAATGAATAGGGGTTTCTCTTCTTTGCCAGTTGTGTTGCTTCTGTCCGTCGTGCTTGCATGTGGCACTGTGTTAATCGGAATATCTGGACTAAGAATCTTGCAGCGAAATCTGGAAAAACAAAAATTGATTGAAGATTTTTACAGAATCCGAGAAACCATCCATGAAATCTCGAATGGAGGGGAAAGAGTAGTTCAAATAAGAAGTAGCGGAAAAATCATTCTACGTGACAGATTAATTGAGGCCTGGCTAGATGAAGAGATAGTTCGCTCAAGCATGTTGCCGGTAACCGCCTCCAGTATCACGCTCGTATACGGAGACTATCTTTTGTCTGTAGACGATAACTCAAGACTGGAGGTTAAAGAATGGAAACACTAGTCGACTTTTTTACGAGCAAGCTTGCATTAGGAGTTTTTTCTTCTGCGATGTTTTGCTTAGCAATTCTGTTTATCGGGAGCATTGACAAAAAAGCGAAATCCGAACAGATGATGCTTAACGCTGAATTGATAACAAATACCGTGCAAAGAGTAGCAGTTTCGCCATGGGATTATAAGGTTCGGCTATCATTCCTCGACAGACAACCTGCCACCTTTGTGTTCTATGGAGAGAGCTCTCCCTATGGACAACTCTTAGTAGTAGAGGATGCAGAGCATCCGGAATATAGGAGATTTCTTCAAATACAATGCATCATTAACAATGGACTTTTTGAAATTGTGGCAAAAAATCCTGCTTTTGTTGTTCTTGAAAAGAGAAATTATAGCATCTTGCTGGAGACCGCGTATGCTTTCGACTCCGACTGATCTCCTTGCGGCCGGTTTCGCCGTGGCTGGTTTTACGATTTTCATGCTTGTTTGTTCGAACGCTATGGAAGCTTCCGAAAGAAAGAGCGAATTAGAAGTTGCGTTGGACTTATCCAGGGGTTTTGTTACTCTAAGCATGTATAGTACTGAAGAATCAATAGAGTGGTTGAAAAATCAGAAGGAGTTTTTTGAACATTCTGGAATGGAAATAAAAATGGAAATCGTTGATTCGCGGGGCGAAATTCTTTTTTCTCTCGGTGAAGGGTGTCCGAGAAATTACTCAAAGATCGTGCTATTTTGTGCGTGGCCAAAGCAGGATTTTCCGCAGGATTCCGTCTTGAGTTGCTATGTGTGGAGAAAATGATAACGAGCGTAAGAGGAAACTCCACTCTGATAGATCTACTTGTCTTCTACGTCCTCATCTCCACGGGAATAACATTGCTTATTTCTGCGAACGCTATGGACGCTAGGGACAGACATATAGATGATCTCGCGCATAGCATTCTCAATTCTTTACTTTTTTCAACGGCCGGAGACGAGATTGGCTATCAGATTGAAGGATATAGTAAAAATCTCTCTGGTAAAAGCTGGGCAGAAATCATTACGGAATCCGCATTCCTTTATATCCATGAGCCGGAAATAGGAAGAAAATTAGCAGAAAACCTACAAATGGCGTTGGACAGAAAAATCACAAGTCTCTATACTCGAGGATTTCTCGTTGCTTTGGACATAACATCCACAGAAATTGGCTTTTCTCTTCATGCCGGAGAAAATATAGACAGGCCTGCTACTGTTGTATCTGCCACACTTTTTTGCCCCATGGACGGAAAGATCAGCTTAAAGGTTGAGGTGAAAATTTGCTAAAGGTGAGCGTTCGAGGGTTTCTTCCCTTAACTGCCACTGGTGTAATTCTTTTGATTCTAAGCTCCAATCTTGCCGCATATCTGCTCTGGAGAAATCATGAAAGAAAAATGCAAACAATGATGCAAAAAGAATTCGATGATTTGGACTGGAGAATTTCTTTTCTTTGCTCATCGATGAAGGATATACTCCGCTGGTCCGCTGAGCGAGCTTTGATCGAGGCTTCACAAAGAGCTGAACAATACCATCCTAACGTTGAAGAAGTAGCCGGGATTATCGCATCGGGATATTTCGCGCAACATTTGCAAGCAGTTATTGACTCATTCCAAAACAGTGGTGAGAAAATAAACCTGTTTATCTCTACTCCAGTTGTGAGGTTCTCAAGTACCGGAGATTTCATTATTGCGCGGGCATATTTTCCACTTGGTTTGTTAGTTGAGATAAAAAATCCAGAAGGCACAATCATTGCCAGCAAAAAAATCTGGAAAATTGAAACTCCGATAAAAGTGAGATTTTTCCTGTTGGAGAATCTTATGGACAACTTTATCAGAGAACACCAAGCAAAAGTCATTGAAACTTTGGAAAAAATGCTTTATTTCAGAGCATGGAGCGAGGCGTTGATAAACGGAATCGTACACTTGGACCGAAGTTCTGATGAGGTGCTCTTCCGGTACGCATGGTGCAAAGCTGAAGAGGAGATATTTAGATCTGCCGATTGGCTAGATATTTCCGAACTTGATTTTTTTACCGAAAAAATAGAGCTTATCTCTTCCGAAATCAATAGTTTGAGAGAGTTAAAATCAGCTTTTCTGCAAATTTATGAGATTCTGTATTCGTCGCATCAGAAGGTGGAAAAGACGATCGATGGAGAGCTGAACCTTCTGGAGCTTGTAGAGAAAGATCTCGAGAATGCCATAAAACTTCTGCAAAATGTTCTAAGCCATAAAGAGCCTGGAAAGATAAGCAGCAGAATCATTCAAGGAATGTGCAAGCGGCCAGAAAACGATGCTCCATCAATAGCCGAACAGCTGGAAATTGGAATTTCAAAAATAATCGCTGAAATAAAAACCGCTCAACGAATGTTAAACCAGCGTGAAACTAAAGAAGCAGAAAACATCCTTCGAAGTCTCTTTTCAACTGTAAAACCAAAAGAAATTCGCATCGAACACGAAATCGCTGGAGAGAAGATCCGAGGAATTTTTAAAATTTATTTCGATGAAAACTCTCCGCCTTCCATCATGGCTGTCTTGGAGTTACTTTCTGGAATTTTATCGGATCTTGCTAAAATCTCTTCACCGGAGCCCGAATTTGAGTTTCACATTTCCCAATTGGATATTCCTGAGATGTCCAGAGAAACTCTTTACAAGACGTTTCCACCTAGATCGGAGTGTTCTCCGTTTGTTTCCGTCTATCACGATCTGAAAATAAAGAGTGTCGAGTATTTTCGTGAGGATTTATCTGGAGTCATTGGCAACCGAACCGCAACACCGATTTATCTCCCATTCTTGGATGTTGTGATTTGGTGGGGACAGTGGAGCGTTGTCATAAAAATCGGGGACGGGGTAGAGGAGATTTTTGATTATCCAAATCAAAACTTGTTACAGAAAACCTTGTTGGGTTATATTCACTCATGCCTAAGCTACCGCTGGTCATTTAAGGAGGAAAATTTCATAATTAGAGTGGTAGTCATTTCTCCCGAGCCTTTCTATTTCTCAGAGATCTGATAATAAAATCGATTTTCATCTCCATGCTCGAAAGTTTCTCAATTAACTCCGAATGGTTTTGTCTTACAACTTCCTCAACAGCCTTAAGCAGTCTATCTTCCCGGCCGACAAATTTCTCTGACTCATTTTTTAGCCGCTCTATCAGAAGTTGAGCGTCTTCCCAAGGTAATCCGGCCATCGATAGAATCTCGTATATTTCTTCTGGCGAGAAACCTAAAGCAAACATCGCACGTATGACATCCGTAATGTTAGGTCTACTCACAAAGAAGTCTGGACTGAGATGAATTAAATCCGTGAACTTTTCTTGGATTTTCTGACAAACTCTCTGCTCCAAATCATCTTTCCATCCACTTCTATCTGCAGAATTCTGTGATATGGGATTTCTAATTCTCCTCCTGCGCTCTGCACGACCATGTAGCCTCTAGAAAGAGAGATGATTTCAGCTCCGGAGATCACCTTTTGATCATTTGCAGCTCCACGGTGTAGAATAGTTATTTTCGCCCTCTCCAGATTTCTTTCATGCCACTTCAACTTATTCAAAATATCTCTCGGTTTCTGCATATCTTCTCACTAGCTCCAATGCCCGTTTGATACTCTCTTTTCCGTCTTTGGATATTTCACCGTGGCCTGGAAAAATCAGACTAAATGGTTCTGAAAGTAAGCGACGAAGAGACATTACCAAATCATGTGGATTTCCGGTTGGTAGATCCGTTCTTCCAAATCCGTCAGCAAAAACCGTATCTCCGCTGAACAGAATTCCTTCCTCTGGTAACAAAATGCATATACTACCGGCAGTGTGTCCCGGAGTGTGTAAAATCTTCAACGTCCAGTTGCCCAAACAAATTTCGTCGCCGTCAACAAGTCTTTTTTCAACGCGAACTGGGACAAGCTTGCTTCTGAAAATTTTTGCACAGGAAATAACATCGTCTCCTCTTTCTATAACATCGCTATCGTTCTTGTGAGCAAAAACCAAACAGCCGGAAAGTCTAACAAACATGAAATCTCCGCCGGTATGATCGAAATGACAATGCGTATTTATGATAAAATCCAAGTCAGCCGGATTTAGACCATTTTTCTCCATTGTCCGCGAGATGCGCATAAAATCTTCCGGGAGCCCAGCGTCAATTATCGCTGTCTTTTCATCAAATATGACGTAAACATTTGAACCGAAAAATGATCCTGGAATCTGTAGAACACGAGGTTTCATTTTTTATCAACCATTTCCTTTAAACGCTTAGCGTCTTCAAACATGTAGACATTGTTAAACATGCAGAAAACCTCTTTCGCGTTGGTTTTCTTTATTTCTTCTAGAATACGTCGAAGCTCTTCGTCGGAGTATTTGTAATTATAGATTGAAGGTTTTCCAAATCCATGAAGCCGGAAGTATGCAACCTTTTTGGAGCCGAAATGTAAGGATTTCATGCGCAGTGGATCCACCACATGTATCAAATCTAGATCCGTGCACATCTCTCTTATTTTATCGGGGTGATCGGACCAAGTACCGCGTGGTTCCCATGCCAGAAGGATTTTTCCTCTTTCGGCCTTACCGAAAAATCTCTTCATGTTTTTCATGTTCTCCTCTGAAAAACCAAAACTTGGTGGAGTCTGGATCACACAGATTCTTGCGGAAAGTCTTTCGCATATCTCCATCGTGAGCTTCCATGCTTCAAAGTTATCTTTTGTCGGTCTGAGAAAACCGTATTCCTTCTTTTTGAGCTCCTCAGGTGAAATTCCAGAACGCTTCCAAGTAGGACTTGTGATCGGGTGTGTTATTGCCTGCCAAGCTTTCAAACAGAAAATAAAGTCTTTTGGAGCCTCATTGGCCAATTTCTCTGCCATTTCCGGCTTTGGAAGTTTATAGAATGTGGACTGAAGCTCTACCGTGGAGAAAGTTTGGAAATATTTTTTCCTTCCTGCAGCCCAGCCACAGCACCCGATATGGATTTTCATAATCAGATTATTCTATATCCGTTGTGCATTAAACTTATCTGGGTGAGAGTGAATGAAATTGGGCGTTCTAGCGCTAGGCTCGGTGAATGAAAAACATGGTACAATCTTGCCTCCGGATACTGACCTAAGACTTGCCACACATGTTGCTAGGGAAATCTCAAAAAGAGTTGGGGCGATGTTCATCGGTTCTGTTGCATCATCGTGTGAGTATCCTGAAATTGAAACTGGGGAACATCAATCAGTAGAAACTGTTCTAAATGACTTAAAGAAAGTTTTACGTAAAGCCAAAGAAATCAACGTAGACACAGTAATAATAGTAAACGGACATGGTGGAAACAATTTGCTTAAACCCGAACTACAAAAACTGGAGAGAGAACTTGATTTAACCATAATATTTTGCGATTCTCTTCTGAAGTTGGAAGGACCTCATGCATGGAGCGGAGAAGTCAGTGCAGGCCTCTGGTTGGGATTTGCTGACATGAGCAAAATTTGCGATCACATTAACTTTAGAAAATTTCCAGAGGTGGGGTTTGTCGGATTAATGGAAGCTAGGAAAAAATATCCATGGGTCGAAAAAATGGCAAGAGAAGTTGAGGAGGAAGAGATACGGGCAAGCCTGCTCTTGGGAAAAGTTATAATCGAATGTGCTGTTAGGGATATCATTCAAACTGTTGAAGAATTGGGATCGTAATGAACTTTTTCGTCTTTCTTTTAGGTTTGGCAGTTTCTGCTGTCTGTTCAATGGTCGGACTTGGAGGAGGCGCGTTTATCACACCAGCTCTAATTCTACTTTTCTCCTTACCGGTAAAGCAAGCTATAGGGACTAGCTTATTTGGAATAATGATCGCCTCTATTTCAGCGACAATAATCCATGCCAAACATAAACGAGTAAACTATCGAATTGGTTTACTGCTAGACACCCTTGATGTGCCGGGGGCTGCTCTTGGAGCATATCTCACATTTTTTCTTCCATCACATCTGTTGGCTTTGTTTTTCGGTTCAATAGTTTTGATCATGTCAGCATTAATCATGAGAAAAGAAAGCGATAAGAGCAATTGTCTGAATTTAACCGCAAAAATTGTTGTTGTGTGTATATTCGGCAGCTTCATCAGCGGTCTTGTCTCTGGCATGGTAGGGGTTGGTGGTGGGATAATCGACGAAGCTGTTATGATTCTTGCACTCGGTATGCCAATCAAGATTTCTGCTGGCACTGCTCTTTTTGGCATGTCGCTTACCACGATTGGCGCGGTAGTTCCACACCATATTTTAGGAAACGTTCGAATAGACTTTGCCCTACCTCTAGGAATAGGTTGTGCCATCGGAGCCATAATTGGGTCTAGCCTGACCGGAAGGATTCATCAAGAAATCTTGAAGAAAATACTCGCTGCTGTCATGATTTTGATTGGGATCAGAATGATCCTGCTGGCTTTCTAAACAAAATCAAGCCATTTCAAGTAGCGTTTTACCAGACCTCGGACTGTCCTGAAATAAATATCCTGAAGCCTTTCTGTTATCGGACCCCTCGTTCCGGAACCTATCTTCCTACCATCAACCTCCGCAATTGGTGTAACTTCCGCAGCAGTTCCGGTAAAGAAAGCTTCATCAGCAGAGTACAGATCCTCTATTCTGAGATTTTTCTCCATCACTTCTAATCCCTCGTCTCTCGCTATTTTTATCACAGAATCCCTTGTTATTCCTTCTAGAGCTCCTACATCGAGAGGTGGTGTGAACAGTCGCCCATCTTTCACTATGAAAACATTTTCTCCAGGCCCTTCGGCAATGTATCCGTCTATGTTAAGAAGAATTGCTTCATCAAATCCTGACTTCAACGCGTCTAACTTTGCCAGTATCGAATTCGCATAATTTGCAACTATTTTCGCCTGAGGTGGGAGAATCATTGGAGAAATCCTGCGCCATTTGGATATCTTGACGCGCACGCCTTTTTGTAGACCTTCCTCGCCAAGATACGTTCCCCATGGCCAGACGGCAACAGCCACGTTTACCGGAGCACCGCTTGGATTCAAACCCATAACTCCGTATCCGTAGAAAGCTATCGGTCTGATGTAACACTCCTTGATTTTGTTCATCTTCACGGTTTCTCTAACAGCTTCACAGAGCTCATTTAGATTATACGGAATTTTCATCTCAACAGTTTTTGCCGATTTCAGGAATCTTTTCATGTGGTCCCGAAGTCTAAAAATCGCCGGACCTTTAGGAGTGTTATAACATCTTATTCCTTCGAAAACCCCTAAACCATAGTGGAGAGTGTGAGTGAGAACATGTACCTTAGCATCTTTCCATTTAACGAATTTTCCATCCATCCAAATGTACTTAGTCGGAGCGAGACCCATGCTACCTAAAAATTTCCTAAACAAATGTTTAATAACTTTCGTTATCTCCTTGCACCGATTACTTCGGCTAAAGCTTTCAGCATTTCTTCTATGTCATCAAAAGTTATGTAACCCATGTTTCCGATTCTAAATGTCCTTTCGCCTAGTTGACGGTATCCCTTCGCAAGCTCGAAACCCCTCTCTCTCATTCTGTTGTAAACATCGTGCCCGGTCATGCCGGCTGGAGCGTTTACGCAAACTACCGTTGGACTTTCAAAACCAGGTTTTGGAAAGAGAGAGAGTCCCAGATCTTTGACACCCTTCACTATTTTTTCGAACCTTTTCCTATAGAGTTCTAAACGGGCAGTCTTTCCGCCTTCCTTTTCTATTATTTCTAGTTCCTTTCTGAGAGCAGCGATCTGGGGAATTGGCGGAGTAGTCGGTGTGTTTCCCCTTTGCTGATATTTCTCGTATAACTTGAAATCAAAATACCATCCCTTATTTTCCATTTTCTCAGAAATCTCTAAGGCCAATTGGCTCACAGAGGCAACGGTGAGCCCAGGAGGGATTCCAAAACATTTCTGCGAGCCCGCAAAACAGACGTCGATCTCCCACTCATCTATTTTGAGCTCCACGCCACCCATCGCGCTCACAGCATCAACGAGCGTAAGTTTTCCATGTTCTTTCGCAACCTTTGTGAGCTCTGGAAGCGGATTAAGCACACCGGTGCTGGTTTCGGAGTATATTATCGTGACTGCTTCGACATCCGGATTTTTTCTCAGTGCTTCTTCTAAAAGTTCTGGGGTCACAGCTTCGCCGAGTGGTACTTCTAATTCAACTACCTCTTTTCCATTGGCTTTTGCCACCTGCGCGAATCTTCTTCCAAACTCTCCGCAGATGCAGCAGAGGACCTTTTTCTTAACGCAGTTTCTTACTGAAGCTTCCATCATTCCCGTGCTGGAAGATGGAAGGAGGAAAACCTGATTTTTTGTTTCCAAGAATTTCTGCAAACGATGGACTGTATCATTATGAAGCTCAACATATTCGGCACTGCGATGACTGAACATCTGAATACTCATTTCTTTCAGGACCTCTGGTCTGCAAGCAACTGGTCCAACAGTGAAGAGCTTCATTTTAACCATTTCGCATTATCAAATCGGTATAAAAATCTTTTGTATACACTTGAATTTTTAAACGTTGCTGGAAAAGTCTAAGAGAGGTTGAATGTACCGCCGGATGGTAATCTGTGTAACCGAAGCTACACCAGAAGAAGTGATTAAAGTTGCAGCAAAACTTTGTGGGAAAGAAACTGAAGTAATAGTTTTGCATGTAGTCAGAATTTTAACAGAACTTCAGAAAAAGGATGCAGAAGAGAAATTCGCTTGGGTGCTTTCCCTTCTAGAGAAAGAAGGAATAAAAGCAAGACTTGAACTGGTAGAGTCGGCGGATGCGAAAAGCGCAATTGTTTCTTTCGTGAAAAATGTTTCGGCAGACATAGTAGTGACTGGAACCATTCAGAAAAAAGGTATCCTCGGAGTAATCTCCGAAAGCATATCGGACTACCTCATCAAGCACATACCTTGTACCTTGATCCTCGTGAAAAGAGCTGATTAGCAAAAAAAGGTGCCATCTTTCTATGCTTGCTTTTCTTGCTTTTTTTCTTTTCATTCTGGCAATTATTCTGACACTAACTCATCCGCATGTGAGGATCCCGTTCACTAAGAAAAGAATTCATTTGGATTTCGGAATTGCAACTTTGATATGTGCTCTTATTTTGCTGATTTTTTCTGGTGAACGATGGATGCTCCTCCATCGGGGCATGATGGGGATAGATAACCTCCGACCGTTTTCTGTGATAATCCTAATTTTATCTCTGTCCTTCATTTGTTTGACCTTGGAATACGTCGGTTTTTTTGAGTACGTGGCTTTGAAATTTTTAAAAACAGCGCGGAATGGTAAAAAACTCTTTCTAAACATCTTTATCCTAACTTTTTTGCTTACTTTGCCTACAGATAACGACATCGTCATTTTGACTCTCACTTTTACGATACTTCATATATGCCGACATGCAAAAATAAATCCAATACCATTCCTCTTTCTTCAATTTTTTAGTACAAACATCGCTGGAATGGCACTTTATATCGGAAACCCAACAAACATCATCGTTGCAGATTTTGTTGGTATAGATTTCGTAGAATTTGCCAAATTTATGCTGCTTCCTTCCTTTCTTTCAACTTTGGTGTGTACGATTGCCCTCTGGATAATCTTCAGAAAACAGATACCAGAGAGTCTGGAAGTTCAAATGGAAGAAAATCTCGAGATAATAAGAGATAGAAAAGCCATGTGGGCCGGTCTGCTTTGCCTTTTTCTGACAATAACTCTAATTGGATTACCGAAAAGCATAACAAAACTTCCGGCTTGGAGCATCTCTTTGATTTTCGCCATTTTGCTCGCCTTTTTCATTAGCTATAGGAAACTCCTCAGAAAAATCGCAGTTAGAGTACCTTGGAAAATTGCCCCCTATCTTATTGGACTGTTTGTACTTGTGGAGGGCCTTGCATACACTGGTTGGACAGCAAGATTCTCCTCCATTTTTTCTATTTTTAGGATGAGTAGTATATCCATTGTAGCGGTGTGCTTCGCAGCCAGTTGGTTGTCTGGATTTATGAATAACCATCCGATGGCTGTTTTCTTCTCAAGAAGTTTGAACGTTCAAAATAAGGGAGTAGCTTTGGCCATAATAGCCGGCAGCGACATTGGCCCTTGCACCATGATCACGGGTTCGCTGGCTGGAATAATGTGGTCTGAAATACTCACCCAGTCTGGATATCCGATCTCGTTTTCAGAATTTACCAAATACGGGTTCATCATCAGCCTTCTTGCCATATTTACCACATCGGCCGTAATTTCTGCCGAGATTCTACTTTTTTAAATATCCACAGTTTATATTGACGATTGACTAAAGAATGAAGTAGCGAAGTAGAAGGAGGACAAAAAATGGGAAAGACGAGTAGACCAAGAAGAGGATCTTTGGCGTTTTCGCCGCGAGTCAGGGCTAAAAGACCTTATGGTAGAGTACAGACTTATCCTATATCAGAAGAGGTTAGGCTCCAATTGTTTCCTGCGTACAAGGCAGGAATGAGTCATGTTTTCATAATTGATGACAGAAAAGGAAGCTTAACATATGGGCAAGAGATATCTGTGCCAGTTACTGTTTTAGAGACTCCGCCAGTTTTCGTTTGTGCTGTTCGCATCTACGCAAAGGCTGAACGAGGTAAGAAAGCGATTTATGAAGTATGGGCCAAGGACCTGCCAAAACAAATTTTCCGAAAAATTCCTAAAATCAAGAAATACGACTTTGAAAAAGCAATTAATAAAGCCGAAGAGCTTGTGAAAAGCGGAAAAGCTGTTGATGTTCGAGCCATTATCTGCACACAACCTTGGAAGGGGAATGTTCCTAAGAAAACTCCGGAAATCGTTGAAGCCGGAGTTAGTGGAAAATCTTTAGAAGAAAAGTGGGAATACTGCAAAAAGATTCTCGGCACCGAAATTCAGGTTTCAAAGATTTTTAATGAGGGAGAGTTTGTTGATGTTATAGGAATCACAAAGGGAAAAGGATTCCAAGGACCGGTTAAGAGATGGGGCATAAAGATTCTTCCGAGAAAAACCAGAAAGGGGCGGAGACAGGTTGGATCAATCGGTCCTTGGACTCCAGCAAAGGTCATGTGGACCGTACCAATGGCTGGACAGATGGGATATCACCAGAGAACAGAGTTAAACAAACGAATACTAAAAATTGGAACGAATGGGGAGGAAATAACACCGAAAGGTGGTTTTTTGAGGTATGGTCCAATAAGGTCCGATTACATAGTGGTTAGTGGATCAGTTCCAGGGACAACAAAGAGACTGCTTCTTTTGCGACAGGCGATTAGACCACCCAAGTTCCCGAGCGGAACACCGACTATCACTTACATAAGTCTAAAGTCTCAACAGGGGTGAGTAATGTATGGAAGTAAATGTTTATTCGCTTGATGGAAAGGTCGCAAAAAAGATAACCTTGCCAAAAGTTTTTGAAACAGATATCCGTACAGACGTCATAAGACGCGCCGTTCACGTGATCCAGAGTGCTCGTCGGCAACCATACGGCCCGGATGGGATGGCTGGTAAAAGAACCACAGCCGAACCTTGGGGTAAGGGTTATGGTGTTTCAAGAGTTCCAAGAGTAAAAGGAACCAGATATCCCGCTGCCGGAAGAGCTGGATTTGTTCCGCATGCTGTGGGGGGCAGAAGAGCCCATCCACCGAAACCGGAGAAAAAGCTGGTAGAGAAAATAAACAAAAAGGAAAAAAAGTTAGCTGTAATGTCTGCGATCGCTGCAACAAAAGACCGAAAGCTTGTTATGAAGAGAGGACACGTTGTCGACGGAATACCCGAATTTCCGCTGGTGGTGTCTGCAGAGATAGAAGAATTAAAGTCTGCCAAAGAAGTAGAAAAGTTTCTTAAAAATATTGGTGTTTGGAAAGATGTAGAAAGGGTTATGAGAAACACAAAAATAAGAAGCGGACGAGGAAAAATGAGGGGTAGAAAATATCGAGTGCCTACCGGACCACTTATTGTGGTGGGAGAAGACAGAGGAATAACAAAAGGGGCACGTAATATCCCCGGGGTTAATGTCACTACAGTTGAAGGTCTAAATGCGGAGCTTTTGGCTCCTGGAGGGATACCGGGGAGACTAACAATATGGACAGAAAAAGCGATAGAAAAACTTGGAGGCATGTTCGCATGAAGGATCCACAAAAAGTCATAAGGTATCCTAAAATGAGCGAAAAAGCGGTAAGAATGATAGAATCTGAAAATAAGCTCGTCTTTGTGGTAGCAGACGACGCGAACAAAATAGACGTTAAAAGAGCGGTCGAGGCGCTTTATCAGGTGAAAGTCGTTAAAGTCAATATCCTGCGGAGTCCGAAAGGCGAGAAACTTGCATATGTCAAACTAGCACCGGAGTATTCCGCAATAGATCTGGCCACCAAACTGGAGGTGATATAATGGGAAAGATAATCAGAGCTCAGCGAATAGGAAAGGGATCCCCAACTTATCGGGCGAAATCTTGGCGGAGAGTTGGAGAGATAAAACTTCCGCCACTTAGAGATGGAGAGGCTGTGGTAGTCGACATCATTCATGATCCGGGAAGGAGCGCTCCAGTTGCAAGGATAAGATATAAAGATGGACAGGAGAGACTCGTTCTCGCTCCTGAGGGTATAAAGGTAGGAGACAAAATAATGGCTTCGCCTTCGGCACCCATAAAACCTGGAAACACTTTGCCACTCGCGGAAATTCCGGAGGGAACCCTCATCCATAATGTGGAGCTTAAGCCGGGCGATGGTGGAAAACTGGCGAGAGCGGGAGGCACATATGCGATCCTGGTTTCGCATGATGTAGGAAAAGCAATAGTGCAGCTACCTTCTGGAGAACTCAAGGAGCTGGATCCAAGATGTAGAGCAACTATAGGTGTAGTAGCTGGAGGAGGAAGAGACGAAAAACCTTTTCTAAAGGCTGGAAAGAAATATCATCTGATGTTAGCAAAGGGCAAGCCGTATCCAAGAGTCAAAGGAGTGGCGATGAACGTGGTCGATCATCCTTTTGGGGGCGGTAGAGGGAGACATGCGGGTAGACCAAAAACCATCAGAAGAGGTGCGCCGCCGGGACAGAAGGTTGGACTGATTGCTGCTAGGAGAACTGGTAAGAGGTGATGTAGATGAAGAAGTACACTTATAGAGGATATACCCTTGACCAGCTTCAGAAAATGTCTTTAATCGAGTTCGCCAAATTACTTCCAGCTAGACAGAGAAGAACAATCATGAGGGGGTTTTCACCAAGACACAAAAAACTTCTTGAAAAGATCAGAAAATGGAAAGAAAACAATATTCAGAAGCCAATACGCACACACTTGAGAGACATGATAATACTTCCAGAAATGGTTGGTATGAAGTTTGCAGTTCACAACGGGAAGGAGTTTGTGACAATTGAAATAGTTCCTGAGATGATTGGCCACAGATTGGGCGAGTTTGTTCAGACAAGAAAAAGAGTTGTACATGGGGCACCCGGTATAGGAGCCACTAGAAGCTCGATGTTCATACCACTGAAGTGATCGCGATGCCAAAGTTTGGCTATTCTAGAGAGATACCTGAACCTTGTGCAAAGGCTTATGGTAGAGAATTGAGAATTTCTCCAAAGGACGCTGTCGAAATATGTCGGGCAATCCGTGGGATGAAACTAAGCGAGGCCAAAAAATTTCTGGAAGAGGTAAAGAAAAAGAAAAGACCTGTTCCATATCGTACGCATAAAAAGAAGTTGGCTCACAAGACCGGAATCGGTCCGGGAGCATATCCGGTTAAAGCTGCTACCGAAATTCTGAAAATCTTGAAGAATGCGGAAGAAAACGCTAAATACAAGGGGATGGACGAGGAAAAGCTCGTGATCGCGCATGCCAGCGCATATAAAGGGATTGTCATTCCTGGAATAATGCCAAGAGCATTTGGAAGAGCTACGCCAGCGAATAGACCGTTAACCAACGTAGAAATAATCTTGAAGGAGGAGAGCTGAATGGCCGTAAAAGATAAGTTCGTTGAAATGGGAATCAAAAAAGTCGAGCTTGAGACGTTCTTGGAGAAAACACTCGGAAGAGCAGGATATGCTGGCGTAGATATCAGAAGGCTTCCAACTGGGACGAGAGTTGCTCTTTATGTTGAAAGACCGGGAATGGTGATCGGAAAAAAAGGAGGAAAAATACATCAACTGGAAGAGGAATTGGAAAAAAGATTCAAAATTGAGAGACCTCAGATAGAAGTCCTTGAGATAAAAAATCCAGAGCTTTGCGCCCCCATAATGGCCAAAAGGATAGCCTTCGCTATTGAGCGAGGCATAAACGTTAGAAGAGTCGGACAGATGATGTTGCGAAGAATAATGGAGGCAGGAGCCAAGGGGGCCGAGATCGTGATTGCTGGGAAGATCGCCGGAGAAAGAAAGAAACGAGTCAGGTTTTATCAAGGATATCTCGTTAAGACTGGAGATCTAGCTCAGAAATATGTAAGTTATGGTTATGCACAAGCTTTAACTAAGCCCGGAACAATAGGAGTGAAGGTATGGATACTTCCACCAGATGCTCCAATTCTGGACAAAATTTGGATAGAAGGACCTAAAGTTGTGGAGGAGGTGGACGTCTCTGAAAGCGAAGGAAATAAGAGCGATGAGCGAGGAGGAAATGAAGGAGAAACTTAGAGAGCTTAGAGCTGAACTTGCAAGAGCCAGGGCAGTTGTCAAGGCTGGTGGTACTCTTGAGAATCCTATGAAAATCAGACAGATAAAGCGCGATATTGCAAGAATATTGACAATCGCAAGGGAGAAGCGACAAGGGAGGGGGATCAAAACTGCCTGAGATCTGCAAGATCTGTGGTCTTCCGAAGGATCTCTGTGTTTGTCGGGAAATTTCTCGCGAGCAACAGAGAATTCAGGTATATTCTGTCAAAAGAAAGTTTGGTAAAGTCGTTACGATTGTTGAAGGAGTAAGTCAAGAATCCATGAAGGATATTGCAAAGACTTTAAAGTCTAGATTGGCTTGTGGAGGAACGGTTAAGAACAACCACGTAGAATTGCAGGGAGATCACAGGGAGAAAGTGAAGGAAATCCTTGTGGAACTGGGTTTTTCGTCTGAAATGATTGATTTGAAGTGATCTTGAAATGAAGATATCCGAAAAAGATATTGCAAAACACGAACTCATTGGTCTAAAGGTAAAAATTCTGACGAGCTCATGTCGGTCGCTGATTGGATTGGAAGGCAAGATTATCGATGAAAGCAAAAAAATGATTGTTTTAGAGACGAAGAACGGGCCTAAAAAAATACCAAAGGAGACATCCGTTTTCTTTTTAACCCTTCCCGACGGAAAGGAAATTAAATTAGAAGGGAGGAGAATCGTAGGAAGACCAGAAGATAGAATAAAGAAGGCGAGATAAACATGACTGAACAAAAATGCAACGATCCAAAGTGTCCGCTGCATGGGCGACTTTCAGTGAGGGGCAGGGTACTTGAGGGCATCGTCGTTAGCGACAGAATGATGAAAACCGTCACTGTGCAAATCGAAAGATTACATTATGTTCCAAAATATGAGCGATATGAGAGGAGGACATCAAAAATACATGCGCACAACCCGCCGTGTATAAATGCGAAAATTGGCGATAGAGTTAGAATAATGGAATGCAGACGGCTGAGTAAAACTAAGTCTTTCGTCGTCGTTGAGAAGCTGGGAGGTGGCGGATAATGGGAAAGAAAGGGGCTGGTGAAGCGTTTGGAGTGTCTCCAGTGAAACCAACGAAGGTATTGCCCGTAGGAGCGAGATTGGTGTGCGCAGATAACACCGGAGCTAAGGAACTTCAGATAATCAGCGTGATCGGTTATCATGGGACTAGGAAGAGAATGCCAAAAGCTGGAGTTGGCGACTCTGTTATTGTGTCAATAAAGAAGGGAACTCCGGAACTCAAAAAGCAGCTTGCTCAGGCAGTTATAATACGACAGAGGAAAGAGTATCGCCGAACCGATGGAATTAGAATAAAATTTGAAGATAATGCTGCAGTCATAATAAATCCCGACGGATCGCCTAAAGGTTCTGAGATAAAAGGACCGATGGCCAAAGAAGCAGCCGAAAGATGGCCCAAGGTTGCTGGGATTGCCTCAATGGTGATGTGAAGTATGGTTAGCAAGAAGCCGAGAAAACAAAGAAAGAGAATCCATTCTGCGCCGGTTCACGCGAGAAAAAAATTTGTAAGCGCACATTTGGCTAGAGAACTTGCTGAAAAGTTTGGAAAGAGGAGTCTTCCCGTAAGAAAGGGTGACAAAGTTAGAATTCTGCGTGGAGATTTCAAAAATCATGAGGGTAATGTCACAAGGGTGGATCGGAAAAAAGGTAGAATATACGTAGAGGGGGTAACCGTCACAAAAGCTGACGGGACTGCGGTTCCTAGACCCGTGCATCCTTCCAACGTGATGATTATAGAGCTTGCGCAGGATAAATGGAGGGAGAAAATCCTGAAGAGGTGAGAGAATGGCAAAGATGGGTGGAAGAAAACAGATCAAACGCTATTCAATGCCACCGGTAATGAGGTTGCCCGTTAAATCAAGCAAATGGTTGACGAAACCGATACCCGGTCCACATCCTGTGGATAAGTCTATTCCTCTTCGAATAATAGTTCGAGATTACCTGAAATTAGCGGGAACAGCGAAAGAAGCCGACAGAATCATATTCTCTGGCAAAGTGATTGTGGATGGTGTGGTAAGAAGAGATCCAAGATTTCCGGTTGGATTTATGGATATTTTGGAGATTCCTGACATAAACAAAACATATCGTGTTTTTATCGATGAACTTGGAAGGCTGAAGCTATTGGAAACCAACAAAGAAGAAGCCGGTAAGAAGCTTTGCAAAGTTGTAAAAAAACAGTGCGTTCGTGGAGGAAAAATTCAACTCACTATGCATGATGGAAGAAATATTGTTGGAGATTTGAAAGATATTGGGATCGGGGATGTCATTCAGCTTTCGGTTCCGGATGGAGAGCTCCTAAAGCACATTCCACTCTCTGAAAACAAACTTGCGGTTGTGACGGATGGACAACATACGGGTAAAATCGGAAGAATAGAGGAGATAAAAAAAGAAACCAAAACTGTTAGACTTTCGACTAACGGAGAAAAAATAGAAACATCCGTAAACTATGTGTTTGTGCTCGGTGATGAGAAACCCCTTGTAGACGTGGGTGTCGCAGCATGAATCCTATGAGAGAAGTCAGAATAGAGAAGGTTGTTCTCAATATCGGAGTTGGTGAGGGGGGTGATAGACTGGCAAACGCTGAGAGAATTCTAAAGGAAATAACGGGAAGAAATCCCATCAGAACTCTGGCTAAAAAGACTGTGAGGGAGTGGAATATCAAGAGAGGAGCTCCCATCGGATGTAAGGTGACGCTCAGAGGAAAGATTGCGGAAGAAGTTCTCGACAGGCTTCTCTATGCTGTGGACAGAAGGATAAAAGCATCCTCATTTGATGATAAGGGAAACTTTTCTTTTGGAATAAAAGAACATATTGACATACCTGGATGTAAATATAATCCGGAAGTTGGTATCTTTGGGTTAGACGTTTGTGTGAGTCTTTGCAGACCAGGATATCGGATAAGAGATCGTAAGAGACTAGCCAGAGCGATTCCAAAGAGCCACAGAGTAACGAAGGAAGAGGCGATAGAATTCATAAGCAAGAAATTTAATGTAAAGGTGGTGGATTAACCGTGGAGAAAAAGGAGCGAAAATTCGGAAAAGGAGCAAGGCGGTGTAAAGTTTGCGGTAGATATAGGAAAGTTTACCAGTGTCATGGGTTACTTCTTTGTAGAAAGTGTTTCCGGGAGCTGGCCCCAAAAATGGGTTTCAGAAAATATAGCTGAGGTGGGATAGATGCTTTTAGATCCTCTGTCCAATGCTCTGTCGAAAATTATGAATGCGGAGCGAGCTAGGAAGAAGGAAGTCGTGATCACTCCAGTGTCGAAGCTGATAATCCAAAGTCTTGAGATAATGAAAAGAGAAGGATACATTAAAGATTTCGAAATCCTAAAAGAAGATAAGCCAAAAGCCAGAGTTTTACTGTCTGGGAAAATAAACGCCTGTGGACCAATAAAACCAAGATATTCGGTTAAAAATAAGGAACTTGAAAGTTGGGAAAAGAGATTTCTACCGGCTGCGGAGATGGGTATATTGATAATGACAACATCTAAAGGATTGATGACGCATAAAGAGGCTAAAGATCTGGGCCTAGGCGGGAAGCTCCTAGCCTACGTTTACTGAATTGTTTGAATGGTGAGAGTTCACAGCTGTGCACTGCAGACCTTTTTTAACTCAAATTTGAATTAGTAAAAATCTCTTCACTTAAAGCTCTTCCCAGGGATTTCAAATTTCTCCAATTTTCCCCAGCTTTCCTCGGAGTAAATGAGAAGAGATTTTTCAGTTTTTTGTGAAGTTGTCCTATTTGACTTTACGTGGTGTGAAGTTCACAGCTGTGTACTCAAAACAACCGAAAAGATGAGAATTCACGCGTGCGCACCCGCCCCATAGGAATAGATTTTCAACCCTTAAGGAGTAGTTAAGTTAGGGGCCCGTGATCCAGCCAGGACAGGATGCCCGGCTTCGGACCACCACGGGGGGAAACCGGGTAGTCGTGGGTTCAAATCCCACCGGGCCCGCCAATACCACACGAGAATTCATTCTTATGCCAGAATCTGTTGCTAACTGTATGACAAAAAGCAAATAATAAAAATCCACTATGTCTATATTCTGTGATGAAAAGACATCTCGCTCTTGCAATAATTCTGGCCACATCCTCAGTAGTGCTCAACAGTATGAATGTATATGGACAAGTAGCGGACAATAAGGACACATCACAAACGAATCCGTCCGTTGTGAAAGTCGGAGTGTGGATCAATGCGATAGAAAAAGTGGACGTCCCATCCCAAACTTTTACGATAGATTTCTACATATGGTTCAAATACAAAGACGTAGAACCGAATATAGAGTTCTTGCGTGGTGCTCCTTCAAGGATAGAGCTAGTGACGAAAGAAGAAAGAGAAAATGAAAATTACATCGAATACAGAGTAAAAGGGACATATATCGGCTCCCTAAATTTCAGAAACTTTCCATTCGATGAGCATCTTTTGCAAGTAGAAATCGAAGACAAACAAAAAGGCATTTCACAATTGGTTTTCGAACCTGATTTGGAAGAAAGCGGACTTGATCCAAACCTACAAGTGCCCGGATGGGAAGTAAAGGATTTTAGGTGCCGAGTAAGCGAGCACGTTTATCCGGATGAAAACTTCTCAACGTTCGCCTTCGGTGTCACAGTTTTTCGCTCTAAGATTTCCGCCCTTTTCAAAACGATATTTCCAATAATCATCATTACCCTGATTTCCCTGCTTTCGTTTTCAATTTCCGTCAAAAACTTTGGTCAGAGAGTGAGTATCTGCGTAACAACACTTATGTCGGCCGTAGCATATCATCTGGCCGCGCTGAGTGGTCTCCCAGCGCTTGGCTATCTCACTCTTTTTGACAGAATAATGCTGGTAATATATTCTCTCTTCCTTTACAATCTCCTGGTCTCCGTGCAAGCTATGAGACTAGTTGAGGCTGGAAAAGTAGAAGACGCGGAAAAATTCGAATCAAAAATGCAGAACTTAATACCCCTAGTCGTGATTTGTCTTTTCCTTCTTTACGTGATAGGACTGGGAGCGATTTAAGTGCAAATGAGCTTAAAATACTGGTCAAAGATTGGGTGAGCCAATGGAAATAGCCAAGATTTCGGCATTCATCATTTTCATTCTGTGTTACGCGTTCGCCATCACAAGAAAATGGAAAATTGCTTACATTGGGATAACATCCGGCATAGCGATATCCCTCATCTTGCTCTTTTCAAACCTCGCTTCACCAAAAGAAATCGTAGACGCGATCAAATGGGACGTATTGGGGATTTATTGGGGTTTCATGATGCTGTCCATGATTTTTGCAGACAGCGGGATCCCAAAATATCTCGCCTTCCATCTCCTCAGAAAAACCGACAGTGAGGGGTCTGCCCTCATAATTCTATGCGCAATAACCGCTTTCCTTTCCGCCTTTCTCGAAAATGTTGGAGTTGTTCTCCTCATGGCACCAATCCTCATAGAAATTGCGAGAAAGACTGGAACACCTCTTTTTTATTACTTAGTGCCGGTTGCAATATCTTCAAACATGTCAACCACGGTAACAATGGTCGCAGATCCTCCTTCCATCATCCTCGCTGCAGAAACCGGAATGAAGTTTTGGGATTTTTATCTCTTCCAAGGAAAGATCAGCATCGGGGTTATCTCAATCGCCGGGGTGCTTGCTGGCTTACTCGCTCTCTATTTTGTTATCGGAAAAAGACTCAGGAAAAAAACTCATCTTGAAGAAGAAGAAATCCAGATAAATCCCCTACCCGCGTTCATTCTAGCATTCGGAGTCGTTCTTCTCATAATCGGTCAGAAAATAGGAATACCATCCGGAGTTGCTGGACTTGCTGTTGGTTCGATTTCCTTGGCCGTTGCACACAAAAAATCTGTCACCATGATGAAGGAATTCGATTGGAATTCATTTTTCTTTGTTGTTGGTGTATTCCTGGTGATAAATGGTGTTGACAAGATAGGACTCCTCAAAGATTTCGCGGACGGAATAAGCAGAGTGAGCGCGGGAAGTCCCACACTTTTGCTAGCGATGATCACTTGGATGTCTGTCGCAATATCCTCGTTCATGGACAATGTGCCCTACACGGTCTTGATGATACCGGTCTGTAAACACTTGGCAGAAGTAACAGGCGTTTCCCCATTTCCGTTCCTCTTTGGAATGTTGATTGGAACCGGCGTTGGCGGAAACATAACCCCGGTCGGTGCCACGGCAAACGTCTTTGCGGTCGGAATTCTTGAAAAGCATGGACACAGGATAAAATTGAGAGAGTATCTTAAGATAAGCGTTCCAACGACGATCGCATCCGTGCTCGTCGGTCACCTGCTTCTCCACTTGATCTGGATGTGATTTTACCTTTTGGTCTTGATTACAAACACGATAATTAAGATTGCAACGACTAAAGCTGCGAGTATCCACTCCACTCGAAGACCTTCTTCAACGCTGACCAAAAACGTCCATCTTTCCTCCAGCAGATTACCCGCTCCGTCCTGCAAAGAAATGAATATTTCATGTTCGCCCGTTGACAGCCCCTTGTCCGGCAAAAACCAGACTGTTTTCGTTGCCGGATCATAAGAGAAATCCACTTTCTGACCATCGACCTTCAGAACTATTGAATCTTGATCAATTCCGGAGATGTCATCAAGTACAATTTCGATAGTAGGTGTAGTAGAGAAAACTGTTTGACCGCTCCTTGGTGTAGCAGAAACAATCTTCGGCGGAGAGGCATCTGAAAAATATATCAAAACCCTATTCAATCTTGGTGTAACATACTCGCTTTGCGTTGTAAACATTACTCTATACTGGATATATCTACCTGGCGGGGAAGTTATTGAACTATCGGGACCAACATCCTCCCAAGGCGACCACCTAACGTTATCTGTAGAGGTTCTAGTCTGGAAAACCAAACTAGTCCCATCCAAGATTCTTCCATCCCAGTTTAATCGCTCCCACTTCATAATATCTCCAGCGTCAAAAATTCTTGAAGTGAAAATGCCCGATTTTTTGAATGATTCTATGAATCTAAACGGTATATCATCCTGCATCTTGGATTTGGTCGACCATGTAATCCCACCGTTCGTAGAGTAGACAAAACAGGCTGTGGTCCCTGAAAAGGTAAGATCAGGATGTGGAGAGGACGAATATGTTCCAAGTAGACAAACATCATACCTGTTTCCGCTCGTTGAACCTGGAGATTTCAAGCCCACCACGTACTGTGCCGGAGATAGACTCAAAGGTGCATCGAAGAGTGCTCCAACCCATCCCCACCTATTTTCAATAGTGGTCGAGTCTCCAACTGAGACGCTTGCTAATGTCGATGCTCCTCTCTGCAGAACCAGATAAAGGTTGTCGTGGGGTGTGCCGCTCTTTCTAGCGTAAACCTCGATACCACAAACCCTTCTCAATAAATCCGTTTGAAATCTCTCTCCTTTGGCGTTGTCCCCGAAAACGCCGATTTCATAAGCATCCGTCCTAAGCGTGTAATAAGGATTCCCCTCGTAAGTTTTATCTGAAAAGTTCAGGATATAAACTGGTTCTCGGCCTAGATCCTTCCAAGATGAACCGTCAAAGATCAAAACTCCTCTGTTATTGTTCGTTACGAGACCGTTTATCCACGTTTGATTAAACGGCCAAAGGCTCCTAATATTTATGAAATCTTGTGAAGAAGGCGCTACACCGAAGTTTTCCCAAGAAATCACTATATGATATGTCTCACCCTTTCGCAACATGCCTGGCGAAAGGAGATCTACGGTCCACCATTTGCTACTTGTGACCTTTAGAGTCTGCCAAGCATTTGACCAAGCGAGAATCCCACTGGGCTTTCCGGTGCCATCGTCCAACTCTAGCCTAAATCTCCAAGTGAGATCCGTTCCGGTCTGATAAAGATAAATCATAAATCCGGTAAGGGTCTTTGAAGCCTGTGCAACAAACCTTATTGAGACCTTCTTCTCAAACGAATCCAAGTTCGTCCATTCGGTATAATAGTATGAAGCAGCAAAATCATTTCCCCAATATTCTTCCGGTTGTAAGGCTAAAACACCTGAAGTAAACGAAGCCACATTTTCAAATTCTCCAAACCTAAAATCGTTATAATCACTTACCCAGGATCCTTCCCAAGTGGAAAGAGCAGCGGCGGAGCCACTAAACAAAATTGGAAAGACTAAGGCGAGACTCAAAAAAACCAAATTCCCCTTCCTTACTACCTTCACAAAAGCTGGAGCAAAAATGTATATTAGCGAAATACCTGCGATAACCCCTCCCACAATCATTGCGGCGACAAAGTATGTTGAGGGAGGTACCGCCGGTCGAATTGGCTGACCCATCTCCATTGTTCCACGGATGAGAATCTCCCTCTTGTTACCGGCAACATCAGAGGCAACTATCCTTATCACATTCTGTCCCGGACTCAATCTGACCTCTTTCTCAAACGCTCCCGGTTCGAAGATAACCGGCATGCCGTTTATTTCAAGCCTAACCGGATTTGCGTCGCTTACCGTGCCCCGCACTATTATCTTATCTTGTGTTGTCACAAATCCGTCTCTAGGTTCAGAAACGGTAACGATTGGTGGTGTTTTATCTGGAACGTACTCTATCGAGTACTCCTTCAAAACGGGGGTCGATGAGCCAAACCCATATAAAATAGCTTTGACCTGCAGATATCTGCAGTTGTAGACTGGGCTCCGAATGTTTCTTGAATCGAGCGGCTCCCACTCAGACCACAAAAAGCCATCTGGTGAGGACCTGGTGAAGAACTCTATCGATGTATCTGTCGGTGTGTCCACATCAAACTTTAACTCCCCCCAACTGTCCACGTAGCCCAATAGGAGTGGTTGGCTTACGAAAATGCCCTCCCGATAGATGAGCGGAAGATGTTCTATCTCTAGCACTTCAACTAGCGGTGAAAATCTGAAATCGGTTGAGAAGAGTTGAATGCGATACTGGAGATATCTGGACCTAAAGGCAAGATTGTCACCAACGTTGAAAATAATCCAGTCAGTCCAATTTTCCGGAGGAAATGGCTCATCGGTTGGATCGTTGTCTGATCCAAAACGAACTTCCACAACTATTGATGTTCCGTAAGATTTCACAGCTCTAACTGCTAAGTAATCGATGTAAATAGTCGTCTGTGTCCAATCCATACTGTCTGAATCTTCGAATTTCACGAAGAGATTTTCTCCTCCAATCAAGTAATCTGGCAAGTCAGAAAGTTTGAAAGACATGAAGTTCGGCGAAGCGGGCAGGACACCAAGCTTTACCCAGTTAGAAGTTGAATTTTTCCAAACACTTATCTCTATGTTTTCATCGTTGTCGGAGAAGCCAAGGATCATTATTTCCGCATTTTCGTATGAATTATCCAAACCTGAGAAAACATAACCCCACCTTAACGCATACTGATTCCTCGCGACTTGAATCTCTGCTACGAGCCTATCTGCTAGCAATTTATGAGCAATCGGCTCCGAAGATCTTATTCTGATTTTTATCAAGTTATCGCTTGAGACATATTCACTCCCGGTAACTCTCACAACCAGAACATTTTCAACCGTGTTGTCGCCGATATGCCTAAGGGAGTTCTCACTATACGTTCCCGTTATCCAGTTGTAAATTCCAAGATAGTACGTCGCCCCATTTTCCGAAGAAAATTTCAGATAAATTAACAAGTTTTCAACTTGGTAACCAGGTGGTAAGTTCAATCGGAGAGAAGACTCAGTAGATATATCGTATTGATAGGAAAGCTTGGGATATCTCCAGAAGCTGTTGTCTCCGTAAGCCCTCACCAGATACGTGAATGATCCATCGAAAACAAGTCTGTCGTTTGCATTGCTGATCGCCGCTGGTAAGTCCGTCATTTTCACCCATCGATTTTCTGGTATTATGAATCTGCCGAATCCAACTCTCGGACTACCGAATCCAACCGCATAAATGATATTCTCATTTATCACTTCTTGTGCTCCTCCAGCCCCCCATGTTCCAGGAGCGTCCGCAAGTCTATCCCAAGTGTTA
>Ga0105162_1000021_pt1 | contig 110017 bp, 92 predicted proteins | sample JNZ201metaG_FD_81532 | JGI IMG/M metagenome (GOLD analysis project Ga0105162, IMG submission 81532) | Hot spring microbial communities from Jinze hot spring, China to study Microbial Dark Matter (Phase II) - JNZ 20120812A | ecosystem: Environmental > Aquatic > Thermal springs > Hot (42-90C) >...
GAGGGTAAGTAATGGAGCAATTTTTTCGGGTTGAGTTTTTCTTTTCGTATCCCGAAAAATCTCAAAATAGTGAAACAGGGGTTTTTTTCCTCAGCTCGCTTGAAATCATGGAAATTTTGATTTATAAAGGAAAAGGGAGGAGGGGAAAATGGCAAAAACACATACCGAAAGAAAAACTTTAAGTAAGGTAAGGATAAGTTGTCTCGGTCCTGTTTCAAACCTTGAGGAATATGTTCCACCCGACTGGTGGCGCAAGATATTCAACTCAATATATCTCAAAACAGACGGAGATGTCGTAGATGATCAGGAAATAACAAAAATGGAGATAGACCTTTTTATTGATATTCTGAAACTTCGGAATGATGAGAAGATTCTTGATTTATGCTGTGGGCATGGGAGGCACTCACTTGAGTTAGCGAGGAGAGGGTTTCAGTTTGTAGAGGGGCTTGACCGCTCACACTACCTCATACAGAGAGCAAAAGCACAAGCTAAAAAAGAAGGTCTAAATGTGAAATTCAGAGAAGGAGATGCGAGAAAATTACCCTACCCCCCAGATGAATTTGATGTTGTCTTAATTCTCGGAAACAGTTTCGGATACTTTGATACAATTGAAGACGATATAAGAGTTCTCAAAGAGGTTCTGCGAGTTCTGAAACCATGGGGAAAAGTTCTGATAGATGTCGCAGATGGAGAATACATAAAGAATAACTTTCAGAAACGCTCGTGGGAATGGATAGACAAAAAATACTTTGTATGTAGAGAGAGGTCTCTTTCAAAAGACGGAACACGGCTTATCACAAGAGAAGTAGTAACACATACCGAAAAAGGAGTTATAGCAGACCAATTTTACGCAGAGAGATTATACGGAAGAAAAGAGCTTTACGATATTTTAGAAAAAGCTGGGTTTGATAACATAAGGTTCTGCGAAGAAATATCTCCACTATCAAAAAGGAATCAGGATTTAGGAATGATGGAAAGGAGAATAATAGTATCAGCAGTTGCTAAAAAAGATTGGGCAACCATCAGAATCAGAAATAAGAGTTCAACAAGACAGGTTGCGGTCGTGATGGGGGACCCTAAAAAGCCAGATAAATTGAAGCCAAACGGATACTTTGATGAAGATGACTTTTTCACTATAAATAAACTCATATCAGCTTTGAAAGAGATAAAAGGTTATAACTTCATATATCTGACAAATCACAATACACTGATAGAAGACCTTGAAAAGCTTAAAGGGAAAATAGATTATGTGTTTAACTTATGCGATGAGGGATTTTTCAACGACCCGAGAAAAGAGCTTCACATTCCCGCTCTGCTCGAGATTTTAGGAATACCTTATACTGGAGCTGGACCACAATGCCTTGCATACTGCTACGATAAGTCCCTCGTTCGTGGAGTAGCAAAAGAGATGGGAATCCCTGTTCCCCCAGCGGTTTTCATAAAACCAGAAGATACAACTTTTGAACTTCCCTTCTCTTTCCCGGCAATAGTCAAACCAAATTTCGGCGATTCAAGCTTTGGGATAACGCAAAAAAGCGTTGTGTTCAACGCTGAGGACCTCGTAAATGCCATAAGCGAAATAAGAGAGAAGTTCGGATACGACAAACCCATTCTGGTTGAAAAGTTCCTCACAGGAAAAGATTTATCGGTTGGTATAGTTGGGAACCCACCCGAAAACTACAAGGTCTTGCCTATAATTGAAGAAGATTATTCTTGTCTCCCGCCAGAGCTTCCGAGAATATGCGGGTACGAAGCAAAATGGCTACCAGATTCCCCATACTGGAACATAAAATCGGTAAAAGCCGAAATTCCTGAGGAAGTTGAAAAATTCATAGTGGAGTGCTGTATAAAGCTTTTTGAGAGATTAGAGTGCAGAGATTACGCAAGATTTGACTGGCGCCTTGACGAGGAGGGAAACCCATACCTTCTTGAAGTGAATCCCAACCCCGGCTGGTGCTGGGATGGACACCTTGCTAAAATGTACTATGTATCAGGAAAAACCTATGTAGATATGCTCAAAGATATTCTTGAAGCAGCCGAGATAAGGTTAAAAATACGTGATTTCAACTATCAGATGTTATCAAGAAGTTTATAAATTATTCGTCATCTTGACATTTCGGAAATTATCTTCTGAATATAAGCTAAAATCTCCTCTTTTGATTTTTTAATTTTTCCTGCTCCTTCTGCGAAGTCCTTTCTTCCTCCTCCGCTTCCTCCAAGAAACCTCGCAAGTTCTTTTACTATTTCAGAAGCATCTAACTTCCCGGCATCAGAAACGCCACAAACTATTGAAATTTTATCATCTTTATAGCTTAAAAGTACAACGACTGAATCTGTAAATTTTTCCCTCAGATTATCTACCATATCTCCGAGCTCCTTTCTTCCAACACCTTCGAGGAAATCAAAAATGAGTTTCAAACCGTTTAGTTCTTTTATAACGGGCTCCGAAATTTTAAAGATGAGTTTTTTTCTCAAAGATTCAACTTCTGACTCAAGTTTTTTCTTTTCATCAATTATAGAAATAAGACGTGGCATAATATCTTGTGGGGAAACTTTGAGAACATTTGCTATTTCCTCAACAAACTTTTCTTTTTCTCTTATATAGTTGAGGAGTTCCCATCCGGCAACTGCTTCAACTCTCCTTATACCAGAAGCGACGGATGTTTCTTTTATTATTTTGAGTATTCCTGCTTCTCCTGTTTTTCTAAGGTGTGTTCCTCCGCAGAGTTCAAGCGAGACCTCACCTATCTTAACAACCCTGACGATTTTTCCGTATTTATCTCCGAAGAAGGCGAGCGCTCCTTTTTTCAACGCTTCTTCAAGTTTCATGTTTTCGTGCTCAACCGGCATATTCATCATTATCCACTCATTTATCATGTGTTCTATATCTTCAAGCTGGTGTGGTGAAAGCGCGGAGTGATGGGAAAAATCAAACCTCAGCCGTTTTGGTTCAACAAGAGAACCCATCTGTCTCACATGAGTTCCGAGTATTTTTCTCAAAGCTGAGTGAAGAAGGTGTGTTGTCGTATGATGTCTTGCGTTCTGCTCTCTTTTCGGTTCATCAACTCGGAGCAGAACTTTATCTCCCACAGATATTTCTCCTTTTTCAACCTTAATTCTGTGAAGTATTATGTTTCCTAACTTTTTTGTATCGGAAACACGAGCGAACCCGTTTCTACCTAATATCTCGCCTTTATCTCCAACCTGCCCTCCACCTTCTGGATAAAAAGGTGTCTCATCGGTAACGATGAAATATTCATCGCCCTGCTTCGCATAGGATACCCTCTCAAATTTATCGTCAAAAATATAAACAACATGAGATTCTGATTGCAGTGTGTTATATCCCACAAACTCAGATGTAAAATCCCGGCTTACAAAATAAAATAGCTTTCTCTTTATGTTTTCCTCTTCTTCTTTCTTTTTTCTTGAATGTGTTTTTTTCTGCTCTATTATCTTTTCAAGTTTTTGCTCGTCTATAAAAAGGGAATTTTCTTGCGCTATCTCTTTCATAAGGTCTATGGGAAGTCCATGGGTATCCCAGAAGGTAAAGACCATTTCTGCTGGTATCTCTTTTTCTCCCGCGGATTTCAGGTCAGACACTTCTTTGATGAATAACGGAAGTACGCGGGAGATTGTTTCAAAGAACCTTTCCTCCTCTGCTCTGACCGCTTTTTCTATTGTTTCTGTTTTATCTTTCAGATGGGTCCAGAAATCGCTCATTGATGTTGCGACTTCAACAGCTATCTTATACAGAAACGGCTCATCTGTGTAGTTCAGGGCAAATCTCAAAGCTCTCCTTATTATCCTTCTTATAACATATCCACGCGATTCGTTCGATGGCATTATACCATCTGCAATAGAAAAAGCAGATGCACGAGATGAATCAAGAATAACTCTCACAGCAACAATATCTTTTGAAATGCTGGGGATTTCAGATTCAAGAACCTTTCTCAAAGGTTGAAAGACATCTGTATCAAAGACAGAGGGAACATTTTGAACAACGCTTGCGACCCTTTCAAGTCCCATTCCTGTATCTATGTTTTTTCTCTTCAAGGGTTGGAGAGAACCGTCTTTCAAAAGGTTATACTGCATAAAAACGAGGTTCCAGATTTCAAGATACCTATCGCATCCGCACACTACACCTGAGCAGTTGTGGTCTTTTGAATAATCTTCCCCTCTATCTACAATTATTTCTGAGCATGGTCCGGCGGGACCTTCATCTCCCATGGTCCAGAAGTTATCTTTTTTACCAAGCTTGAAAACATCTTTAACATCTGTTTCGTTTCTCCATATTTTTTCTGCTTCCTCATCTTCTTCATAAACTGTCGCATATATTTTTTCTTTTGGTATTTTGAGGTACTCAGTTACAAACTCCCATGCCATAGATATTGCTTCTTTTTTGAAGTATCCACCGAAGGAGAAATTTCCGAGCATTTCAAAAAACGTCATATGTCTTGCTGTTCTACCAACATTTTCAAGGTCATTATGTTTTCCCCCGGCTCTGAGACACCTTTGAACAGTAGCAACGTTTATATATTCCGGTTCTTCTTCACCGAGAAAGTATTTTTTGAACTGAACCATTCCGGCGTTTGTAAATAGCAGAGTTGGGTCAGCTTGCGGTATAAGTGAAGAAGATGGCAAAATTCTGTGCCCTCTCTTCTTAAAAAAATCAAGGAAAAGCTCTCGTATATCTTTTACTCTCATACTCATATAAAATCGTTTTGTTATTAATATAAAGTTAATTTCCCTCTGGCAAATCTTTTTTTAATCCAGTTTTTTTAAAAAACGAGGATAAAATTTGAAGGGAATATGAGAAAATCAGAAAGTGGAGAAGCAAAGCTAATAAGGGCGTGGTTTGGAGCGGTTTCGGTAATGATAATAATAATGGCTGTCATCGGCGGAATAACACGGCTTTCAAGAGCCGGACTTTCAATTGTTGAGTGGGAACCAATAACAGGTATAATCCCTCCCTTATCAGAAAAAGATTGGGAAGAAGAATTTGAAAAGTACAAAAAAATAGCGCAATATAGAGTTTTGCATCACTGGATGAGCATAGATGACTTCAAAAAAATATACCTCATAGAGTATATCCATAGATTATGGGGAAGGATAGTCGGACTTTCGCTCATAATACCTGCAATAATCTTTGCAGTAAAAAAGAAATTAAGCAGTTTTACGATAAAATATGTTCTCTTTCTTTCAATTCTCTTTTTTGTCCAAGGAGTAATTGGGTGGTTGATGGTAAAAACAGGAGTAGAAGGAGAAAGGATTTTCGTATCACCTCTTGCACTTGCAGGACACAACACCTTTGCTCTCATAGTGTATTCGTTTGTAATACTTGGTATATACATTGTAAAAGCCAAAGAAGGATCAGTCAGAGATTTTGAGTTTCAAAACCCGAAAGATATATCTCTGAAAATCTCAAAATTGAAAAAACTTTCTCTTATCTCACTTGTTTTATTTTTTGTTCAGTTTTTCTTTGGGACTCTTCTTGCTGGTACAAAAGGAGCAGTTTTTGCGCCAACATATCCTGATATAAACGGAAAACTCATACCTTCTAATTTGCTTGAAGGATACATTTTAGAAAATCCGTTTTTTGTGAATTTCGTACACAGACACTTTTCAATTGTATTGCTCATACCTCTTATTTTCCTCGCATTTGAGAGAAAGTTTTTACCTTTTATTATATGGATTTTTCAGTTTGCCCTCGGGATAATCACTCTTTTGAAATCAAAAGGAGAAGTTCCGATTCTTCTTGGAGCAATGCATCAGGTTACGGCTTGGATACTTTACACATCAATAATCACAGTATTTTTTGAATCAGTTCTCTCTTATAGAGCTATAAGCTATTTTTCGGGTAAAAAAGAAAAGTAAAAACACGGGAAGAAAAAAGTTATTCGATTTTTTTCTCTATCTCCTGATCTATGAGAAGTTTGTTTTCCCAGTCAATCTTTATGTATCTACCACACCTGAAACACCTTATTCCGTCTCTACCTTTTGGGAAGAAGAGTTTTTTATCACAGTATGGACAGGGACCGACACGATAGCCAGAGTAGATAAGAGTAACAAATATCAGAGCAATTGAAAAGAAGATTGCAACAGAAAATCTTAAAGCATCGGGAGAGATTTTTGTATCAGAACCCAAAAAAGGTGACACCAAAGCCCAAATGAAGAAAAAGAGATATAATGTGAGGAGAACGGAAAGAGCGAGAATTTTTGCCGGCTTTTTCCAGCCCTCTGACAAAAACTTTGTCTCTTTCCTCTTTTTGTACTCTATCATATTTGAAAATCCGTTAAAAGAAAAGAAAGATTTTTATCAAAATTCAGGAAAGATTTTTTCTATTTTTCGCCAACTATGTATCTGCAACCTTCTGGACCGATTTTAGCGGAGTGAATTTCACCTTTTTCAACATCAAATCTATCACCTTTTCTGAAAATGAACTCTCCATCAGAAGTTTTTATCTTTATTTCCCCTTCAAGAACAATGTGAGCGGAGTAGAATTCGTGAGAGTGATCTGGATAGTAGCTTCCGGGATAATCTTCCCACACATAGACCCTCTTGAAACCTTCCTTCGTAAGAATTTCAAATATATCTTTTTCCGAAAGGTTTTTATATTTTCCTAATTCAACGAGCATAGCAAAAAATAAATAAGGAGTATTTTTCAGTATTCACCGTTTTCAATTTTTCTTGTGAGTTCCACAAGAGTTCTGACTCCAAATCCTGTTCCACCCTTAGCGGTAAAGTATCCCAATTTTTTATTGAGGAATGCAGGACCGGCGATATCAAGATGCGCCCATTCTACACCTTTTGGGACGAACTTTGAGAGAAATATAGCTGCGGTTATAGCTCCGCCGTATCCATCTCCGACATTTTTTATAAAAGCAAAATCGCTTTTTAGTTTTTCTTCAAGGTCTTTGTCAAGTGGGAGAATCCAGACCTTTTCACCGAGGTCTCTTGCCAGTTTAAATATGAATTCGTTGAACTTTTCAGAGTTGCCCATAAGTCCCGCTGTAAATTCTCCGAGAGCGACCATGCAGGCACCTGTTAGGGTGGCAAGGTCTACGATTTTTGAGACGCCGAGGCGTCCTGCAAAAGCGAGCATATCAGCAAGGGTTAATCTGCCTTCCGCATCTGTGTTTATAACCTCAACGGTCTTACCATCAAAAATTTTTATTATATCATCTGGTCTTTGAGCAGTTCCGGAAGGCATATTTTCACATGCTGCAAAAAGTCCGTGAACTTCAACCTGAGGTTTCAAAATCGCAATAGATTTCATAGCTCCCAAAACTGCGCAAGCTCCTGCTTTGTCTAACTTCATCGTAACCATACTGTTTTGAGGTTTGAGAGATAGACCACCAGAGTCAAATGTTATCGCCTTACCTATGAAAGCTATTTTGTCTTTTGGTTTGCCCGATGGCTTCCACCAAATATGAACAACCTTGGGGGGTATTGAACTTCCCTGCCCAACAGCTATCACTCCTCCCATTCCCATCTTCTTTATTTCTTCTATGTCAAATATCTCACAGCCAAGCCCATATTTTTCTGCCAAAGCAGAAGCTATTTCTGATAGAGTGAGAGGATTTATGACATTCCCCGGCTCATTGACTATATCTCTGGCAAAATTCTGAGCTTCACAAATAACCCTTGTAAAATCAATTATATTTTTCACTTCATCTTTCTTTCTCTGCGTGTAAATAAAAATCTTTTTGACTTCTTTTTCAAGCTTTTCATCATCTGTTTTTTCATCCCCATCTTCTTCAGAATCAGAGATTTTATATTTTTTGAACCTGTAAAGTCCCAGAAAGGCGGCTTCAAGAGCTTCCCTCTCGTATCCTTCGAACCCGCACAGGCAAACCTCTTCATATCCTGAATCTCTCGCGAGAACTACCCCGTTCCCGCTTGCGCGACGAATATTCTCCTTCTTCTCCCATTCTTGCGCATCTTCTCTCCCAAGACCGACGAATATCACTTTTTGCTCTTCTGATAGGTCAAATGAAAAAACCTGCTTTTCTTTGCCCGTGAAATTTCTCCTCTGCAACGCCTTAATTATATCAACTTTTTTCTTTGCCTTTATCTTCTGAAGGAACTCTGAATCTGAGACTTTACCCTCAAATATTCCTACGACCAAAGCAGGATAAGATAGAAAATCATCTGCCAACTCTACCTCAGGAAGAGTAAAAAGGGATTCAGTGAAAACTTTCATAGCTTTATAGGTTAAAAATAAAACAAGAAGTTTTGCATTTTTTCAAATAGTCCCGAAAATTTAAACATCACATATGTAATCTTGAAATTAATGAAACAAAAAGATAGAAATTTTACCTTACAAAAAAATGAAGGATATAATTGTTCAGAAATTTGGAGGGACATCGGTCGGAACAATAGAGAGAATGTATAAAGTTGCTTCTCATGTAGAGAGAGAGTACAGGAAAAGGAAGGGAGTTGTTGTAGTGGTGTCAGCTATGGCTGGGGAGACAGATAGGCTCCTGAACTTAGGGAAAAGCGCGGTTGAAAATCCACCGGAAGATGAACTTGATGTACTCGCGTCAACGGGAGAGCAGGTATCGGTATCACTCGTATCTATGATACTCAGAGCAAAAGGGATTAAAGCAAAATCTTTTCTTGGTTTCCAGATAAGAATAATAACAGATGATAGATATGGCAACGCGAGAATAATTGAGATAGAGACAGAAAAACTCCTCAAAGAGATAAAAAACGGAGTAGTTCCGGTTGTTGCAGGTTTTCAGGGAGTAACAAAAGATGGAAGAATAACAACTCTTGGAAGAGGAGGGTCAGATACTACTGCGGTCGCTCTGGCATGTGCTCTGAAAGCCAGTGTATGCGAAATTTACACAGATGTTCCCGGAGTATTCACAGCAGACCCAAACTTAGTTCCCGGTGCAAAAAAAATAGAATTTATATCTTATGAGGAGATGATGGAACTTGCATCACTTGGAGCAAAGGTTCTGCAAATCCGAAGTGTTGAGATAGCAGCCAGGTTCAAAGTACCAATTCATGTGAGAAGCACTTTTTCAGATGAGCCCGGAACAATCGTAGCAGAAAACATAAAACATCTCAGAAAAATACAAAAAATCATCTGAAAAAACTGTGATGAAATTGTTCACTCTTCCTGTATTACTCTTGCGAGCTCCTGAATAGTTGTTATTCCTTTGAGAACTTTGAGCAAACCATCTTCTCTCAGAGTTCTCATTCCCTTTGATATAGCGACCATTTTCAGTTTCATAGAATCAACCTTTGAGTTTATAAGTTCTCGTATCTCGTCATCTATCAGGAAAAGTTCAAATATTCCTGTTCTTCCTTTAAAGCCCGTTCCGAAGCATTCTTTACAACCTTGCCCCTTGAACAAGACTCCGTCTGGAATTTTATCTGGTGTGAGACCGACAAGTTCAAGTTCTTTTTGATCTGGTGTGTAAGGGGTTTTGCAGTTTCGGCAGATTTTTCTGACAAGGCGTTGAGCGAGTGTGGCAAAGACCGCAGAGGAAATGAGATAGGGCTCTATTCCCATGTCTATAAGTCGTGCTATGGCACTTGGGGCATCGTTGGTATGCAGTGTTGAAAGAACGAGGTGTCCTGTGAGCGCAGCGTGAATCGCAATAGATGCGGTCTCGCTATCTCTTATCTCCCCAACCATCACAACATCAGGATCTTGCCTCAAAATAGAACGAAGACCTGTTGCAAATGTCAACCCAACCTTCGGATTAACCTGAATCTGATTTATGCCTTTGAGCTGATACTCTATTGGGTCCTCTATGGTTATTATGTTTATCTCCGGAGAATTTATTTCAGAAAGACACGCATACAGCGTCGTTGTTTTTCCAGAACCCGTTGGACCTGTTATCAAAATCATTCCGTAGGTTTTCCTTATTAGCTCCTTCATCTTCCGCAAAACATCTTCCTCCATACCGATTTCCTCAAGTTTGAGTATGGTAGCGGTTCTATCAAGTATTCGCAAAGAGACCCTCTCTCCGAAGACAGTTGGAAGAGTGGAGACCCTCACATCTATATCTCTTCCTGCAACTTTGAGCTTTATTTTTCCGTCTTGTGGAATTCTTTTTTCTGCTATGTCAAGTCGGGACATGACCTTTATTCTTGAAACTATTGGCTCGTGCAGGGTTTTATTTATTCTTATTATCTCGTGAAGGACACCATCAATTCTCATTCTTATTACTGTTTCTCTTTCTGCGGGTTCTATGTGAATATCTGATGCCCTTTCCTTGACCGCCTGGAAAAACAGGGCATTTACAAATCTTATTATTGGTGCTTCTCCTTTTTCTTCAAGAATATCTTTTGTGGTTTCTTCTATCTCTGTTGCGAAAATTTCTTCTGCCTTCTCAACTTCTTTTGCAACCTCTATTGTTCCGCTAGTGCCGTATATTTCATTTATCACTCTCTCTATTTCACTCTGGGGAGAGCAGAAAAGCTTGACAGGTTTTTTGAAAGCCCTCTGGAGATAGAACAAAAGTTCAAAATTTCTCGGGTCAGAGACCGCAACCGAAACACAATTTAAGTTTGGCTCTTTCAGTATAACGAATTGTTTCTCTTTCGCATAGTGAGATGGAATCTCCTTAGCCATAGATTCGGAAACCTCTCCGGGAGCTACCTTTTTTTTCAAAGGAATTCCAAACTGTATGGATAGGGCATTTGCGAGAACTTCATCGGTTATAGCTCCCATTTTCAAAAGTATTTCTCCTATCCTTCCCCCTTTCTCCTTCTGGATTTCAAGAGCTGAATCTATTTTTTCTTTCTCAACACCAAGCTCCAAAAGTATCTCTCCTATTCTTTTCATATCGTCTTACTTTCAATTTAATCATCCACAGGCAAAAAAATCAGGTAAAATCAAATATTTGGTTCCATATTTTTAAATGATATAAGCATGTTAGAAAGGACTCTTGTAATTATAAAACCAGATGCTGTGGGAAGAAACATTACTTTTCAGATTCTTTCAATGATAGAGAAGGAGGGATTAAGACCTATTGCTGTAAAGTCGGTAAGGTTATCAAAAGATGAAGCAGGAAAATTCTACCATGTCCATAGAGATAAGCCCTTTTTCGATTCGCTGACAAGTTATATGTCGTCTGGGAAGGTTATAGTTGCAGTTTTTGAAGGAGAGAACGCAATAGAAAGAGTGAGAAAGATAATGGGAGCAACAGACCCGAAAAAAGCCGAAAAAGGCACAATAAGAAATCTCTTTGGTATAGATATAGAGAAAAACTCAATTCACGGCTCAGATTCTCCTCAATCTGCTGAGTTTGAAATAAGATTTTTCTTCTCGGAATACGAACTTCTGTGAAAACCAAAACGCACATAAAAAATACTGAAAAATAACTCAAGCTTATCAAATAATACCATTAATTTCTCTTATAGGTTTAAAAAAGTTTGATCACAGGGGGTCTAAAAAATATGAAAGTTTATCTTCTGCAAGATGTTGAAAACATCGGCAAAAAAGGTGAGATAAAAATTGTTTCCGATGGTCTTGCGAGAAATTTCCTCATAAGAAAAGGATTAGCGATAAAAGCAGATGAAGGGTTAGAAAAACATATAAAATACATAGAAGAGGAAAAGGAGAAAAAATATCAGAGGTTAGAGAAGATAGCAGAGAAAGAGTCAAAGGAGCTTGACGGCAAAACGTTTGAGTTTCACGAAAAAGCAAAAGAAGGCGGAGAACTATATGGCTCGGTGAGAAAAGAGGATATAGAAGAAAAAATAAAAAGCCGTTTCAATTTCAAGTCAATCTTTGAAGTAAAACTCCACGAACCCATAAAATCAACAGGTAGATACGAAGTCGAAGTAGTTTTCATGAAAAAATATACAGCGAAAATTAAAGTTATAGTGAGGGCAAAGAGCGAGCAAAAATGAAAATAACCACATGCAGAAATTGTGGAAGCCAACTGCTCAAAGAAGTCCTAAATCTTGGAAGAATGCCTCTTGCGAACTCCCTTCTAAAAAGCAAAGATGAAGTTGAAGAAAAATTCCCTCTTGAAGTTGTGTTCTGCGAAAATTGCTACCTTCTTCAACTTACAGAAATAGTCCCACCAGAGAAAATGTTTTCTGAGTATGTGTATTTATCATCTTGCTGTGAGACAACTTTGGCAAATGCAAAGGAACTTACACAAAAACTCATAAAAATCAAAAACTTAAACAAAGATTCGTTTGTCGTAGAAATAGGAAGCAACGATGGTTATCTTCTCCAATACCTCGTTGAAAAAGGAATAAGCGTTTTGGGGATTGAACCAGCGAAAAATGTAGCAGAAATAGCCATAAAAAAAGGCATTAGAACTCTTCCAGAATTTTTTTCTCTTGAACTCGCAAAGTCGCTCTCAAAAACTCAAAAAGCAGATGTTGTAATAGCAAACAATGTCCTTGCACATATTCCTGATATAGATGGGACAATAAAAGGTATAGCACAGCTTCTGAAAGAAGATGGTTTATTCGTCGGAGAAGTTCCATATGCAAAAGATCTGATAGACAAAAACGAGTTTGACACAATATATCACGAGCATCTCTCATATTTTTCTGTATCATCTCTCAAAAACATATTTGAAAGCAGAGGGCTTAAAATCATTGACATAGAGTATCTCCCAAACATACACGGTGGGTCTCTGAGAATATTTGCAAGCCCAAAAGGTGAAACAGGTCAAAATGTTCTCAAAATGATTGAAGAAGAGAAAAAGGCGGGTATGCAAAAAATTGATTATTACAGAGATTTTAAGACGAGGGTAGAGAAAATAAAAGAAACGCTCAGAAATTTAGTATCGGAGATAAAAGATAAGGGAAAAACTCTTGCTGGATATGGTGCATCAGCAAAAGGAACGATTCTCTTAAATTACTGTGATATAAAACCTGAGTTTGTTGCAGATATAAATCCCATAAAGCAGGGGAAATTCATTCCGGGAGTTAAGGTTCCGGTAGAAAGTCCTAAAAAGCTCATTGAAAGAAAGCCAGATTACACACTGCTTCTTGTCTGGAATATAAAAGAAGAAGTCCTGAAACAACAAGAGGAATACAGAAAAATAGGAGGGAAATTTATAATTCCTATACCATCTCCTCAAGTAGTATAAAAAAATTTTCTTATTGTATTGATGGAGGGGGAAATAGAACTCCACCGAAAAGAAGATAAGCAATCGCAAGAGTCCAGAAAATATTGAAAATTTGGGCTAAAATAAAGGCAAGAGCAGGTCTTCCCTGCTCCATCTTCACAAGCTCAGAAAAACGTGTCTCAAGTCCAATAGATACAAAAGCGAGAGCGAACCACAAGTTTCTCAATCCACTGATAATCCCCTTAGTTTCTTTAACTATTACGGGTTCAACTAAAAAAGAGAAGATAAAAGAAGCTATCATAAACCCGATGACGAATTTTGGGAATCGCTCCCATATAACCTTCAAGCTTGGCTTTTCATCTGCTGCAGATTGAGAGCTTTTTCTGAATGTCCACCAGACCGAGATAATAAATGCAGAAACACCGATGAGCACATTTTGCGAGAACTTGACTATTGTTGCTGATTTCATCGCCTGCTCGCTCACAAGCGCACCAGCTGCCACAACAGCACCTGTCGTATCTATTGTCCCACCAATCCATGCTCCAATAACTATATCGGGTATTCCAAATGTCTTCCCGATCCAAGGCATAAAAATCATCATAGGAATTGCGACAATAAGAACAAGTGATGTGACATAAGAAAGTTTTTTTCTATCGCCCTTTATTGCTCCACACGCTGCAATAGCTGCGGAAACTCCACAAATAGACACCGCAGTAGAAAGCATAACAGCAAACTCATCATCTACCCTTAGCTTTTTGCTCAAACCATAGCAGAAGTACCAGACAACAAAAACAACAACCAACGCCTGAATAATTCCTAAAACACCCGCTTGAAGAATTTCATAAAAAAGAATACTCGTTCCAAGTATAACCAGTCCTGTCTTTATATAATACTCAGTTCTTATCGCCTCTTTGAGCCACGAAGGAACAAAAATAGCATTGCTTATAAAAAGTCCGATAAAGAGAGCAAAGATGACATATTCAAGCCCTAATTTATTCACAGTTGAATTACCAGCAATAAGAAGAGAAAGCCACGCTAATGCAAAAACTATGGGGAAACCCACGATGTATCTCAAAACATTTCCACCCGTCAACCAAACCCCTAACGCAGAGAGAGTAAGATATAAAAGTCCAATCATTATTGAACTCAGTATATTGTTCAAGGTAAGGATTGAGCCGAGCAATTCGTCTAACCCAGTCCAAGAGAATTTTGGAAATTGGGAGCGAATACCAGCAAGAATAAGACCAATAATAATAAACCCGAGCCAGACGGTCACCCAGTCCTCATTTCTCCACCACGCATTTTTTCTTCCTTTATCAGACATCGCTCTTTACCCCCTGAAAAATCAACCCTGCGAAAAATTAAAGAAAAAAATGTTCCATCAGGAGAACGAAGTTTTTAGCTTAAATTATTGCAACAAAGACGAAACAATTTAAAACAAAAATGAAATAAATTAAAAACAAAAATCAGAAAAGATAATAAATTAGATGGGGCTGTACTTATGATATTTGAAGAAACAGAGATAGAAGGAGTATTCAAGATAAAGATTGAGAGAAAGGAAGATGAGAGAGGTTTTTTCGCACGGCTTTTTTCCCAGAACGATTTTTTTGAAAATAGTTTCAAACCAACTCAAATAAGCTTATCTTACAACAGAGAAAAATTCACTCTGAGGGGGCTACATTTTCAGTTCCCACACTGGGAGGCGAAGCTTGTGATATGCGCAAAAGGGAAAATATTTGATGTAGCAGTAGATATAAGAAAAGAAAGCAGATATTTTGGAAAATGGGTCGGAAGAACCCTTGAAAAGTGGGATATGCTTTTTATACCAAAGGGATTTGCTCACGGATTTTTAACCCTTGAGGAAGACACAGAAGTAATATATCTTATAGATGAACCTTATAGACCCGAAGAGAGCAAAGGTATAATATGGAACGACAGAGATATAAGTATAGCGTGGCCGGCAGAGCCAAAAGTCATCTCTGAAAGGGATAAAAACCTCCCAACACTTAAAGAAGTATTCAAGAAAATCTATGAAATTGAATAACCAAATCTCACAGCTCCCATATTTTCCACGGTGCTTTGCCTTTTGACCAGAGTTCTTCAAGAATGATCTTATCACGCAGTGTATCCATGCACTGCCAGAAATCATAGTGTTTATATGCAGTGAGTTTTCCTTCTCTTGCAAGACGAGCGAGGACATCAAACTCTAAGCTCGTTCTATCATCTTTTATGTAATCGAAAACTTCGGGCTCAAAGACCATAAATCCACCATTTATCCAACCTTCACCGGTCTGAGGTTTTTCAATAAACCCGACGATTTCGTCTGCCTTGCCGTCTGAGAAAATTATTCCACCAAATCTTGCAGGAGGTCTAACAGCAGTTATCGTGGCTATCTTTCCCTGCCTCCTGTGAAATTCAAGGAGATCTCGTATATTTATATTGGCTACTCCATCCCCGTAAGTTAGCATAAATGTCTCGTCTCCTATATATTTTCTGAGTCGCAGAACTCTTCCACCGGTATTTGTGTCAAGCCCGGTATCAATAAGCCAGACCTTCCAATCTTCTTTATCTCCCTCAAAAAACTTTGTCTCACCAGTTTTCAGGTCAACAAAAACATTTGAGTTGATAGAATAATACTCAAGGAAAAATCTTTTTATCACTTCTCCTTTGTATCCGAGGGCTATTATGAACTCGTTAAAACCTTGTGCAGAGTAAATTTTCATTATGTGCCATAAAATTGGTTTATCTCCTATCTCGACCATAGGTTTTGGTTTAACCACGGTTTCTTCCGAAAGGCGAGTCCCTCTACCCCCTGCTAAAATTACAACCTTCATAAATTGAATTTTAATACCGGGCAATAAAATTTCATCAATCAAAGCAAGACAAACTAGAAAATAAAACAAAAGGCAAAAAAGAACTAAAAATTTTTGAATATGACCGGGGGATCAGTTGGAGCTCAAGATAGCGATTATGAGCTTGTGTGCGGGCTTGAAATTCACATCCAGCTCAAAACAAAGACAAAACTCTTCTGTTCATGTCCGAGAGATTCAGGAGGAATTCCGAACTCAAACATCTGTCCTATATGTGTTGGACTTCCCGGAGTTCTGCCGGTTCTCAACAAAAACGCGCTAGTACTTGCGGTAAGAGCTTCACTACTCCTTAACATGCAGATAAATAAAAAAAGTTATTTTGAGAGGAAAAACTATTTCTATCCTGACCTGCCGAAAAACTATCAGATATCGCAATACAGAATACCACTTGCCCAAAACGGTTACCTTGAAATAAACAGCGGGAAAAAAATAAGAATTCAGAGATTGCATATTGAAGAAGATGCGGGAAAAATGATTCACCTCGAAAACATGAGTTTGGTTGATTTTTCAAGAAGTGGAGTTCCTCTTGTTGAAATAGTCACGTACCCTGATATATCTTCACCAGAAGAGGCGTATGAATTTCTGACAAAACTCCACAAAATAATGGTCTGGTGCGATGTCTCAGAAGGTAATATGGAAGAGGGACATCTGAGATGTGATGTGAATGTATCGGTAAAACCGAAAAATTCTCCTACACTTGGGACAAAAGTTGAGATAAAAAATGTAAACTCGTTCAGGTTTATCAGAGAGGCGATAGAATACGAGATGAAAAGGCAGATCGGGATAATAAAAGATGGAGGAAAAATCGTTCAGGAGACACGGGGATATGATCCGATAGCCAAAAAAACCTTTCAGATGAGAACAAAAGAGTATGCTCACGACTACAGATATTTTCCTGAACCAGACCTTTTGCCTATCGTAGTAGATGATGAAATTATTGAGGCAGCGAGAAAAGGGATTTATGAGCTTCCCGAAGAGAAAAAGAAAAAGATGATAGAGAAATATAAAATTTCGGAGTATTCAGCAGATGTTCTATCGTCTGAAAGGTGGTTAGCCGAGTTTTTTGAAGAATTAGCAGATAAAGTTGAGAACTCAAATCTTCTCGCAAGCTTCATACTTGAAGAAGTGATGAGATGCCACAACGAAGGGTTAATAAATATAAAGAACTCAGAAGATAGAGAGAAAGTGAAAAAATATGTTTATGAGGTGATAAAGGCACAGGAAAAAGGAGTAATAACAAGGAATTCAGCAAAAGAAGCATTCAGAGAAGCTATATCGCAAAACATAGACATAGCAGAATCAATTGGAAAAAGAAAAGTTGAATCTGAGGAAGATAAGATAATCAAAGCCATTGAGGATGTGATAAGAGAAAATCCAAAAGAGGTTGAGAGGTTCAAGAAAGGTGAGAAAAAACTTCTTGGATTCTTCATAGGAGAAGTTATGAAGAAGATAGATAAAAAAGGAGACCCAAAAGTGGTAAAGGAGATGCTTGAAAAGAAACTTCAAGAGTAAAAAAGACACAAAAATTATTTCTGAATTTTTAAAAAAGAGGGAGAAAAGAATTATATGTAGTAGAAATTATGGGGAAGCTCAAAACATCAAAGACATTAGCAAAGAGAATAAGGATAACAAAGAGTGGGAAGATAAAAGTATGGCGTTCGGGGTGGAGCCACTACAAAACAGGCAAACCTTCAAAATGGAAAAGGCAAATGAGAAAACCCAAAATTATAGAACACAAAGGTATTGAAAAAACAGTAAAACTATCGCTCTATCGCTAAAAGTTTAGTGTGTTCGTTTAAATTCCTCTTTGGCATATTAAAAACCGCAAAAATAATAAGAACAAGAAAATTCTCTCAATCTTGGTAAAAATATCAGACACCATAAAAATTCTCCGTAAAAATTTTAAATCTCCAAATTTTAGACGAAAAAATCCCACTTTTACCCTTCTTAAATACTCCTATTTATAAATTTTTCAAGTGATAAACCGGAAAATATCAAAAGTTGAAAAAAGAATAGAAGAGCTTATAAAAGATTCTGAAAGAAACGAGAAAATATACTCCGCAATACTCTACCATTTTACTGCTGGTGGAAAAAGAATAAGACCCCTGCTCTCTCTCATCATATCAGATATAGTCGATTACGGAAACACCGAAGAAGAAGAATATAATCTCATAACTTCGGCTTCCTGCGTAGAAATCCTTCACGGCGCATCACTCATGTTAGATGATGTCATAGATAACTCAGACACAAGAAGAGGAAAACCATCTGTAAATGCTCTATTCGGAAATAAAGTTGCAGTCATTTCTGCTTCATTTTTACTCGGAGTTATCTCAGACGAACTGGCAAAAATAGGAAATTTAGAACTCGTAAGAGCTTTCTCCCACACAGCGAAAGTTATGGCAGAAGGCGAAGTGATAGAACTCAACCTGATGATAAATAACATACACCCCAACACCATCGATAGAGAACTATTCAAAAAACTCTACTTTGAAGTTATAGATAAAAAAACCGCATCTTTATTTTCTCTCAGCTCTTCAATCCCCCTTATTCTCAAAGGAAACTCAACTGAGTTAAAATATGTTTTTTCTGAATTTGGACGATACTTTGGCAATATCTTTCAGATAAGAGATGACATTTTGGATTTCATCTCAGATAAAACAGGAAAACCAAAAATGAACGATGTAAAGGAGGGAAAAATAACCCTTCCAGTAATACTTTCAGATAACTTTCAGAGAATAATTGAAATAATGAAAGAAGAAAAAGAGCTATCTGATGGAGCGTTAGATTTTATACTAGAACTTGTTATATCTGGCAATGGAATAGAAAGGGCAGAAGAAGAACTCAACAAAATATATGAAAAAACTCTAACTATTTTCAGAAGTATCAACGCACCTGAAAACAAAATAAAAGATCTGTTTCAACTCCTTGAACTATCAAAGAAAAGATTAGCATAAAAAAAGAAAACTTTTCAAGATAGAAAAAATTGCAAACTTAGAGTAAAATCTTAAAAGAGCTATGAGTGGGACAAAAGAAAAAGTTCATATAATAGGAGTATGTGGAACAGCAATGGCAGGAGTAGCGGTTCTACTAAAAAGCATCGGATTTGATGTCTCTGGCTCCGACTCAATGTTTTACCCTCCCATGCCAGACCAACTCAGAAGATTCGGAATAAAACTCTTCCAATTTTCTCCTGAAAACATAAAAGATAAAGACCTTGTAATCGTTGGAAATGCAATATCAAAAGATAACGTTGAAGTCCAATCAGCATTATCTCTCGGGAAAAGAATAATGTCTTACCCCTCCGCAATAAATGAATTTTTCGGAGATAAAACTTTCTTTGTAGTCGCTGGAACTCACGGTAAAACCACTACAACATCTATAATCTCTTACATACTTAACAAAGCTGGATACGACCCTTCATTTCTCATCGGGGGAATACCAAAAAACTTCGGAGTCAGCGCAAGAGTGGGAAAAGGCGAGATATTTGTCATAGAAGGTGATGAATACGATACCGCTTTCTTTGACAAAAAACCAAAGTTTTGGCACTTCAAACCTAAAAGAGCAATCATAGGTCAGGTAGAATACGACCACGCAGATATATATCCTGACTTTGAAAGTTATCTTTCAGCATTCATAGAGTTCGGCAAAAAAGTTGAAGAAAAACTCGTACTCTTCGGAGGAAACAAAGCAGGAAACATAATATATGAAAACTCAAAGGCAAAACACAAAGTTTCTTACGGATACGAAAACCACGGAGTGGACTTCTTCCCCGAAAACATAACAAAAACAGAAATAGGATATGAATTCTCCATCTCAAAAGTTCCTCAGAGATTTCGCATAAATATTCTCGGAAGACATAACATCATCAATGTATTAGCGAGCTTTTTACTGCTTGAAGATATGATAAAACCCGAAGATTTTTCAGAGTACCTTGAAGGATTTGAAGGAGTGAAAAGGCGACTTGAAATAATATTTTCAATCAAAAATATATATGTGATTGATGATTTCGCTCATCACCCCACAGAGATAGAATCTGGAATAAAATCAGCAAGAGAATTTTTTGATAAAGTAATACTTGCTTTTGAACCGAGGTCTTTCACATCACGAACAAACATACATCAGGAAGGGTTCAAAAACGCCTTTGAAAAAGCAGATGCGGTCTTCATAGGCAAAATATACAGAGAAGAAAAAATTCCAGAAAACAAAAAATTGAAAGTTGATGAGATAGTGAGCCATCTCAAAAATAAAGGAATATACGCAGAGTATAATCCAAACATATCAGAAAGATTGACAGAATTTATACTCAACATGAAAAGCAGAGAAATAGAAGAGAAAAAGATAGCAGTCATATTTATGTCAAGTGGAGATTTCTACGGAGAAAAAGAAAAATTCATAATGAATCTCAGGAGAGCTAATTTTTAGAAATTAGCTCCGAGAAGAATTCTTTCTATTGCTCTTTTTATTCCGTTTTTATCTAAACCTATGAGTTCTAGAAGCTGTTTTCGTGAGCCCTGTTCTACGAACTCATCTGGAGTACCCATTCTTATAACTTGAGCTTTTATGTTTTTGTCTGCGAGGAGTTCAAGCACAGCCGAACCAAAACCTCCATCCCTCCTTGCTTCCTCAACAGTTATAACTTTTCGTGTCATATCAGCATAATCACATATAAGCTCTGCATCAAGTGGTTTGGCAAATCTGGCATTTATAACAGCTATTGAAGCCCCCATTTCTTTTTCAACCTCTTCAACAGCTTTCAAAGCTTCCCATAACAAAGTCCCGTAAACTATTATCACAAGGTCTTTTCCATCTTTTTTCAGCTCCGCCTTACCTACTTGAAGAACCTTAGGTTCCCTTTCAGGAAATCCGAAAGCGTTATCTCTTGGATACCTTATAGCACACGGTCTGCCAAGCTCAAGCGATGTCAAAATCATATCTTTAAACTCGTTCTCATCAGCAGGTGCCATAAGAACCATGTTCGGAATTGGACGCAGGTATGCTATATCAAAGACACCGTGATGAGTCGGTCCGTCTTCACCAACTATTCCAGCTCTATCTATACATATAGTAACGGGTAGGTTCTGCAAAGCGACATCGTGAATTATCTGGTCGTAAGCTCTCTGCAGAAATGTTGAGTAAATCGCGGGAAAAGGTCTCATGCCCTCTACTGCCAATCCCGCAGCCATGGTTATCGCATGCTGTTCTGCTATTCCCACATCAAAAAACCTGTCGGGAAACCTCTTCTGGAATATATCTAAACCTGTCCCAAGAGCCATAGCAGCGGTAATAGCAACTATTCTATTATCTTTTTCTGCAAGTTCAACGAGGAAATTGGCAAAAACTGAAGAAAAGCTCGGTGTCTTTGACTTAGATAAAACCTTTCCTGTCTTTATATCAAAAGGAGGAATTCTGTGGAATAACTCAGGGTTGTCTTCTGCTGGCTTATATCCCCTGCCTTTTTTCGTCTTCACATGAACAAGAACAGGACCATGCCATTGCTTCACCTTCCTGAAAATACCCACAAGCTCTCTTATATTATGACCATCTATTGGACCGAAATAGTAAAATCCGAGACCTTCAAAGAGAATTCCGGGAGTGAAAAGAGAAATGAGCGACTCCTCAACTTTTCTCACTTTTCGTATCACATCTTGTCCTTTTCCAACCATAATTTCTCTGATAAGTCGTTTAGTAATTTCTCTCGCCCTGTAAAATAGAGGTTCAGCCATTATTTTTGAAAAATAGGTTGCTATTGCCCCTCTATTTGGAGCTATTGACATACCGTTATCGTTGAGAATAACTATAAGGTCAGATTTGAGTTCTCCCGCATGGTTAAGCGCTTCATAAGCCATTCCGCAAGTCATCGCTCCGTCTCCTATAACAGCTATAACTTTGCCATCTTCATTTTTCAATCTCAACGCCTCTCTTATTCCGAGAGCAGAAGAAATAGATGTTCCAACATGTCCCGCTCCGAAAATATCGTAAGGAGATTCATCTCTTCTCAAAAACCCCCCAAGTCCACCCCACACCTTCAGCGTATCAAAATACTCCTTTCTGCCAGTGATGAGTTTATGCGAGTACGCCTGATATCCCCCGTCAAAAACGATTCTATCTTTCGGCATGTCAAAAACGTAGTGAAGGGCAAGAACAAGCTCAACCATTCCAAGAGAAGGAGAAAGATGACCTCCGTTTCTTGATACCACATCAAGTATTCTCTGCCTTAATTCAAGAGCAAGCTCTTCAAGTTCTTCAAAAGTCAAACCCTTTATGTCAGATGGAAAATTCACTCTTTCAATAAGCATAATCTAAAAATTCTAATCAAAAACCAGAACGAAAATATGTAAATCAAAATATGTAAGAAGATGGTTATATATCAGGTTCTTCCAGAAGATAGAAACGGAGGAGCTGAAAGAATTCCCGAATACCTTCACAGAGAGTTCATAAAAAACGGTTTTGAGTCGTTTATGCTTGTTGGAGAAAAACATTCAAACGAAAGCTACATCTTTCAAATTCCCAACTTTGAAAGCAGAACAACTTGGGCGAGAAAAATCCTCACGCTCGAGAGAAAAATATCAAATCATCTTACTTTCAGGGGAGGATGGAGAATAAGAGAACTGATAAGGTTCATCGCTGAACCTAAAAGAATGCTTAGGGTCTGGCTCGGGTATGAGGACTTTGAATTCCCGGGAACATGGAAAATATTTGATATTGCACCGAAAAAACCAGATATAATTTTGTGCCATGTCCTTCACGGCTTCTGGCTATATGACAGAGGTTTTTTTGACCTACGAGCTTTACCATTCATATCACAAAGAGCAAAACTATTTCTAACTTTACACGATATGTGGCTTTTTACAGGACACTGCTCACACTCCATAGGATGTGAAAGATGGAAAATCGGATGTGGAAAATGTCCCGACCTCTTGCTTCCCCCCAGAATAAGAAGAGACCTTTCTCACAAAATCTGGAAAATAAAAAGAGATATTTACAGAAAAAGCAGATACTATGTTATATGCCCATCTCATTGGATGAAAGACCTTGCAGAAAAATCAATCTTGAAAGAAGGAGCAATTGAAATAAGAGTTATACATAACGGAATAGACCTTGAAATCTTTTCCCCGCAGGACAGAGAAAAAAAGAGAACAGAGCTTGAACTCCCAAAAAACTCAAAAATATTTCTCACAGCAGGGAAGTCACTGAAAACAAATAGGTGGAAGGGTTTTTCAGATTTTATAGCCCTTGCAAAAATTCTGAGCGACGAGTTTGAAAATCTCGTTTTTGTTGGACTTGGAGCATCGCACACAAAAGAAGTAGAAAAAATAGGCAAAAAAGAAGGAAACTTTATTTTTTATCTTCCGTTTGAACAAAACCACACAAGAGTGAGGGATTACTATTCAGCAAGCGATTTTTATGTTCAGCCATCGTCAGCAGAATCTTTCTCTCTTACTGTTCTTGAATCTCAAGCATGTGGCTCCATAGCATGCGGGAAAAAAGTCGGCGGAATCCCAGAAATCATAAAAGATATGGAAAACGGAATTTTATTTTCAGACATAAAAGAGCTATACGAAAAAATCAAAAAAGTCCTCAAAGAAGAAAAACTTTATAACTCAATAAGAGAAAAAGGAATTGAGAACTCAAAAAAATTCAACATAAAAGAAAAAGCAAAAGAATACGTTGAATTTTTCTTATCAGTATCAGAGAAATAAAATGCCTGAAAGATCAACAAAAAGTCCGCTCAAAAAATAATTTTTCTGTGTGAAAAAACCAGCAAGAGTCATAATATCTGGCATATCCTCAGATTCCGGAAAAACCATAACAACACTTTGCTTAATAGCTGGATTGAAATCCTTAAATAAAAGTGTATCAGCTTTCAAGGTAGGTCCAGATTTCATTGACCCAACTCATCACAGAAAATTTACAAAGTGTTTTAATTTAGACATCGCTATGAGTTCAGAAGAGTTCGTCAAGTTTCTATTCACAAGCGAATCGGAAGATTTTAATGTCATAGAAGGAGTGATGGGAGTGTTTGACGGAGAGACAGCAGGAGTAAGCACAGCTAAAATATCTCAAATTCTTTCTTCTCCTGTTATCTTGTGTGTTGATGCGGAAAAGCTGGGCGAAAGCATAAGAGGAATAGTAAAAGGATTCCTCAAAGAAATTGACATAAAAGGAGTCGTAGCAATAAAAATATCATCTCAGACGCACAGAGAAATAATAAAAAAAGCCCTTGAAAGAGAAGGAATTGAGCTTCTCGGAGCAATACCAAAATCTGCCGAATTTCAAATCCCATCAAGACACCTCGGACTATATCTCGCCGATGAATTAAAAACAGAAAAGGAAAAATTTGAATCAGCTTTCTTCAACTTTTTTGATACAAAAAAAATTCTTGATATATTCGAAAAATCAAAGGAAAGAGAAATTGATCTAAAATCCAGCTGGTATGAAAGCTTTTTCGGTCCCGTCAAAAACAAACTCAAAGGCAAAAAGTTCGCTTTCCTGAAACTGAAATACCTTCAGTTTATCTATCCAGAAAACATAAAAATTCTTGATATAATGGGAGCGGAAAGCTATATAATAGATGAACAAAACATAAGCCAGACCAAAAAGCAAAGTTTTGACTTTCTCATAATACCGGGCGGATACCCCGAGCTTTACGGGAAAGAAATAGAAGAACTAAAAAGAGAAATATATGAGATTATAAATAACTCGTCTTTTGTGATAGGCGAATGCGGAGGATTTGAAATCCTCTCCGAAAAGCTAATACACGATGAAAAAGAAGTTCCAATGCTTGGTGCATTTCCTTTCTCAATAAAAATTGAAAAAAAACTTCAAGCCCTTGGATGGAGAAAAATAATTCTGCCAAACGGTGATGAGTTGAAGGGACACGAGTTCCACTATGGGAAAATTCTCAACCAAAAAGATAAAATAACAAAAATCTTTCGGCTACAAGATATTTATGGAAATCCAAAGGGAGAAGATGGTTTTTTGAAAGGTAAGTTTCTCGGAAGCTGGACCCATATATATTTTCCTTCCAATCCCTCTGGAATATTAAATCTTTTCAGAAACTTGGAATTATGGAAGTCGGAGTGAAAAATGAGTAAAGACGAAGAATTTTTTGAGCCACAGCCAAAACATCGTTGAGCATCTGATTTGTAGGTAAAGAAAAGCTATCAAATTTGCCACACCACCTCTGCTTCAGCTCATCTGAAATAGCAACATTGCACGGAGATAAAAGAACCGCTGAATTGAATGTAGGATCATCAAAAAGAAAGTAAAATATCCTTTCCTGTTTTGTCCAATCTTCAAAATTATCTGTCGTTGATTCAGGAAAAACACCATCTTTTTCTAACTCCGGAAATCCCGAGTATTTGAAATGAGGCATATCTCCAACAGCAAACATAGGAGGCAAAAATGTATTTTCCTTCACACCTTTGAATCCAACTGGAACCTCAATCTCTATCGCTAAAACAGGGTTCCCCTCATAAAAAACGATCTTCGGGAAAAACCTCCTCAGATGATTTTGAAGCAATCTTTTCAGGTTAATTTTTATAAAATTCATATCAACAGATTGAGGCAGTACTATCTCAAACGGAAAAACAGAAAGTATATCGGTTAAATCTGCATAGTAATTTTCGTCTTGCAGAGATTTTTTCAACTCTTCAAACCTTGCGCTCTCCGATATTATAGGAAATGAAAAACCCCCTTTGATTTTCAAAACTATTTGTCCATCTTTCTTGCAGAAAATCTCATCTGTCTCATCACAGAAATTGCTCTGCTGAACAGAAGCCGATAATATTTCTATTCCTTGTTTTAGTTCTGAAATAGAAGTTGCAGGATCAAACCAGTTTTCAAAAGTCAAAATCTTTTCATCGTTATAAAAAACCTCACCTAAATTCCTTATATATTCTGGATCAGAAATAAAAATCACATTTGATAGTTTTTCGGAGTAGCGATGAGAAGAAAGATAGATCTTGATTGCTTTTGCTATTTTAAAGATTGGTTTTAAGAATTCAAAAGATTTTTCTCCGACACAACCTGACGCTCTTGGCAGAGAAAAGAAAAGCAAAAGAGGAATATTTAAAGGGATTTCTCCGCAGAGCTTGGCATCGCCCGAGATCTTTACGCTATCGAAAATTTCCCGAAGCTCAAGTATTATCTCAGAACTTTTTTCTCTCTCAAAAATGGGAAGTGAAAATAAAATATTCATATCTGCAAGAGCAAGTCCTATTTTCCCTGAGACAGAATTAGAGAATGAAAACACCTGCCTTGCGAAGTCAAAGAGATTATATTTCAAAAAGCTCATTCCCTCCTGAATTATGCAGTTTTCATCATCTTTTGAGCAAAGATATATCTCACCTAAATCTGAAAAATATTCAGATGTAGAGATATTGATGAGTTTTGGAATCACATTTGGAGCCGTCAAAACAATCTGGAAGCTACGCATAGCAGGTAGCTGAATGAGAAATGCACTTTCTTTAAAACTATATTTTATCTCTGGAAGACGCTTTTCGGAAGGGACTTGAAGAAAGTAGCTCTGCTGTCCTATAACCTTCCCCGTAACATAAGAAGAATAATCAAGAACTACTTCAAGATTTTTTACTGATTCCGGGTTCTCAACATCTAAAACATAGGGGAAAAATCCGAATTTTGAGAAAATAATTCTTTTTGAACCTTCTGGCATATCTATTGAGAATTCTGGCTTGGAGAAGGTAATTTTATCTTCTCCTTCAATCCATACGAGAACTTCTGAGGCATAAGAAGGGTCAAAAGCCCTTCCCCTTGAAATGATTTTTGTCTTTTCAGGAAAGATAAATCCTCCCGATAGAATATTTGCGTTCTCATACAAAAAAACATTCCTTCTTGTTTTCTCTCCGAATTTCAGAGTGTATATACCAGATGGTATCTGAGTTATACCTTTTGAAAAAAATGTTTTCTCTTCCGGGATTTTCACAAACTCCACCGGCTCGTCTGATACAACCGTTATATAATCTGGGAAATTCACCTTTTCATATTGATCTATATCTATGACCGAGTAGTTCTCCACAGTGTTTGGGTTAAGTGTAAAGAACCAGTTTTGCGATACAAAGAAAATCTGTGAAGTTCCTTCGGGATAGTACAAAATCACCTGACCGTTTGAAAGAACCGGCGATAAAAACTTTGTATCTTGAAGTAATGCTAAAATAATTTTCCCATCGAGCATATACTTTTCAAAGTTTTTGAAGTAAAAAGTTTTTCTTACGAGTGGTTTTAGTTCTATGACTTTTTGTGGATTCGTGATAATGCCGTAGTTATCTTTGATGAGAAGAAGTTTATCGTTTTCGGAGTTCAGCTTGATTTTAAATTTTCCTTGATAATCTGATTTAGTTTGCTCAAAGTTAGTTAGGTTGAAAACATCAACATCTGAAACTCCTTTGCCTTCTCTTATCACAATCCCCTCAAAAAAGTTCCCTTTACCAGCAAGATTTTCTTTCCTGCCACAAGATGATGAGAGAAAATAAACAAAAAGTACTAAAAGGTATATTGAATGAAAAAAAAGAGTTCTAAAAAGGCGTCTCATAGATAAAATTTTAGATTCTTTTTGAAACAAAGTTTCAGGTTTTGCTCAAAAACCCCTCGAACATTTTTAAATTTCTTTTAAACTATTAAAAAATCTTGTTATATAAAAAATTTTTTCTAAAAGCAATAAATTTTTAGTATGAATAAATCAAAGGCAACAATAGAGAGCATAGTTCTTGCTCTGAAAGAAAAGGGGATAAAATCCACTCCCCAGAGAATTTATATTTACAAGAAAGTCAAAGAAATGCAAGGTCACCTCACGGCAGAAGAAATATACCAAAAAATAAAAGATGAAATTCCTTCACTATCTTTAAGCACCGTGTACAGAACTTTAAGGTATTTTGAAGAGAAAGGGATAATAAACTCTATGATGGCGTCAAAAGATTACGGGCTCACCGTTTTTGACACTAACATCTCACCTCACCACCATTTTATATGCAGAGTATGCGGAAAAATAGAAGATATTGAAGAAAAATCAATAAAAGTCAATTTCGTAAAAAACATACCCGGAAAAAAAGAGAAATTTTCTGTCATCATAAAAGGAATATGTCCCGATTGCGAGAAAAAGTCAGAAAGGAAAAAACACTGAAAATTCCTTATCATTCTTCCTGAACATATGAAAAATTTCCTATATCTGATTTTGTATCGCGTGGCTCAAAAACTTCATCTTTTTTTGTAGCCCAGAACGGAAACGGGAAAAGAACAGGAATAGGAGCAAAAACCTCGGGTTGGCTTATTATGACTCTCCCGGGACGAGCGGTTATCAATCTTTTCTTCATCTCAGTTGATAAAAAATCGTATTCAGATTTCTCTACTTCTTCCGGGGACATTCTTCCGATTATCTTTATTGATGAGTTCATTATTATTTTTTTGCTGACCGTTGATGCGCTCTGCTGAGCACCTATAAGAATAACTCCCAAACTTCTCCCTCGCTCAGCTATATCCTCGAGAATATCTTTTATGGGAGAACTCCCTTCCCGTGGAGCATACTTTGAAAGTTCATCAAGAAAAACAATAACTTTTCTTTTTGATGAGCCCTCCATCTCCTGATCTCTGAAAATGGTCTTCAAGATCGCTCCGACAACAAATCTTTGAGCTGGTTCAGGAAGGTTTCCTATATGAATCACATTTATTGTTCCCGGCTTTATTTTGACAATGCGCTCAAAAACATCTCCATCAACATCTTCTCTTATTATATTTCCGAAAAATGTTTTCATATTGTTGAGCCGTCGCAGGAATGCTTGCAGTGTCTGAGGATGAAAATGTTTTGCAATATCCTCATGCCTTATGAAATTATCTCTTGGAGTTCCGGAAAAAATCCTTTCAAGGTATCTTATAAAGTCGTAGATATTTTTTATCTTTTTATCTTCATCTTTTTTACCTACCTCTTCTGTCTCTACGAAGTTGAGTTTTTTTTCCAAGGCGAGATTTTTATATTTTTGCTCTGTTTTTTGAGCCATTGTTTGAAGTAGCTCTGAGATTAAGTATGCGAGGGATTTGACATTTTCGTTCTCTTCATCTGATATGACAAAATCTAAAAAACCATACTTTGCGAAGTCAAAAAAATTGAAGGCGAGGACCGAGACGCTTGACTCATCTCTCTGCGATACATCTGGTTTCAAATCCTTTGTATTTTTGCGTGGCGGAGCATAAAAATTCACGGGAAAAACAGAAAAACCTTTCCTCACATCTATGAACTCTCTTTTTATTTCAGGAGATATTTTCGCCCAAAGCTCAATGCTATCTTTATAAATCTCAAAGAGTTTTCTGTTCGGTTTATCTAAAAAAAGCAGGTCTTCACCTTTCACATTGAAGATAAGAGCGCAAAAAGTTTTGTCTCCCTCCCTAGCTTTCAGACGCATTATCTCGTGGAGCAAAAATATTCCGTATGAGGTTTTAGTTGCAACACCTGAAATTCCAGAAATAGAAACGTGAGCCCCTTTTTCTCCATCAATGTAATCAAGGTCTATATATACTACCTCTTGGGTAGCAAGAGATAATCCCGCTGGAACCTTTCTCTTCATCATATCTGCTCCGATAGTTTTGTGGAATTTCTCTCCGCGTGCAAGAAATACCGGAGCATTCGGCTGAGGCGGAATAAAATACTCCGGCTCTATTCTCGTTATCTTCACATGTGCAACATGCCTTTCTTCAACAGGTATATCTCTTATGTGATACATATCTGAATCAAAGTTTAGACCCTCGTAGCTCTTTTCAACGAGATCAACAATTCCGTAGAACCTCACCTCCTCTTCGATTCCGTTGATTTTTATTTTTGTGGAAGTCCATACGGTATCGTCAAGCTGAAGCGGGTACGACCTTTCAACAGCTATCCAGAACTCAACAGGAGTTGCCGGCTTCGTTCCCAAAACCACTCCAACATGACCTTCTACTTCAAAAGAATTATCTGCTGAAATCATATAATACAAATTTAGGAAAAAGTTTTGTATGTGAAAAAAGTTGATTTGACTTAAATTTCAAGAAAAATTAAAAAGTCAGCTGAACAGAAACTAATGTTTATATTTAATGACAAAAATAAGATATAAATCATTCAATACTTTTTTGAGAGAGTATTTTGGGGAAAAAGTTTACAAAATTTCAGTTGATGGTGGTTTTACATGTCCCGTAAGAGATGGAACAAAGGGTTGGAGGGGTTGCATATTCTGCAATGTAAAAAGTTTCACTCCACCGAACGCTGAAAGATGGAAAAGCATAAAAGAACAGATAAAAGAGGGAATAGAAAAAGCGAGAATTTATAAAAAGGCAAAAAAATTTGCAGTTTATTTCCAGCCGTACACAAATACATACGGAGAAGTAGAGAAGTTGAGAGAGCTTTATTACGAAGCTCTTGGGGCAGATGAGAACATAGTAGGAATATTTATCGGCACAAGACCTGATTGTCTGCCTGATGATGTAATAGAACTTCTTGCAGAGATAAACAAAAAGACATTTTTAGTAGTTGAACTCGGATTACAGACCGCAAATCCAAAAACTCTTGAAATAATACAAAGAGGACACACCGTTGAGGACTTCACAGAAGCAACACTGAAACTCAAAGAAAGAGGCATAAGAGTTCTCGCACATGTTATAATAGGTCTTCCGGGAGATACACGAGAAGATTACATCAAAACAGCAGAGTATCTTTCTGAACTAGGGGTCTTCGCAGTCAAAATTCATCCTCTTCATGTTGTGAAATTCACTCTGCTTGAGGTTTGGTATAGGGAAGGAAAATACACTCCGCTTACACTTGAAGAATACGCTAAGTATGCGGTTGAATTTCTGGAGCATCTTTCTGATTCAATATATGTAGCTCGGCTCACAGGTGAAGCTCCCGATAAGTACCTCGTAGCTCCCGAATGGTGCAGAAATAAATTTAATGTACTTAACAAGATAAATAAATTGATGGAGGAGCTGAATACATTTCAAGGGAAAAAGGTTTTGGAGAGAAAAATATACGCTTCTTCTCCTGTCTCGCTTTAAAAAAGGTTTCTTGAATTTGACAAAGTTTTTTCTTATTATTCTTTTTTGAGCCAGGGCATCATTTTTCTGAGTTTTTCGCCGACTTTTTCTGCTTCTATATTCTCCCATTCTTGTAGCATAGCGTTGAAAACTGGTCTTCCAGCTATATTCTCTAAAATCCACTCCTTTGCGAACTTTCCTGTCTGTATTTCATGCAGTATCTCTTTCATTTTTTCTTTTACTCTTTCATCTATTATTCTTGGACCGCGTGTTAGGTCACCGTACTTTGCGGTGTTTGAGATATATTTTCTCATCATCTTAAATCCGCCTTCGTATATTAGGTCTACGATAAGTTTCATTTCGTGAATGCACTCAAAGTATGCGAGTTCTGGTGGGTATCCAGCGGAAACGAGCGTTTCAAATGCAGAACGCATAAGAGATGTGAGTCCCCCGCACAAAACCACCTGCTCCCCGAAAAGGTCTGTTTCTGTTTCATCTTTGAAGGTTGTTTCTATCACTCCCGCCCGGGTTGCTCCTATTCCTTTTGCGTATGCGAGAGCAACCGATTTTGTATCTCCTGATGGGTCCTGATACACCGCTAAAAGAGCTGGAACTCCTCTGCCCTTCAAGAACTCTTCTCTGACGAGTTTTCCGGGACCCTTCGGAGCAACCATGAAAACATTGACATATTCTGGTGGGACTATCTGCTTGAAGTGAATGTTAAAGCCGTGAGCGAAAGCCAAATACTTGCCCTCAGAAAGACCATCTTTTATCTTCTTCTCATAGACCTCTGGTTGCTCTTCGTCTGGTATAAGTATCATTATTATGTCAGCCCATCTTGAAGCATCTTCTACCTCCATCGTCTCAATTCCGATTTTTTGGGCAAGTTCCCATGATTTTCCGCCTTTTCTCAGTCCGACAACGACATTCATACCTGAATCTTTAAGGTTCAGAGCATGAGCGTAGCCCTGACTACCAAAACCTATTATCGCAATCTTCTTACCCTTTATGTGTGATATATCTGCATCGGAATCGTAGTAGATATTTACCTGCTTCATTTCAGCTCACCTCCATAAATTTCATTTTTCATAACTCTTCTGATTTTTTCAGATTTTCCATAAAATCGCTTTTTCCTGAGAACCCATACTGAACGAAGGCGGAAAATGTCCACGGCATTTTATCTTTGAAGAAAAAGACGATTCTTTCGGCATACTGACGAATCTCCCACTGAGCATCTTCTGAAACACGCAGATTTATAAAGTTCATAAGAGACCGAGGATTGACGGTCCAGTAAAACTGAGTATAAAGAGCTAACGGAAGGACAGCCCTTGCTATCTCTCTTGCTACTCCACTGTGGATAAGTTTCTTATAACTCTCATAACTTGATTTTATGGAGTTTTCATAGAGCCGGATAAGCTCTTTTTCTCCTTCTATTTCAGCTTCAACGCTCGCCTGTTTGTTTTGTGGATGTGGAACCCTTAGCTTTTGCGGGATGTAAAACTCTTCGGCATACTCAACATATCTTCCGGAGATCTCGTTGAACGAGCCGATTCTGTGTCTGAACCACTGACGGGCAACAAAAATTGGCGCTTTCACATGAAAAATAAAAAAAGAGTGTTCAAAGGGAGTCCCATGATTATGCCTCATCATATAGTTTATAAGTTTTCTATCTTGTTCTTTTCCTTTGAGCTCTTTGCCGTATGAGATTCTTGCAGCTTTGACAACCATCTCATCTCCACCACCAAATTCCACAAGAGCAATAAAACCTCTGTCAAGAACATTGAAACAATTGCATTTCCCACAAAAATCCCACTTTCTCTCTCCAAAGGTTATATCAACAGTGAAACCTTTTCCGCACCTATTACAAATTGTCATAGCAAAAAAGTTATGAGATGAAAATCAGAATTTTTCCAAAGTCAAGAAAGTTGAAAAAAAGAAATTCAGCATAATTTCAGGGTTCTTTCTCTTCAAGAGCTTTCCTGAACTCCTCGACCATCTCATCGTCTATATCAACAAGTATAACTTTGGTGAGGTTTTTCGGTTTGAAATTTTTTATAGTTTTTATCATTGCCCTTGCGGCATCTTTTTTGCTTACTCCTCCTACTCCTGTTCCCATTCCCGGCATAGCGATAACTTTAAATCCCATCTTATCTGCTTCTTCTAATGCACCTTGTGTTGCTTTGATGACATTTTGCACATCTATTTTCATCGCAGGTCTTTCCATAGTCGGAGCATGAATTATTCCTTTGAATTTATCTTTGAGTTTACCGGCAGATGTTGTTATGGCTTTTCCGACAGGTATTGGAGCTTTTTCTATGGCTTCTTTCTCAACATCATCTCCACAGACCCTTTTTAAAAATCCAGCCACACCGCCACCCATATAACCAAGTGAGTTTGCAGCGTTGACTATGGCATCAGCATCGACTTCAATTATACTGCCCTTCCGAAATTCTATTTCTATCATAATTTTTAAATTAATATCGCTTTAACCTTGCAAAGCATTCATACAAACAAAATTTTCCCCACAGAATTTTTTCTGAACTACTCTGAAAAGATTTGTTTCTCGTCGAACTTGAAAAGAGATGTAGGAGGTTGGTAGCCGGATTTTTCTTTGCTGTATTCATCGGTCAAAAAGCCATAAATCGCATGAGCTAAAATCTTTGATGTTATGTAGTATGGTTTTTTTGCGTGAATCTCGTATCTTCCGATTTCGTTTCGGTTTGAGTCAAGCCCAAAGGCTATCGCTGACGCAAGTCGGTTCTTGCTCTCGTCTGGCTCAGGTATTCTATCTGCAATACGCTTTAGAACCGAAACAGCAAAAGGGATTTTGAGAATCAAAGATAAGAATTTTATAGCAGGAAAGAAAAGTTTGGCTCTTTCATAAGTTGTGGCGAAAAGAACATCAAATTTTATTTTTTTTGAAATCTCACCAAGAGAAAGAGGAGCGTTTAAGACATCTGATGTAGATATATTTGCTGCCAAAAACTTTTTCCCATAAAGCTCAAAAGAGAACCTCTCAACACCAGATTTTACTTTTCTGAATTGACCATTTTCCCATGTTATTGAGCCGTTTTTGATTATGTTGAGCGATGATTGGAGAGTTCCAGGAGACATATTGAACTCCGCAAGGTATACGAGAAAAATTCTTGTGAGGGAACTTATCTTCTTTTCTTCTTGGAGTTTCTGAACGAGTTTTTTTGTACAGAGCTCTCCCGATACGGTTTCCCAGGCAACACCTGATGAAAGGAAAAGTTTTTTCTCTTCAAATTTTTCAGCGTAGTTTGAAATAAGGTTTTGGACCCATGTCCATTCTCCCGAGCAATCAATATAGTTAGCGTTGTTCAAAAGAGCAAACTCCACAACATAATGACCAAAATCAGAAAAAGGACCTGCGGTGTTGACAACGAGTTTTATATCTTTGATTTTCATATCTTTTAGGTCAGATGGTTCTGCGGAGAGCAACGCCAGGTTCTTGAAGTTATCTTTCAAAGCATTGTATAGTTTTTCAAGCAGATGCTTGTTTCTTCCAGATATTATGATGTGAGTTTTTTTAATATCAGGTAGTTTTTGTGAGAACTCCGAAGATAGGAAATCAAAGATTTTTCTCCCTGTAAATCCGTATGCTCCGTATACAAAAATCATATAGAGAAATTTTTGTTTTATCGGTGATTATTTGAGAAGGGCAGGATTTTTCAGATGACTTTCAAAATCAGCACCAATACCCCGTAAACTATTTAATTCTAATGATTCAAAAAACTATCAGTAAGTTTTTCTTTAGGTCATAGCGTAATTCGTATACCATTTAACTTAACCATATTGTTAGGTCTTTTTCAATTAAATTAGATAGCTTTTCTATATCATCCCTAAAAAATTCTAATAAAATCTTTCTTTCTTCATTAGAAATAGTTTTGTAGTTTCTTTCCCAAAAAACATTCGCATATATCTCTCTCAAAATATTCAGAATTCTTTGAGGGATGAAACTTCTAATTTCTGAATAGATTTCTCTAACCATCTTATTAAACTTTAGATACTTCGGTACAGCTCCACTGTTGTATTTCTTGCTAATGTCTGGTAAAAAATTGCTATCTACATCTAAAAACAAAAAAATTTCTTTAATTACTTTCTCGGTTTGATTTTTATAATCATCATAAAGAATGATTTTTACATTTTCTTTGGGAAATACTTCCAAATATCTTTTGACCTGCTCGTAGTAAAGCCCAAGCTCAATATATAGATTTGAAATACCCCATCCTTTTTGAAGTTTATTATAATCATTTATTACCGCTTTTATAAAATCCGCTTCATCGGTAAAACCACTCCTTAAATCCATTATATAATGAGAATATGCTCTCTCTATCGGATCGCGAAGTATAATTATAATCTTAGAGTTTGGGTTAAATTTGTATATCTCTCTTGCGGCTACTTTGGAATATAAATAACTAACACTTGCCTCTCCAATTGCTTTTTCATCTTTAACCTCTCTGAACAGTTGTACATAATCTTCATATTCGGTTATAAAAACTGAGGGAAGCTCCTTAAGTTTTGGTTTACTAAAGTAATTTTTTGTATCAATACTCACCGTTTTCCTGTAGTGTTTGCGGAATAAATTAACGTTTATATCTTTTGAAAAAAAATGCGGTTCTTTTATCGGACTCATATATATTTCTGGATGTTGCTTCAAATAATAGTAAAGCGAAGTTGTCCCAGCTTTAGCAGCTCCTACCACAAAAAAATTAGGAAGTTTTCTCATACTATACAACATAAAATAAATAAAAACAATATAAAATCACTTTCATATCACTTTGAATCCGAACATCTCAAATCTGCTTTTAAAATCGTATCGGCTGATTTCTCCTTCAAATATGAACTTTATGACATATCCTTCTGTGATTTCAATGTAGCTCGGGGGTTTGAAAGATGATGATTCCGGGTTAATGTCAACAATTATATTTCCAAGTCCAACATGGGAGGAGTGAAATACAGGGGCTCCGTTTTTTATGTATGGGAAAGCAAGGGTTATTCCTCCAAGGATTTTTATAAGTTTATTGTTTTCGTCAGCCAATCTGACTCCGATTTTTCCGTTGAAAAGCAATTTTGGGTGGAAGTTGAAGACCGCTTTAACGAGCATGATAAGGTTTTCTGTCTTTGTGATGTTGAGGAAGAATCTTTCAGATGGGTAAGCTATAAAAACGAATCTTTCTACGAATTTTTCATCTGATATGATGTAGGGGTAAAGGTAGTATTTTTTCCCTGCCTCCTTGAACATGAGCTCAATTGCGTTTTCAACGGTTTTTCTGTTGAAGGGAGATACACAGAGGGTGAAGATTGATTTATCTCTTGCGACTATTGGTTTTCCTTCCTCCCATGCTTCTTTTATTTTGCTTGCGGTAGCAAAAAGTTCGCTTTGATTTTTTATCAACAAAATTTCTCTCCCACTATTTTCCATCTTGAAGAAATTTTATTTATTATCTTGTTCGCTTTATGTTTTTGTCATTTGTAATTTCTTAACCGAGAAGAAGAAGGATTTTGCAAATAAAAATGCAGAGAAATAATCTACTCAAAGTGAGTTATGATAGATACCACTGATAAATTCTCTTTATCCCTTCTTCTAAACTCACCTTCGGTCTCCATCCCAGCTCAAATATCTTGCTAACATCAAGCAATTTTCGTGGGACACCATCTGGCTTGCTCATATCATGAACTATCTTGCACTTTGCACCAACAATATCCCTTATCATAACCGCTAAATCCTTAATCTTTATATCCTCACCTACTCCAACATTCACAAAGTAATCTTCACAAATTTCTTTCATTTTATCTGCATCTACATTTTCCATCAAATATAAACATGCATCAGCAAGGTCATCAACATATAAAAACTCCCGATATACCTCACCGCTACCCCATATAGTAACCGAGACACCCGAATTAATCCTTATCCCAACTTTTTCTAGAACTCCTATTATTGAATTTTTATCTTCAAAATCAACCTTGCGGTCAAGACCAAATCCAACAGGGTATTTCTGCAAGTCCTTTTTTATACCCTCAAAATCACCCAGTTCAAGAAGTTTTGCAAGATGAAATTTTCTTATGAGTGCAGGAAGAACGTGCGATGTCTCCAAGTTAAAGTTATCATAAGGTCCGTAAAGATTTGTAGGCATAACAGATATGAAGTTTGTACCATACTGCTCGTTGTAGTATCTGCAGAGTTTTATTGCTGAAATTTTCGCTATCGCATACGGTTCGTTCGTCGGCTCCAAACTGCCCGTCAGCAAATACTCCTCACGCATCGGCTGAGGTGAGTTCCTCGGGTAAATACACGATGAGCCAAGATTCAAAAGTTTCTTTACACCATACCTGAAAGCAGAATGTATGACATTAACAGCTATTGCAAGGTTATCGTATATAAAGTCGGCTTTGTAAGTGCTGTTTGCAAGAATACCTCCAACCCTCGCCGCCGAAAGAAAAACATAGTCGGGACGATAAACCCTGAAAAATCTCTCTGTATCGTATTGGTTCGTAAGGTCAACCTGAACAAGTTCAACACCTTCAATTTCGTGTTTCTTTGTTTTATATGTGCCTATGATATTGTTGTATCCTTTTTCTATAAGTTTTCTCAGTATCGCTCCACCGACAAGCCCACTTGCTCCTAAAACCGCTATTTTGCTTTCTCTTCTCATATCTTTCAGCTCTGCGCCCCCTCTGTGTTCGGCACATAAGTGAGCCAGTGCTCTGTGTATCCAAACCCTTTTTCCTGTGATATCCTTATTCCTCTTCCAACAGGGTTCAAATTCAAAAGTTTCAGGTCATAGTCAACCATGATCATAATAAGTTCGTCAAACTTAACTCTTGGTTTCCAGCCGAGCTTTTCTTTAGCTTTCGTTATATCTGCCTGCAAATGCTCAACCTCAGTCGGTCTGAAATACCTCGGGTCTATCTCTATAAGAACATCACCAACCCTGACAACACTTGATTCAAAACTATTTGACTTTGAAAGTATTTTATCTAAAATCGTGTTATCAATAGAAGAAACGATCCCTTTTTCTTCCACTCCTTCACCCCGCCACTCTATCTCTATACCGGCATATAAAAACGCCTTTTTTACGAACTCCCTTACTGAATGGGATTCGCCCGTTCCGATGACATAGTCATCTGGTTCGTCTTGCTGGAGCATAAGCCACATTGCCTCAACGTATTCGGGAGCAAATCCCCAGTCCCTTTTCGCATTGAGATTACCAAGATAAAGTTTTTTCTGTTTCCCGGCAAGTATATGAGCCAATGCTCTTGTTATTTTCCGGGTCACAAATGTTTCACCTCTTCTTGGGCTTTCGTGATTGAAAAGAATTCCGTTGCAGGCAAAAATTCCGTATGCTTCCCTGTAATTTACTGTTATCCAGTATGCATATACTTTCGCTACCGCGTATGGGCTTCTTGGATAAAATGGAGTTTTTTCATTTTGCGGAGGCGGTGAGGCGCCGAACATCTCTGATGATGATGCCTGATAGAACTTTGTCTTTATTCCGCTTCTTCGGATCGCCTCAAGAATACGGGTTGTCCCAAGCGCTGTTATATCTCCTGTGTACTCAGGCATATCAAAGCTAACTCGAACATGGCTCTGCGCTCCAAGATGATAGATCTCATCTGGTTGAATGTTATAAATCAGGTTCATAATCTGCCCCGAATCTGAAAGATCTCCGTAGTGGAGGAATAATTTTGCCCCCGGTTCGTGCGGATCAACATAGATGTGGTCTATTCTATGAGTGTTGAAAGTGCTTGACCTTCTTATGATACCGTGAACTTCATAACCTTTGGATAGCAAGAACTCAGCAAGGTATGAACCATCTTGTCCTGTAATTCCAGTTATAAGTGCTTTCTTCATCTAGGTATAATTTATTAATAAATATGTTATTTATGTTTTCAAATTTTGTGGATTTGCGATGAAAAACGAAAAATTTTATCTTTTTACCGCGTTATACATAAGTGCCGAGGCGCTTATCCCCTGAAATGTGAGAGAAAGAATATCCCTCACAAGATACCATGTCTGATAAGGAACTTTTATCTCGGGCGGAACGACAACTGTATCCCCTGGACCAATATTATCTAAATCGTCTGATGTTTCACCATTTGCCTTTATGATATATATTTGAGATGTATCAGCATACTTTGAAGTTCCCCCTGCAAGATCGATGTAAAACTTTGCACCTTTCCCCGGAACATACACAAAGGTTGACGGATTTTTCACCTCACCAGAAACCATAACATAATTAGGAACAGAAGGAACATAAATTTTATCTCCATCTTCAAGCTCAATGTTGTACTTTGAATCCTTGAGTTTTTCTATATCTCTTGGCACCTTTATGACAATTCTTCCTTTTATGTTTGATTCTGTGAGATAGCTTATTATTTTGAGACGCTCTTCTGCAATAGTCGCTCGCTGCTGAGGAAACTGTCCCAACGGAGAAACATAACCCTGAGATGCCTCCCCCAAAAGCTCTCTTGCGAGAAGACGAATTACCAAAGATGCTTTTTCCTTCTGCCCTGCTCTCACCGACTCTCTTGTGAAAACAATTCCCTCTGGGAACGCGTAACTTGTAAAACCCCCGGCTCTTTTCAAAATATCGTAAAGCTTCTCACCTTTTACTATTGAGTATGTTCCAGGAAATTTAACCTCACCAAAAATCTCAACACTTATGAATTTGACGACATCTTCATCAGGAGGCGGCAAAATTGTAATCCTGTCAAACGGCTCAAGTTTCACTCCTTGAAACATCTCAAGAATTTCATCTTGCGTTTTATTTTTCGGGACAGGAAAACTTTCCCTTTCTTCTCTCCCATCTTTTTTCTTTATTATTTCATAGGATGAAGGAGGATAAACATCTTTGAAGCCCCCGGAAAGTAAAACTGCATCTTTCAAGGTCATTCCTTCAAAAAACGGAATCTTTTCGGTCCTTTTGACATAGCCAGAAACAACTATGTATTTTTCAACTCTTTCATATATTGCGGGGAAAATCTCAATAAGGTCCCCATCTTTAACAGAAAATTTTTTCAAAGCGCTCAAATCTCCACCTTGAACAAAATCATCAAAAACTATCTGCCTTTCCTCACCCTTATATCTTTTCACTCTCACCCTGAACTTACCATCGGAAGGGAAGAATCCTCCTGCAAGCTCTATTGCGGAAGAAAGAGAAAGACCTTCTTCTTTCATCTCGTAAATACCCTTTCTTTTCACAGAACCTTTAACAGCAAAGGTCGGACCTATTTTTGGTATGAAAATGACATCCCACGGTCGGAGTGAGAAAGGAGAGATCTCAATCCCACCGCCTTCAAAAAGCATTTTGTAAAGGTCTATTTCGGCGATTTTCTTTCCGTTCCTTCTTATTTCAATCTGCCTCAGAGAGCCGGTTTTTTTGATCCCGCCCGCAGATGAAATCGCCTCAAAAGGTGATAAAGTCCCCGAAAGAATTATAACCCCGGGATTTTTCACCTCTCCCATGACGACAACGGGAATAGACTTCACACTTGCAAGCGATACCGCAACCTCAACATCGCCCAAAATACGTCTTACAGCACCTCTTATTATATTGCTCGCCTCACTTATCTCAAGACCACCAACAGAAACAGGTCCAATAAAAGGTATGAAAATCTTTCCGTCTGAAAGAACAGTGATACTTATAGGAAAATTCAAAGCTTCGGGCAGTTTGATCTTCCCCCATATATATACAAAAAGTGTATCTCCGGGACCGAGAACATAACCCTCTGATATGAACTGAGGAGATAGCTTCTTCATCTCAGGCCACCAAGATATGTTATACCCAATTTGTCTCAAAGTTTTCTCCTCAATCTCTCGCTCAAAACCTGAAAAAAATCTCTCTATCTCAGATATTCCTATTATCTCCTCAACCTCTACATACTTTCTTTTTATGTAGGTTATTTTATCAACTAATCCTGTAATGGACTGCAAAGTATCAACAAAAATCTGAATCTCAAAAGTTCTCATACCAGACAAAACCCGAACCAGCATAGGGATTATATCTTCTGGAAGTTCTTCCATCAAAGAAGCGAGCTTGCTCACGGTTTCACGAGGGAGAGAAGAAATGATGTTTCTGAAAGATAGTTTTTGCTCAGTAGGTAAATTAACGATCTTCTCCTCTATTTTACGAAGTTCATCTGGTGAAGGGGCTTCGTAAGAGGTTTCACGGGAGGTTTCAGAACGGGGCAAAGTTTGTGAAAAAGCGTAATTAGAAAGATATAAAAAACCCAGAGATAGCGAAAACTGAAAAATGACTTTGAGGCATTTTCTCAGTGATGAAATTTTTTCAGGACCAAAATGCATATCAAGAAATTTTCTCAATTCTCATAATGCAGATAAAATTTCCTTCATTTTTTGTTCGCTTTTCAAATTTTTTGAGAAATTTTCGTTTTTATATTGAAAGCCAATTCTGAGAGAGTTTAGAAGAACGGTTATAGAGCTTAAAGACATAGCGATAGCAGATAAAAAAGGTTTGAGATAGATCCCAAGGGAGAAAAAAACCCCAGCAGCAGCAGGAACAAGAAAGAGGTTATAAGAAAAAGCCCAGAACAAATTCTGCTTTATAACAGAACTTGTTTTTCTTCCAAGTTCAAAAAGATGTTTTAGATCGGGTAAATCCGGAACCACCACATCTGCTGTTAGACGAGTTATTTCTGAGCCACTACGGACCGCCACTCCGATATCTGCCTGCTCAATAGCCGGAGCATCATTTATCCCATCTCCCACCATCATCACTTTATCTTTCGCCTCAGATATTATTTTTATTTTTTCATCTGGAAGAAGTTCTGCCCAAAATCCGTCTAACCCAAGTTCATCAGAGACCTTTCTCGCAACCTCTCTTTTATCTCCCGTGAGAAGAAAAACCTTCAAGCCATTTTTTTTGAGAAAACTTATAACTTCCTTTGCAGAGGATTTCAGCTTATCTTCAAGAGTAATTATTCCTCGCAAGACACCATCAATCGCAACAAAAACATATGTATTTATCTTACCTTCAGAAATTTCGGATTTTACAAAAGACATAAGCTCGTCAAGATTTTTCAAATTCACTACAAAATCCTTTAAGATTTTCTCATTTCCGATCACAATTTCCTTTGAATTCACCTTAGCAAAAAGCCCCTTTCCTTTTAGATAAAAATGTGTCTCTGGATTTGAGAGTTTAAGGTTATACTCCTTTGCGAGGTTCAAGATAGCCGATGAGATAGGATGCGATGAGAACAACTCAGCACTTGCAACATAACTCAAAAACTCAAAAATTTTCTCCTCCGAAAATTGTTTCAAAGAATTTATATCTTCTATCACGTAAATTTTCCTCTCACCATCTGAGAACACTATTTTTGATACAGAAAGTTTTCCTTCTGTTATTGTTCCTGTTTTATCAAAAAAGACAGAGCGTATTTTCGGAAGAACTTCAAATATAGAGCCATTTGAAATTATTATTCCGAACCGAGAAGCATAAGAAACCGCATTAGCGATAGCAGTAGGAGTTGCAAGTCCAAGAGCGCAAGGACAAGCCACAACGAGCACAGATATAGCCCTTTCAAGAGCAAAGCTTAAATCAGACACAAAAAACCAAACAAAAAAAGTGATAAATGATATAACAATTATTGATGGAGTGAAGAGCTGTGAGATTTTATCTGCAAATAGCTCAAGAGTTGTTTTTTTCATCTGAGCTGACTTCAAAGTATAAATTATCTTCCTCAGAACCGTTTCGTTAAGCTCGCTCTGAACTTCAATAACTCCACTACCCTCAACCACAAGAGAACCAGACCACACCTTATCACCCTTTAATTTTTTTACAGGTTGCAGTTCCCCCGTGATGTGTGATTCATCTACTCTTATTTCTCCACTTACAAGAACACCATCACTGGAAACTCTCTCGCCCTCTCTCAAAACAACAAGATCTCCCTTTTTCACATCTTCTGAATTCAATTCCTGCTCAACTCCGTCTTTCAAAACCTTAACTTTTTGAGGTTCAAGCTCGGCAAGCTTTCTCAGAGCAGAACCAACATTCTTCCTTATCCTCGATTCTATAAACCTGCCAAGAAACATAACCGAAACTATCACAGAAGAGCTCTCAAAGAACATAACTTCACCCCTGAAAAAATTCGGGAAGAAAACATCTATTGAGCTTGAGATATAAGCTGAAAAAACTCCAAGTGAAATGAGAAAGTTCATATCAAAAGAGAACTCCTTTATTTTTTTGAAAAAGCCCTTCCCAAAATAAGTCATACCGAGAATAAAAGGCGGAGTAGCGATGAAAAAGTCAAGCAAACCCGAAATATGAAAACCGAAAATCATTTTCAGAACAAAGTATATTGAAGACGGCAAAGAGGTGTAGAACATTCTTTTGAGCTTACGAGTTTTTCTCTCGTAAAAATCCTGCTCAGGAGAAAACTTTGATATAGCTCCTTTTATCTCAATCCCGAAACTTTTTATCTCGTTTTCTATGTTTTTGAGTATGTTCGGCAGAGGTATATAATTTACCTCTAACTCCTCAAGAGCATAGTTTATCTTCGCACTTACCACCCCGCTTATACTCTCTATTCTTTCTACAAGCTTTCTGATGTCAGGAGAAGCCGAAAGGTCTAATATAAAAACTATTTTTTCTGTCAGTACCTTATATCCTTTCTCCTCGACTTTTTGAGCAATTGTCTTGAAAACATTTCCGTTTACCTTATCTGCAAGTTCAAGGTGTGCGCTTTCTGAGTTTAAAGATACCGAAACCCATCTTATACCATCTACACCCCTTATCGCTTTTTCAACTGTATGGACACAACCAGCACATGTCATTCCCCCTATCTTTATTTCAACTCTCTGCATATTCTACCACAAAAAAATTAGTTCAGAGCAATCTTAGAGTGAGGAAATACAATAAACAGGTATTTGAGAATCAACACGCGTTGGTTTCAGAGCTGGATATAGACATTTTTGACCTGAAGCATCTCTTCAATTCCCTCTTTACCACCTTCTCTGCCTATTCCGCTCATTTTGTATCCACCCCACGGAGCGTTATGAGGAATTATTCCGAAAGTGTTTATCCAGACCGTTCCAGCTCTCAATTTTCTTGCAACCCGCAGAGCCCTTGAAATATCTCTTGTGAAAACAGCAGAAGCAAGTCCATACCTTGTTGAGTTAGCAAGAGATATAACCTCATCTTCGCTCTCAAAAGGGAATATGGCGGTGACCGGACCGAATATCTCCTCTTGAACTACCCGGGAATTATGAGGAATATCTACAAAAACAGTTGGCTTGAAAAAGTATCCCCTCGAGGAGTTCAATCTTTCTCCACCTACAAGAACTTTTCCTCCATCTTTTTTTCCTTCCTCAACAGAGCTTTCAACTCTTTCAAGCTGTTTTTTGCTTATGAGTGGTCCCGAGAGTGTTATCTGATCGAACGGGTCCCCGACAACAACGCTCTTTGCCATCTCAGTGTATTTTCTGACAAACTCATCATACACTTTTTTGTGGACGAATATCCGCGAAGATGCAGCACACATCTGCCCCGCAAGAGAGAACATACCTATATTTGAGAGAAAAACAGCAGAATCTAAATCAGCATCTTCAAATATTATGTTCGGACTTTTCCCTCCGAGTTCAAGAATATACTTTTTTATCCCCGCCTCCTTTACTATTTTCTCTCCTATTTCAGTTCCGCCCGTGAAAGATACAACCCACACATCTTTATGAGAGACAAGCATTCTCCCAACATCTGCTCTTCCGAAGATAACATTTACAACTCCTGGGGGGAATATATCTTTGGCTATTTTTGCAAAGACGAAAGCTGGGAGCGAAGAATTTTCAGAGGGTTTTATTATTACTGTGTTTCCCGCAGCCAGAGCCGGAGCGACTTTGAAACCAAGAAACATTCCGGGAACGTTCCAGGAGGTTATAACAGCAACGGGACCGAACGGTTCTTTTAAAGTGAAGTCAAAGCTGTTTCCACTCATAGATATAACATCTGAGGTAAGCTTATCGCACCACTCGGCGTAGTATTCAAAGCCCCTTCTCAAAGCACCGAAAGATATACGAGATGATACGGTCCTTGGCAGTCCTGAGTCAAGGATTTCAGCTATCTGGTATTCTTTTGTATCTTTGAGAGCTTCTGCAAATTTTTTAAGATACTTTGCTCTTTCTCTTGGGGGAAGTTCTGACCAGGACTGAAAAGCTCTGCTCGCACTTTGAACAGCATCGTTCACCTCCTTCTCTCCTGCCTCACATATTTCTGCTATAAACTCAGATATAGTCGGGTCTTCTGAATAAAATGTCTTATTCGTTTCAACAAACTCACCGTTGATAAGAAGAGGGACTTTTCTTCCTCCTGTGATTTCCCTTGCTTTTTCTATGTGCTTTTTCAATACCTCCTCATTCATAAGGTTTAATTTTTAAATTCTGAAAAGTTTTGAGTTATTATCAACACTTTTTACTTTACTTTTTTGTTTTATTTTACCTCTTCACGAGATGAAAGAGCTCTTTTCAAAGTAGCCGGGTCGATATACTCCACTTCCATACCAAGAGGTATTCCATAAGCAGGTCTTGTAATTTTCACATCAAAATTTGAAAGGAGTTTTTTGATGTACATAGCGGTTGCTTCTCCTTCAACGGTTGTATCTGTGAAAATCAGAACTTCCCTTATATCTTTTGATATGACTCGGGTTACGAGTTCTTTTATTTTGAGCTGTGAGATGTCTAACCCTTCACGCGCCGAGATAACGCCCCAGAGAACATGGTAAAGTCCATCCCATACATTCGCTCTTTCAACAGTGAAAACATCTTCTATACTTTCAACAACACATATTTTTGTTCTATCTCTCTTTTCATCTGAGCAGAACCTGCATAGTTCGTTTTCAGATATAAAAAAACATTCCTTGCATAGCTTGACTTTTTCTTTCATCTCAACTATGTCTTTGGCAAGCGATTCCACGAACGATTTTGGGGACTGAATAAGGAACATGGCAAACCTCATAGCGGTTTTCTCTCCAACTCCCGGAAAAAGCATAAGCTTTTTTATAACTGCTCTCAACTTTTCCGAGTGATACATGCAAAAACTCCTCTAAAATATATGGCTTAAAAAATTCAGAATCTCAAAGAAAAAATTTAAAAAGCAAGGCGTAGCAAATCAGAAATCACAAATCAAATAGGGAAAATTTCTTTCGTTGCTCTCCCGATAATTCTTTATATACTAAAGATTTCAGAACTATTTCATAAACTATTTTGCTTTCACATTTAACTCTCTGGCTTTTTATTACATTCAAGAGTTAAATTCTTAGATTTCAAACCATTCTTCAAAACCGAAAAAATTTCTGTCTTCCGAGTATTGTTCATTTCATCACTTTTAAATTTATACAAATTAAAACGTAAAAATTTATAAGTAAAATAAAATTAGGTATATGAAGATACTTATCACTGGTGGAGCTGGATTTATAGGTTCAAATCTCGTTCATACAGTTGTAAAAAAGTACAGCGGTTCAAAAATAATAGTTCTTGATGCTCTCACATACGCGGGAAATCCCGAAAACCTGCTTCCCGTAAAAGACAAGATAAAATTCATAAAAGGTGATATATGCGACGAAAAAATAGTTGAAGACATTTTCAGAGAAAAGATAGATATTGTTTTCCATCTCGCAGCTGAATCACATGTTGATAGGTCAATCTATGAACCCCCGAAATTCCTCAGAACAAATGTATTTGGAACCTACGTACTTCTTGAAAACGCAAAAAAATACGGTGTCGGGGTGTTTATTCACGTCTCAACAGATGAGGTCTATGGCTCAATAAAAAAAGGTTATTTTACAGAAAACTCCCCGATGAACCCATCTTCACCTTACTCTGCATCAAAGGCAGGAGCAGACCTGCTTGCTCAGGCATACTCCAAAATGTTCGGAGTTCCAGTCATAGTCGTAAGACCATCGAATAACTACGGTCCGTATCAATACCCCGAAAAATTTATACCTCTGTGCATAACAAACGCTCTTGAAGATAAACCAATTCCCATCTATGGTAAAGGGCTTAATGTAAGGGATTGGCTATATGTTCAAGATTGCGTAGAAGGTCTGATAACCTGCGCAGAAAAAGGAAGAAAAGGAGAAGTTTATAACATGGGGGCAGGACAGGAAAGAAGAAACATAGATGTTGCAAAGCTTATACTCAAAAAGCTCGGAAAGCCAGAAAAACTCATAACCTTTGTCAAAGATAGACCCGCTCATGATTTTAGATACGCGATGAAATCAGAAAAGATCAAAAGACACACTGGCTTTAAACCCAAAGTCAAATTTGAAGAAGGAATAGAAAAAACAATAAAGTGGTACATTGAAAACAGAAAAATATGGGAAAAGATAAAAAAATCTCCTGAATTTGAAGAGCACAAAAAGAGAATATACGGAGACCTTTTCTGAAAACTTTCTGAGAAAAAACTAATTACAAAGAAAAATAAGGACTACAAAATTTTATTCGCAGAACTATCTTCAAATTTTTTCAAGCCAGAGATCTCAAGGAAATTTTTCAGTATTCTTGCAGTAGCTCCCCATACTATTACATCCCCGATGTGAAATTCCCATCTCAATCTTCCTCCCTCTATATACTCTGAAGTGATGATTTTTTTTATTGGCAATATTATCAGCTCCTCCACCTCTTTTTCGTTTATTTTAGGATTGAAGTCATCTTTGTCAACTAAGGCAACTACGGGATGGATAAGGTATCCCGCTACTGTTACTGTATCATCTAAAAATCCTATGATTTTTGTGCTTTTTGGGTTTATTCCGATTTCCTCTTGGGCTTCGCGCAAGGCGGTATCTTCTGGACTTTCGCCCTCCTCCATAACTCCGCCCGGAAAAGCTATCTGCCCCTTATGATCCTTGACAGTCATCGTTCTTTTTATGAAAATAAGAGATTCATCAATTATCGGAACAAGTACAGCAGAATCAATAAGTCCATATATATCAAGTTTCTTCGGTTTATAATTAGAAATACCATCAACTATTTTTTTCAATAATGGTGATTTTTCTATCATGGTGCGAGCATCATTTCAACATCGTTTGAGTTCTCATCAGCAAAATTTTTTCTCAGCTTCAACTTCACTATGGTAGAGGAGTTGGCTTTTTCTATCTCGGAGAGAAAATTAATAACCGATACAGGGTCCACTCCTCTTGCGGTTATCTCAAAAAAATTCTGAACTGGTCTGACCGAATCAAGCTGAATATTGTATTTTTTAGCTGCTGAATCAACAACAGCAAGAACATCTTGATTGCCTCTGCTCGCTTTTGAATTTTTTATCTCTTCCGCCCAAAAACGCATAAGGTTAATCTTTGATTCCAGCTCAGAGCTTGAATCCCTCATCTTCTCCAACTTGTAAGATAAATTAAAGTTTAAGAGAATAAAGAACGCAGTCAAAAACCAGAAGAAAAGAGAGAGATAAACTCTTGCCTTTTCTCCCATCTCACAGCACCTCCTCGGGTCTTGATTCGTTTTCCCTCTTTTTCTTTATTTTCTGTTTTGACGACTTTATACTACCTGCGATTCTCATTATAAAGTACTGACCATCTCTACTTCTCACTGTTGATGTCACCTTGAGGTCGTCTAAAATGTCTGATAAGCTTTCTCTTATCTTCTCAACATAAGATATTTCCTTTATTTTCAGCTCTGCGGTTATCTCATTTCCATCAGAAGAGAAGTCCTCAATTCTCACGACATAATCTGATATCTTACGGGAAAAGTCATAAAAATTCAAAAAAGCGGAAGCAAAATTTGCATTTTTCAACTTTGAATACTCCATCTTCATCTGCTCAAAAGGGTCAACCACCTTCGCATCTGGAAAAACTTCCTTGAAAACACTTTCCATCTGAGAGCGAATAAATTCCTGCTTCTTCTTCTCACCTCTTATCTCAAAAAAATTTGGAATAGAAAGGAAAAGAACAGTCAAAAAAGACATTATGGAATAAGGGAGAGAATTTCGGAGAAAAGTTTCTATCTTAGGTATCTCTTTCTTTGCAGAAACTTTCACCTGAGGGAATTTGTTCATTGATGCAATACAGAGCGATGTAAAAGAAGGGTCATCAAAATCAACCTGCAAAATATCTCTTGGAGTTAAAACTTGAGCTTGAAAAGGGAAAATCTCATATCTTGAGCCGAAGACAAAAAATTTCAGGTTTTCTCTTTTTTCTGGGCTGAAAAACGAAAGAATAAGATTACAAAAGTATTTTATGTCTTCTTGATCGGAGTATGCAAAACTTCCAAAACGCAAGAAAGAGTTTTCGGAGAAAGCAAATGAAAACGTGTCTTTTCCAACCTCGACAAAAACCCCATCACCTTTCACCAAACTTGAAAGTGAAAGAAAAACAACAGGTTTAAAAAGAATTGTAGAAAATCCTTTATCAAAGAGATTTTGAACAATCAAAGAGTTGTATATTATGGCAAAAGATGTTCCGCGTTTCTTTTGAGTGTAGATGATATAGTTTTCATTTCTCTTTTCTTTTTCTTCTTCAAGTTCTGAAAGTATTTCAATTTCTATTGCGCTTTTTGCTTTGCTTCCGCCAAATGGCAGGTCAAAGAACTTAAAGTCCAAAGAAAAAACATCAGGGAAAAAACCAACCTTTTCTTCGGTCAGAGCGTAAATTTCCTCCTCAGATGAAAAGCTGATAAATTCAACAACTTTTTTTCCTGCAACCCTTACACCTTTGAGCTCCCCAATATCAATAAAAAACATAAAAAGCTTACCTCAAAAAACTCAAAAGGTCGTTATAATAAATAATTTTATCTTTTATGCCTTTTCAAATCAAAAGTTCTAAAAAGACAGAATCTCTTGCTCAAAAGAAAGAATATCAATCTAAAAATGATAAAATACAAGATGTTTTGAAAGCAGAGGAGATAAAGAAAAAAGCTGGGGGCAAAGAGATTTTGAAGGGAGTATCAATTGAGTGCAGAAGAGGAGAGATAATCGGTCTTCTCGGTCCAAACGGAGCCGGAAAAACAACAACTCTTCTCACAATCGCCGGATTTCAAAAACCTGACTCAGGAAAAATATTATTAGAAGGAGAAGATATAACTTACCTTCCGGTCCATAAAAGAGCGGAAAAAGGAATAGTTTTCTTGCCACAAGAGACATCTCTCTTTGATGATATAGATGTTTATGGAAATTTCAAGATAGCGTGTGAGCTTGCTAAAATAGATACCAGAAAAATCTACGAATCAGCCGAAAAGTTCGGCATAACTGAACTTCTCAAAAAGAAAGTCAGAGTCCTATCAGGCGGAGAGAAAAGAAAGTCAGAAATAGCAAGATTGTTTATGCTCTCACCAAAGTTTCTTATATTAGACGAACCCTTCGCGGGAATAGACCCAAAATCTATCCAGATGATAATGAAGATACTTGAAAAAATCTCAAAAGAAGAAAAAGTCGGAGTTATAATATCTGATCATAATGTGAGAGATGTAATGAAAATATGCAATAAAATCTATCTGATATACGATGGGAAAATATTAGAGGAAGGAAGTCCAGAGAAAATTCTGAGCTCTCTCAAAGCAAAAGATGTTTTTTTCGGAGAGGACTTCTCACTGTGAAAATATACAAGATATTTCAAAATTCTCCAAGTTGAAGTAGAAAAGATTTGAGTTCTCTTATCTTATCTCTTACCTTTGCTGCCTTTTCAAACTCAAGCTGTTTCGCATATTCTTTCATCTTCTTCTCCAAATCTCTGATAACCTCGGGAATCTTTGAGGGGGGAACTTCAGAAATAGGAAAATCATACCAATCTGAAATCTCCGGAGCTTCTCTCTTATCTTTCGTGATGACAAATTGTCTTATATCCTTTGAGACGGTCTTTGGAGTTATGTTGTGCTTCCGATTATACTCAAGCTGAATATTTCTTCTTCTTTCCATCTCTTTGAGGGCTTTTTCCATAGATTGAGTTATTCTATCTGCGTAGAGTATGACTTTGCTCTCAATGTTTCTCGCAGCTCTTCCGGCTATCTGTATTATTGACCGCTCCGACCTCAAAAAGCCCTCCCTATCGGCATCAAGTATAGCAACAAGTGCAACTTCTGGTACATCAAGTCCTTCCCTGAGAAGGTTTATTCCGACAAGGACATCAAAGACCCCCATACGAAGATCGCGTAAAATATCCATTCTCTCAACTGTATCTATCTCGGAGTGAATATATCTTGACCTTATTCCGAGCGATGTCAGGTGTTCCGAAAGCTCTTCTGCTTGTCTCTTTGTAAGAGTTATCACAAAAGCTCTCCACCCCTTCTCTATTGTTGATTTTATCTCTCTTACGACATCTTTTATTTGCTCTTTCGCAGGTCTCACTTCAACTGGTGGGTCAACTATTCCCGTAGGTCTGACTATCTGCTCTACAACCTGTTCTGCAACTTGGAGTTCCCAGTCGCCTGGAGTTGCCGAAACAAAAATGACATGCTTCATAAACTTCTCAAACTCCTCAAATTTCAAAGGTCTGTTATCGTATGCAGAAGGTAATCGCCATCCATACTCCACAAGATTTTTTTTCCTCGTGTAATCCCCCTTATACATAGCGTGAAGCTGAGGAACTGTTATATGACTTTCATCTATAAATATGAGAAAATCATCTGTGAAGTAATCAAAAATCGTGTATGGGGGCTGTCCCGGTTCTCTACCGTCAAAATGCCGTGAATAATTCTCTATGCCCTTGCAATACCCCAGGTTTTCAAGCATCTCCAAATCGTGATTTACTCTTTTTTTCAATCTCTCTGCCTCCTGAACTTTTCCTGCCTGCAAAAGCTCTCTATATCTCTCCTCAAGCTCCTTCCTTATGCTGTAAAGAGCTCTCCTGAAATCTTCATCAGGAGCAATGTAGTGATTTCCCGGGTATATTTCAATCTCTTTTACTCTCCCAATCTGAGTTCCTGAGAAAGAGTCCATAATCTTTATAGAATCTATTTCATCCCCGAAAAACTCAACTCTTACATAAGTTGACTCCTCGTATGCAGGGAAAATATCCACTGAATCTCCTCTTACTCTGAATGTGCTTCTTTTGAACTCAAGGTCGTTTCTCGCATAGCCAGAAGCCACGAGCTTCCTCAAGAACTCAAACATAGAAATCCTTTCACCTTCCCTTATCCTCAGCTTCATAGCTCCGTAATGATAAGGAGAACCGATATTATATATGCAAGACACAGTAGCGCATATTATAACATCTTTTCTTGAAATAGCAGAACGCGTTGCGGAATGCCTCAAACGATCTATCTCCTCGTTGATTATAGCTTCTTTCTCTATATATAGGTCGTACTCTGGAAGATAAGATTCCGGCTGATAATAATCATAGTATGAGACGAGGAACTCCACAGCATTTTTCGGGAAGAAAGATCTGAACTCCATATATATCTGTCCGGCAAGGGTTTTGTTTGGTTCTATTATTATAGCAGGCATACCGAGTTCTTTTATGACATTTGCAATTGTGAAGCTTTTGCCAGAACCGGTCACACCGAGCAAAACCTGGAACCTCATTCCTTTTCTGACTCCTTCTACGAGCTTTTCTATTGCCTGAGGTTGGTCTCCTCTTGGTTCAAAAGGTGAAACCAGCTCAAATATAGCTCTACCCACAGATTAAAAAAGTAAAAACATCTTCACCAAAAACCCTTTATTTCTCTTTTTTATGGATAAGGAAAGAAACAGAAAATTTCTGACCGTTCCTGAGATTATTTATTATATCAAAAATAAATCAGAGAGATTGGAGGAGGGAAAGATATATGGTAATGCCAGATAAATGGATAAGGGAGATGGCTAAACGCGGTATGATAACTCCTTTTGAAGAAAGTTTAGTGAGAAAAGGAGTTGTCTCATATGGTCTATCGTCTTATGGATACGATTTCAGAATAGCGGACGAGTTCAAGATATTCACAAATGTCGCTTCAACCATAGTCGATCCTAAAAATTTTGATGAGAGGTCTTTTGTGACAGTAAAAGGTGATTACTGCATTATTCCCCCGAACTCATTTGTCCTTGCAAAATCTGTTGAATACTTCAAAATACCAAGAGATGTTATAGGAATATGCGTTGGGAAATCAACATACGCAAGATGTGGAATAATTGTAAATGTCACTCCACTTGAACCAGAGTGGGAAGGTTATCTCACGGTTGAGATTTCAAACACCACCCCGCTCCCGGCGAAAATATATGCGGGAGAAGGTATAGCTCAGATAATATTCTTGAAGTCATACGAAGTATGCGAGGTATCATACGCAGATAGAAAAGGAAAGTACATGAAACAACCAGGTATTGTTATACCAAAAGTAGAAAAAGATGAGAGAGAGTAAAGTTTAGAAAAACAATCAATATCAAAACCTCTCTATCAATCTTTTTGTTATCTCTTTGCCTTTTCTTTCTCCAACTTTTTTGAAAATCTGCAGTATCTCATCGTATGTTCCTTCTCCTCCGAGAAAATCCCAGAACTCCCTACCAATAAGAACTTCTTTATCTAAATCAAAAAACATTTTTGTAAATTCCCATTTGTAATTTTCTTTTCTCTCTCCGTATGGATTATAAGACAGTGCATAATAAGCTTTGGAATTTTCGTATGTAGCAAGAAGAAATGAGAATTTTTGTTTGGTCTGACGAGTTTGGTCTTTATTCGGTTTTGGCGACTTTATTTCTATAAAATATATTTCACCTGTTTCTTTATCTTTGAATGACAAATCTACCACAATCTCTTTTTATCTTGGGATTCAGGTTCTGGAAATTTCGGATAAGGATAAGGTTTTATTTTCCCTGTCAATATGTTTTCAATAAAAGTATCTACTGCTGATTGAATATTTGGAGAAGCAAACGCCAGAAATTTATATTTTAATTTTACATCAACCCATTTTTCATTTGATTCCGCCACTACCTTTGCCATAAACTCAAAGACGCCTTGTCCCAAAGATGTGCTAAAAGACCTGAAAAATCTTTGAATTCGTAAAAGCTCAGATGGTATTAAAGCTTGATGAAATGGTTTATACTCTCCTTTTCTCTCATCAAATGTAGCTTTCTTTAAGACATCACTTTTTACCGATTCTGTTCCATATTTATTTATGAGATGTTGTAAGAAACGTTCAATATAACTTTCAATGGCTTTTTTTACACTGAGTTTCATTCTCTGCGGGATTATTTTTGTAGGAAAATCACATATTCATACCGAAGTTTTGCAAATCCACCAAGAATCGGGCGCTTCATAGCATAATAATCTACAAAACCTATCTGTGGTGCCCATTCTATTATTTTCTTGCAGAAGTCGGTTCTTTTTCCATTTACCACTACATCTCCAAGAACAATTACTGCCCATCCCCCTTTGATTAGCACTCTATACATTTCTTCTATACTTTTTCTCAAATCTTGTTCGTATAATTTCAATTTCTCTGTTTTTTTCCCTCTCAGTCCTACCATCTCTTCTCTCAATTTTTTTGTATCAATTCCAAGGTAGTTCAGAAGATGAATATCGTTGCTTATATAATCCAGAGCGATGCTGTAAGGAGGAGATGTCACTACACCTTTTACACTGTTATCGCTAAGTGGCAATCGCAAAGCGTTCCCAAGAATAACCACATACTCTTTTGGAGTCATTTATAACTCTCTAAATGTTTCATAAACACCTTTTAAGGTCTTGGAATATTCATTGAAATTGATATAGAAGAATTCTTCAAGTGGTCTTGATTTACTTGTACCTTTCAAATACGTATAATCAGACAGAGCGTGAAGATAGATAAGAAGAAGCAGGTTTCTCCACTCAAGAGGATACTCCTTAACAAAAGAATTCGGAAAATGATTTTCCCAGAGTTCTATTAATATATCTCTTGCATTCTGATTATTTATTTTTATTTCCCACCTTCTTTCATTCAAGTATGCTTCTGCATCACTAAAATATTTAAAGATTCTTGGCAAATCCTTAACTACAATACTCTTTGTAAATTCAGGATAATCTGTTTTCAGAGCATCAAGTTTTATTTGAGAGACAATGCAAAGCGCTGGATTTATTTCAACCCCCACACTCCTTGTGCCGACCACAGACGCCTCAATTAAAGTAGTTCCAGACCCAGCAAAAGGATCAAGTATTATGTCATCACCTTCCGCACCTATGAAATTTATTATGGACTTTATCATTTGTCCGTGAAATTTTCCTTTATATGGATAAAACCAATGTGTAAGATACTGATTTGTGTGTCCGATCTGCCCTTTTCCCTTTACCTTTGAAATAAAATAGTGATATGATTTTTCTCCGTTTACTACTTTGAAATAAGCAGTCCTTTTTCTGAACGCTTCCATATTACTTTTGAAAGATTCATACTCCATTTTTGCTAATTGTAGCTCATATATTTGTCCTACATCTTCAAAAAGTTCAAACTCTCCTTTTCTATAATCATCTCCTAAAAGCCAAGATAAAGGGTCCACTTTTTTTTCAAGGCGAAACGAAAGAACTGAATTGGGTTTTTTAGACCTACCAACACCAGATAAGCTCACACCCGTAAAATCAAATAAAGATACCATCTCTATTTTATCATTCTCTTTACCCATAATATGCACCAATTAAAGTAATTTTGCCATCTCTACAATATTTTAATCTTTTGCCTAATTGGTTCTATTTTCTGGTAAGACGTCTCTCATCTTTCTTGTCGCGATGGACTTATCAAATTAGCGTTCAACCAAAAAATTTTCCATAAAAATTATCTCAATATTTTTACTTGAGAAATCAGAAATGACAAAAAGCAAAAACTAATATTTTTGAGCTATGAGAAATGTAAATCTTGAATCAGTTAAAAAGTTTATTGATGATTCAAAAAAGGACCCATCGCTTCTCAAAAGAAAAATGAAGGTAGAGGTAATATGGGAGAATGATGAAAATCTTCCACAGATGTACTCTCAACTTGAATTCCCAAAAGGTAAGGTGAAAGTGGAGTGTGATGGAGCTCCGTTTGCCGGGGGAGGTGGAAGAGCTCCAAACCCTGTTCAGTTCTGTCTCTTTGGAATGGCGTCATGCTTTCTCGGCACCTTCTCCGGTGTCGCAGCCGAAATGAACCTCAATATAAAATCAATAAAAGTAATAGCCGAAAACGAAATCAACCTCAAAAGACCGCTCGGACTTTCAGATGACCCCGTCGTAGATAAAATAAAACTCACACTACTTGTTGAATCTGACGAACCAAAAGAAAAGATAGAAAAAGCAAAAGAACTTGCAGAAAAAAGATGTCCAGCAGTATACTGCATAACAAACCCTATACCACTTGAAATAGGAGTAGAAAAAGTTTGAAAAAATCCTCACCAAAACCTCTGACGAATGAAAAAATAAATGGTATCAGTAATCACGATAAGCAGAATAAACCATGAAAATGAAATAGAAAGAAAACTATCAAAAACAGTTCGTTCTGTTTTAGAGAACTTCAACAGCTTTTCGGAATATATCCTTGTAGTATCAAATTGTACAGACAAAAAGAAAGATAAAGGCGATTTTATAAAAGCGATTTCAAAGGCACTGCCACAAGATAGCAGATTGAAAATAGTCAAAACTGACTGCGAAAACTCAAATTGGTCATCTCAAAGAAACAGGGGAATAAAAGAAGCAAAATCAGATGTTGTTGTTTTCATAGATGACGAGATGACAGTAGAAAAAGGAAGCATAGAGGAACTTATATCTACTCTTTTAGAAGATGAAAACATCGCTGCGGTATGCGGAGCAGTTCTTCCCGAAAAAACAAAAAATCCAATAGGAAAATCCCAGGGAATACTCCTCCACCCCGGCGGTGGTTTTTCTCTGCCTAAAGAAAAAACAGAAATCAAGTTCTTTCACACAGGATTTTCAGCTCTGAGAAGAAATATATTCCTTCAAACCCCTTTTGATGAATCTTTAAAATGGGGATGTGAAGATATGGATATATCAATAAGATTGAAGAAGAAAAACAGAAATCTAAAATTCTTTTATGTTCCTTCTGCTGTATCTTATCACCCAACGCGGGAGACAATCAGGGAAATTTTTCACTGGATGAGAAGATATGGAAAAGGAAGAGCAGATATATACATAAGACATGGGGAAAGAATGAGCGAATTTTTCCTTCCAAAGCTCCTTGGAGCAATTTTAATATCTGCTCTTTTCCCTCCTATCTCTCTTCCAGTCATTATTGCAATGTATAAGTTTTACCTTCTCAAACTTCTCAAAAAGCACAAAGAAATATTAAGGAAAGAAAAAGACCCGAAATTAGTCCTCACTATGCCTATCGTATTTTTTGTTATGAACATAGCTTTTGATACAGGAAGAATTGAAAGAATCGCAGAAACCATCATTATATCAAGAGCTAAAAAATTAACCGAGATACTGAAAAAGCAAAGTAGAAAAAATCATTCCTGACTGAAACTCACCTTGGTCTCATAAGTAAATATTGAGAGTTTATCCTCTTCTTTCCCTCCAATAAAATGCTTCATGACAAACACCAACCTGATTTTATAAATCCTGCCTGAAAAATTTGCTGAATCATCTGATTGCTCCACGCTATTTATAACTTTATTACTTTTACTGACACTTTCAGATTTGCTTTCTTTAACATTATTCTCAACAGCAGAAGTTGTTTCTTTCTCCTCTTTTATTTCCCTCTGTAAAAGCTCATAGAAAGAAGAATAAGGGAAAGAATCTGTGGAGAGCAAAAATAGGTCTAAACCATCAAAGTAAGTGATATAAAAAAACGCTTCGCTTTTTCCTCTCAAAATAAGAAAGAATATATTTCCAGAACCAAAACTCAAAGAGAAAGGGAACACATCCGACACATTTTCGGTAACTCCGAGAAACCACGCACAGTTCTGCGAAGATAGAGAATCAGAAGCGACACAGCGAGAATCTAAAATCAAAACCCCTTTTTTATCACCTTTTTGAGAGAGTGAGAACAGAAATCTACCCGTAGATTTAACTCCACTTATAAACTTTACTTCTTCTGAATTTTTCGGTCTGAAAGATAGTTGAGATAAAGTCGAAGAAACCTCTGTCTTTTTTGAATTTCCAGATAAAATAGCTTCCTTGACATCAAAGGTCAAACTTTTTGGGCTTATATTATCTGGGATTATGATGGCTTGAAATGTTTTATCAAGCGGGAGGAAAGCAAGTTCTTTCCCACCCTCAACCGTAAAAAAGTCCCCTTCTCTGATTCCCTTCGGTAAAGATGAAAACAGTGTTGCTTTTTTATATGATACAAAATCATCAAAGTTCTCCGCAAAAAGAGCTGATCCCTTTATCAAAGATAAAGCTAAAACGGAATTTGAACCGACAGAGAGGAAATCTATATCTAAATTCGTATCAATAGATAATTTATTTCCCGAAAGGTAGTTTATCACTTCAAGTTTGTTGTAGAGAGAGACAACTATGCTATCTTTTATCCATTTTATGCTGTTCGCGATGTTATCTGAAAGTTCAAAGTTTCTATCAAACGAGAGTTTTCCCTGTGTTTCATCGTAATCAAAAACAGATACAAATGCAGAACACCAAGCGAGAACATCACGGGGAGCAGATAAAACCGCAAGCTTTTTTCTCAAACTGTTGTAAGAAATACCGACTACATCTTTTAACTCTCCATCTCTCGGCTTCCTGCAAGTAGAATTAAACTGACACGAAGATAAAGAAAAAGCAATAGCCAAAATAAAAAAGCAAAATAACAAAGATTTTTTTCTCTTTCCCATAGCCAAAAAGCCAAAAGTTCACAGTTTCATTGTTATAACCTGCTGAATTATTCCCAAAATATTAACCGTTATCCAGTAGAGGTGAAGTCCAGACGGAACTCCCCAGAGTATAAAAATAAACATCATTGGCATAAGGTAGTTCAAAATTTTCATAGATACATCTTGAGAAGTTTGCGGAGTGATAATCTGCTGAACAAAAAAAGTTATACCCATAATAATAGGTAAAAGATGGAATTCAAAAGAGAAACTTCCGAGAGTTATTGTGAAGAGTTTATCTGGACTTGAAAGGTCTTTTATCCAGAGTGCAAAAGGTGCGTGTCTCAAATCTATTGAGTTCAAAAGTGCTTGGTAAAGAGCTATAAATATAGGTATCTGCAGAAGAAGTGGAAGGCATCCCGAAAAAGGATTTATCTTCTCTCTTCTGTAAAGCTCAAAAATCTCTCTTGACATCCTTTCTTTATCATCTTTGTATTTTTCCTTTATCTTTTCAATTTCTGGTTGAAGCTCTTTCATTTTTTTGAAGGATTTATAAGATATAGCAGAGAGAGGAAAAAGAGCAAGTCTGACGAGAAAAGAAAGAACTATTATTGAAACTCCCCAATTTCCAACAAAAGAGTTTATGAGTTCAAGAAGGAAAACGAGAGCTTTTGATATTAAGTGAAAAGTTCCAAAACTCGCAAGTTCTTTTGCAGACCCAGTGAAAAAATTCAATTCCTTTTCGTCTTTTGGACCTGAAAATAACTTTATTCTGAATTCGACAAAGTTATTTCCTGCAATACTATCGCCTGAAAAAATCGCTCTTTCTCCTTCAAGAGAATCAAAATGAGTCTTGAAAGAAGGCATAACAAGAAACAGAAAGTATCTACCCCTCTCTCCGAAAAAATCAGATACCTCTCCGCCTTTCAATTTATTCAGCTCTTTCAGAGATGGCACAGCAGAAACTAATGACGAGTTCTCAGATCTAATCATAGATTTCCTCAAAACAAGAACCGGCTTTACCGCTATATTCTTCCCGTATAAGATAAAGTCCATTTCAAAAACAAAGTCAGATATACCAGCAAAGGAAATATATCCAGTAATACCATCTGAAAAGAGAAAAAATTTATCTCCTTCCTTCTTCATTTCAAATCTTAAAGCAGAGCCATTTGAGAAAAAAATCAACTCAAGAGGAAAGTCAAAATGAAATCTTTCTTCTTTATCATAATACATCTTGAATTTTTTCAGATAAATCCTTGAAAAAGATAGATTCTGAATCTCAACAAGTACGCTATCGTTCTCAAAAGCCACATAAGTTGAGAAATTCTGATATAATCTTTCCGGGACAGAAATTTCCTTCTCTTTCCCATATTCACTCTCGGATTTTTTTTGTTGCAACTCTGTGCTTTTCTGAGGAAGTTGAGCGGTCTGTCTCTTCACTCTTGGTTTCAGAACCAAAATATCGTAAACAAAAAGGAAGACAGCAGAAAGCAAAGTAGCAATCAGAATCCTAGAGGCAACACCCATAATGAAAATCTAATTTTATAAAAACAAAGCAGTATAGTAAAAAATTCAAAATAAATCAAAATACCCACTATATTTAATCTCGGTGAAAAATATTTTTAAACTATCAAGATAATGAAAAACTCCGAAAGAGCAGAGCTGATTTCTGTAATCATTCCCTGCTATAACGAAGCTACAACAATAGAAGAAGTAATAGAAAAGGTAAAAAAACAACCATATAAAAAAGAGATAATCATTGTTGACGATGGTTCTGATGACTTCACACCAGAAATCCTCAAAAACATAAAAGGAGACAACTTGAATGAGATAAAAATAATAAGACACAGTAAAAATATGGGAAAGGGAGCAGCAGTGAGAACCGGGATAAAATCATCAAAAGGAGACATCATAATAATTCAGGATGCCGATCTTGAATACGACCCGGACGAATATCCCAAACTCCTCAAACCAATCTTTGAAGATAAGGCAGATGTCGTATTTGGCTCACGATTCCTTGAAACAAGAAGAACAATTTACTTCATAAATTATATAGCAAATCTCACATTCTCTTTCTTCATCAACTCCCTTTACGGCACAACAATAACAGATACTGCAACCGGATTTAAAGTGTTCAGAAGATATGTCTTAGAAGAAATAGGAGAACTGGAAGCAGACGATTTTTCAATTGAAATAGAAATCACCTCAAAAGTAATACAAAAGGGATTCAGAATTTTTGAAGTCCCCATAAAATACGAAGGAAGAACCTATGAAGCTGGGAAAAAAATAGGTTGGAAACACGGATTTGAGTACCTCAAATGGATAATAAAAGAATACCTCAAATACACAAGAGAGAGAAGAGAAAACGAGATTGAAGAAACCATCTTTGATTCATTAAATTTGAGAAAACTCTTTTTCAACACACAAATCAAAGAGCACATGGGAAAAAAAGTTATAGAGCTCTCATCAGGGAAAGGGAAAATATCAAGATTCCTCCTCGGAAGAGAAATACTCATACTCACAGACCCCGAAGAGAAAAACATAAGAACATTAAAAACAAAGTTCTACCAGACAAAAAGGTTGCTCATAATGAAATACGATATATCACAGCCCCCGCCAGAAATACTCCTTGAGAAAAAATTAGATACAGTCCTTTCTGTCAATACTCTTGAAAAAATTGAAGATGATGAAAGCGCGATAAAAAACATCTCAAAAATACTCGTTGAAAGTGGGAAAGCAATAATACACTCCCACCATGATCCCAAAATATTCGGAAAACTTGATATAATACTCAAACACAAAAGAAGATACTCGCAAGAAGAATTAGAGAAGAAATTGAAAAAACACGGACTCAAAATAGAAGAGGTCAAGTTCTTTGGAAAAGCCATAAAACCGCTCTGGTATTTTACTAATAAGGTTCTTGAATACGGACTTCCCAATATCACCCCATATCTCAAAATTCTATCTCCGCTGATTTACTTTATCGTTATGAAGGAAGAAAAAAATCCAGTAAAAGATGGATTAGGAATAACAGTTATCGCAAGAAAAGAATAACCAGAAATTGCATCTCAAACATTGATTATCAAAAACAAAAAATGTAAAAATTCTGGAAAAATAAAATTTAAGAGATGTTTGAACTCAAAAAAATCATATACTTTCTGCTGTTTTGGACTTTCATAATCACTCTATCTTTACCATACTTCGGTTTCTTCACAAAAAAAGGCATAGCATACAAAATCCTCGGGGCTTTATCTAGCTTCTACATAGTAAATATATACTTTACTCAGGTTTTTCTCTCCGCTATATCTCAACTAAAAGCAGGAAAATTTCTTCTCCTGAACTCCGCTATACTTCTTATAACAATCCTCGCAATCTTTATAAAAATGAAAAAGGAAAAATATAAAGACCTTTCATCACCAGTAATAAGGTTCATAGAAAAGGAGAAGAAATATACCGAAGAAAAACCATACGCCATCGAAAAATTTATAATGATTTTGGGTTTCGGAGGAGCAATCTTCTCCACCCTTAGCGTAGTGATAGCAAGCTTTATATTCCCTCCGCGCGGAATAGATGATATTTCATATCATATACCAAAAATTGTTGAAAATGTTCTTGGAAAGAGATTTGTTTCTCTCGATGTAGATTTAGACCCGAGATTTGCTTTCCCAATATCAGGGCAAATGCTTTCACAAGCTTATGTCTTGCTTTTTAAAAATCTCGTATTTATTGATTCCACAAATATTTTCTTCGCGGTTCTATCTGCTCTCTCAATATATGTAATTTCAGAAAAACTTTTCAGAGAAAGAATAAGTTCTATTATATCTTCGCTTTTTGTATTCTCAACACCTATTGTTATAGGGCAGATGGCTTCAAACTATGTTGACCTTGCGTTTGCAGCATTTTTTGTCTCCTCATGGGCGTTTTCTGTGTCAAAAAATTTCTTCCTCTCGGGAGCAATGGCAGGACTTCTCATAAGCACAAAATACATAGGTTTCCTGCTACTTCCTTTTATCGCTTTTATAGCTAAAAAAGAAAGTTCAGAATACAAAGAAAAATCAAAAATCGCAATAACAAAATTCCTTTTAGGATTACTCCTTACGGGAAGCTTCTTCTACATAATGAATATAAAAGAGTTTGAAACTCCATTTTATCCTCCACCATGGACGAAAGAAGGAGAACTTATTTACCCTCAACCCCACCCGTTAAAATCACCAAAAGATTTATTGAATATAATTCACATACTTGGAGCATTTTTCAAATACGATAACCTTGAACTCTCATTCCACAAGGGATTTTCTCTGATATTCTGGTTCATAACTCTTCCCTCATTTCTTTATTTCACTTTCAGAGAAAGGTTCTGGAGAAAAACTGAGTTCTGGCTCCTTATCATACCGCTTGCGTACCTTCTATGGCGCTCAATTCCATCAATACATGTGAATGCGAGATTTCTTATATGGTTCGTTTTCACCACATTTTTGTTTTTCTCTTATGTTGGACGCAAAAAGTTTTTCATGCTATGGACATCTGCGGTCTTCACAATAAACCTTGCTCTCATACCTTTCAAAATGGTAAAAACAGAATGGCCAATATTTGTAAACAAGAAGAAAAATTCATGTCCAAACACAATATCAAACCTGCTCGATTCCGGTAAGCCACTTTGGTATGAAAACTTTGAAGAACCCGCATCTTTTTTAGAATTCCTCGGCGAAATAATGAAAAAAGAAAAAAAGAAAAATTTATCTATCGGTATATGTAATGCTCTATTTTACGGAGATAAACTTCAAAATAAAATAAACTGCTCGTCAAAAAACGAACAAATAGATATAAAACTATCTTTTCTCAAAATACTCAAAGGTAAGGTTGTGCAGAAATTAGAAGAGAAAATCACAGGATACGAAAAAATATTTTACGGAAATGACTTTGAAATCTTCATAAGGAAAGACATCTTTGAAAAAGAAAAAGAGTTGATTTCAAGAGTAAAAGAAAATTATCTCAAATGCAGAGCTCAAAAGTAAAACAAAAAATACCCCCCATAACAAAACTATATCAGCAAAAAAGTAATTAAATTTTAAAGTATGAGTCAGGAGAAAAAATGGGACATCAAAGATGACTTCAAAAACGTAATTGAGCTTTTTGAAAACACTTCTGTACGGCTCAAAGACAAACCTTCGCTACGCTACAAAGAAAAGGGAATATGGAAAGAAATCAAGTGGGGCGAATACAGGGAACTCGTGAAAAAATGTGCTAAATCACTTATCGCCTGCGGAGTAAAAAAAGGAGATAGAGTTGCAATAATAGGAAATAACAGATGGGAATGGGTCGTATCAGACCTCGGAATAATATCAGCCGGCGGAATATCTGTCGGGCTTTATCCCACACTTTCCCCAGAGCAAATAGAATATGCGGTAAATCACTCATCTTCTTCAATAATATTTGTTGAAGGAGAAGAACAACTTGATAAAGTTTTAGAAATCCTACACAAAACTCAACTTGAAAAAATAGTGGTATGGGATAGAAAAGGACTCTGGGGATTTAAAAACGAAAAAGTCATATTCTTTGATGATTTTATGAAAATGGGAAAAGAAGTAGAAGATAAAGAGCTTGAAAAAATAAAGAACGAGATTGAACCAGATGATGTAGCTTTTATCGTTTATACTTCTGGAACCACCGGTCCCCCGAAAGGAGCAATGATAACTCACAAAAACATACTTTTTATGACATGGAGCTTGAGCAGAGCGAACGAAGCCAGAGAAGACGATGAAGTCCTTTCATACCTTCCACTAAACCATATAGCTGAAAGATTGCTTTCAGTTTATCTCCCAATAAGAGTTGGATACAGAGTTAATTTTGTTGAAAGCTTTGATACACTCCTTGAAAACCTGAAAGAAGTCAGACCCACAGTTTTCTTTTCTGTCCCACGAATATGGGAGAAAATATCATCTCAAATAGAGGTTCTTATAGATGATTCTACACCGTTCAAAAAGAAAATCTGGAAAATCGCAAAAAAAATTGGCAGAGAATACGCGGAAGAGGTTCAGAGAATAAAAGAGGAACTTATAAGAAAAGATGGCGAGTTTTCAAAACTATCAGGCGAAGAGAGAAGGAAAATAGTAGAGAAAAAAGTCCCTCTCAAAACGAAGTTGAAATACAGGTTGGCATACTGGGGAGTTTTACATCATGTGAAGAGAATTTTGGGATTTGAAAGAACGCGCTTTGCTTTGTGCGGAGCTGCTCCTTCTGCCCCAGAACTTTACATCTTTTTCAATTCCATCGGAATTCCCCTTTCAGAAGGTTATGGGCAAACCGAATCATCAGGAGTAATAACAATAACAAGAATAGGTAAAGAGAGGTTCGGATATGTCGGTGAGCCAATAGATGGAGTTGAAGTGAAAATAGCAGAAGACGGAGAGATATTGACACGCGGTCCACATGTTTTCAAAGGATATTTCAAAGATCCCGAACTAACAGCGATGACTATACGCGACGGCTGGCTTCACACCGGAGATATAGGTGCAATCGATGAAATCGGATACCTCAAAATACTTGATAGAAAAAAAGATATAATAATCACAGCAGGAGGAAAAAACATCACCCCTTCCTACATAGAAAACAAACTTAAATTCTCTCCATACATCCAAGATGCAGTTGTGATAGGTGATGGAAGAAAATACCTTGTCGCCTTAATACTCATAGATGAAGATAATGTCTCCCAATGGGCTCAGAAAAAAGGTATAGTTTTCACAACATTTGAAGACCTCACAAAAAATCCCGAAGTTTATAAGCTAATCAGAGAAGAAGTTGAAAAAGTCAATAAAACTCTGTCTCAGGTTGAGACAATAAAAAAATTCGCTCTTATACCAAGGAGATTATATGAAGAAGAGGGAGACATCACTCCAACAAGAAAAATAAAAAGAAAAGTAATAGAACAAAAATATAAAGATATAATTGAAAAACTTTACAAAGATTAAATTAAATAAGCAAGCAAACAAAATATCAATGAAAAATGAAATATTAAAATATCTACTACTATGCTATCTTTACTCATCGTATTTCAGTTAGGTGTAGGATGGGAAATAAGCAAAATAATAGGAAAAGATATATACATATCTTTGGAAGGAAAAACATTCAGGTTATCATCTTCTGACAACCTTCAATCACAGAACAACATTCTTGTAAAAACAACGAGAAGGTCTCGCATATACCTTCAAAAGCAAAGCATTTATAAACCATCAAAATATCACAGGGTAATACTTGACGAAGAGAGCTCCGCCTTCTTCTCAAAAGAGATAACCTTTCACTACGGAAAAATGCTCTTTGAAATATCAGAAGGTGTAGATTCAGAAAAGTTCTTCATAAACTTTGAAGAAGCAAATCCTTTTTTTGTTGAACTCTTGAAGGGAAGCTTGCTAATACTCTCAGCAGATAAAGGATATATAATCTACTGCTCAAAGTGCGAAGGAGATATATGGAAAAGAATTCAGGGCGAAGAAGGTGAAAAAGCAATAAGTCAAAAGCCACTCATTTCAAGAAAACTATTTTTCATAACCAGAGATAATATTGAAGATACAATAGCAGATGATGAAACTTTTTCTCTCATTCAACAGCTCATAGAAAGAATGAACGGAAAAGAGTTCGCAAAAGATATAATATACTCAGACGATACAGAAGATATTCCGGAACCAATACCTCCGGAAAAGAAAAAATTCTCTACACATACGAAGGGGAACGAAGAGATTCCGTCTTTAAGGCAGATGATGCTCATAGAATCTCACTGCTTCCAGCTCCTGAAAAAAGGTATAGAGTGCAGAACAAAAAAATAGAGCATATCATCACTTATTGCTTATTGCTACAATTTGAGAATCTTTGAGAGCTGAAAAGAATCTGGCTGACCCGGAGCTCCTTCAATCCTCCCTAACCTACCGTATACCCAATCAGAACCGAAAACAGGAAGAACAATTCGGGAGAGAAAGGCAATTTTCGGATCTCCGATACACATCACACATATAGAAAAATCGCGCTTTTTGAAAGATATTTTTCTAGTAAAAAGAGCAAGCTCTACAAGAACATGCTCACTCCTTGCAAAAACCGCTGATTTGAACACATCTCCACCCTGAACCTGAAATTCTGAAAACTTTCTTTCAAGAACTTTTATATTCGCGCTACCTTCAAAATCATGAAAAGATAAAATCACTTTTTTCTTTTTTGACTCCGCAGACGATACTAAATCTCTAAAATCTGGCAGAGATGAAAGTTCAACATCAATATAATCAACACTATCTAAAAATTTGAGATAAAGCCCCTTTCTGTTAGGAACTTGCACTCCGCCCTCTTTTTCTGACCTTACTGTAAGTATTATGGGTTTGAGATGCGAAAACTTCTCTACTGCCTTCCCTACCAATAACTCATCACCTATAAGGTCTCCCCTTATCTCTATTATATCAAGATATTTTTTCGCACCCCTTATAAAAGCTGATTCAAGAGGAAAATAAGTCAAGACCCCGATGATTTTAGGTGGAAACATCGCAGAAATAAAAATTTTGTTTCCATCAATCCCCCCTTTTTATAGCTGCGATTCCCGTTCTTACAACCTCTTTTATACCGAACGGTTTGAGAAGCTGTAAAAACGCCTCTGTTTTATCTCTATCACCCGTTATCTCTATGGTCAAGCTCTTCAAAGTCACATCTACTATCTTACCTCTGAAAATTTCAACTAATCTCATCACCTCATCTCTATTTTCTTTTGTTGCTTGAACTTTAACAAGCATAAGTTCTCTTTCAACATGGGGAACATCTGTTATATTACTGACTTTGACAACCTCTATTATTTTTCTGAGCTGTTTTTCTATCTGTTCAACAACTTTGTCATCTCCCCTTGTGACTATTGTCATGCGCGAAAAAGCTGGGTCATGCGTCTCACCAACACACAAACTCTCTATGTTATAGCTTCTTCCAGCAAAAAGACCGGCTATCCTTGCGAGAACTCCCGCTTTATTTTCTACAAGCAAAGAAAGAACATGAAGTCGTGTCTCGGTCTTCCTCTGAGCTCTTCTTGGAAGCATATCTCTTGACAGCCCTTCAAGAGGAGCAATTGAAGGAGTAGAAAGCATCATCTGCTGATTGTTCTCATTAACTTTTTTATCGTTAGATTCTTTTTCTGCACTTTTCAATTCATCAGAGCTCCCCTTTTCAATTTTATCCCCAGACATACGAAAATAAAACAAATAAGTTTATTTCAATTTACCTCTGATGTATATTTTACCGTTTTTTTCCACCTTTTCAACGAGGTTTTCCATCTCAAGAATGTCTATATATCCCAGTGCCTCGGAGAATTTGAACGACCAGAATTCATCTGGCAGATTTGGGTAGAGTTTATTTCCGAGCTCATAAATCGTCATTTCCTCAACCGATATGATTTCAAGAACTTTCTTTTTCATTTTTTCCACTCTGACAAACATCTTTTGAACTACGGTTTTTACATCTGATAAGGACTCTAAGTGTCCCGGCATAACCAACGATATATCAAGGTTTTCAAAGACCTTCAAGCTCGCAAGCCAATTTGGCAAATTCTTAAAACGCTCTTCTGCCTTTGAGAAAAATAAAAGTGGAACAGGAAAACCTTTGGAGAAAATGTGGTCTCCTGCAAAGACCAGACCATCTTTCTCGTCGTATAATATGATGTGTCCTGGGGTGTGTCCCGGAGTGTGAATAAAACTTAATTTTCTACCTCCCAAGTATATGCTATCTGAATTCAGATCTACGGGAAAAACCTCTTTTTCTTCAAGTTGATATTTGCGTGAAAAATAAGATTTAGCTTGGTTTTCAACAATCTTGTGTTTATCGTCAGGAACTCCGTTTTTTGAGAGGAATTCTTTTGCAAACTCTGCCGCTTTTTGTCTTTCTTCTTTTGGAAGTTCAACAACTCTATCTTTATCTCGTGAGTGTATAAATATAGGTATCTCCCTTTTTACTTTCTCTCTTATGAAAAGTAAATTCCCATAGTGGTCTGGGTGTCCATGAGTGAGAATTATAAAAGATATTTTATCCCATCCTCCGCAAAAGTCATTGACTTCTTTTTCAAGAATTTTGAAGTTCTCTTCGGAGTATAGACCCGAATCTATGAGAGCGAACTCACCCTTTTCTTTAAGTATAAAAACATTTACTTCAAAAAAAGGCCACGGTATTTTGAGTTTTACAGTCCTTATCTCCATCTTCAAAAACTCAAAAATTATATAATGAAGTTAATCATACTTGATAATTTCAAATCATTTTCGGAGCATTTTAAACTTTAATTTATCTTTTGTGTTTTTAGTTGCCGAGGTGGCGGAATAAGGTAGACGCGTCGGACTTAGGATCCGATGGGTTTCAAGCCCGTGCGGGTTCAAGTCCCGCCCTCGGCACCAAAATTTCTGTGAAATACACAAAACTCGGAAGAAGCGACCTCATGGTATCTCGCCTTTGTATTGGCTGTTGGCAAGCGGGAAAATTCGGCTGGGGCGATGTCAAAGATGACCAAATAATATCAGGTATACAAAAGGCGCAAGAACTCGGAATAAATTTCATCGATACCGCAGATATATACGGATTCGGCTACTCAGAAACCCTCATCGGAAAAGCAGTAAAAGGTAAAAGAACTCAATTCGTAATCGCAACAAAGGTCGGACTCTCCTGGCCAAGAGAAAAACCTAACCCAACTCAAACAGATATAAAAAGAGACCTTTCACCAAAATATGTAAAAAAAGCAGTTGAAGAAAGTTTAAAACGACTTGGAACAGATTACATAGACCTCTACCAAGCTCACTGGCCAGACCCTAAAATAAAGCTTGAAGACCTCGCAGAAGTCATGGAAAAGATATGCGAAGAGGGAAAATCAAGATGGTGGGGAATATCAAACTTCTCACTTGAAGAAGCTAAAAAACTTATTCAATTCCGATGTAAATTCTTCACCTCAAACCAACTTCCTTTCAACCTCCTTGAAAGAGAAATAGAAAAAGATATTCCAGAATACAAAGAAAGAAAAATCGGCATATTAGCTTACAGCCCTCTCGGAATGGGAATACTTACCGGAAAATACAAAGAACCCCCAGAGTTCAACGGTTTTGATTGGAGACAAAACTACGAGTTTTTCAGAGAAGAAAAATTCTACAAAGTAAAAAGAGCAATAGAACAGACAGAACACATAGCAAAAGAGAAGAACGCAAAGTTTTCTCAAATCGCAATAGCATATATTCTCAAAAAAGATATAGATGTTGTTATATTCGGATTCAAAAATGCCGATCAGGTTGAAGAAAATGCAAAATCAGTGTATATTGACCTTTCAGAAGAAGAAATAAAAGAACTTGAATCAGCTTTCTCATTCTGAAAACTTTATCACCAAAAATCAAATCCAAAAAATTAAAAAAAATAAATATTGCAAAAACAGAGAAAAAATTATTTAATCGGTTCTTAGTATGGTAGAGATTTTTGAAAGCAGAGTTGTGAGAAAAACTGAGCTTGCTCCACAGGTCTTTCTCTTTGAACTTGAAGGAAAAATCAGATTTGAACCTGGACAGTTCGCAATGATAGGTCTTATAGACGAAATATCTGTAATACCAAAACCCTTTTCTATACTTTATTCAAAAGACAGAAGCTTTGCGATACTTTTTAAGGTTTTCGGCGACTGGACAGCAAGATTTTCTAAAATAAGCGAAAATTCACGAGTAAGAGTTTTTGCTCCATGCGGAACTGGCTTCCTCTCCGCAATAAAAAGGTATAAACTCAAAAGTCCTCAAAAAATCCTCTTTATAGCAGGAGGGCTTGGTATAGCATCACTCTACCCCGCAATAGATTTATTCTCAAACGGAAAAAATACTCTCATATTCGGAGGAAGAACTTCACAAGACATAATAATAAAAGACATGCTCAAAAATAAAGCCGAAATCCTGATAACAACAGAAGACGGTTCCGAAGGTAAAAAGGGACTCATCACAAATCTTATAAAAACAGATGAAGGAGTAGACCCAGATGAATTTGATGTCGCCATAACTTGTGGACCACCCCCCATGCTCAAAGCTCTCGTAAAATTCTGGGAAGAAAAAAATATAAAAACCCCTTTACTTCTTGCTATGGAAGAAAAAATGGCTTGCGGTCTTGGAATCTGTTTTTCCTGCTCAATAAAAACCCAAAACGGACCTAAACTGTGCTGTCAATACGGACCCGTCTTCATAAACAAAGAACTATTGAACTTTTAATAAAAAACAAAATCAAAACTAATTTTTTCATATGAGAACCGAAATAGTTGAAAGACCACCAATTCTGCGGAGCATAAACCCGGCAACAGGAGAGCTGATAGGAGAATTCAAAAACATGGGAGAAGAAGAAGTAAAAGAAGCCGTCCAGAAAGCAAAAAAAGCACAGAAAGATTGGGAAAAAATACCTATAAAAGAAAGAGCAAAATGGATTTTAAAACTCAAAGAACACATAAGAAAAAACATAGAAGATATAGCAGACGTTATATCAAAAGAAAAAGGTGTTTCAAGGTTTGAAGCACTCATTTCAGATGTCTTCCCAATACTTGACCTCGCTGACTTCTACGCTAAAAACACAGAAAAAATACTGAAAAGAGAAAAAGTCAAAATAGGAGTATGGAACCTGATGGGAAGAGAAAGCTACATAGAATACTTCCCCTACGGCGTAATAGGAATAATATCTCCGTGGAACTTCCCGTTCTCAATACCTATGGGACAGATAATAATCGCTCTTATGGCTGGAAACACCTGCGTTCTAAAGCCCTCTGAATTCACACCAAAAACAGGGGTCCTTATAAAAGAGCTCTTCAAAGATGTGGGATTTCCAGATGGATTATGCGAAGTTGTAACCGGAGATGGACTCACCGGCTCATACCTTGTCAAATCAGGAGTAGATAAGATATTTTTCACTGGCTCCACACAGACAGGAAAGATAATCATGAAAACCGCTGCTGAATATCTTGTTCCCGTAGTGATGGAACTTGGGGGAAAAGACCCGATGATTGTCTTTGATGATGTTGATATAGATATAACAACTGACGCGGCAATTTTCGGTGCGTTCTTCAACACAGGACAAGTTTGCGCATCAGTAGAACGACTATACGTCCACAAAAAAATATACGAAGAATTCAAAAAAGCTATCGTAGAAAAAACAAAAAAGCTCAGAGTTGGGTTCTCATCATCCGAACCCTGGGGATGCGACATAGGAGCAGTAATATCTGAAAAACAACTTATGAAAATAAAAGAGCATATCGAAGAGGCAAAAGAAAAAGGAGCAGAAGTAATAGGTGGAGAAATAAAAGATCTTTTCGTAAAACCAGCAGTAATACTAAACGTAGATCATTCTTTCAAAGTAGTGAGAGAAGAAACCTTCGGACCTGTTCTCCCCATAATGCCTTTTGAAACAGAAGATGAAGCAATAGAACTCGCAAACGATTCAGAATACGGACTTACCGCATCGGTCTGGACAAAAGACCTCAAAAGAGCAAAAAGAATAGCAGAAAAGCTCCAATACGCCACAGTAATGATAAATGATAACCTCATAACCCACGCCATACCACAAGTCCCATGGGGAGGAGTAAAAAACTCAGGAATAGGTAGAACTCACGGAAAAGAAGGACTGCTTGAGATGGTTCAGGTAAGACATGTTCATACAAATAAGCTCGGACAAAAAATGAGAGCTCCATGGTGGTACCCATTTTCAAAAGAAAAGTACGAATTCTCAATAGCTCTCACCAACCTTCTCCACGCTCCATCGCTAAAAGAAAAAATTCAAGGTTTCCTGACAATAGCCAAAAACTTACCCAAAATATCAAAACAAAAACTAAATGAATAGTGTAGGGGTACTTGGAGCAGGAAGCTGGGGATGGACCCTCGCTCACCTCATCACAAAAAATAAACACAAAGCGGTAATATGGACAAATAATGAAGACATAGCAGAATCAATAAACAAAAACGGAATAAACCCCAAGAGATTTTACGAGTTCCCTCTTACAGGAAGCTACGAAGCAACGACAGATTTAAAAGATGTGTTCTCAAAATGTGAGCTTATCTTGATAGCACTCCCAACAAAAGCAATAAGAGAAGTCATCAAAAAATCTTCAAAATACATAGAAGGAAACCACATAATAATAAACACCTCAAAAGGGATAGAAATAACGACTGGCAAGAGAATAACAGAGATAATAAAAGAAGAATCATGCTGTAAAAAAATAGGTGTTTTATCTGGACCGAATCTCGCAAAGGAGATTTTAGAAGGTTATCCTGCCGCTGCTGTGGTTGCCTCAAACATAAAAGAAGTTCAAGAAAAAGCATATTCAATACTGCACTCCGGATTTTTCAGAATTTATCTATCGTATGACATAGTTGGAGTAGAACTCGGAGGAGCACTGAAAAACATATATGCAATAGCTTCCGGAATAGCCGAAGAGATGGGATTTAAAATCAATTCCATCGCTTTCCTCCTCGCAAGGTCAGTAAGTGAGATGGTGAGGTTCGGAGAAAAATTCGGAGCAAAAAAAGAAACATTCTTTGGACTTTCCGGAGTGGGAGACCTCTTCGCAACCGCACTATCTGACCTCTCGAGAAACAAAAGATTTGGAAAACTCATCGCACAAGGGAAAAAACCAGAAGAAGCACTCAGAGAAATAGGTGAAACCGTTGAAGGATATTACACAACAAAAATAGCATACGAACTCGCAGAAAAAATGGGAATAAAAATGAACATACTCGGCGCAATCTACAAAATACTTTTTCTGAACTATGAACTTCCCCTCGCACTACGAGAGCTACTCACATCAGAAATAAAAGAAGAATTCTGATACAAACAAAATCTCTCTTCTTCTGAAAAATATAAAATACAAAGCAGATGACAAAATATAAGAAGATTTTCCTCTTTCTCTTTACTATATGGACTTTATATGTTTTGGCACTACTTATAAGGCAAAATGAAATATATGGAATTGAAACAACCGATTCTTACTTTTACCTGAAAATCGCAGAAAACTCAGCGTTCAGAGGCAAATTCACTCACCCCGTATATTCTCCCGGATACCCATATTTTATCTCTGCTATGCTACATCTCGGAATTGAAACAGAACTTGCAGGAAGAATAATTTCATTTATTTTCGGAGCAGGAATAATTATTCTAATTTTCATATTTCTGAAAATTATTCTTGTCTCACAAAACCGGAAAAATCACGAAGGAGAAGTGGTAGCTTTGTTTTCATCTGTGTTTTTAGCGACAAATCCAAAGTTCGTATGGGCATGCTACTCAACTTTACCATACACAACATCAACTTTCTTTATGTGGATTTCTATACTTCTTTCTCTCATCATAAATCAAAGCGAAAGAAAAAATATAAGCTCAAAGAAAATGTTTTTACTTTCTGCTCTCTCTGGATTTTTCTCAGGAATATCTTATGTCATAAGACCCGAAATGCTGATAACCTTTTTTATTTTCATCGCAATCACAAGAAAACCGAAACTTATCATTCCCTTCATACTTGGATTCACCATCTCCTCGCTTCCATATCACATCACATCATACAAAGAAGGTAACCTTCCGTCTTTTCTATCAAAACTGATTCTATATAGAGGCGGAAGCTTAAGTGAAGGTATAAGTATATCTCAAGATAACATAGAGAAAATACTGACACTTCAAGGATACATCAAAAATTTCATTTTCAACTTCCATCTTTCTCATAAATACGCAATACCGGGAATACTCACAGCTTCTGAACTCATAATCATAGGACTTGGAATAAGCAAAATTTTGAAGGAGTCAAAGGAATCAGCAAAGCTCTCTCTGCTCATTGTAATTATCTGGTGTCTATTTACTTTTCCAATAGCAATATCTGCTGACTACTTTTATATTCCTGTTTTACCTTCAATCTCTCTTTTTGGCGGATACGGTTTATACCAGCTCTGGGATTCAAAAAATAAATACGCAAAGCTTGGCTTTATGGCTTTCTTTATAGCTCTGAACACAGCGGTGTTTTCTCAACCCCTTTACAAAGATGAAGGAAGAAAAATCTACAAGATAGCAGGAAAATGGATAAAAGAAAATTTTGGCAGTGAGAGCATTTTGATTTTTGAACCTTTTCCCTTTGCTACATTTTACGCTGGTGGTGAGTGGACAACTTCTCCGTCAAAGGCGAAAATATGGGTAATAAGCTCATTAGATTATCTCTCATCAAGAGGTAAGCCAGAACTTATGATACTTGATATGGCGAAGATAAAGGAACTCTCCTTTGCCGAACCCATAACAGAGATAAAATACAAAAGTATAAGATTGAGAATCTTCAAACCTTCCGAAAATTCAAGGTAGAAATCAGTGAAACAGAACATTATCTGTTATATCTTTTGAAGTACTCTCAATCTTTTTGAGTATTTCTCTCGCGTCTTTGAGATGAGAAGATAAAAGAGCAAGCGTCTGAACAATATAAACAACAAAAGAGAAAAACCAGTACGAAATTATAAAAGTTATGAGTCCAACAGAAAAAGCTAAAAGATTGCTGAAACCAAGAAACTTTGAGAGAAGGTAAGGCACAGAAACGGCGAGCGAGAAACTCGCAAAAGCAATGAATAAATCTCCAAAAAGCATAACAAAAGTCATAACAAAAAGAAAATCACGCATGAGATGAAAAGAGAAGAAATATTTAAACTTGAACAACCTCAAAATGGTATAAAAAAAAGAATAGAAAGGATAGAGAAGAAACGAAATTATCATCAAGAAAACAGCCATCTCAATAAAAATAAATCTACTTGGCTAAAATTTTCAAGAAATTCAAAATTTTCCGAGAACTTTCTCTGAAAACTTCATTACCATAAAGAAAGTTTCTTTCAGGGTGCCACTGAACGCCAAAAACCATTTTCTCCATATGAAAAATTCCCTCAACGACTCCATCTTCTTGGGAAACAGCAAAAACCAAAAATGAGTTCGCAACTTCTTTTATCGCCTGATGATGATAACTCGCAACATAAAAAACCTCCCCAAAAGCAAAAACAGGATTTTTCTCAACTATTCTCACACTATGATATATGTCATCTTTTATAACCTGAAAGTTCTTGGGACTTTTTCCCCTATAATACCTGTGAATAAAACTCCCCAAATCAGAAGGAATATCCTGATATAAAGTTCCACCGAAAAAAACATTTATGACCTGAATCCCTCTGCATATACCGAAAATAACCTTCCCGGAACTGAAAAACTTATCAATCGCTTCAAACTCGTATTCATCACGCAGATCATCAATTTTGGTTTTCTTCGGATAAGAATTTCTCTCTCCGTATCTTTTTGGATTTACATCTTCCCCGCCAACAAGTATTAATCCTGAGTAATCCCCTTTATCAAATTTTTCTCCCACAATTTTTATGTCAAAATTTATATCGCCAGAAGAGAGAAAATCAGCGTAATCCTTTACCTTTTTGATGTCTTTCGCTATTATAAGAAATCGTCCCATAGTATCTCAAAAACTTAAACTAAAAAAATTTTGAAAAAAATTTTTCCTCACAAAAAAATGATTATCTTATATCCTGCTGATTTTATTTCTTATAACTGCTTCCATAAGCTTTTTGTTGATTTTTTTATAAATTCCTACGAAAGGAGGTGATCAAAATATGGCAAAGAAGGATTCCAAAGTAAAAATTACCCCTTTGAGAGATAAGGTTGTTGTCAAAAGAGTTGAAGAAGAAGAACAGAAAACCCCAGGTGGAATAATAATTCCTGATACCGCAAAAGAAAAACCACAAATAGGTGAAGTAGTAGCAGTTGGTAAAGGAAAAATTCTTCAAGATGGTAAAGTGATCCCACCAGAAGTAAAGGTGGGAGATAGGGTCCTTTTTGCAAAATATGCCGGTACTGAAATTAAAATAGAAGGAGAAGAATACCTTATAATGTCAGAAGATGAAATACTTGGTATTATAGAAAAATAAAATTGCCTTTATTTTTTGATTTTTTATTTCAAAGAAAGGAGGTGAGAAGTTATGGCAGCAAAAGAAGTACTCTTTGACGTAGAAGCAAGAGAAAAAATATTAAGAGGAGTTGAAAAAATAGCAAGTGCAGTCAGGGTAACACTTGGACCTGGTGGAAGAAACGTGATACTTGAAAAAACATTTGGAGCTCCAACGGTAACAAGAGACGGGGTCACAGTAGCAAAAGAAATAGAGCTTGAAGATAAATTCGAGAACCTCGGTGCGCAACTTGTAAGAGAAGTATGCTCAAAAACAAACGATGTAGCAGGAGATGGAACAACAACCTCAGCGGTCCTCGCCCATGCGATATTCACAAAAGGGCTAAAGCTCATCTCCGCAGGTGCTAACCCCGTAAACCTCAAAAAAGGAATAGAAATAGCGGTAGAAAAATGTGTAGAAGAACTCAAAAAAATGGCAAAAGAAATCAAATCAAGATCTGAAATAGAAAATGTAGCCAGAATAGCTTCAAACCAGGATTATGAAATAGGCAAAATAGTCGCAGACGCAATAGAAAAAGTAGGGAAAGAAGGAGTGATAACAATAGAAGAAGCAAAAGGAACAGAGACAACATGGGAAGCAGTAGAAGGAATGCAGTTTGACAGAGGTTACCTTTCTCCTTACTTCATAACAGACCCAGATAGAATGGAATGTGTCCTTGAAGACCCCTATATATTGATATACGAGAAGAAAATATCATCTGTAAAAGACCTTGTGCCACTTCTTGAGCAGATTGTAAGAGATGGGAAACCACTTCTTATCATCTCCGAAGATGTAGAAGGTGAAGCTCTTGCAACACTCGTTGTCAACAAATTAAGAGGAGTTCTCAAATGCTGTGCGGTAAAGGCACCAGGGTTTGGAGAGAGAAGAAAAGCTATGATGGAAGACATAGCAATACTTACAGGAGGAAGGTTCATCGCAGAAGAGCTTGGTATCAAACTTGAAAACGTCCAACTTTCTGACCTCGGTAGAGCAAAGAAAGTAGTCGTAGATAAAGAGCACACAACAATAATAGGTGGAGCGGGTAAAAAATCAGAAATAGAAGCAAGAATAAACCAGATAAGAAAGGCGATTCAAGAGACAACTTCTGACTATGATAGAGAGAAGTTGCAGGAAAGACTCGCAAAGCTCGCCGGAGGAGTCGCAATAGTATATGTGGGAGCTCCAACAGAACCTGCTATGAAAGAGAAGAAGATGAGAGTTGAAGATGCAGTGAATGCTACACGTGCAGCTGTTGAAGAAGGAATAGTCCCCGGAGGAGGAGTCGCCTTCATAAAATGTATTCCCGCACTTGAAAAACTCCTTGAGGAAGAGAAAAACGATGATGTAAAACTCGGCATAAAAATAGTGAAAGAAGCAATAGAAGAACCCCTGAGATGGATAGCAAGAAACGCAGGATATGAAGGTTCAATAATAGTTGAGAAAATAAAAGATAAGATAAGACAAGACCCGAAGTCCAACCCGGGTTTTGATGCTCTTCAAGGCAGATTCGTTGACGACATGCTTTCAGCAGGAATAATAGACCCTGTAAAGGTGACAAGGTCAGCACTTCAGAACGCAGCTTCTGTTGCTTCACTCCTTCTCATTACAGAAGCACTTGTAGCGGAAAAACCAAAGAAAGAGGAGAAATTCCCAGCTACACCACCTCCTGAAATATAAAAAATAAAATGAGCGCCTTCCTTCCTCTGATTCCCGTTATATTAGCAGGTGGGGGGGGAAGGCGCCTCTTCCCTATCTCAACTCAAAAAAACCCAAAATACCTCCTTAAAATAAACTCTTCAAAATCTCTCATTGAAGAAACAATAGAAAGAGCAATACTGTGCCAGAAAGAAATAAATAAATCAGAAGTTTATCCCATCTTCATTGTAAGCAACATAAAGCACAAAAACAAAATAAAAAGGGTAATTCAGAAACTCAAAAGAACCAAAGCAAAAAATAACAACAGCACTCGCAAATTAAAAATTGAGTATCTTTTTGAACCGCTTATGAAAAACACCGCTCCCGCAATATGCTACTCTGCCCTGAAAATCCAAGAAAAGTTCAAAGATGCAGTTCTGCTGATTTTACCATCAGACCACAAAATACAAGACAACAATAAATTCAAAGAAGCTATAAAATCAGCTTACGAGGTAGCAAAAGAGAACTTTATCGTAACACTCGGAATTACCCCACAATATGCAGAAACAGGATATGGCTACATAAAAATATCAGAAAAAAAGTTGAAAGATAAAGATAATGTCTTTGAAGTTGAAAAATTTACAGAAAAACCATCAAAAGAGAAAGCAGAGGAGTTTATGAAGTCGGGAAAGTATTTCTGGAATGCTGGGATATTTATAGCAAGAACTTCTACTATACTTGAAGAACTGGGAAAATACACCCCAATTCCAAACATAATGAAAGAAAATAGCATAAAAAAGGCGTACCAAATTGTGCCGGAAATCTCAATAGATTATGCGGTCTGCGAGAAGTCAAAAAAAATGGCTTGCGTTGTTGCAGATTTCAGATGGTCAGATGTCGGCTCCTTCAAAGCAATAAAAGAACTATTCCAAAATGATGAGAACGGAAACTCAGGAAATGCTGACTTCATAGAATGCAAAAACTCACTCGTGTTCTCACAAAATAACAAAAGAAAAAAAATAATACTTTTCGGAGTCGAAAATTTAGTAATAGCAGAAGGAGAAAATTTCTTACTCGTAACCTCCCTTGAAAAAAGCCAAGACATAAAAAAGATATCTGAAAAATACGATAAATAATTCAGAAAAATTTGCGATAATAAATCAATAAGATGAATAAATTTTTGTATTTCGTAATTTACTCTCCCGGATTTTCGGGAAGCTTATTTTTATCAAAGGTTATCAACTCACACAAAGATGTAATCTGCCTGCACGAGACAGAAATGTTTGAAGCACTAGAAATCCACAACGATGGGAAAATAGAAACGAAATTCTTCTTTGAACTCAACGAAAAAAATAAATTCAGCAGACACCTTTTCTTTATGACCCCATACCTTCATCACTACTTCAATGCATACAAAGCCATAGGAATAGTTGAAACAGGGAGAGTAAATATAGGATTCTCTTTGAATATTCTTGAGAATTATAGAAGATTTCAAGAAGAAACTGGGAAAAATGTTGAACTTAAAATCGGTTTTCTTATAAGATCTCCGATAAAAGTAACAAACTCATTTTTCAAAGAATTTTCAAAGATATTTTATTTTATCGGGAATCAGCAAGAAAAAATTTCAACACTTGAAAGGTATTTTTCCGCAATAGCAGAATACGCAGTTTCAAAAAACTATGTTGAAAAAGATAAATTAGAGAAAATATTAGAGATTTCAAGAAAATCAGGAGAACTATTATTTCTTGGTTCAACCCTTATTGTTTTCTCATTTGTAAAAGAAATCTCAACCCTCATAAAAGAAAACCCAAAATACACGCTCTTTAAACTTGAGGAGATAACAAAATATAAAACGATTTTTGAGGGAAAACTCAAAGAGATAACAGAACAATACTATGATCTGAATGAATCTATATTGAGAGAGAAGGTGAATCAAAAACACAATTCAGAAGATGAAACAAGTGTTATAAAAAACTGGAACGAATACCAAAGAGAAATTTTTCTTTCGGTGTTTGAAAACTGTGATGAAGAACTTAATCTATTGGGCTACTGGTATATTTTAAACTACTTCTCTCCACAGCAAATAAGAGTCAGAAAAGTTCCTCATTATTTTCTTACATAAGCTCAAAATTAAAAATTCGTATTAGATTGTATATGCTGTGGAAGACAGAGCAAATCTTTTATATAAAATTATTGATGACATTGAGTTTATTCACTCTGCCTTTCCTGAAAAGGATTCAATAGAGCAGGCAGAAGAACTTAAAGAAAAAGCAAAAGCTTTCATAAAAGAGAACCGAGATAAGATTGAAATTTTTGAAAACAAAGCAGAAGAAAATCCATCGTACTTTGATTGGAACATAGTAAAAAGCGGGGCGAAATTTAATTTTCTTTCTCTTATAATACCCAAAGAGTTTGGTGGCAAAGGTATAAAAGCACTTCCCTACTCTGTTTTCATAGAAGAGATTTGCTCTGAAACAGCAGGAGTTGGAAACATTTTCGGCGCCCACGCTCTCGGTATGACACCAATACTCCTTTCACCATACCTCTTTTCATTCACAAACATAATAAAAGAGGTCGTAGAGAGAGAAAAGAAAGGTGAGCCCATTTTATTTGCGTTTGGATTGACCGAACCAACGGGAGGATCAGATGTCCAGCAAGACGAAGATTGGCTCAAAAAAGCAAAAATGACAACAAAAGCACAAAAAGTAAAAGATGGATACATACTGAACGGGAGAAAAGTTTTCATCTCAAACGGTTCTGTTGCAAAATACATAACGGTTTTCGCTCAAACTTCGTCACCAGATAAAATGATGTGTCTTCTCGTGAACTCAGAAATGAAAGGTTTTTCTATCGGAAGGGTTGAAGATAAGATGGGACAGAAAACTTGCCACGCAGCAGAACTTGTATTTGAAGATGTTTTCGTCCCCGATGACATGGTCGTGATTCCAGAAGGTTCGGCACCGTTCATAAACCGAGTCATACTCTCAACAACAAGAGCACCAGTAGGAGCAATAGCAACCGGAATAGCAAAAGGAGCAATAAAAAAAGTAATAGAAATCGTAGAAGATAAAGACGAATACTTCGCACTGAAAATATCAGAAGCAATATCAAAACTCATTATGGCAAGAATGCTGTGGATAACCTCATGCACAATAATAGATAAAGAAGGTTCAATGAAACTCAGCCAAAACCCCGTTGTAAAACTCATAGCTAAAATATTTTCAAAAATAAACTCATTAGACCAAAATCTGACCAGAAAACTTGGAAGAAAATTAGGAGATAGAATGAAAGATGTTTTTTTCAATGTTCTGAGCAAAAATCTCAAAAAGATAGAATCACTATCTTCAATCGCAAAATTCTCCTCAACTCAACTTAGTTTTGAGGTATGCAATATATGTATGGAGCTTCTCGGAGAAAAATCTGCTGACAAATCTCTGAAAATAGAAAGATTTCTCCGAGATGTGAGATTGACACAAATTTACGAAACAACAAATGAAGTGAATAAAATTATACTGTGGAAAAACCTGTTTGCCTGACTAACGGGTAAAATCTTTTAGCATAATGATTTTGGAACTTACAAGAGACCTTGTAAAAGAGCTTTCAAAAATTGAAATCCCCGAAGATATAAAAAAAGCAGTAGCTTTACAGGTAGAGAACCTGAAACTATCAGCAGAGATAGGAAAAAGAAAGCTCAAATTCTCAGAGGAAAAAGCAGATAAGATAGGTATAAAGCCCCCCCTCCTACAGATTCTTATAAATTCATCTGCCTCTATGTTATACGATTGGGATGATTACCTTTTTGCCGGACACACAGGGCACTCAGCGGTCTTTACCGCACTAGCACTAGGAGAAGAATTCAAAATCCCAGAAGAAAAAATAAAGAGAGCTATCTTTATAGGCAACGAGATAGGAGGAAGATTCGGAATACTGACTCTGATAGGACCTTTGAACGGACAGATGATGACATACCTTCACGGAATAATATCAGCAACCATCACAGAGTATCTTACAGGAAAAATAGAGAACATACCCAAAAGAATATGCTCCTACATATCAAATCCACACTTTATACACTTTGAAGGGTTTATGGGAGGGGAAACAAAGCTATTTACCGCATCTTTCCCGATAGTTCAAGGAGTCATATCATCTCTGTTTGATGTCAAAGAAAATCAATACTCCGAAGAAGGATTTGTGCGTATTTTCTCTTGGAATGATTTTTCAGAAGACACCATTAAAGCTATTTTCTCTCCCGATTTTTTTCTCACAAGAACACTGATGATAAAAAAGTATCCGGGATGTGCTTATGTTCTTCCACAGATTGAATGCACCCTCAAAATAAAAAGAAAAATAGAGGAGAATTTTGAGAAATTTGATATAGATTGCATAAGAGAGATTGAGGTAGAGTATTCTATAATACCTGCTCTGCTTGATGTTATCTCCTCTCGCTATCTTGATTTTTCAAGCCACATTCCAGCTCAGTTCTCAACATACGGAGCTGTAGCACTCGCTCTTTACGGGCAAAATTTCACCCCGGAAACATACGAGAAAGTTCGCTCACACAAAAACTCCATACTCAAAATAATATCAAAAATAAAGACAAAACACAACACAAAATACACAAGGAAAATTCTTGAAAAAGTTTCCGATAGCTTCCCTTTTCTTTATGGAGAAAAACCTCCGTCGGTAAAAAACATCTTGAAAGCTATCTCACACTCCCAAATAAAAATATCCCACCTTGTGAAGGAAGGAATTTTCATTATCCCCGCGCTGATCGCAAGGAGAACCAAAACAGAGAGAAAAATCAAAGATGAGTTTAAATTTATCTTCCCTGCAAAGGTAAAAATTCAATACAAAGACCTTTTACTTGAAGAAGAAGCAATCTCTCACTCAGCCCCTGCAATATCAGAAGATGCAGAAAAAAATATTCAAGAGAAAAGAGAAATAGCAAGCAAAAAGGTTTAAAATCTTCTGTGAAATTAAAATTTTATACTGATAAAAAATAATGAAAGAAAAAAGAAAGATAAACAGGTTAAAGAGAAAAATTTTTAAATTAACCTTACTCTCTCTACCTTTAATCACCTCTATTTCTCCTGTATCAAAAGTCCAAGCTCAAACAGCACCTGCACCAGAAGATCTGCCCTCACCACGAATATATGAATCTATAAGGAAAAAGAAGGAGAAAGAAAAAGAAAAAGAAAAAAAAGGTAAGATAAAAAGAATTTTCCCTAAAAGGAAAAAATCCATATTTGAAGAAGATGAGGAGAAAACAGATTATCGTGATTAAATAAAATTTTTTTCTGCACAAAGTTTTTTCAGATGAAAACTTCAAAATTCCCTTTTTTTCCTCGCTTTATAAAAGTAATTTCTAAAGCCCTTCCAAACATTCAAAATCCTCAGGGTAAGTTCAACCTTATCTCCGATTGAAAACCTTTCTCCGTCTTCAAGTTCTATTCCCTGAACATAAATTCTCGCTCCGTTTTCCGTCCTTACAACAAGCATAGGCAAAGGAGGAAAAACATCAGCATAAGTTGTAAGATAATCTTCGGTAAATGTGAAAACCTCTCCTTCTCTTGACATTTTCTCTTTTGAAAGATTCTTACTTCCGCAGACCTGACAGTAGATTTGAGCAGGAAAAATAGAATTCCCGCAGTCAGAACATCTCAATCCGTAAAGAGAGAGATTTTGCTCTCTTTCTCTCCACAGAAGAGAAATAGATGATTCATCTTCTGGGAAACCAATAATATCTTTTACCTTCAGGTAATGGCCAAATCTCATTTTTTTCCTTCTCTCAAAGACCTTTATGATTTCTCTATGAGGCAAGGAATTTCCTTGAAATGTTAAAATTACACCTTTGACCCCGTTTCCGAGACCCAGAACCGCAACCTTATCTCCCTTTTTCAAGAAACCTGTGGAATAAGCAAGAGATATAGGTATCTGGGAGTTGCCAAAGCTCCCGAATGCGGAGAAGACATCATCTTTGATTTTAAAAGTTCTCATAACTTGCAAAGCGATACCAAAAGTCGGAGAAGAGAATACAACTTTGAGGTCAGGCGAAAACACTTTTTTTATCAAAAAAGAATACACTTCTGTTGCGACAAATCTCTCATCTACACATAAGATTTTTCCATTTTCAGAAGAGATGGCAGGAGTTTCTTCACTTATGTGAAAGAAATCATCTACGGAAAAGATTCCATCTTCGCTTTCCGATGTAGCAGTCATAAAAATCGCTCCGCCTCCATCGCTGAGACCAAAATCAATATCCCACTCTGCTCCCCTTCTTCTCTCACCAGTAGCAATCAGCACACAATCTGCAAGATGAGATTTTAGTAGAGAATAAGCAAGCTCAAAAGCACTTATTATACCCTCTGTACCCCCACCGATTGAAATGGTAGCAGTAGAAACCGGAAGATCAAGAGCTCGTGAAAGCGTAACAGAAGGATTCTTCTCAAGCCAGTGGTTGAAAGAAGAAGAGACAAAAATAAGAGCTGATCTTTTATCTTTTAAGTAATTGCTGAACTTCTTTACTATTCTGTAAGACGCTTCATAAGAGAGCGTAAGAGGGTCTTCATCATAAGAGCAGAACGCCTTCTCGTTCGGAGCCCTCACCCCTGCCTGATTCCTTATCTCCTCACCGCTCAACCTGAAAAAAGGAACATAACCTTCAATATCCTTTATAACTATCTTCATTTCTCTTTTAGATTATTCAGTTGAAAACAAATTTCTAAACTTCCGAAAACTCTTAAACGACAAAATAAAATTCAAAAATTATGGAAGTAAAAATATTGAAAGAAGCAAGACAAAGAGCAAAAACTGAAATATATCAGTGCATAAAAAAGTGGTTCTCAGAAGATGAAATAAAAAAAGACATAACAACACAGTTCCTCGGAATAGGAGAAAAAAGAGGCAAGTTGATTTTATTCTCAAAGAATGAGGAAGATTTCATAGCTGCCGGAGTTGATTTTGTGAAAATTCTATTTGAAGAAGCTCAAAAAATTCTCTTCAAAAATTCAAGAGAAAAAATAAAGTTTCACAAGTTCAAAAGTGATGGAGATAAAGTGAAAAACGGGGAAAAAATCGCCGAAATAGAAGGAAGAATGAAGGTTCTGTTTGCCACAGAGAGATTGAGCATAAATCTTCTTTCACGGCTCTGCGGAATAGCTACTGAAACCTCAAAACTTGTCTCCGAAGCGAAAAAATACGGAATAGAGGTATGCGCTACAAGAAAAACAACCCCAGGACTGAGATTTTTAGAAAAATACGCAGTTGCAGTGGGAGGTGGAAATCCTTACAGATTCTCCCTCTCATCAGCAATAATGATAAAAGATAACCATATAATATCAGCAGGAGGAATTGAAAAAATAAGAGAAATAATAACAAGAAACAGAAAAAAATCAGGAAAGTTGAGAGATATTATAATAGAGGTTCAGAAAATGAGTGATTTAGAAGAGGTTTTGAAAATAGCGAAGGAGCTGAAAAATATATCAGTGATGCTTGATAACTTTCCCAAAGATTCCATAGGAGAAGCTATAAAGAAAATAAGGGAATTTTCACATAATGAAAAAGTGAAAATCTTAATTGAAATCTCGGGAGGTATAAGACCTGAAAAACTCCCCGAAATAGCAGAACTAAAACCAAATAGAATTTCAGCAGGATATATAACATCAAACCCGAAAATCCCCGATATTTCAGCAGATATAATTGCTCTATAAAAGATTTTTATTTTCTTAATATGCAATTTGAAGACATAATCTACCAGAAAGATAAAGGGATTGCAACACTGATTATAAACAGACCAGAAGTTCTCAATGCGTTCAGGACAAAAACAATTGAAGAACTCTCCTCGGCCCTTGAAGACGCAGGGAAAGATAAAAAAATAGGAGTAATAGTGATAAAAGGAGCAGGTGAAAAAGCGTTCTGCGTAGGAGGAGATATTCAAGAGATGAAAAATTTTGACTACTGGTCTGGAAGAAATTTTCTTTTAAAGTTCCTGAATTTCCTCTTGCTAATAAGAAGAACCCCCAAGCCAGTAATATGCGCAGTAAAAGGATACTGCCTTGGAGGAGGAAACGAAATAAACATATCTTGCGACCTCACAATAGCAACAGAGGACTCAATCTTCGGACAAGTTGGACCAAAGGTTGGCTCAGTACCAGTAATAGGAGGAACCCAATTCCTTCCGAGAATAGTCGGAGAGAAAAAAGCAAGAGAAATGGTTTTCTTATGCAATCAGTATTCAGCTTATGAGGCATTAGAGATGGGATTGATAAATAAAGTTGTTCCAAGAGAAAAATTTGATGAGGAAGTAAATTTGTGGTGTCAGAGGATTTTAGAATTAAGCCCGCAAGCTTTGAGGATAGCCAAACTCTCTTTTAATTTTGAAAGCGACCTACTTTACCCTTCGTTCCTCCATGCGGTTGAAATCCTCTCACAAATATATGATACAGAAGAATTCAAAGAAGGTATGAACAGCTTCTTGCAAAAAAGGAAGCCGGACTTCTCAAAATTCAGAAAGTAATCATGATAAGCTTAAAGAACAAAGTAGCAATAGTAACCGGTGGAGCATCAGGAATAGGAAGAGCTATATCAACATTATTTGTCCAACTTTCCGCAAAAGTCGTGATAGCAGACATAAATGCAAGAGAGGGAGAAAAATTGTCAAAGGAGATAAACGCTCTATTTGAACATACAGATATAACCCAACTTGAAAGCGTAAGAGAAACTGCAAAAAAAGTGAAAGAAAAATTAGGGAAAATAGATGTTCTTGTAAACAGCGCTGGATGGGATGAGATAAAACCCTTTTTAGAAACTACGCCAGAATTTTGGGAAAAAGTAATATCTATAAACTTCAAGGGAGTGATAAATACTACGTATTGTGTTCTGCCCTATATGATAGAAGCGAAAAATGGTGTGATAATTAATATATCATCAGATGCAGGAAGAGTTGGAAGTAGCGGAGAAGCAGTGTATTCAGGTTGCAAAGCCGGAATAATAGGGTTCAGCAAAGCAATAGCAAGAGAGTATGCAAAAGATGGGATAAGAGTAAATGTCATCTGTCCTGGACCAACCCGAACACCACTCCTTGAAAGCATTACGAAAGATAAATTGGGAGCAAAAATAATTTCAGCTATGGAAAAATATATACCTCTGGGGAGATTGGGAAGCCCAGAAGATATAGCGCCAGCAGTAGCATTTCTCGCATCAGATTATGCTTGTTATATAACAGGTCAGGTTATAAGCATAAGCGGTGGGCTCACTATGGTCGGGTGATTTACTCACTCCTTTGAAAATGAAAAGGGAAGGAGAAGATGCAGATTTTTCCCCAAAATTCATCTCAAATCATTAAAATTATATATATCTAATTTATTAAGGTATCTATTTTTATTGACATAATATCTTATGATATAAAGCATTATAAAAGGAGGAAGAAAAAATGGGAGAAAAGACAAAAGTAAAAGAAATAGAAAAAGAAAGAGAAGATTACTCAGCAGAAAAAATAAAAATCCTCAAAGACCTTGAAGCTGTCAGAAAAAGACCCGCAATGTACATCGGCTCAACGGGAATTCAAGGCCTACACCACCTTGTCTGGGAAATAGTAGATAACTCGGTTGATGAAGCTCTTGCCGGCTACTGCAACAAAATTATCGTCAGAATACTTGAAGATGGATCTTGTGAGGTGGAAGATAACGGCAGAGGTATCCCAATAGATATACACCCTGAAACAGGAACACCAGCACTTGAGGTTGTCTTCACAAAACTTCACGCAGGAGGTAAATTTGAAAAAGGAGTTTATAAGGTATCGGGAGGACTACACGGAGTCGGAGCGTCTGTTGTAAATGCACTATCAGAAGAGCTTGAAGTTTGGGTTAAAAGAGATGGAAAGCTTGCCTATCAAAAATTTAAAAGAGGAAAACCTGTCACACCGATGAAAATAAAACAGGAAAGCGGAGTTGAAGAAACAGGAACAAGGGTCAGATTCAAACCCGACCCGGAAATATTTGAAACAACAGAATTTTCATATGACATAATAAGAGAAAGAATGAAAGAAATATCTCACATAATCCCTGGGTTAAAAATAATACTTCACGACAAAAGACAAGATAAAAAAGAAACTTTCTTTTCAGAGTCCGGAATTTCTGAACTTGTCAGAGATTTATCTGAAAACTCAAATGTCCTTTTCAAAAACCCAATATACATAGAGGGGGAAAAAGAAAACATAAAACTTTCAGCAGCTCTTCTTTACAGGGAAGAAAGAGAAGAAATTCTTCTCTCTTTCGCAAACACAATAAGGACCGTAGATGGTGGGACACATGTGACGGGCTTTAAAACAGCTCTATCAAAAGCAATAAACCAGTTCGCATCAAAAATCCTCAAAAAAGATGTTCTTTTCTCAGGAGAAGATATAAGGGAGGGGTTGGTATGTGTTATTTCTGTTTTCCTGCCAGACCCACAGTTTGAGGGGCAAACAAAATCAAAGTTGGGGAATACGAAGGTAAAAAGCATCGTTGAATCGCTCGCCTATGAAAAACTTGTCAAGCACTTTGAAGAAAATCCAAAGATAATAGAAGGAATTGTAAAGAGAGTATGGGAAACGCATCTTGAAAAGGAAGCAGAGAAAAAAGCAAGAGACCTTATCAGAAAAAGAGCAAGGGAAGAGGTGATTTTACCCGGAAAGCTTGCAGATTGCCAGCTGAAAGACCCTGAAAAAACAGAAATATTCATCGTAGAGGGAGAGAGCGCAGGAGGAAGCGCAAAACAAGCAAGAGATAGAAGATTCCAAGCTATCTTACCACTCAGAGGAAAAATCCTCAATGTTGAAAAAGCTTCCCTGATAAAGATGCTAAATCACGAAGAAATACAGGCGATCGTCTCTGCTCTCGGTTGTGGAATAGGCAAAGAATGCTCACCAGAAAAACTCAGATACCACAAAATAATCCTCCTTTCAGACGCAGATATTGATGGCTCACACATAAAAACACTCATTCTCACATTCTTCTGGCGCTATATGCGACCTATTATAGAAAACGGGCACGTCTTTATAGCTCAACCACCACTTTACAGAGTGAGAGAAAAAACTCAAGATATATACCTCAAAGACGATAGAGAACTCAAAGAGTTTATAATAAAAAGAGGTCTCAAAAAAATCCTGAAAGATGATAGCAAAAATCAAAATGAAATAGATAGCATAGTAAAAGCCATACTGAAAGATAAAAAAGAAGAACTCAAAAAATTTTTCAAGGACCCCGAAGAAATTATAAAATCAGCAGAGGAGAAAGGTAAAGAAAACCTCATAATCCAGAGGTTCAAAGGGTTGGGAGAGATGAACCCATCTCAGCTCTGGGAGACGACGATGAACCCTGCAACAAGAGTTCTCAAAAAAATCACTGTAAAAGATGCCGAGGAAGCAGATGAGCTTTTTTCAATTCTTATGGGAGAAAAAGTTGAACCGAGAAGAGAATTTATAATCAAGCACGCTCTTGAAACAGAAACACTTGATATATAAAACTTTTTCTTCTCACTCCCTTATATGCCCGTCTCCGAATAGTATCCATTTTAGAGTAGTTAGACCTTCAAGTCCCATAGGTCCGTATGCGTGAATTTTCGTTGTTGAAATTCCGACTTCTGCTCCGAGCCCGTACTCATATCCATCTGCAAGACGAGTTGAGGCATTAACCATAACAGAAGACGAGTCAACCTCCTTTATGAACTTCATAGCGTTGCTGTAATTTTCTGTTATGATTGACTCTGTATGTGAGGAGCCGTATTTCCTTATGTGTTCTATCGCTTCATCAATAGAATTAACAACTCTGACTGCAAGAATGAGATCAAGGTATTCAGCGTACCAGTCATCTTCAGTAGCCGGTTTAGCGTATGGGAGAATCTTTCTTGTTATTTCGCATCCCCTGATCTCAACCCCGTTTTCTCTGAAAATCTCTCCCATTTTCGGCAGGAATTTTTCAGCTATGTTCTTGTGGACAAGAAGCGTTTCCATAGCGTTGCATACAGAAGGTCTTTGAACCTTTGCGTTCAGACAAATCTTATATGCTTTCTCTAAATCAGCGTATTCATCAACAAAAATATGGCAGACGCCCTTGTAATGTTTGAGAACTGGCACACGAGAGTTTTCAGAAACAGCTCTTATAAGCTTTTCTCCCCCACGCGGGATCACAAGGTCTATCATTTCTTCTAGTTTTATAAGCTCAAGAACAAATTCATACGATGGGTTATCTACAAAGACCACAACATCTGGATTTATACCTTCGCTTGCTATTGCCTCTCTGATGATTTTTGCGAGAGCTGAATTTGTTCTTATGGCTTCTGATCCACCTCTTAAAATCACTGCATTTCCGGATTTTATGCAAAGCCCTGCTATATCAACTGTTACATTTGGTCTTGCCTCATAGATAGCGAAAACGACGCCGAGCGGTATTCTCATGCGTCCAACGAGCATTCCGTTAGGTCTCCTTCTCATCTCAACTATTTCACCAACAGGGTCGGGTAATTTGATTATCTCCTCCACTGAGTTTATGAGCCCCTTTATTCTTTTTTCGTCAAGCTTGAGTCTATCTAACAGAGCTTTTGATATACCGTTTTTTTCCGCATTTTCAAGATCTTGCTTATTTGCATAAATTATCTCATCTTTTTTGCTTTCAAGAAGTTGAGAAATTTTTGAGAGTATCTTGTTTTTAGTAATTGTGTCTGCTCTTGCAATTTCAGATTTTGCTTTCCTCGCTCTTCCTGCTATCTCTAATGCCAAACTCATAAAGAACCTTTTAAAGATTTTTACTGCTCTGAAAAAAATTTGCAAGAATAATTATCTATGTGATTGAAAAAGCTTTATCGCGAGTTTTTGAATCAAGAGAAAACAAAAGCAAAACAGAAGAAATGAAGAAAAGAAAAGCAAGAGAAAATCCCAAAATATAATTGAGCTTCAATCCAGCTAAAATGAACGCAAGAAAAGATAAAAAAACAGAGGAAAGATATATGAACAAAACTGCGCCACGATGACTTTTCAGAAGAAACATCAACCTGTGATGGATATGGTCTTTCCCTGTAAAAGCAATCCAATCAGAGAAAGATTTTACAAAGCCGTACTTTATTCTGAAAATCGTTATCTGAATCATATCAAAAAGCAGGAACCACATAATCATCGCGGGGAGTAAGAAAGCTTTCCAGTATTCTCCACGAGAAGCCCAAGCGACATCTGCGGTAAGTGAAGCGAGAACGAAACCGCAAAACTGTGCACCTATATCTCCGAGAAAAATCCAAGCGGGAAAAAAGTTGAAAAACAAAAATCCCAAAAGAGCTCCGCAAAGCGGTAAAGATAGCAGAAAAACCTCCGGAGAGCCATTGAGGAGTGATATAATTGAAGAAGAGAGGGCTATTATTATTCCGAGACCGCTTGCAAGTCCGTCAAGTCCATCTATAAAGTTATATGCGTTTGTAAAACCTATAATCCATATCAGTGTCAAAACCTCGTTCAAACCTTTACCCCACTCTTCGCCGACCGGGAAAAGACGAAGAGATATTCCATTATCTATGACCCATATTGCAAGGAAAAACTGAGCAAGTAATCTGAGTTTTGCTGGAATACCGAAAATATCGTCAAGAAGTCCAACAAAAGCAATTATAGCACCTGATACCATGACTATCTTATATTTGTATGGGAAGGAGTTTTCGGAGAGAATTATCGCTCCCGCAAAAGCCAGAGCCACCGCTAAACCCCCTAACTTACCTACTTCTCCGAAGTGAATTTTTCTCGGGGAATCTGACCTATCTACTATGCCCAAAATGCGCGAAAGCTCAAGCATTGAAGGAGTAAAAACCAAAGAGAGAATGAACGAAGATATAAGCAAAAATACGGTTTGTGGAACTCCGAATTTTTCCCAGAAAGAGTTCATAAAAAAAAGCAAGAAAAAGAGTAAGATAAAGCCCAGGGGGTTTTTCAGAAATAACCTGATTTTGTTCAGAAGCGGTGAAATTTTGAGATGGTTAATAAACTCTTCGTTTTCTGAACCTTCTTTTTTCAGAGAATCTTTTTTTTCTTTTTCTTCGCTAACGCTATCTTTTTTCTCTTCCGGTTCTTTATCTTTCTCTTGAAAAACAGCTATATTCATTCCATATTTCCTCCGATTTTTTTCACTTTTCAGTAGGGTTATTCATTTTTTTATTTTTAAGCTTATCATTTGTTCCGTTGAGTATTTGGAGTATTTCAAGGAATTGGAATCTATACGGTTGGAATCCTTCCGCGTATCCGCATCTTGCTTGAATTCCTCTGAAAGTAGCTGTACTTTTTGCAACCCGAATTATATCAAGGTCAGATATATTGACTTTATCTACCTGCGAAGCGTGGGCTAAAAGAAGTTTCATTTTTTCTTCAAGCACATCTGTTATATCTGTGAAGACATCTGGCTTGAAGCTCGCAGATGTACTTGGCACCTCATAAAAAAGAACATTTCTTGAATACCTTGTTGCAGTTATAGTAGATTTTGAAAGAGCGTAGTGATCTTGATGGGTATCTTCATAAAAATTCACAAATATTATAGATGGCTGGACTTTATTTATGACTTCTTCTATTTTGATTATAAGTTCTCGGGAGTAAGATAGGAATGTATCTTTGAACCTTCCGAAGATGATTTCTGCTTTTAAAATCTCTGCTGATTTTGTAGCTTCTTTCATTCTGACTTCGGGGTCTCCGCCGTACTCACCCGAAGTAGCGACGAACAAAAATATTTTTGCTCCAAGGTCTCTCAATTTCAAGAGAGTGCCACCGCATCCGAACTCTATGTCATCTGGATGAGCTCCTATCGCAAGGACACTCAGCGACATCTTTCCCCTACCCCTTTAACCAATCCAGATTAAAATTTTATTTTAAAAATCCTTCTTAAAATAAACCTTAAAAACAATATTAAACTTTAAATTAAAAGCTGAAAATAATAGAAAAGCTAAAAATTTTTTGCTTTTTCCTTGAAAATTTTAGCAATAATTTATGAAAATAGAAAAATCTGAAAATCAACTAAATAGCAAAACTTATTTATTTGATACTCCAAAACCGGTGCATTATCAGCCCTCAACATATATGTACTTCAAAAGTGGGGGAATTACAAGAAGTATGAGCAATCCCGATATGAACATACCACCCACGACCACCACCGCCAGAGGTTTTTGTATCTGACTTCCAACACCTTTTGATAGAGTTGTAGGTAAAAGACCCAAAGAAGCGGTAAAACTGCTCAAAAGAACCGCTCTGAATTTTTCTGATGCAGACCTCTTTGCAGATTCCTCGGGAGAAAGCCCATTCAATATATGTTCTTTATATGCTGACATCATAAAAGATATGTTCAGAATAGATACACCAATTATAGAAACGAAACCAACCATTGCTGATAAACTCAAAGGGAAGCCGGCAACGAATAAACTTATAGCACCACCGAAAAGAGAAAAAAGAATTCCACTCATAGCAATCAGTGTGTTCTTAACAGAGCGGTTAAGTATATATAAAAATGTGAAGAGAGCGACAATTGATAAACTTCCGGAAAAGGAAAGGCGTCTTAGGGCTTCAACAAGGCTTTTGAACTGCCCACTCCACTCCATAAAATATCCTTCGGGAAGTTCTATATCTTTTACTTCTTCTTGCGCCTTCTTGACTGTACCTGCAAGGTCCTTTGAAACTACCGAGAACTTTATAGGTATATACCTCTTGTAGTTTTCTCTATATATAAATGAAGCTCCGGTGCTAAAATATATTTTTGCCAGAGAAGAAAGATTTACATAAGAACCATTAGAAAGAACGACAGGAATCTCCCCTATCTTTGAAGGGTTTTGCCTTAAATCTTCTGGAAGGATAACCAAAAGAGAAAATCTTTTATCACCTTCTATCACTTGCGTTGCCTCCTTTCCTCCAAGCGCAGCAGAAACAGTATCCATAAGCTGTTCCACACTAAGTCCGTAGGCAGAAAGCGTATCTCTATCTGCCTCTATTACTAGGTTCGGCTGTCCTATCTCTCTGAAAACCCCAACATCTTCAATTCCCTTTACTTTCTTTATTCTTTCTTCTACCTGATTAGCTAATTTATCTAAATTGAAAAGGTCATCTCCAAAGATTTTGACAGCGTTCTCTCCTTTAACTCCTGTTATAACTTCCTCAAGATTATCTTGAATATATTGAGATATGTTTATATCAACGTGAGGAAAAATCTCTCTTATCTTTTGTCTTATAGCTTTTTCCAATTCTTTTTTATCTTTAAATCTTTTCCACTGTGAGTATGGTTTTAGGTCAACAAAGTATTCTGTGTTAAAAGGTCCTGTCGGGTCTGTTCCATCTTCCGGTCTTCCCACTTTGAAATTAACAGTTTTTACTTCTGGGAAAGTCAAAAGAATATCTCTAACTTTCTTTGCATTTTCATATGCAGAGGATAGAGAAATAGAGTATGGGAATATGATACGCATATATATGTTGCCTTCATCCATTTTTGGTATGAACTCAAGACCGAGATTTTTAAGTATAAGCAAACTCAAAACCGCTAATGCAGAAAGTTGTAAAACCACCCACCTACCCTTTACTTTGACGAGTTTATTCAAAAATCTGTTGTATAGTTTTTCTGAAATTTTCACAAGAAGTGTTTCTTCTTTTTTTGGCTTTACAAAAAGCATAAGAGCAGAGACCAGAAATGTAAAAGTTATAGCTATGCAGGCGCCTATGGCGTAAAGATATGTCTTAACCATAGGAGCAAATATTCTTTTTTCTGCTCCCTCCATAAGGAACACGGGAATAAAGCTTATACCTAAAAGAATTATAGACAGAACAAGAAGTCCCCCTACCTCCTGAGTAGATTGAACAAGAGCTCGCTTACCTGGACCGTATGACCTTGTGTTTCTGAAATAATTTTCTACAAAGAGAAGGGGAATATCAGCAATTATTCCAAAGTCTATGGCAGCTATGGAAAGGAAGTTGGCAGATTCACCTCGCACAGCCATAATCCCCAACGCTATAATCAACGACATAGGAACAATAAGTCCCACAAAAAAAGCTGTTTTTATATCCCCGAGAAACAAAAAGATAGAGAAAAGAACCAGGGTTATACCTAAAAGTGCTATTTCAGATACTTTGTGAATAACTGTATCTACAAGCTTTCCTCTTTCGTAAAAAGGAACTATTTTTACATCTTTTGGAAGTATATGAGAGTTTAGCTCTTTTACTTTTTCTTTTATAGACCTTATAGAAGGTATGCTTTTTGCATCTCTGCGCAGAACTACGACTCCCATTACTATATCGTCATCTCTGTTCAAACCCACTATTCCAGTTCTCGGCACATTATCAATGCGGACTTCTCCTATATCTCTTATGATAACAGGAGTTCCGTTCTTATAAGCTACAACAACGTTTTCTATATCTTTGAGATTTCTTATAAGCCCGAGCCCTCTTATGAGGAAGTATTGAGAACCGAAATCTATGGCTCTTCCTCCGGCATTCACATTAGAGTTTGAAAGCGCATCTATTATGTTTGAAAGAGATATCCTGTACTTTATGAGATTTTCCGGCTTCACCTCAACCACGTATGCCTTTATAAATCCTCCGTAGCTTGGGACATCCTCAACACCTTCGGCAGTCCTGAGGTACCTTGCAATCACCCAATCCTGAATTGTTCTGAGTTCCATAAGGTCTCTGTTACCCACCACGGCATACCGCATCACCTCTCCAATAGGATTAGGTATTATTCTGGGGGACGCGTTATCTGGCAAGCTCACAATAGATATCCTGTTTATCACCTCCTGTCTTGCTTGCATGTAAGAGACATCATAAGAGAAAGTGCATTTTATGTCAGAAAGTCCGTAGAGCGATATAGAGTTTATTCTGCGGAGACCTCTCATACCTGCAAGTGCTATCTCCAACGGAATTGTTATCTGCCTTTCCACCTCTTCTGCTGACCTACCGGGATATAAAGTCACTATCTCTATCACCGGGGGTGAAGGGTCCGGAAAAGCTTCAACATTTAGATTTCTTAAAAAAAGTGCACAGGAGACAGAAAAAGCTATACCGAAAATCAAAAATAACAAAGCATTATCAGATACAAAAATAACCCACCTTTTCATGGTGATACCTCCAGAATAGGATTGGAAATCACCTTTTGTCCTTCCTGAATACCAAGGAGAGCAACTCTTCCATCTTCTAACTCTTTTACGAAATTCACCTCCTTCTTTTCAACTTTACCATCTTCAAGAAGGAAAACATAGAACTTACCATTTTGATAAAGCAAAGCTCTCTTTGGAATTACCGCATAACGTTCCTCACCCACAAGTATATTCACATTGAAAAACATGTTTATTTTGAATGGCTCTTTCTCCGAAGGTTCTATATAAACCTTTGCTCTATGGGTTTCAGGATCCAGAACATCACTCACGTACTTGACTTTTCCCTCAAACTTTCTCTGCGGATATGTGCTCACAAAAAAATCTACCTTGTCTCCTACCTTTATCTTTGGCAGGTCTCTATCAGCAATAAGAGCGGTAATGACAATTTTCAGTGGATTCGCTATGCTTAAAATTTCAGTCGCCTGATCTACCGGGTCACCTACATGAGCGAGTATCTGATAGACAACTCCATCTATTGGTGATATAATATTGCTTATGCCCATACCACCGCCAAGTATTTTGAGTCTCTCCTCAACACCTCTTAGCTGAGCTTTTATGACCTCGTAGCTGGTTTCTGCCTCAATAAGCTCACTCTTTGGTATAGCTCCCACCTCATAAAGTTCTCTTTTGATTTTGAGAAGCTTTTCTGCTTGGGATAGTTGTGCTGAGAGAGAGAGTTTTTGAGCGTATAAATCAGTAGTATCTGGTGCCTTTACCACAGCAAGAATCTGTCCTGCTCTTACACGTTCTCCCACACGAACCTTTATACTTTGAAGAGTTCCTGGAGTGCGTGAAGTCACCTTAACTATGCCCTCTTTATCTGGCTGGACAAATCCCGTTGCTTCTACGAAATCTGGTATATCTTCAAATACCACTTTTTCTACCTGAATTTCCTGAGGTTTTTCTTTTTTGCTTACTTTCTCTCCACCCCCAGTAGAGCATGAGAAGATGATAAAAGAAAAGAACAAAATCATTATGAGTTTAGTTTTCATAATCATCCTCCCCCGCGAGAATTTTCAATCTATAATAATTTTGGATATATTGATAGCGAGCTTGCAAAAAAGCGTTCATAAAACTTCTGTGAGTACGCAAAGTATCAAGAAAATCAAGTGTTGAAATGCCACCCAAAAGATAAGCTTTTTTTGTCCTTTCCAGAAGATCGTCCATAACACTTTTTCTTTCAAGGTAAGATTGAAAAATCTGCTTGCTCGCTTCGTAATCTTCAAAAGCCACAGAAATTTCTTTCCTTATACTTGCTTCCTCTCTTTTCAGAGATATAAGGAGTTGTTCTTTCGTAGCAAGAGCTGTTATAAGGTCACCCTGTCTCGCATTAAAAACGGGAAGCAAAAGAGAAAGTCCAAAACCTATACCCGGCTTATACTCAACACCGAAGGAGTCATACTCTAATCCCACGGAAATATCTGGAATTCTGTAAGCTCTTATAAGTTTGACCTGATAATCCAACGATTTGATCTGCTCCTGAATAGCTTTAACGCTTTCACGTCTTTGCATAGATTTCTCTATAAGTTCCTCAAGTTTCACTTCTCGTGGAACCTCCTCAACATCTGCTGGATGATATTCACCTCCACCTAAGTAAAAGTTAAACTCTTCAAGATCTCTTTTATAGGTAGCAGAAGCTTGGGTAAGAACCTTTTTAAGTTCAAGTTCGTAAAGCTGTAGCTTCAAAAAATCTATAAGGCTGATAAGTCCAGATTTCTGCTTCTGCTCTTGTATTGCTAATATTTTCCCAAAGTCCTCAAGGTCTTTTCGTATGTAGTCAAGATAAGCCCTATCGGCAAGGGCTTGAAAATAAGCATAAATAAGTCCCAAACTCAAAAATCTTATAAAGCTCCCTTTCAGATACTCCGTGGTTCTCAATTGATACAACGCAGATAATTTTCTATATCCTCCTTTTATTTCCAAGCTCTATGGGTTGGTCCATTCTCACCGAAAACAGTGTATTAGAATGGTCATAAATTATGTGTTTCCCCCCGAAAGTAAGCCCCGTATAATTTACAGAAATAATAGGATTTTGGAAAAGTCCGGACTGAATATATTCTCCCTCACTCTTTTTTACCTCATACTCAAACATTTTTGCATCATAGTTTTTTTCTTTAAGGAGTTTCAGAGCGTCTTTCAATCCTATCTCTTTACCCAAAGGCAAAACGACGATAATAGGGATTAAAAAAAATCCATTACTATCTCTTTTAATTTACCAAAATGAAACAGGATATTTTTCAAAATCTTTTCGGAAAACTTGAAAAAAGAAAAAAATCGGTCCAAAAAATAATTGAAAAATAAAAATTTCAGAAGGGAATAAACCCGAAATTATCAAAAAGAGAGATTATCAAAAAATCAAAAAAATAAACTAAAAAGTAAAGCAAAAGCATAAACTCTTAACTTTATGATAAACCTGCTCTCAACTTTCCTAATTTTGATGAAAAGCTTTGCGCTTGACTTTGAATCAGAAAAAGTCCTGACAACAAGAGTAAAAGACATAAAAATATATTACGAAGAAGCGCTCTCACCAGTTATACCTTATATTTACGAAAATCTAAAATCTGCGATTGAATCCGCAGAAGAAAAGTTCGGGAAAGAGAGAATAAATTTCAAACTTGTTATATCGTTCAAAGAAGATGAGTTCTCAGCAGAAAGGTTCTTCACACCTTCGCCCATAATATACATAAACTATGGCGGAACAAGAATTGATAAAGACCCCTTTTCAATCTCGCTCGCTTCAAAAATAAAAAAATCTGTTTTTATGTCCGCAGTAGGAGATATACCACATTCCCTTCCAAAATACCTAAGAGTTATTCAGGGGGACTTTTTTCTCTCACCTGAAATCGTCTCTGCATTCGGAGAATACGGAATTATTGACCAGAACTTTTACCAATACCCTTTTTTCGGCTCAAAATTAGCTCAAACCATAAAATTTATTGAGCTAAAATACGGACAAAAAGAAGTAAACGACATATTTTTAGAAGGCAAAATTTTTCCTAACTCGATGAAAAATTATGAAAAAGAGTTCAGAGAATGGAAGAGGAAGAGAATTGAAGAGATAAGGAAAGCAAAGTCCGCATTCGGAATCAAAATAGCAAATCCCGAAAATGTGTTTGATTTCCCTTCAATAGGAGTAGTTCTCTTCCCACCTGATGAGATTATAACAACAAAAATGAACGGTGAGATATTCTCTTCAAAAAAAGGTGTTATATTCAAAAGGAACGGAGGATACATTCTCAACGGGAGAAAAAACATCATAGTTTTTGATTCAAAAGATAAAGACGGATTTTTCAAAACGTTCATCATAGACGAAAAAGGAAAGATTCACAAATTAGAAGAAAAAAGAGCGTGGTATCCAGATATATATCTTTCAGAAGATGGCAAAAACGGAAAAATCTTCTTCGTGAAGAAAAATTTAACTTATGATGAGTTATGCTTTGTAGAGTTTCAAAGAAAAGAAGACGATTTCTCTTTTGGAGAGAAAATATGCCCCTTGAAATCAGAAGCGGCAGAGGAGTTTTTAACACCATCTGTATCAGAAGATGGAAGGTTTGTTGCTTTTTCTGTCATAAGAAGAAACGGTTTCTGCGATATAGTAGTTCTTGACACTTTCTCAAATTCTGTAAGCGGTATAACACAAGATGAGGAACCAGACCTCTTCCCTTCGTGGTATGAAGGAAAACTGATATTTTCATCGTTCAGAGAAGGAAAATTCAGCATATACTCGTTTGACGGTAAAGAATTTTCAAAAATACTCGAAGGAGAAGAAAACATACTTCTTGGAAAAATCAAAGATAACGAAATTTATTCTGTATTTCAGGAAGATGGAGAGTTTTTCATCTCAAAAAACAAGATTGAAACAAACGAAAAAGCAGACATCAAAAGAAGGTCGCTTGTTTTATTTTCACCATCTTCACCCGACTCAGAAAAAGAAGGTATAAAATTTGAAAGGTTCGGAATACATCAGCCGAAAATCTTTTTTTCAAGCACAGGGTTTCTTCTGGGAAGTTTCAATTTGTTTTTATCTGACTCAATCTTTACAAACCCTCTTTATCTTCAAATAAATATAAGGACAAATATTTTCAGGTCGCCAGATTCTATACCTTTTGGTTCAGAACCCCCAAATATTTACTTTCAAGACAGAGGCAACTTTTTCGGGCTTTCTCTCTACACCTTTATAAGAAAATTTCAACCAAATTTATTTTTCAGGGTATCTTACAACCCATCTGGTATATTCATACGGAGGGTCTCTGAAAACTCAAATAACGAATACGAGTTCGTTCCCGAAAATATTTTTTCATCTCAACTTATTTTCTTCTATAAAATCGGCAAGGCGTTTTTGCTTTTTGGCGGAGAAGGAGGTGATATAAGCGGGAAAATTCCTGAAATAAAATCAGCTTTTTGGGATTCTGTAAGAGATGAGTACAGGAAGTTCGGTTCGGGGAGCTTTTTTAATCTTGAAGCCGGAGGAGTTGTGAGAACCGCAAGAAGAACCTTTGCACTTGAAGATGGAGCAGACCTGAAAATATTTTTCGGATTATCTAAATTCTTCAACACCCCATCAATATCTCCTTTTTCTGAGTTTTCTTTTTCTCTTTTTTCTCCGAGGTTCAGGTTTTTCGTTCTTTCCACAAACATAAACGGGTTTTTCGGACCAAATCTCAAAACACGAGCTATGGAAACACTAGGCTCAAAAGATATACCTTACTACTTTGACCCCCCTTATAATCTCAGCCCGCTTTTGAAGTTCGGACTCTACCAGTTCCTACCGGAAGACCTCAAATACGATATAGGAGTAATAAGAGGAGTAAGGGTAAGGAAAGGACAATTTTTTACTGTATTAAACCTTTACCCTGTGATAAACATTCTTTACAAAGAAGCTGTGAATTCGGTTATATCTATAAACTCTCTAAATGTTATACCATTTTCATCTTTTGGGATTTTAAAAGATATACTTGGAAAGTACGGAAGCTTCATAAGTTTCGGCTCTGAAATTGAGATAAACTCTGTCTTATTCTTCTCTATTCCGACCACATTCAAATTTGGATTTGCAAATGGAGAAGTTAAAGAGTTTTACTTTCTTATCTTCATCACTCCGGGAACTACAAGATAGGAGCCCAAATCCAAGATAAGTAAAAAGTAAAAAGTGATACAAAAATTACGAAAAAATGCTTTTAATGACTAAATTATTTTAATACTGCTACAAAGAACGGGGATTATGAAACGGGGTGAAAACATCGCAAGAGAAAAAATCGCAAGAGAGAAAGAGAAAACAAAAAACTCCGAAATATCTAAATCAGAAAAAACAGAACCAAATGGAAAAGCTACAAAAGAAGAGAACTTAAACTGGGAAAACAGCAGAGAATTGAAAATTTTCATTTCAGAAAAAATTTCAAAAAAAAACAGAGAAAAAATTTTGAACGAGCTTTCAAATTCTTTCTCAATACACGAAACAAAAACAATAGACGGTTCAGATATAGCCATACTATCTGAAAAAGAAATTGACAGAGCAAAAGAGAACATATTATCAATCCTCTTTGTCAGCAGAAAAACCGGAAAAATTAATCCAGAACTGACAGAAAAAGGTATATCAGATGTTATTACTTCAAGAGATATTCAGAAGAAATTATCGTTTTCTATAAAATCTCTATTAAAATTTTTGAAAAAACAAAATTCAATATCAGAAGGTAGAATAGATACTTTACTCAAAGTAGAAGAAGAGATTGAAAAAAATAGAAACTCAACATATATACTTCTTGCAATACAAATCTGCAATTTTGATTCAATAGTGATTCTCTTTGGAGAGATGATATCTCAAAAGCTTTCAAACTATATAGAAAAAATACTGAAAGAGATTGAAGGAGAAAAACTAATAGGAAAAATCTCTGAAAGAAAATTTATATTACTCAAAAAAACAGAAAAGCAAGATTATGAGTCAGCTTTGAAGGAAGCCGAATCACTGGCAAAAAGAATAATAAAAAGTTTTGAAAACATTCAGAAAGTTTATGAAAAGGAAACCAATATCCCCTTAAACATAGGAGTAGCAATATACCCTTACGATAATGATAAGGCGGAAGAACTCGTTCATCTTGCAGAAGAACTGATAATGAAAGATACGAGCGAGTCAAAGATAAGCTTTGTATCAGATGAGATGAAAAACAGAAAATATATAAAGGTTAAGATTTTGAATCAGCTATTGCGTGCCATAGAAGAAAAAAGATTACTTTTTGCATTCCAGCCAGTTTACGAAGCAAAAACGATGAAGCTAAAAATGCTTGAAGTCCTCCTCAGATGGAAAGGAGAAGAAATAAACCCAGAAGATATTCTTGAAGCAACATATATATCTGGACTTGAGAAAAAATTAATAGAATACATGTTCGTAAACTTATGCGAGATCTTCCAGAAGATAAAAAAAAGATATGATTTTTCAGTAAATCTTCACATGAGAAACCTCACAAAAGGGGTGGTATACAAAATTATGAACATAATTTCATACTACGGAGTTCCACCTACGAATATATGTATTGAGATAAGTGAAAAGAGCAAGCCAGATGAAATAATTGAAAACAAGCAAAATCTCCTTATGCTCAAAAACACTGGAATGAAAATAGCTATTGATGACTTTGGTTCAAAAGAAAGCTCTATATTCCAAATACGAGAAATACCAGCAGATATAGTGAAGGTAGATAGAGAAATCGTAAAACTTCTAACATCTGATGAAGAGGAAAAAAGAAAATTTGCTGAATGTATATTTCTTATGCTGAAAGGTACAGGGAAAAAAATAGTGGTAGAAGGTATTGAGACAGAAGAAGAGCTTAAAGAATCAATAAGGTTAGGAGCAGATTTCGTTCAGGGGTTTTTACTTTCTCTCCCTATCGGAGAGGAAGAGCTACTTTCTATGATATAAGTTTTATTATATATTTGAGAGTTGATTCATTTTTATGGAGAAAGTATATCTCCGATTCTCATTCGCAGACCGTTTATGAAATCTCTGCCAGAAACTATGGAACGACCGGGTCTTTGAACTTTGCTGAGTCCGATCTGCCCTCCATCACCGCAGAGAACCCAAACTATATCTCCTTCGATATCAATAATTTTTCCCGGTTCTCCCTCTGGAACCTTTTTGTTCTTGAAAAAAATCTCGTGAACTTTAATGGTCTCGCCTTTTATTTTTGTATATATTTTCGGCCAACGACAGAAAGCTCTCATCTTACGCCATATATCCTGAGCGCTATCTTTGAAAGAAAAAAAACCATCTTCTTTTTTTATAGCTCTCGCCCAGCTTGCCCTTGATTCATCTTGCACTGTCAAAGTAAAACTTCTATCTTCTACCATTTCTATCGCTCTGCATACAAGTTCAGCCCCTAAACTAAAAAGCTTCTCTGAAAGATAACAGAAATCCTCATCTCCCGAAAGCTTTATTTTCTCCTGAACCAGTATGTATCCTGAATCAACTTTTTTTTCAAGAGTGCATATTGTGCAACCTGCATATTCATCACCGCTGAGTATAGTCCAATGCAAAGGGGCTGGACCCCTCCACCTTGGCAAAAGTGAAGGATGAACATTCAACCTCCTTTCAGAAGGTAAAAGAGAAAGAATGCTCTCCGGAATTATCTTGCCATAAGAAGCTACAATTAAAAAATCGGGAGAAAAACTCTCAATTTTAGTTTTCACAATGTCCCAATTTCCATCTTCAAAAAAAGGGAGTTTGTTCTCAACACAGAACTTTTTTACCTCATTCGGCAAAAGTTGAAGTCCTCTACCCTTAGGTTTATCAGGAGAAGTTATAACGAGAACAGAAAATCCTTCATATATGAGCTTTTTCAGAACAATCAAAGATAAATCTGAATTTCCAAAAAAAACCACTCTTTTTTTTCTTTCAGAACTCATAAACGAAAGTAAAAATCAAAGCATATATTAACTGCGAATACTTTTGTAAGATGGGACTCCCCCGAGTGATTCAGCGTATTTTACAGCGTTCAAAATTGCTTTTTTTGCTAACCTGTAGAACTCACCGAAGACATCAAATAAACTCACTCCTGTTTTCACTCCACAGGATACCGCAAAAGATATATCTCCGTCAAAAGGAGTGTGAGCTGGCTTTACGGTATGTGAAACAGCAGAATTCAGAGCTTGGGCGAGAATCCAGAGCTCAGGAGCAGAAAAAACGACTTCTGTAAAACCCACAACAATAACAGTAGATGAAGAAAAATACTCTTCTGGGTACTTCGGGGGATGGAAAAATCCTTCTTCAACAAAGTCAAAGAATCTTCCATCTTTTCTCACTCCTGCGATTATCTTTCCATTTTCAATTATGTTTCCGAAGGCATTTACGACTGCGAAAACGGCGTTTTTTACATCAATCCCGCCGAAATTTCTTTCAGACCAGGCTATGCCCAAACCTCCTTTTGTTGAGTTTGGGACACCAAAAAGTTTTCCGACCGTTGCTCCCGTTCCAGCTCCAACACTTCCCTGCTCGGTTTCATCTATTGTGTATGAGAGAGAAAAACAAGCTTTATAAATCTGTTCGGGGGAAGGGGGGACTGGATTTCCTATCGTCAGGTCAAATATACATGCAGATGGGACTCGTGGGACTTTGAATTTTCCGAAGCCAAAACCGACACCTTTTTCTTTCAGGAACTCAACAACCCCGCTCGCTGAGTTCAACCCAAAAGCACTCCCCCCACTTAAAAACAGAGCATCTACTCCAAAAGATATATGAGGATGAAGAAGGGAATCTATTTGTCGTGTTGTTTGCGCTCCTCCTCTTTTATCTGCTGAACACAAAAGTGGCTCATCAAAAACAAAAATCGTTGCACCTGTTATATTCTCCTTATCTGTAAAGTTAACAAACCTCACCTTTGGTATTGAAAGCATAAGTTAATCTGAAGCAAAAAATATATCCACAACTCAAATCATTAAAAGATTATAAAAATAAAAAATTTTTACTTAATTTGACAAACTTTTTTAAAGGTTTTGCTTGCAGAAAAAAATGACACCAACTCAAAAAAGTTTGATTTACATAGCTATATCTCTCGTATCTTTTCAGGTTTCAAGATTAATCCTCTTTATTCTTTACTTCAAAGACAAAAATGTAAGCTTTCTCGTATTTTTTGATGGAATAAGGTTTGACTTTTTCGTCATCTCAACCTTTTGGTCGGTTCCCCTTGCTATCATAAACTTTCCTGTCTGGAAATCAGAAAGAGCGAATTTATATAAATCGGTATTTTTGATATGCTCTGCTTTCATGTATGTATCACTTATTATAATGCTTGCACTGAACTCATCTGACATAGTATATTTCGGATACTCTGGAAAACACATCTCAACAGAAATACTTTCTATATCAGAAGATTTCGGATTTATCACTCACCTTATAATAAAACAATATCTCATACACTTCGCTTTATTTCTGGCTTTCTCGCTTATTCTACTTTCTTTATGGATAAAAATCGCAAGAACTGATGTAAAATTTCCAGAAATTCACAAACAGCTCATAAACTTCATTTTACTTTCAGGAGCCATCTTAATAGGAATGAGAGGAACTCTATCAAGAAAACCAATCCATATTGTTGATGCATTCACAAAAGGAAGAGATTATGGGAATTTATCTTTAAACGGAGCATTCACGATTTACAGAACTCTTTACTCAAACCTGAAAAATTTGAAAAAAATCAGGACTTTAAATCTCATGCCAGAGAAAGAAGCCGTTGAAATTCTGGGATTAAAAGATAAAAATTATCCGTTCAAGAAAACTAATATCTGCAAAGATAAAAAAAGAGAAAATCTGAACATCGTTGTTTTCATACTTGAAGCTGGAACCCGGAGTTCATAGATAGTTTATCAGAAGAAAAGAGAAAATTGGGATTGACTCCAAACTTTGATAGAATAGCAGATCAGGGAATAGTATTTGAAAAAGCTTATTCAGCAGGCACAAGAAGTATATTCGGAATCCAAGCTATACTGACGGGAGTTCCAGTACTACCTCTACTTCCACCGATGGGATTTGGACTTGACAACATAAAATTTTCAGGTATAGGAGAAATTTTAAGAAGGAATGGGTATAAGACCATATTTGTTCAGAGTTCACACAGACGCTCTTACAGATTGGACTCAATCGCAAAATCAAGCGGATTTGAATATGTTTTTGGAATGGAAGATGTTCAAGAAAAAATCGGAGTGCTTCTTGATTATCCTGACCCAAAAGCTCCTCCCTTCGGCTGGGACTACGAAACCCTTATGTTCTTGAAAAAAGAAATAGATAGAGTTGGGGAGCCGTTTTCAGCATTCGTTTTCACAGGAACAACACACCCGGATTTTCCTCCTCTTCCGGAAAGGTTTTTAAAATACCCACATTCTCCCAAGGAATTAGGAGGATACCTCAACACACTTTTTTATTCTGATTGGAGCATAGGAGAATTTATGAAGTCCGCGGAAAATTCAATCTGGTTTCCAAGAACGATTTTCATATTCACAGCAGACCACCCTGCTTATGTGAGAGAAAACAGGTTTGATAAAATGTTTCATATTCCCTTTGTCATCTTCGCTCCGAAAATCTTCCCCCCAAAAAGAATAAAAAACATAGTCGTTTCACACTATGATATTATCCCAACAATATTAGATGTTCTCTGTGTTGAATCAGAATATTCATCAATAGGGAAATCAGTTTTTTCAAAATCTGCTGATGACTTCGCGTTCGTGAGCAATGGAGAAATCATAGGAATAATATCTCCGGCAGGATATGTTGTTCATAACACAAAGCAAAGAATATCGGCTGAAAGATTTGAAGATTTGGAACCTGCTATGGCAGATAACTCATTTTTTGATACTCTTGAGAAAAAACTTTTAGCATTAACGCAACTTGAATTTACAGCTATACAGAAAAACAGATGGGCAGAATGAAAAACTTGAATTTTTTATTATTGTATATAAAGATGATTGGGAAAAGAAGCGGATTTGCCATCTTGTTTTTTGTGGTTTTCGCCAGAGTTGCAGGAGCGCAAACTGGAACCACTTTGAAATTCGGAACATTAGCCCCATCAGGATCAGCATGGGTTGATGCCATGATGAAATTCAAACAATCTGTCGAATCTCAAACAAAAGTAAAAGTAGTCATATACTCCGGAGGAGTTCTCGGAGATGAAAGTGAAATGGTCAGAAAACTCAAAGAAGGAAAAATTCAAGGTGGAGCATTCATAGTAAAAGCAATGAAAGAAATCGCCCCCGAGCTTGATTTCCTTGATGTCCCCTTCCTCTTTGAAAGCTATGATGAGGTGAGATATATATACGAAAATATGAGAAGTGATTTTGAGCAACTAATAGATAGAAACGGCTTTGTTCTTGCTGAAATGAGCCATCACGGATTTGTGAAATTTTTCTCGGTAAAACCAATCAGATCTTTCTATGAACTAAAAAATATGAGAACATGGGCATGGCATGGAGAGCCAATGATAGCAAATTTCCTCAACTTGCTTGAAGTAAAACCCATATTTGTAGAAGTTACAGAGCTTCTGAACGCGTTATCTAACGGATTAGTTGAAACTTTTCAAACAACTCCGCTCGGTTGCCTCTCTATGCAGTGGTGCAAAATAGCAAAATATGTTCTGGACTACAATTACAGATACGAACCGGGAATAGTTGTTATATCAAAGGGTTTCTTCAGCTCACTGAGCAAAAACGAAAGAGATATAATTATTTCGGAGGTGAGAAAAACCGCAAAAGAAATAAACACACAAATAGAAAGAATTCAAAAAGAAGCCGAATCGAAGCTCGTCCAAATGGGATTTACATTCTCAAAACCATCTCCATCTGAAATATCAGAACTAAAAGATAAGGTTCAACAAATGATAAAAAATAAAATAAAAGGATATGAATACTACTCAAAAGTCATAAGATTACTTGAAGCATACAGAAAAAAGAAAAATTGACACCAATCAGAAAACAAAATTAATTTTTCCATTATGTTCCCAACAAGAAGAATGAGGAGATACAGAAAAAGCGAAGGAATTCGCAAAATCTTTGAGGAAACGAAACTAAATCCCTCTGACCTTATGTATCCCATATTTGTATGGAGCGGCAGAACAGAAGAAATAAAAGGTTTTCCCGATCAGAAAAGGTGGAACATAGATGACCCGAAACTTTTTAGATTTCTTGAAGAGCTCTTTGAAAAAGGGCTTTTGAGTATTTTGGTTTTTGGAGTCGCAACAGAAAAAGATGAGATTGGCTCCGAAGGATGGAAAGAAGATGGAACGGTTCAAAAATTCGTAAGAAAATTGAAAAAGAACTTTCCTGAAATCGTCGTCGCAACCGATGTTTGTCTCTGCACATGGAGGAAAGATGGACACTGCGGAGTTGTGGAAAACGGCGAAATCATAAACGACAAAACCCTTGAATACCTCGCAAAAATAGCTCTGTCTCACGCATCAGCGGGAGCTGATATAGTCGCCCCATCTGATATGATGGACGGCAGAGTAAAATACATAAGAGAAAAACTTGATGAAAATAAATTCTTCAATACACTCATTATGTCATACTCCGCAAAATATTCTTCTTCTTTGTACGGACCTTTCAGGTCTGCTGCTGAATCCGCTCCCGCTTTCGGAGATAGAAGCACCTACCAGATGAGAATCACTCAATCAAAAGAGGCAATACTTGAAGCATATCTTGACTACGAAGAAGGAGCAGACATAATAATGGTAAAACCCGCTCTCTTTTACCTTGATATAATAAAAACGCTTAAAGAAAAATTTTTGATCCCCGTTTCGGCTTTCAATGTTTCAGGAGAATACACAATGATAAAGCTCGGAATAAAAAGCGAAATATTTGATGAGAAAAAAATCATCGAAGAGTGCCTTACATCTATAAAAAGAGCAGGAGCAGATATAATAATAACATACTTTGTTCCGGAGTTTTTGGGAGTGAAAATTCCATCATAATTTATGATTTTTGCGTCTCAGGAGAGCAACAGATATAGCAGATATACCTTTTGCTTTTCCTATATCTCCAAGACGCTCTGGGCTTTTCACCCTTATATTCACATCACAAGAAAAAAGCTCCGATAGTTTTCTTTTCATCTCTGGAATAAAACCACCAAGCTTTGGTTTTTGAGCTACAATAACGCAATCTATATTCACTATCTCGTATCTTTTACTCACAATTTCTATAACCTTTTCGGCTATTTCTCTTGATGTTATGCCTTTTGATTTTTCAGGAGGAAAGAGCGTTCCTATGTCTGCTTCACCAGCAGCACCAAGTATAGCATCGCATATTGAATGCAAAACAACATCTGCATCAGAGACACCTTCTAAACCCCTGTAGTCTACCTCAACCTCCCCCAATATAAGTTTTCTTTTACTTTTACTCAATCTTGAAAACCTGTGAATATCAAAGCCGATTCCGACTCTGAAATCAAAAAATTTACTCTCTCCCCTTCTCTGATGTTTTGCCATCTTGGATTCGCAAATCAATCTACTTTTATCCCTCTTTTCAAGTTTATCTCTTTTTTAACCTTTTCTCCTATATTTTCTTCGTAAATCTGAGGAAAATTTTGTTTCAGGATTTTTTCTGTTTTGCTCACGATAGTTTCATAAAAGTTCCTGTCAAACTTCAAAAAGATTTTGCAGTATAAGACCTGATTGTCTTCATCTGCGTATGATTCAACCATTTCTGCTTTGAAAGAAAAATCCTTCGCCATATTCTCCGA